>OUNM010856367.1_pt1 | contig 21884 bp, 14 predicted proteins | sample 1769961 | NCBI WGS metagenome assembly OUNM01 (sample SAMEA3914820, study PRJEB12502) | metagenome | biome: forest; material: soil | place: USA | collected 2012-03-12 | depth 0.3 m
CACCCTGAGGGTGGCGGGAAGCGGGGTGGTGACTTTAACCAACGCTAATACCTACGCAGGGAGCACGAGCATCTTCACAGGAACGCTGACTCTGAGTAACAACGGCTCTTTGGTAAATACTTCCTCAGTTACTTTGGGAGCCGGCACCACGCTGAATCTCGACAGCTCGAGCGGTGCGAATAACAATAACCGAATCGGCGATAGCATCGGCATCACTTCGAATGGTGGGTTCATTAATCTGCTGGGAAATGGAAGTGTAAATACCAGCGAAACCGTCGGCACGCTGACCACGGGTTCAGGCGCCACCTATGTGACGGTGACGCCGTCCGGAACGCAAAGTGCGACGCTCACCCTCGGCGCAGCGGGAACCATCGCGAGCATCTCTCATTCGGTGGGAGGAACTGTGACCTTTTCTTCGACCGGGACAGTCCTGGCGCCCAACCAGACGCTGGTGAATACCTCCGTTCCGGCGAACGCGATCATCGGCGGATTTGCCACCATCGGCACTGTAACCAGTACATCAAGTAACACGCTGGATTGGGCGACAATCAATGGATCGGGACAAATTGTTCCGCTGGGTGCGTACCAGAACCTTACGACTTCACCCACGGCGACGGACAATGCCAAGGCGGATTTCAGCTCCGGGCAGATTACTTTTGGTCAAACGCAGAATGCCACGGTCAATACGCTTTATATCACTGGCAATTCCGGCGCCGGTGACGCGCTCAATGATCACAGCCAGGTCGAGTGGGCGACGACCGATGTCCATAACGTTTCGGCGACTGGCCGGCTGACGATTGTCTCTGGCGGAATCATCTCCAACAACGCGGGTGGAACCGGTCACTATGACAATAAGTCGGATATCCCCAATATGGGTTTTATTGGGCCGAACACCCCAAATCCGGTTGATAACAATCTCAACTATCAGGGCCAGATCACCTCCAATTACTTTCCGACGGCCACTACTGCGGAGCTCGATGTCTTCACCACGCTCACGGGCAGTTTGCGAATTGCTTCTATTATCTCGGATCCTGATGGTACTCACAAGCTGACGCTGGTGAAATCGGGGCCAGGGGTCCTTGATCTTAGCAATGGAAACACGCAGAGCAAGAAGAGCGACATGACCTTCACGGGAAAAGTCGTGATCAACGAGGGAATTCTGCTCATCAATTCCACGAGCTCTAACGCAAATAACCTGGGCCACGCGCCGGCAGCCTCAGACGACGTGACTTTTAACGGAGGCGAACTGCGAACGTATGCGGGGCTCACTCCACCGACCACACAAGGGTGGACCGTGGGGACCCGGGGCGGGATCTTTACCTATTCCGGTGGCGGCAATTCACTCATCGATAACAAGATCACTGGTGTGGGTGGCTTTAGCTATTATGCGCGGCAGGCGGGTGGTGGTGGCGGCGCCACCATCCACGTCGGGAATAATAATTTGGGGACGAATGCCTCAGATAGCGACTATCAGGGTCCGACGAATTTTTGGTTTAGTTACGAGGACGGCAACGATGGCACCGGTAGCAATGGAGCGCCGCTCTTCGGCGCCGCAGCGAATAGCACGGAAAATATACGCTTCGACGATAACGGTGGCACGCCAGTGGCGCGAAACAATCAAGTCCCTGCTACTTCGGCGGTTACTTTAAACATGATCAAGGACGACACCGTGCATACGGTGGTGGCAAATACGACCCATACCGGGCTGGACATGTTTGGCAGCACGCAATCGTTTGGCTCGATTGCCGGAAATGTCGATCTGAAGAATCACAACGGGTCGCTGACCATCGGTGCAAATAACCTCTCCACGGTTTATGCCGGCTGGATTTATGGGGCAAACACGACGACCGCCGGCAACGGATCGCTGACGAAAGTGGGCAGCGGAACACAGACACTCAGCGGCACATACCTCTATAACGGACCGACGGCCGTCAACGGCGGAACATTGCTCATCGGATCTGGCACGAGCACCACGAGTACGGCCACTCTTAATAATACGGCAGTGACTGTGGGCAACGGCACGCTCACTGGCGCGCTGGGCGGAAATGGCACCATTAATGGCGCCGTGACCGTTACTTCCACGGGCCATCTCGCTCCTGCGATGACAAACAGCAATACCAACACGCTGACGATCAATAACAACCTCACAATTAATAACGGGGGCACCCTGGACTTTAATTTTGGCAGCCCCGGAGCCGGTGTTCCTGGAGTCAGTGACACGGTTAACATCACCGGCTCTGGCAATTTTTCACTCAGCGGCGGCTCGGATGTGTTAAATATCAATCAGATCAATGGCAGCTTTGGGGTTGGTACATATGCGCTGATCACGGTGACAGGGGGAGGAACGTTTGAGGATAATGCTGCATTCACGATTAACGGTTCCACGCTGTTTAACTATTCGATTCTTGATCCGGGTGATATGATAGATTCTTTGGCGGGAGGGGGCGTGGTGCCGACGGGCCAGCTCTGGCTGGAAGTTCTGCCTGGGAATCCCAATTTCTTCTGGACCGGCGCGCAGAATGGGATCTGGAATGTGAACCTGACGCCAAACTGGACGGGTGCGAATGTTAAATTTTCTACGGGAGGCAATGTTACTTTTGACGACGCGAACCTCGTGCCTGGCGGTCCAACGACGGTCTCCATCGTTGCAGGTGGAATTTTGGCCAATTCCGTGACTCTTAACAATTCGGCAATAGACTATACGATTGGCGGTGGAGCTCTCACGATTTCGGCAGGGGCGGGACTGGTGAAAAATCAAGCGGGCGGCGTTACTTTTAACAACACCGTCAATACCCAACTCACGACGGTCAGTGCCGGTACCTTAACGGTCGGTCCGACAGCGACTCTGAATAGTCCTCTCGTGAAAGTGACCGGAGGAACCTTAAATATCCAGGGCACCTTGAGTCCCGGGGCGGCACTGACCGTGGATGGAGTGGTGACCTTTACCAATGCGGCGCAATCCATCAACAGCCTCGGAAACGATGGCGGTGTCACGGCCGGTGTGGTGAATTTGGACGGGCCGACCACGCTAACCGTGGGTTCTGGCGCTTTTAACGGTGCGATCAATGGATTAGGGGGGCTGGTCAAGAACACCAACGGCACCCTCACGTTGACGAATAACAACAGCACCTTTGCCGGAGGCGTGGCGATCCAAGCGGGGACGCTAAGTGTTTCCGGTGGGCTCGATGGCGGCGCGCCGGGACAACTTGGTACTTCTACTGATCCGATTCCGCTTGGCGGCGGGGCCACCAGCGGAACGCTGCAGTACACTGGCAATTCCGTTGCGACTAGTCGTAGCTTCACGCTGAATCCGGGCGGCGGTGCAATTGAAGTAACTACCTCCCTGCAACAACTCACGATCAATGGCACGATTTCGAACGGCAGCGCGCCGCTGACTCTCACAGGCAGCGGCAATGGTTTGCTGACTACGACGCTGACGGGTTCCGGAAATCTCACCAAAACAGGAGCCGGCACCTGGACGCTCGCCGGCACCGGAAGCCCCTCCGGCGCCTCGGTGATTACTGCATACGATATCCAGGCTGGAACGCTCACGGTTACGAGTGATGGTGTAAACAGCAATCTGGGTTCGGCGGCGGTCACGCTCGAAGGCGGCACGCTGGGATTGAGCAGCACAGCCGCGGCCGTTTTTGACAATGCCGTTACTTTTAACCAGAGCGCCACGATTAGTGCTTTTGCCTCCACGCCAGGAGGAGGCGCCGTGAATCAAAGTGTGACTGTCGGCGGCACTAACAATGTATCCATCGCTACAGGTGCGGTCGCAACCTTGACCACGGCGAATGGATATAGTCTCACCTTTGCTGGAAACGTGAGCGGCGGGGGTTCAGTGGTGGCAAACGGCGCCGTAAATCTGAACGGAAGTAATAACAATTACGCCGGACCTACGACAGTGAATGGCGGTACTTTTACGGTGAGTGGTGCACTGAATTCCGCCGGGGCGATCACCGTGAATAACAACGGCACCTTTCTGGCAAACGGCCCTGTGAATGCCTCCGCCGTTACGCTGAATAATACAGCGACCTTCAATGCATCTCAGCCAGTGACTATCACCGGTGCGGTCCTGGTGAATGGAGGGACCTTTACTACATCAGGGGCGTTAAGCACGAGCGGTCTGACGATTGCCGGCGGTACTTATAATGGGAATGCCGCGCTTACTTCTCCGGGCGGCATCACCGTGACGGGCGGTGCAGCGATAGTGACCGTGGATGGTGGATTGAGCAACGGCCCGATCAGTGTGACGGGCGGGCAGCTCAAGGTCGATCCCGGGGTTGGCAGCACGGTGACTTACGCTGGGCCATCCCTGGCCAACGACGGTCTGCTGCGCGCTGCGAGTGGAACGCTGGATCTGGGAAACTTGGTGATTACAACTACCACGCCGCACAATGCCACCCCCATTCCCGGGCAACTAGCAGAAGCATTCTTCACTCCGGCCAATGCCGGAGTCGCGGATTACAACAGCGCGGCCAATGGCGACCCGCTGATCACTTTTGATAACAACAATAACTTTCTGACCCGCAAGCCAGGGGCAACGGGCGCGCTCACCGCGACTAACCTTAATTTCACCGGCAACGCAGTGCAAGGACGCGCCAGCGGCCTTTTCGGCAATGCCGCCACCGATGAAGAGGGCGCGGTTTGGTACGGGCAAATCACTGTGGGTGGGCCTAACCTTCCCGCAGGTCCGGTGACGTTTTCTACGAATACCGACGACGGCAGCACGTTATATGTTGATTTGAATCAGGACGGGGTTTACGAGGCGAATGAGCGGGTGGTCAATAACTCGGGAAGTCACGGCGTAGTGAATGTAAACAACACAGTTTCTTTGTTGGCTGGGACCTACAATATCGCCATCGGTTGGTACAATGGAACGGGTGGATTGCAAACCGATGCCAAATTTGCCGCCGGCAGCAACATTGCCTTCGCCAGCCAGACATTTATCAACCCCGGCGACCCAGGCCAGGCGGGGATCTTCTCCAGCCCGGCTACGCCAGGATCGCAGATTCAGATCGACGGGGGCGCGCAGTTAAACGCCGGTGGGTTTACCGCGGCCGATGTTAACTTCACCGCGGGCGCGGGAGTGGGAACTTTGTCGCTGGCCAGTCATCCGACCCAGGTAGTGAGTGCTGCCGATAGTATAAACATGGTCGGCAGCAGTCCTGGCCAGGGTGAAATCGCGCTGGGCGCAAACAACACTGTGAACGTCGCTGCCATTAACCTTGGCATCAATGGTACGCTCACCAAAAGCGGCAACGGCAGCCTCGTGGTGACGGGCACTGGAACTGGTACGGGGACCGTTGCCGTCACCGGTGGATCGCTGGTGGTGAGTGGTTCTCTATCGGGAGCGGTCAACGTGAACGGAGGCACCCTCGCCGGTACGGGAAAAGTGGGTGCGCTGACCCTGACCAGCGGCTCGCTCGCTCCGGGAATAGGCGGTCCCGGCACGCTCAGTACATCGGATCTGACTCTCAGCGGTGGCACGCTGGCCATCGAAATCGGAGGAAGCGGCCCAGGGAATTACGATCAACTCAAAACCGTGGGCGCTGTTACTTTTGGCGGACCGGTCACTTTGACGCTCGATTTCAGTACTTACGATCCGGTCGATAACACCGATTCGTTCACGATCGTCGATAATGATCAAAGCGACGCCGTCGGCTTTGGCGACTCGAGTTCAGGGCTTTACTTCAATGGAGCCCAATTGACGGAAGGGATGAGGTTTACTGCCGTGAGCGGCGCTTTCTCACAGCAGTTCCAGGTTAGCTACGCCGGCGGTGATGGCAACGATATCGTCATCAGCGCCATTCCCGAACCGTGTAGCCTAGCTAATGTGCTAAGCGGGCTCGGCGTGCTGGTGGGGCTGCGCCGCTTCCGCAGGAGGTAAGACCTGCGTTGGCTGCCGCGCTTCTTGCCGCTCGGACAGTGGAAAGATGAAGATTGCCCAAAAGGTTTGGAGGCAGATGTTAGTTTTACAATGCTGGATCGCCCAGCGCCTGCCAATGTCCGCAAGCAGCTTCGCCGTTACGACGGGCTGTCAAGAATCGTTGACGGACCCCTTTCGTCCTTTCCTCTTTCTCCCAGTCAAATGAGCATGTGGCGACGGCTGATGACAGGGGTGGGCAATCGAACAAGCTATGTTGAATTCGATGCTCTTTCCGCCGAATTGCAGAACCCCTCTGGCATTAAATCACTGTTCGGTCGCTATCAGCAAGTGATTCCTGGGCAAGTAGACTTGACCGTGCGAAATGCGGTTTACGGTACGAGTGAATTTAACTGGCTTGATGCCACAGTTCGATATCGGGCACCTGCTGTCGGTGCTGCAGGTGCAGGTTATTTATGGTATAACAGCAGCAATCATTAATTATGAATAGTCTCCACGTTCTTCTCGCTCTAATCGCAGTGTTTTGGGTCACATGGTGGATTATTTGCCTAATCTTCAAACGCTCATGGGTGCCCGTGATACCGTTCGTCCCGTTATTCGCGTTTTTGATTGGTCTCGGCTTTAATTACATGCGCGATTGGAGTGGCACGATTATCGTCGCTGCAGGACACCTATTGATGGTGGCGCAGATGATCCGATCGGCTCTGTTAAAGTCTTCGGCGACTACTTCCGACTTGCCGCCTTCGCCACCCACGCGTGGCAGATGAACAACGAAACAAAAACTCAGATTAAGATGCTTCCCGAGTTGATTGTTCGTGCGAGTTCAGAAGATGTCGTGAAATTTACATGCCCAAACCGCGGTGGGAAATTAATAATTAATTTCACATCTGGCGGAAAGAAGGCGTTCACTGTCACACGGAGAGAAAGGGGTCAGTCAAGAATGGCGCTAAGTGAAGGCCGTTTTTTCAGAGTAAACCTCGGTGAGCGCCTGCACAAAAACTCCTAAACTTAGTGCCATTCGGGTCAGTCAACAAATATTGGCAGCGATTTGGTCTTCAAGAAAGAAGCGATGTGACTTGTTTCTCCGGGAAGGGGCGTGTTCTCCGGCCCCGTTCAATCCGCGAAGCGCCACGCGGGCTTGAAATCGCGCGGGAGTCTTTCCTGCAGCAAATGCGCGCGCACCATTTCGATTGGCATCGGACCGCCCTTGAGGATTTCGTCGTGGAATTTTCGCTCCGTCATTTTGCCGGTAGAAACCTCCTGCGCGTACAGGCCACGAAGCTGCATGGCGCCGAGCATGTAGCCGGCTTGGTAGAGCGGCGAATAGCTGCCGTTGGGGGGGGGAGAAGGAGAAAGGGGTCAGTCAACAAATCTTGACAGCGGATTTGGGCGGTGCTTTGATGGCGGGCTATGGCCCGAAGCATTCGCATTGAATATCCCGGTGCTCACTACCATGTGATGGCCCGCGGAAACCGGCGGGAGGCGATCTTTGCCGGTGAGGAGGACCGGCGGTTTTTTCTGCACGCCCTTGGTCAGGCGTGCGAAATGACGGGGTGGCGGGTGCACGCCTGGGTGTTGATGAGCAATCATTACCATCTGTTGATCGAGACACCGGAGGCCAATTTGGTTGTGGGCATGAAATGGCTGCAGAATAGCTATACCCGGCGTTTCAACACGCGGCATCGCAAGTGGGGCCGGCTTTTTGGGGATCGCTATAAAGCAGTGGTGGTGGAGACCGAAGACGGCGACTATTTCGGCAAGCTGTGTGATTACATCCATCTCAATCCGGTGCGTGCCCGGCTCATCCGCACAGAACGAGAGCAAAGCGTGAGCGATTATCCGTGGAGCAGCATCGCCAGCGGCTACGCCCTCGCGCCGCGAAAACGCGCGCCGTGGCTGGAGACCGGGGACGCGCTGGCGACGTTTGGACTGGAAGATACCGCTGCGGGGCGGCGGCAGTTTGTGCAGAGGCTGGATCGCCGGGCGTGTGAGGAGCCGCGCAAAGAATGCGGGGTGCCGTTATCAACCACGGAAGACGCGCGGCGAAGCGATCTGCGTCGCGGCTGGTATTGGGGTTCGGTGGAGTTTGCGGAGAAACTGCTGGAGCTGGCCAAGGTGCGGATGAAAGCCGTGCGCAATCGAACCTATCGAGGCGGAGCGATTCAGAAAACGCATGATGTGCAGGCGGCGGAGCGCCTGGTCCGCGAGGGATTAAAGGAGAGCGGCTTGCGGGAGAAGGATTTGGCGCATCTGCCCGGCTCGGACGCCCGGAAACTGAAGATAGCGCAAAAGGTTTGGAGGCAGACGTCGGTTTCCCAAGGCTGGATCGCCGAGCGTTTGCAGATGCGGAGCGCCGCCAATGTCAGCCAGCAGCTACGCCGCTACGACGGGCTGTCAATAATTGTTAACTGACCCCTTTCTGCCACTCTATTTTTCAGCCAACCAGTTTTGGAAAGTAAAAGGGTTCGGAAGTCCTGTCCTTCTGTCCCTGGGCAACGCCGCCGATCCCGTGGATCGTTACGAAATCATGTCTTTTGCCGCAGAAGCGCGATGTCGTGCTTTAGGTCGAGTCCCTCATTCGATCTCTGGCTTTGATGCAGTGCACAACATGCCTGGTGAAAATATGTGGGGGACGGATCCAGTTGATCCATATGATTTTAGTGATCGAAAGTGGCACAGCGGGCAATTTGATTTTACGAATATGCAGGTCGGAAAATTTTGGTTTCAATTACTAGTCGCTTTTGAACTCAAGTGAAAAATCGCTCTAATGCCTACATCGCGGTGATGTGCGTATCCGTGGGTCTGTGTTGGTGGATTTGGCACGCCTTCCACCGAGCGGTTCCGGGAAATGTGGAGCCGACTTCACCTGTTTCTGCAGAGGTCTCTAGTTCGACTAACTCACCAACTGCGGGCCAGCAACAGGTTGGCCAGGCAACATCAGTGGGAAAAGGCAAGGGCGACCGAGCCGCAGAAATCCTTGTGATGACAAGCCGCACGCCAATCTCCTTTTACGGCAGAGTGGTTGACCAACACCACGCGCCGGTATCCGGAGTGAAAGTGGAAGCAAGTGTTCACGTAGTAACGAGCTTTATGCAGGAACACCGAGAGAAATATGTAACAGCAACCGATGCTGACGGACGGTTCCAATACGTCGGGCTGCATGGCCAGGATTTGGCCATTAATTTAGCAAAAGAGGGTTACCAGTTTAAAAGCAATTTAAAATCCTACGAGTATTCAGGATTGACTCCGGAAAACCAAAGACACCACCCTGATCCGGCCGCGCCAGTAATTTTTGAGATGTGGAAAAGACAAGGCTCAGTACCGTTAATTAGTGGAGACAAATTTTTCAAAGTGAAAGCCGACGGGAGTCCATTTACCATCGATCTGATGAAAGGAAGCATTCACGAAGGGCGAGGTGTCGAGGGGGATTTGATTGTCCTCGTTAATCAACCGCCTGGGGTCGCTCGTGGAACGCATTTCGACTGGTCGTTTACGGTCGAAGCGATTGGCGAGGGCGGCGTTGAAGCAATTAGTTCTGAATACCCAAACGAGGCTCCGCTAGATGGGTACCGAGCGCAAATAGTGTGCGGGCTAAAGGCCAATGATGGCGATTGGAGCAACGTTAGACACGAGAAGTTTTTTGTGAAATCCCGAAATGGAAATCAATACTCGCGTGTGGATGTCGATGTGCATGCTAACTACCAAGGTAATGCAGCTCTATCGATCTCCTACCTAGTGAACCCTTCACCCGGTTCCAGAAATTTAGAGTTTGATCCGAAAAAGAGAATAACTGGTCAATGATCGTTCCCTTCGTTGACCGAGCCCATTCAGACCACCCGGAGGTGCTATCGATATCTTTTAAGAGACGGTGCTAAGCTCAGTTTAGACGACTGATTTATGAGGCCGACACCGTCCTCCTAAACGGGATTTGATTCCTTTCTGTACTAGGATCACATGGTAGCAGTGACCATGGCCGGTGGCGAGTCGTCTCTGACTGGCGGGACGGTACGGAGGGAAAGGGTCAGGTCTCCTTTCAGGATCAGTTATGATCCACCAAAACCCTTCAGCTTTCATGCTACCTGCCTCCTTTTCTACTACTAGTCTCTTGCGTTGCACATTCTTGTGTCGTTCAACTTGACTTGACTCAGGCGCGAGGCCGAATTGACGGTATTAAAACTCAAAGCTCGTCTTCCAAAGGAAGACAAGTAAACGCAAAGAGGAGAGAGGAAGAAAGACTCGCCGTCCGCTTCGTTCAATCCGCGAAGTGCCAGGCGGGCTTGAAATCGCGTGGGAGTTTTTCCTGCTGCAAATGCGCGCGCACCATTTCGATGGGCATCGGACCGCCCTTGAGAATTTCGTCGTGGAATTTTCGCTCGGTCATTTTGCCGGAGGAAACCTCTTGCGCGTAGAGGCCGCGAAGCTGCATCGCGCCGAGCATGTAGCCGGCTTGGTAGAGCGGCGAATAGCTGCCGTTGAATGAGCGCCGCACCTCAGCGGCGGCGCTGGTGCGTTCATGCCCCACGCGTTCCACGAGAAAATCGATGCACTGCTGGGGTGTCCATTCGCCGAGATGAAATTTCAGCGAAAATATGATTCTCGCGCAGCGGTGGGCGCGCCAGAAAAGCGCACCGATGCGGTCTTCGGGGGTCGAGATAAACTTCAGATCCCACATGTGAAATTCCCACCACACCGCCCAACCCTCGATCCAAAATGGCGTCTCGAATAGTTCCCGGTGCTGGTTGCTGCGTTCGCGCCAGTAATATTGCAGATGGTGCCCGGGCAGTAATTCGTGAAACACGGTGGCCCGCGCGAAGTGCCGGTTATTGGATCGCAGGCTCTGCAGTTTTTCCTCCTGGCTCATGGAGTCGGTGGGGAAGGCCACGGTGATGTCGTCGCCGCCGAGGAAGTAGGGCGCGACCTTTTGCCGCTCGGGCGAGGCCATGCGCACATGCCAAACATCCGCCGCCAGCGGTGGAATGGTGACCAGATCGTGTTCCTGCACATAGCGCGTCGCTTCCAGCGCCAGGTCGCGAATCAGCGTGGGCTGCTGGCCCGGCTCCACGTGGTCCTCCTTCACTTTTTCGAGCGCCGCTTTCCAATCGTCACCCAATCCCATGTCGCGCGCAGCGTGTTTCAGTTCGCCGTCCACCCACGCAAATTCCCGTTCTGCGATCGCTAGCAACTCCTCCGGTGTATAGGCAATCATCTCGTGCTCCAAATCCTCGATGAGTCCGTCCCGTCCGATCGGATCCCCGATGACTGGTTCGTCCGTGGCTCTGGGGTCGATCCCGGCGATCTTTTCGTGAAGAAATTTCCCGTAATCATCGAGCGCCGTGGAAAGTTGTTTGTAAGGCTCGCGCGTCCACCAGGCGAAGACCGGGTCATAGCCATCGAAGGTCCTAAACCAATCATCGAGTGATCGCTTCAGTTCGCGGACCCGATTCTCTGCGCGCTGGCCGACCACTTTTGTCGCGCGGAGCGACGTGATCTCGTCCTTTCCCCCTTTCGCGTCCTCTTTCCCCGCGGGGCGAAGTCCCGCTTCAAGAGCGGCGCGTGCCTTTCCCACAGACTCCTTCATTCGGGCCAGCAGCGCCGCCGCCGCCTTTCCGTCCACGGGCTCGAGCAAACGCCGGGATTCCTGCAAACGCGCGATGTCTTCGGCGAACGGCACGAGCGCCGCCATTTCCTGGGTGTGCGCTTTCTGGCGGTCGAGCAGCCGCAATTCGTGGGTCAATTCATAGCGCAGCAGCGTGGCATCGATTTGTCCTTCGACGCCGAGTTTATCGAAATCAATGTCGCCGAGACGGGATTGCCATGTTCGATAAAAAGTCCCCATTCGCTCCGCGCGAACCGCTGAGCCGGGCACATTGTAGAAGCGCTCCAGTTCGCGCTGATCGGCGGTGAAGCGCTCGACCAATTCGCGCAGTTCACTCGAGGCCGGTGTCGTTAATGCTGCAACGTCCGGAACGTAATCAGCGACGGCGCGCGTGGCGGCGAGGTTTGGCTCAGCCGCAAAGGCGGTAGCGGCCAGGATGCAGAAAAGGGCTGGGTAGGAAACAAGTTTCAGCCTGGGTCCGATGTGCATCGAAGTAGATTCATTCGTTGAAACCGAGGGAGTCAATCAACCTTTCGGCCAATTCCGTCGTCGTTCTTTCGCTATGAACCAGGCGCCAAGCCTGACAAAAGCAAGAAAGGCAAGGAAGAGGTTAGGCAATAAAATCTGTGTCTTCGCTATTTTAAGTGGGCCAGGTGCGGAGAGATGGATGTCCGGTCGAACACCGGCCCCGCGACGATTTTCGTAATCACCGCTCGCTTCTTTCCTCGTCAATGCGATAAATGCGCATGAAAAAGGTTCGCCAGTTTAAGCTTCGCGGTCCCGATATTGTCTCGCTGGAGCTGGCCAATGTGCTGGGCGCCGATGCCTGGTTTGAATTCAAGGCGCTCTTTACCATCCTCCATGGCAACCTTCGCGCGGCGAATAACGCTCACGGCGGCGAAGAGATGCTCCGGCTGCGCGCTTACGATAAATTGCAGAATTTCGTGCAACGGGGAATGGTGGAAAAGGTCGGCAAAGAGTATCGCGGGGTCCAGACTGCATTGGCGGCTTTCAGCGCTCCGGCCGAGGTAAAGCCTGACGACGAACCGCTTCCGGCGGTTCCGATGATCTCGTAACGACTTCTCGTTGCGCGTCTCACGACGTGCTGCACTCCATCCTACAGCAGAACTACAGCAGAATAGTCTCGCGCATCATGAGGTCGAGGAGGTCCTCCCTATTTTGCCCAGCACTGTCGCCATTTTCTCCTGGACAATCCCGCAGAGGCTGGAGAGTGACAACGACCCGGGCAAAGGGCTTGGGCACGATGAAGCCGTCCCATCGGCCCAGACGCCAGACGCGCGAGTATTCGACGTTAACGGGAAGGATGGGTGCGCCTGAACTCCGCGCCAGCCAGACGGCGCCCGGGCCCATGTTATATCGCGGACCGCGCGGACCGTCGGGAGTGATATAAACGTCGCAGTTTTCCGCCAGGAGCCGCTTGAGGATCGTGAGAGCTCCGGAACCGCCGCGCGAGGTCGAGCCCCGCACGACCCCACCGCCGAACCGACGGATGCAGCGGGCGAGCAAGTCTCCGTCTTTACTCTGACTAATGAGCGCCGCGCCTTTTCTCTGGCGAAAAAAGCGCTCGTACAGAATGGGGACAATGAGGAGGCGATTGTGCCACAAGACCCATACGACCGGCTGAAACGAGCCATCGATCGAGCGTGCGATCCCGGCCCGGTCATTGAGCTCAATGCGCCAGGTAAAGGCCAAAAGCCGCAAGACCACGGCGATGAAATGGGGGAAGAGAAAATCCTGCAGCCATCCCCGAATCATCGGGAGTGATCTCCGGTCGAGATCACTTCTGCATCAGTGAGCCGGGTCATAGCAATTTTCCTGGTATTGCGGATCACCCGGTGCTGAATGCGGAAGTATTCGACCGCAGAGAGGTCATCGGGCGTGCCGCTCGAGTGACCGAACGTACCTTTAGGCATGGGTCATGATGCCACGTCCCAAGTGGTTTGCGAGGAAACAAACCAAATATATTTGTTCTCTCGTTCCGAAGTGCAACTTCGGAACGAGGAGATGAATGGTGGCGTGACGCGCGGCTATTCTTGGCGTGGATATAATAATGCGCCCAACCCAAAACGGACACAACGGTTGCTAACTGACCTCGCTCCTTACTCGCTATTTCGCTGAGCCGGGGAAAAATTGAACTGTCACATGGATATCACTGGCCGCAGGTCCATCCAGCGTAGGAATCGGGCCGGCATGAGTAAAAAGGATCGCTACGCCCATTTCTTTTACTGCGCGCAACGAGAATTCACCGGCCTTTCCCGAAGGACCGTAATCGCCAACCGGCGCGCTGTGGGTTTTCCCTCCTGAAAACGTGACCGTAGCCGTGTCTCCTATCTTCACGAGGCCGGCGAGGTTTTTCGGAGCGACCGCATACTCGTCGGTGTCCGCGTTCAGAAATTCCACACCCGTAGGATCGCTGGCAGGTACGAATTTTCCATTTTTATCTTTCTTCGCCGACGTTTCGTTTTGGGCGGTCTTGTCGTTATGATGGTCTCCGACGCCGTCGGTATCAATTGCCAGAATGCCGTGCATTGTAATTGTGTTCATAGATAGTGCGGAGTTTTAGTGGCAGGAAAGAAATACGCGTGGGATTGAAATAAATTCAGGGGTGCAGTTGGCGATACGGGAGACTGCCAGATAATGCGAGATCTCGAATATCGGGGGGTAACCCTGAATTTCTCAGAACTAGTCCCCCTACACGCAGGCGAACCGAATTTTTCATTCATGGAAGTTGTCCGGCTCCCACCATGCCCAATTCTTTCCGATGAAAGCGCTGCACGCTTAATATGCCAGCGTTACTTGTCTGACCAAAACTTCAGGTCCTTGGTCACGTGGCCGTCGGCGTAGAGGATATTGATTTTGTCGTCGAGAAAGGGGTGAAAGGCCTGCTTGTCGTTGAGGATTGGGATGTGGCTGTGATCCTGCGTGAGATTGAGAAAGGCCAGAGAGGATACGGGCTGCTCGTTGAGCGTGGAATTCCAGTAGTAGCTGGTGCCGCTGGCCGTGGCGAGGCCGGCGTTGTCCCCAGGGCAGGCGAAGACCGCTTTATTGGGAACGTACTTATCCAGAGTGTTATCAATCACCGCCACGTCGTCCGTTGCTTTGGCGCGCAAGGCCTGCAGCTTGGGCATGATCATGTCGTGCTCGCCGAGGTAAAGATTCAGGGCCGTGCCGATCTGGCGCAGATTGGAAACGCAGGCGGCGGCTTGCGCGCTTTTCGCAGAACGCTGATAGACGGGATTAATGATGGCGGCCAAAACAGCGACGATCACGATCACAACAAGTAACTCAAGAACTGTGAACGCGCGCCTCCGTGCAACTGGCCGCGGGATTTTCATCGGAAGTGCTGCAGGTTCTTCTGCATCTGCTCAATGAGCGGCGCGAAATCCATTTTCACATCGGCATTGGCCTCGCTGTAAAAAGAGCGCATCCCTTGATCGATCATCTTTTGCAGATTGGGATCGTCCTCCTTCGGCGGTTCTTCGCCCTCGTGCTGCTTCATATCGTTCATCGTCTTTTCCACGAATTCCTTCCGTTTCGCCGGGTCCATATTGTTGAAAGCCTCCATCATCTGCTTGAAGCCTTGCGGCAGAGTGAGATCGAGAAAACGGCCCTGCTCGTCACGATTCAGCCCGCGGAAAAAGTGATCGAGCGTATGGCTCGTGCGTGCGGCGCGGCGGTCTTCGTAGCTCAGCGAGTTCAAATCATCGGCCACGCGTTGCATGGTCTTTTCGCGGTCTCGAGCGCTTTTGCCGTCGAGCGAATGCGTGTCGATATATTGCTTGAGCGATTCCGGCGTCGGCTTGGCGTTGCGCGCCCACCAGATGGCACCTCCGGCGGCCAGCCAGATGAAGGCGATCACGGCGACGGCTTTGATCCAGAGAGAGCGGCGCATAAGCGGAGGGTCAGGCAGTAAGTTTTGCCGGATTTTGTCCGTTGTCCAAGAGACACTTTTGGGATTCCGGCAAAGAGGTCCCGGTTCTCTTAATACGCGGAACGCGGCTGAAAGGTTACACTTCGTTCGGATTTAAGCCCCCGATCTTCGGGCTTCGAACCTATTTGACGAAGCGCGCGAGCTTCCGTTTCACCAGTATGGTGACGTCCTCGAGCTCTCCGATACGCAGGGCCATCGCGACACCGAAAAAGACAGCGGCGGCGCATGCGATCACCACGGTGAGCCGCACCGCCCGGTTTACCGGCCCGAAATGCTCCGCACCAGCGAGCAGCCAGGTTTGTCCCGCCCAGCAGACCAGGCCGAGGAAGGCGCTGGCAAAAAGGATTTTGCTGAGCGAGCGGATCATGAGGCGCGTTTCCAGGAGACCGGTCTCGCGCCGCATGAGGATGTAGAGCGCGCCGAAATTGAAGAGCGCGACGAACCCGGTGGAAAGCGCGAGTCCGCGATGACCGAGGCCGAGATGGAAAGTAAAGAGCCAGTTGAGAAGCAGGTTTATGATGATGGAGGCAAAGCTCACCATCATGGGCGTCTTGCGTTTATCGAGCGCGTAAAAGGCTGGCGCGAGCACTTTGATGCCGGAGTAAGCGACCAAGCCGAGCGCATAGTATTGCAGCGCGGCGCCGGCTTGCGCGGTGTCGTGCGGACTGGATTTCCCATGTTGATAGATGACGCCGATGATGGGCTGCGCCAGACAAATGAGACCCACCGTTGATGGCACCGTCAGCAAAAAGGCAAGCCGCATGCCGTGAGCAAGCGTGGAGCGAAAATGGGCTAAATTACCCGCCGCCGCGCTCCGGGAGATCAACGGCAGTGTCACCGTGCCGATGGCGACGCCAAAGAGCCCGAGCGGAAATTGCATGAGGCGAAAGGCGTTATTTAGCCAAGTAACAGAACCCTTCACGCAATGCGTGGCGAAAGAGGTGTTGATCATTACATTGACCTGCACTGCGCTGGCGGCGATCACTGCGGGAGCCATGAGCCACAGGACGGTGCGGACGCCCTCGTCGTGCCAGCCGAAATCAAGACGAGGCCGGTAACCTACGCGCCAAAGCGGCGGAAGTTGCACGGCGAATTGCAACAATCCGCCGATCAAGGTACCAATGGCCAGGCCCATCAACGCGACCGGGCTGAAATGAGGGTCGATCCACCACGCGACCACCGCGCCGCCGAAGATGGAGCCGACATTGAAAAAGGTCGAGGCCATCGCCGGCCAGCCAAAGACGTTCTTGGCGTTTAACATCCCCATGACTTGTGCGGCCAGCGAAACGAGGAGAATGAATGGGAACATGACCGCGGTGAGGCGGGTGGTGAGGACGGCGTCTTCACCGGTAAAACCGCTGGCGAATGCATGGACCAATTGCCCCGAGAAGAGGATGCCTAACAGAACGATGGCACTCATGAAAACGAGCGTCATCGTGCCGATTTTATTGGCGAGCCGCCATGCCGCGGCGTCGCCTTCCAGCGCGATCTTTTTGGAAAAAGTGGTGATGAAGGCCGTGGAGAGCGCGCCTTCAGCAAACAAATCGCGCAGCAGATTGGGGACGCGAAATGCGGTAATGAAGAGGCCGAGCGTTTCGGCCTCAAACATGGCGTTGAAAACCGATTCCCGGACGAGCCCGAGCACGCGGCTGCACATCACCGCGAAACTGACGATGCCCGCCGAGCGCGCGCTGATGCGTTGCGGGGCTTTGGCGGTGTCGGGTTCAGCGACGGTGGTGGTCATGCAGCGGGAATAGAACGCGACGAGTGTGTAATGAGCAAATAGGAGTTTTTGGCGAACGCCGCTCGGGCTTAAGGTGAAATCGCGCCGAAAAAAGACAGGCTGTGGGACAGCGGCGGAGATGCCGTGTTCAACCTGGCAGATTATCCCGCGCTCCAGCCGCCGTCCGGCGTGAGCGTGGCGCCGGTGACAAAAGCGGCTTCATCACTGGCCAGATACAGCGCGGCTGCGGCGATTTCTTCCGGGCGGCCCATGCGGCCCATCGGCTGCGTGCTGCACATGTCTTGGTAGGCCGCTTTGGGATCGGGCGATTCTCTAAGGCGCTCGGCGACCCAGGGCGTTTCCACGCGGCCCGGGCAGATGGCGTTAATGCGAATCCCATCGCGCGCGTGATCGAGAGCGATGGCGCGCGTGAGGCCGACGATGGCGTGTTTCGTCACCGTGTAGGCGAGGCGGTCGCGCACCGCGATGAGGCCGGCGATGGAAGCGATATTCACGATCACACCCGCGCGGCGCGCGAGCATGGAATCGATGAAGGCTTTGGTGACATTGAAGGTGCCACGGGTATTGACGGCGTGAAGGCGGTCGAGATCGGCGGCTTGTGTGGTCGCGATGGTGCCGACGTGGCCGATCCCCGCGTTGTTCACGAGAATGTCGAGATGCCCCGCGGCGGCGAGGACGAGGCGCGCGACTTCCTGGCACTGCGCTTCATCGGCGATGTCGAGCGAATGAAATTCCGCGCGTCCATTGGCGGCATTGATGCGATCCACGGTAGCGCGTCCGCTGGTCGCATCGCGATCCGTGACGAAGACGCGCGCGCCCGCGCTGGCAAAGGTTTCCGCAATGGCCGCGCCGATTCCGGAGCCGGCGCCGGTGATGAGGGCGGATTTGTTAGCTAGCGAGAACATAGGAGAAGAGATGTATTGAGATTTGGGCGTAACGCTTGCGAAGGCGTGTAGTGAATAGTGGTAATACCGGCGGATCAAAGCTTTCAGTTGGCAATTCGCCGATAAAGGACTTCCATGCATTGATTGCCTGCAACAAACGATCCCAAATTTGCAATCGAACGCCATGAATCCGTTCACCACAGATCATCCGATGGCACAACCGACGCGGGTAAGTCCCCGAGTTCGGCAAATAATACGTTGGGCATTGGTGCCTTTCGGTGTCCTCACATTTTATATCGGATGCTTTATTTGGCGGTTCGACGTGCTCAGCCTTCCTGTCAGGGACAATGTGCATGGATGGCTGGGGCCGTTAATTCGTGGCGATTCCCATTCAATCTGTATCGGCGACGTTTACTTTTACGAAGGGACGGACTTTACTCTTTACGACTTCTATCATCCGCTGTGCGCCCTTTGGTTGTTAGCCACCGTTCAACAGTGAAATCCGCGTCGCATAGAACTCGTGATCATATTGGCCGAGATGGCCGCACTGGCCCTTTGGACTTAAGAAACCGGTGATATGAACAGGGAGCCCGGAGTCTGGAATCCGGATGTCCTTAGGGTAGTCGTAAACAGTATCAAAAAAGAACGAGAGCCACCATCGCTCATCCTGGCGGTCGCCCTTTGGCTTGATTCCACTGCGTTCCGTTCCAACCGTCCAAACGCCATCCGCTTCGGTTGCGAAATAACGATAGCCCTCAAATACCTCTTTCAGTTTGCTGGGGTTTGCTCGTCTATATGATTGTCCTGCCCTCTTGCCATCCGCACCAATTTCGGTGCCGCCGGTCCACGTGGCGGTCGGAAACGCGAAGCCCCAAAAAAAATTGCGAAGGTACTCGTTGCGATCGAGTCTCCAATGGGCGGAATCCGAAGGCCTGCGTCGCTCCGGAATTGAGGCGAAGTATTGGTCTGCTAGTTCGAGAACGTCTGGCAGCATCACTTGGGTATCGAATTCCCCCATTTGGACCATCTCGGATCGAGTTCCAGTTGTGGTCTTCCTACTGCAGCTCGTCACCAGAATCGCCACAATACTAATTGTTAGAAGAGTCCGCATGGGAAGGCACATGAACTCAAAACACAAGACGCCGCTAGCCCGGTAAACACGCCGGCCCCAGCGGCTCGAAGCTTTTATAGACGAGCGAAAATTCGCGGTGGCCCAAGGATTCGCTGGCGGTTTCTTTTCCGGCGGCGACGCTGAGGATGAGGTCGTAGATTTCGTGTCCCACCTGATCGAGCGAGGCTACTCCTTCGAGGATGCGGCCGGCGTTGATATCCATATCCTCGCTGAGACGACGATACGTCTCCGGATTGGCGCAAATCTTGATGACTGGTGAAATCGCGGAGCCGACGACCGATCCGCGGCCCGTCGTGAATAAAGTAACATGCGAACCGCAGGCGATCAGTTCGCCGATTTCCTGGATATCGCTGATATTGGGAAAACCCCAGCGCACGACGCCGTCGGGCACGACGTCGAGCAGGTAGAGGCCCGAGGAAGGCGGGACATCGCCGGGCTTGAGGATGCCGTTGATGGGAGAATTGCCGCTCTTGCTATACGCGCCCATCGATTTTTCTTCCTGAGTGGTGAGGCCGCCTTCGGCATTGCCCGGCGCGAAGCTGCCGTGGCCGAGCGTTGCATAGTATCGCGCCGCTTTTTCCACGCAGGCGATGAGCTCGGGCGCCAGATCGGGTCGCGCGGCGCGAGCCGCCATGATTTGTTCGCAGCCGATGAGCTCGCCCGTTTCCTCGAAGATAACGCGCGCGCCATTTTGCACCAGTAAATCGAAGGCGCGACCGACCGCGGGATTGGCGGTGATGCCGCTCGTGGCATCCGATCCGCCGCAGACGGTGCCGACGATGAGATCCGAAACATCAAACGGAGCGCGCGGTGTTTCGGCGAGTTGTGCAAGCGCGCTTTCCACCCATTTGTGGCCATTCTCGATCGTGCGCCGTGTTCCGCCGGATTCCTGGATAACTAGTGTATCCGCGGGTCTTCCCGTGTCGCGGATTTCCTGGAGAAGATTGGCGCGATTGAAGCCCTCGCAGCCGAGCGAGAGGAGGAGCGCCGCGCCCACATTGGGATGCGTGCAGAGCTGGCGCAGCATGCGATGCGCGTAGGCATTGGGATAGCATCCGGGAAAACCAAGTAACTGCACCTGCTGGTCACGATAGGGAAAGACGATCTCGCGTGCCACGTGGTGCGCGCACTCGACGAGATACACGATCACGATTACGTTGCGGATGCCTTTGCGTCCGTCGTTGCGGAGATAGCCGTTCATAGGTGTTCTTTCTCGGCAAAGTATCGCGCCTGATCTTCGCGCAGGAAAGTGGGAAGATAATCGCTTTTTACGTTATGTGTATGCACGTGCTCGCCCGCGGCGATTTCGCACGTGGCCGAGCCGATGGGCGCGCCGTATTTCACGATCTTTTCTCCGGAAACAATCCGGCGCGACGCGATTTTGTGCCCGATGGCCAGGCGCGTGGCGATCCTGGCGGCCTCGTTTTCCAACTGCACGGTGTCGCCGGCTTCCAGCGATGAGATTACCGTCAAGACATTATCTGCCGGGTTGAGGCGAAGAAGGCGAGGATCGAGGAAAGAGGGCACTGGAGGAAGTTTCTTTGAAGAAACGCTCAATTCTCAACTTCCAACTCAAAACTTCCAATTCATTTCGTAGATAGACGATGGAGTCCTTTCGCTAGTTGCCTTTCGTTGACGAAAAACGCCATACATAACTATGAAGACCAACCGACTCGCTCTCGCGGTTACCGTACTGTTCGCATTCACCACCGGTTCCGCGCTGGCACTGACGGTGCCGGTGGCGGAGGACACTTATTCCACCGCCACGGGAAAACTCACCCCCGCGACGGGCAAGTCGATGAGTTTGGCGGTGAATGCGAAGCAAACCGCGTTCATCCGCTTCAATCTCTCCGATCCGGCCGTGGTGCCGTCTGCCATTGTGCCCGGCAATATCGTGAGTGCCACGCTGCGGATTTTCGTCGAAAGCGTGAGAAATCCCGACAACCTCACGGTGCACGCGATCACCTCGGCATGGACGGAAAATCCGGTCACGGCCTCAGCACCTGAGCCAGCGGTGGATGCGACCGTGCTCGCCACCATCCCCGGCGTTGCGCTGCAGAAGGACCACTTCGTCAGCGTGGACGTGACGGCGGCAGTGCAAGCCGCGCTGGGAGTCAATGACTTCGGATTCGCCCTCGAGACTACCTCCGGCGCGAAAGTGTTTTTCGCCAGCAAAGAGGGCCCCGCGCTGGGTTATGCCGCGGAACTGGAGATCGAGGCGAACCTCGAGGGGGCTACATCAGGCGACCTCAGCGGCGACAATGAAACGCTCATCGGCAATCTCACGCTGGCTGTGACCACCGGCACCACGGGCATCATCTATGCGGGCAACAATCCGTTTCTGCACGATTTCGGATACGGCGACTTCTTTGGCGGACTCGGGGCTGGAAACTTCACGCTGACTGGTAACTCGAATTCCGCCGTTGGTTTTCAAGCGCTCTCTGCAGATACGACTGGCAGTTACAATGCCGCGTTAGGTTATCAGGCGCTGCATGCTAATCAGGGCGGCATCTACAACACGGCAACCGGCTATCTCGCCCTCACGGCAAATACGAGCGGCTTTTCCAATACCGCCACCGGAGCAGGTGCGCTCCAGGCCAATACCATGGGCAACCAGAATACGGCGGGAAGCGACGACGCGCTCGCCGCGAATACCACGGGCAGTAACAACACCGCCACGGGTTAC
>OUNM011155549.1_pt1 | contig 21855 bp, 20 predicted proteins | sample 1769961 | NCBI WGS metagenome assembly OUNM01 (sample SAMEA3914820, study PRJEB12502) | metagenome | biome: forest; material: soil | place: USA | collected 2012-03-12 | depth 0.3 m
ACCGCCTGCATCGACCGCATCGTGCTCTACAAGCAGGAGCGCCGCGACGGCCGTTTCCGCATCATGCGCAGCTTCCAGCTCGCCGCTCATCTGGATTAGGCGCAATGAAAAAGCTCGGCCTCGAATGCCTGATCGACCCGACGGCGAAGGTGCGGGATTCGAAACTTGGCCGCTATACCGAGATCGGCGCACGCACCTCCTTCGCGGAATCGACCCTCGGCGATTATTCCTACATCGTCGATGATGGCGACGTGATCTACACGGAGATCGGCAAGTTCTGCTCGATCGCCCGGATGGTCCGCATCAATCCCGGCAACCACCCGATGCACCGCGCGACGCAGGCGCATTTCACCTACCGTTCGAGCGCTTATTTCGAAGATGCCGAGGACGAAAAGGAGTTCTTCGACTGGCGGCGCAGCCACAAGGTGACGATCGGAAATGATGTCTGGATCGGCCATGGCGCACTCATCCTGCCTGGCCGCACGATCGGCAATGGAGCAGTGATCGCCGGCGGCGCGGTCGTGACCAAGGACGTCGCGCCCTACACAATCGTCGCGGGGGTCGGCGCCAAGCCGGTCAAGCGGCGCTTCGACGAGAAGACGGCCGATGCGTTGCAGGAACTTGCCTGGTGGGATTGGCCGCACGAGAAACTACGGGAAACGCTGGATGACTTTCGGGCGCTCGGAGCCGAGGCTTTCGTGGAAAAGTATCGTTAGGCTGTCATTGCGAGGAGCGCAGCGACGCGGCAATCCAGGAGTCGTAGCCGTCTGCGGCCCCTGGATTGCTTCGGCTCCGCCTCGCAATGACGTTGCGGTTCAGCTCTTCACCGCCCCAGCCGTCAGCCCGGACACCATATATTTCCGGAAAGCGTAATAGATCGCCGCCGGCGGCAGCGCATAAATGAACCCTGTCGTCATCAGCAGCTCCCAGGGCGAGTCGTCCGCCGCGAGGAAGTTGCCGAGCGCCACCGGCAGGGTGATGTCGGTATCCTTCGAGAGCAGCAGAAACGCGTAGAGATATTCGTTCCAGGCCAGCAGGATCGCGTAGGTGCCGATCGCGACAAGCGAGGGCATCATCAGCGGCAGGTAGACCATGCGGAAAAGCTGCATGGGCGAAGCGCCATCCATGATCGCGGCTTCGTCGAGCTCGTAGGGGAGCTTGTCGGAGGCCTGTTTCAGCACCCAGATCGCGTAGGGCGAGGCGATCGTCACCATGGCGAGGATCAGCGACCAGTGGTTGTTGAGCAGCCCGTAGATGCCCATCGTGCGATACATCGGCACCGCGAGGAACGCCGCCGGAATGAAGTAAGTGAAGAGCGCTAGGTTCATCACCCAGCGACCACCCGGCACCTTCAGCCGCGAGATCGAAAAGGCGGCGGCAGTCGCAACCACCAGCGTCAGCGCGCCGACAGCAGCCGCGATGACGACGGAGTTCCAGAACTGAATCCAGAAATCGCGCAGGAAATAATGCTGCTGGTTCAGCACGATCCAGAAATTGCGGAAGGTCGGGTGATCCGGCCAGAGCTTGCCCGAAAACGCATCCTGCTTCGGCGAGATCGCGAACAGGAACAGATGATAAATCGGAATCATCGTCCAGATGAAGACCGGGATGCCGATCAGCAGCAGGCGCGCCTCGTTGCCGATCTCGCGAAAGGACGGCATTCTCATCGCGAGAGCCTCTTCATCATCACGTAGATCAGCGGCAGCACGAAGGGCAGCGCGCAGACGATGGAAGCCATCGCCAGCGAGAGCTGATCGAGCCTGAGATAGCGGATGCCAAGCGTTGAAAGCACATGCGTCAGGTCGGCCGGCCCGCCACCGGTCAGCAGGTAGACGCTGTTGAAATCGCCGAGCGTCCAGATCATCGATAGCAGCGTGCAGGTCAGGTATAGCGTCTGCATCGACGGCCAGGTGACGAAGCGGAATTTCTGCCAGCGGCTGGCGCCGTCGACGGAGGCCGCTTCGAACAGGTCAGCCGAGATCGCAAGGCGGCCGGTCAGCAGGATCAGCGTCCAGAATGGTAGCGATTTCCAGATATGCATCAGGATCGCCATGGTCAGGCCGATCGTCGGATCGTTCAGCCAGTTCGGGCCATCCTCACCGGTGAACTTGAAGATGAGCTGATTGATAACACCCCATTCCGGGTTGAGCATGAAGCGCACAGAAAGGATGGTCGGGATCGACGGCACGGCCCAGGGCAGGATGAACAACACCGAAAGCCAGCGGATCCATGGCCGCTGCTCAGCGAAGAAGCCGGAGAGCAGCAGCGCTATGATCATTTTGAAATTGATGCCGATCACCAGGAAGATCAGCGTATTGAGCGCAGCTCGCGCGAAGATCGGGTCGTTATAGAGCGCGACATAGCTTTCCGGATGCCGCGCGAGCCAGAGCCCGTAGCAGACGGGATAGACGACGAAAGCCAGGAAGACGAGCAGGTAGGGGATGAGCAGGATCAGTCCCCATACCTGCATCGTGTTCAGGCGCGGAAACAGCGGCCCGCGGCCCGTCGCCCCATCAGCGGCAGCAAGTGTCATCGTCGACATGATGGCGCCTCCTCAAGTTACGACCGGCTGTCCGATGGACAGCCGGCCCATGGCAAGCCTCAGCTCGCCACTTCCTTGATGCGGGCGATCAACTCGTCGACCGCCTTCTCGACCGGCACTTTCTCGCTCACCACCCGGTTCATCGCCTTTGCCCAGGCGTTCTCATTGTTGAGGATCGTAAACTTGTAGTTCTTCACGAAGTCGAAGGACGAGGTGCCGCCGGTGAACTGGTTATAGACAGCTTTGCGGTGATGGTCGGCCTGCCAGAACGGGCTTTTCTGCCCTTCGATCGTCACCGGGAACCAACGGCCAAGGGCACCCTCGACGTAAGGCCGGAGGTTCTCCTCCTGCATGATGAACTTCACGAATTCCTTGGCATTCGCCTTGTTCTTCGCCTGCGAGAAGATCACGCCGGTCTTGACGTCCGAGCGGTACTTGATGGTTGAGCCATCGGGCTTCTTGGGAAAAGCCGCCGTGATGATGGTTTCCTCATAGGCCTTCTTGCCGGCGGCGCGCTGCTCCGGCGTCAGCGCCGGGTTCTGCGAATCCTCGTACCACTTGGCCGCGATCGAGATGGTGAAGTTATGCGTCATCACGGTCGTGCGGTTATGGAAGGCGACGTTATTGTCCGGGTCCTTCCAGGTCGTCGACGAAGGCGGCGTGCAGCCCTTCACATAGACATCGGTATAATCCTTGAGGGCGCCGATCAGCCCTTCGCGCACCTTCGGGTCATCGACCAGCAGCTTGCCGTCATCATCGACCAGCTTGACGTTATAGGCGTCCATGAAGGTGTAGAAGGACTGGAAGGAGTCGGTTGATTCCACGCCCATTGGCTGGCCAATGCCGAAGCCACGCGTGCCGGTCGCCTTGCGGAAGCCCGGCTGCACCTTGTCGCACCAGAAGGACCAGTAATCCTTCCAGCCCGTCGGAATGTCGCTGACCTTGAAGCCCGACTGCTCGAGCAGATCGCTCCAGATCTGCACATGCATGGTCTGCTGCTTCATCGGGAAGCCGTAATAGCCCTTCTTCTTGGTCTGGCCGTTCATCAGGAAGGCCGTTTCAAGAGTGGCGGGCGCGAAAGCCGATTTCATCGGTTCGAGAATATCGGAAAGCTCTTCGAGCTTGCCTTCGAAGGCCCATTTGCCACCGGCCTGCACATCATAGGTATCGGCATAGCCGACATCAGGCGGATTGGCGGAATCGAGCGCGGCGACCGTCTTCGGGATCATGTCCTGAATGGCGTATTGCGACAGCTCGACCTTGATGCCGGTCTTCGCCTCGAATTTCTTCACCGCCTCGAGCAGTGCGTCGTCCTCTGATTTGTAGAAGCCCTTGCTCCACCAGACGACGACTTTCTTATCCTGCGCGAAAGCGGGCGCCGTGGCGAGAAACGCCAGCGCGGTCGTGGCGCCAAGCAGGAAGGCGCGCGTGGTTATGGCTTTCATAATATCGATCTCTCCCTTGGCGTCGTTTCCTGGCCGGCCTTCATTTTCGAAGGCTCATGCGCGGGTTATTATGGTCCCGCATTGCGGCCTATGATCACCAGCTTGCGAGCGAGGTCAACAGTGATGTTATCGATATCTATTTGTGAAGCGTGAGTGCTTGCCGTTAGCCGTGGCAGGTGATTTCGTGTGGTGAACAAGCGATCGATCACATGCTGGAATCGTGTCGCGGCACGGATGGGAAGCGTCGAGGTAAAGGTGAGTTTCAGCAATTTTTACATATGCTTATCGCTGATCCCGAGCCGAATTGGAGCGGAGCTTCTTTTGCGCTCAACTCCGGCGGCGAAACTGTTTTCCGCCCGACGTTGCAAGTTGTCAGACGACCTTTCCAATCGTCCGCCCAGAACGACAATCCGCCAAAGTGATGAGATACTACCATACCAGATTTGACCCTCGTCAGCCTGGCCGGCACCCGATACTTTCAGCATTGAACCGTTGATCACCCGACAAAGGCACGTCTTCTCATGGCATCCATCGAAACCATCCCGGCCGCCACGCTCGATCGCGTCACGCGCGCGATCTTCTCCAAGGCCGGCTGGCCGGAAGCCGATTGCGCTGAATTGGCGCGCCATCTCGTCGGCGCCAATCTCGCCGGCCATGACAGCCACGGCGTCGGCATGATCCCGGCCTATGTCGCCGGAATCGAACGCGGCGACCTCAAGCCGTCGAACACGCCAGAGGACCTGATTGCCGCCGGCTCGTTCCTGGTGGTCGACGCACATCTGGCGCTTGGCCAGAAGGTTGCCGCCGATACGGTGATGCGCGCTTGCTCGATTGCCGGATCGCAAGGCGTCTGCGTGCTAAATCTGGTCAACGCGCATCACATCGGCCGCATCGGCCATTACGCGGAGATGGCGGCCGGCGTCGGCCTTGTCTCGATGTTCTGGGTGAACGTCGCGCATCACCGCCCGCCGGTCGCGCCCTTCGGTGGCCGCGAGGGCCGGCTCGGCACCAACCCGCATACGGTCGGCATCCCGAAAAGCGGCGGCGAGCCGCTGATCCTCGATTTCGCGACCAGCCGCATCGCCATGGGCAAGGTGCGCGTTGCCCATAACAAAGGCGAGCAGGTCGGCGCGGATATTCTGCTCGATCGCGACGGCAAGCCTACGACCGTGCCTGGCGTGATGTACGATCCGCCGATCGGCGCGCTGCTGGCCTTCGGCGAACACAAGGGCTCCGGCATCTCGATTGTGGCCGAGATCCTCTCAGCCGTGCTCGGCCACGGCACCTCGGTCGACCAGACACCGGAAGGCGAGGCGATCATCAACAATCTCTTCGGCATCATCCTCGACCCGTCGCGCCTCGGCGTAGGCGCGGCGGAGCGCGATGAGAGGTTGAAAACCTATGTCGACTACATCAAGAGCGCCGCGCCGCGCGATGAGAAGAAGCCGGTGATGGTGCCGGGCGACCCCGAGCGCGCCTCCCGCGCGAAACGGCTGATCGACGGTATTCCTGTCGATGCCGAGACATGGCGGCAGATCGTGAAGGCCGGCGAAACGGTTGGCGTGGATGTCGAGGCGGCGAAGAAGGGGTGAGCGTTATACGCATGTCCCGGACTTGATCCGGGACCTAAGGAGTCAGGGCCACTCTGGGCCCCGGATCAAGTCCGGGGCACGAGCGGCGAGCCAGGCTCAATGCGTCTCGACCACCACTCCGAACCCTGCCTCTTCCAGTGTCGAGATGATCCCCGCCCGGTCGCCCGCGTCGCGCAACTCGATATCGATCTCGATCGTCGTCTCCTTGGCGTAGGCGCCGCCGAAGGCGCGCTCGTGCCGGAGCTCGAGGATGTTGCCGCCGCGCTTGCCGATGATCGTGGCGACCTTACCGAGCGAGCCAGCGCTATCGGCGGCGGTGACGCCGAGCCGCACAAACAGCCCCGAGCGCACGAGATGGCGCTGCAGCACCGTCACCAGCGCACGGGTGTCGATATTGCCACCACAAAGCACCACCCCGCAGCGCTGGCCTTTGAAGATTTCCGGCTTGTGCAGCATCGCGGCAAAGCCTGCCGCGCCCGCCCCTTCGACCACAGTCTTTTCAACCTCGATCAGCAGCGCAACTGCATCCTCGATCTGCGGCTCCGGCACGATCACCAGCTCGTCCATCAACTGCCCGAGGATGGCGCTGGTCAGCTTGCCCGGTTCTTTGACCGCGATGCCTTCCGCGACTGACGGCCCGCCCCTCAGAGTGCCGCTCACGCGCCCGGTCGCGATGCCGATGCCTGGATAGAGTTCGCTCTGTACACCCACGATGCGGATCGAAGGTTTCAGAGCCTTGGCGGCGATGGCGATGCCCGAGGAAAGGCCGCCACCACCCACGGGAATGACCAGCGTATCGAGATTCGGATCGGCAGCCAGCATCTCCAATCCGATCGTGCCCTGCCCCGCGACGATCGCCGGATCGTCAAAGGGATGCACGATGATCAGCCCATCGCGCGCCGCGACCTCCGGCAGCACGGCGGCAGCATCGGCAAAGGTTTGGCCAACCAGGATGATCTCTGCGCCGAAGGCCGCGACGTTGCGCACCTTGGTGACCGGCGTCGTCTCCGGCATGAGGATCGTGGCGCGATAACCAAGCCGACGCGCATGGTAGGCGAGGCCCTGCGCGTGATTGCCGGCCGAAACAGTGGCAAAGCCGCGCTTGCGATCCTCTTCGCTGAGCGAAAGGATCTTGTTCAGCGCACCGCGCTCCTTGAAGGAAGCGGTGAACTGAAGATTTTCGAACTTAAGGCAGAGATCGGTGCCGGCAAGCTGCGACAACGTCAGCGAAGGCAGACAGGGCGTGAGCTGCACCTGCCCCTTGATGCGCGCGGCGGCGGCCTCGATATCGGCAAGGGTCGGGATGGCGTGGAGCGGAGAAGACAGGTTCATCACCCGTCTTTTAACCCTCCGGCCGAAAGTCCCGCAATGATTTCCCGCTGGGCGATGACCATCACAACCAGCACCGGCAGCGTGACCAGCAGCGCAGCGGCGGCCAGCGGTCCCCAGGAGATCTGCTCGAAGGTCAGTGAATTATAGACAGCGGATGGCAAGGTGCGGCTCGCCTTGCCGCCGAGCACCACCGAGAAGATGAAGTTATTCCACGAGAAGATGAAGGCGAGGATGCCGCCGACCGAGATGCCCGGCCGCGCCAGCGGCAACGCGATATGCCTGAAACTCTGCCAAGGCGAGCAGCCATCGACCAGCGCCGCATCTTCCAGTTCCGCCGGCACGCTTTCGAAATAGCCGATCATGATCCACACGATGATCGGGATCGTGATGACGAGATGCGTGATCATCAGCCCCGTCACCGTGCCGACAAGGCCGAGGATCTGGAACAGGATGAACAGCGGGATAAGGTAGGATAGCGCCGGCGTGATGCGCGCGATCAGGATCAGGAAAGCGAACTTGGCCGATTTTCCACGAGCGATGCCATAGCCCGCGGGCACGCCGACCAGCAGACCAATGATGACCGCGCCGCCGGTGACGAGAATCGAATTCCAGAGGTAGAGGCCGAAATTATTCTCGGCGAAGACCTGCGTGAAATTGGCAAAGGTCGGCGGGTTCGGAATGAAGACTGGCGGATAGGCGGTGTTGTCGAGTTCGTTCTTCAGCGAGAGCGACAGCATCCAGAGGAAGACAAGGATCGCCGGCGAAACCAGCACGATCACCGAGAGCCAAAGGCCGAGCTTTCGCAGCCAGGGCGAGGCGCTGGAATTGGTGACAGTGGCAGTGGACGAAGCGATCGACATCAGGCGTTCCACTGCGACTTCTGCCGCGCATAGAGCAGCAGCAGCGAGAGCAACACGATGATCACGAAGAAGATCACCACGACAGCCGATGCGTAGCCAATCTTATAAAACTGGAAGGCCTGCAGGTAGAGGAAGATGTTCAGCGTCTCAGATGCTGTGCCCGGCCCACCTTGCGTGATCACGAAGATGGTGTCGAAGGCCTTGATCGCATCGATCGAGCGGATGATCGTCGCGACCATGATGAAGGGCCAGACCAACGGCAGCGTGATGTGGCGGAACATATGCCAGTCGCTGGCGCCATCGATCAGCGCGGATTCATAAGGCTCTTTCGGCAGGCCGGCGAGGCCGCCGAGCACGATCAGCATGACCAGCGGCGTCCAGGACCAGACTTCCACCAGGATCAGCGCGGGAATAGCGGTGCCTGGATCATAGGACCAGGCCTGCGGCGGGATACCGACCAGCGAAAGCAGGTAGTTCAGCACACCGAGCTGCGGGTGGAACATCATCGTCCAGACCAGCGAGATCGCGACAGGCGTCGCCATCATCGGCATGACGAAGACGGTGCGCAGCACGCCGCGGAATGGAAACTCGCGATGGAAGACCAGTGCAGCCAGCGTACCGAAAAAGACAGGCAGCACGACGCCAAGCACGGTGAAATAGAAGGTATGGCCAAGCGACTCGATGAAGCGGTCATCCCGCATCAGGTCGGTGTAGTTCTTCAATCCGATATATTCGGAGTGCCCAGTGACCTTCCAGTCCTGCGTGGACATGAAGGCCGTGAAAATCCAGGGAAAGACGATGACGGCGGTGACAATCACCACCGCCGGCAGCGCGAAAGCCCAGTATTTCCGCGAAAAGTCATAGGCCTTCGACGGCTTGCCAGCCGTCGGAGCCTGTCGTGCGGACAGCGATGCCGCTGGAACGTCGGTCATGCTGCGACCCTGTCACTACGATCCAAGATCAGAGTTCGCTCTTTTCCAGGATCGGCTTGAAGGCTTCCGTCGCCTTCTTGAGTTCGGTCGCCGGGTCGGCGCCGGAGAGCGTGTTGGTCAGCGCCACGCCGAACACGTCGCGGAATTCCGTCACCGGGATGATCACGGGCAGGCCCGGGCGGCCGATCTTGCCGCATTCGAGCATACACTCGAAATAATCCTTCGGGAATTTCGAGCCTTCGGTCGCGGTCGGGTCGGCGAAGGTCGATTGCCTGCCCGGCGAGCCAGCGCCCGACTTGATGAGCTTGAGCTGCTGGGCCTTGTTGGTCATGTACTGGATATAAAGCCAGGCAGCGCCCTTTTTCGCCTTGGACGAGCCCTTCGAAATGCCGATGCCGTCCGCGAAGGTTGCGGAATGGTGGGCCTTCGGGCCGGGGGGCGGGGCGGCATAGCCGACCTTGCCGACGACACGCGACTTGGTCGGGTCCTCGAGCGGCGTCGCGAAGCCGATGCCGTCGAGCCACATCGCGGCGCGGCCCTGCATGAAGGTGGTCTGGCTTTCGTTCCAGTTGAAGCCGATGGAGCCGGGCGGCGAATATTCCTTCATCAGCTTGCGGTAATATTCCGCTGCCCAGATCGCCTCCGGCGTATCGGTCAGCAGCTTGCCATCCTTGCTGACGGTCTCCTGGTCCTGCCCAAGCAGCCAGCTCGTCCAGACCGGGATATTGGCGTTCTTCAACCCGCGCCCGACGAAACCGTAGATCTGCTTCGACGGATCGGTCAGCTTGGCCGCCGTCTGCATCAGCTCGTCCATGGTCTTCGGATACTGGAGCCCCTTCTGCGCGAAGAGCTCCTTGTTGTAGTAGATCATCCAGTAATCGACGAATTGCGGGATGGTCTGGATCGAGCCATCGGTCTGGGTCGCGAAATCGAGCCCGGCCTTGTTGAAATCCTTGAAATCGAAATCCGGCGAGGTCAGGGTCGGATCAGCGAGATAGGGGCGCAGGTCCTCCATCCAGTTGCCTTTCGCCGCGAGCCGCTTCTGCACGTGGAGCGCGAGGAAGGTCACGTCGAAGGTCGGGCGACCCGACGAGAACTCGATCATCGCCTTCTGGCGCTGCTGCTGTTCAGGCACCTGCTCGGAGGAGACTTGGATGCCGGTGAGCGCGGTGAATTCCTTCTCCGCCGCCTGGATCAGATCGGCGCGCGGGTTCTTCACCATCATCACGTCGATCTTTTCGCCCTTGAACTGCTGCCAGTCGAATTTCGACTGGGCGTTCGCGCGGGAGATCAGGGCCGGTGCGCCGATCAGGCCGGCGGCGGTGATACCGGCGCCGCTACGCAGCAGGTGACGGCGGGATACGCCCTTGGTGAACTCGCTCATGTTTCCCCCTCGATGTTCTTTTTTCTCAAGGTCTACGATGAACCAGCCGGCCCTCATGGGCAAGCCGGTCGCGCTCATGCTTTGGCCGCATGTTGCGCAAGGCGCAAAGCCTGTGTCAAGGCTAACATGTTAGAATGGTAGTTAGCAAAAAGCCGGAAGTGCAAGCTTCCGGCTTTCAGATTTTATGGCGTGATAAGAAGCGATCAGTCCTTGGCGCGCTCGACGTAGGAGCCGTCTTCGGTCTGGATCACCACGCGCGTGCCAGCGCTGACATGCGGCGGCACCATCGTGCGCGCGCCGTTCGAAAGGATCGCGGGCTTGTAGGAGGAAGAAACCGTCTGGCCCTTCATCGCCGGCTCCGTCTCGACGATTTCGAGTGTCACGCGCGCCGGCAGCACGGCCGAGATCGCCTGCCCCTCGAAGATCGACAGGCGGACCGTCATGTTCTCCTGGAGATAGACGGCCTGATCGCCGATCACGTCGCCCTTGACGTGGAGCTGCTCGTAATTCTCCGGATTCATGAAGATGTAGTCTTCACCATCCTGGTAGAGATAGGTGTGGTCGAAATCCTCGACATAGGCGCGCTCGACCTGCTCGGTCGTCTTGTAGCGCTGCGTCGTCTTCACGCCGTCCGAAATGCGGCGCATGTCGATCTGCGTCGTCGGCGTGCCCTTGCCCGGGTGGAAGCTTTCGGCGGTCAGTACCGCGTAGAGATTGCCGTCGACTTCCAGAATATTGCCCTTGCGCACCGAGCTGGCGATGACCTTGACCATGATGACCCTTGACTGTTGACCGTGCCGCGCGCCAACACCGCGCGCGAAAGTTGAAAATCCGGCCGCAGATATACTGATTTTGCGCCATGTAGCTAGTGAAAGATCATGGAACGACCTTCTCCCTGGTGGGATAAAGCCCGCCACGCCGATCGCCGGCCGTTCCTGGTGGCGCGGTCACGCATCAAGCGCGCAATCGCCGGTTTGCTGGAAGGTCAGGGCTTCATCGAGGTCGAGGCCGGCCAGCTTCAGGTCTCGCCGGGCAACGAAACGCACCTGCATGGGTTCGAGACACACCAGATCAGGCCGGACGGCGAGAGCGCTCGCCTCTTCCTTCATACCTCGCCGGAATTCGCCTGCAAGAAGCTGCTGGCGGCGGGCGAGCGAAAAATCTTCGATTTCGCCCGCGTCTTCCGCAACCGGGAAAAGGGCGCGCTACATGCGCCGGAATTCACCATGCTTGAGTGGTATCGCGTCGAAGAGCCGTATGAGGCGCTGATGGCCGATTGCGCAGAATTCCTGCGACTCGCGGGGGAGGCAGCCGGGACGGATCGCCTGCGCTGGCGTGGCCATGAGACACGCTTCGATATCGAACCCGAACGCTTGACGCTTGAGCAGGCATTCGCACGTCACGCCGGGCTTGATCTCTTCGCGCTCGATCAGCGCGACAAGCTTGCTGCCGCCGCAACAGATATCGGCATCCGCATCGTGGAAGACGACACCTGGAGCGACATCTTCAGCCGCATCCTCTCCGAGCGGGTCGAGCCCAATCTCGGCATCGGGCGCGCAACGATCCTTTGCGAATATCCGATCAGCGAGGCGGCGCTTGCAAGGCCAAAGCCGGGCGATCCGAGGGTAGCGGAACGTTTCGAGCTCTATGCCTGCGGCGTCGAACTCGCCAACGCCTTCGGCGAACTCACCGACCCAACAGAACAGCGGCAGCGCTTCGAAGCAGACATGGCCGAAAAACAGCGCATCTACGGCGAATCCTATCCGATCGATGAGGAATTCCTGGCCGCGCTCAGCGCAATGCCGGAGGCTAGCGGCTGCGCACTCGGCTTCGACCGCCTCGTCATGCTGGCAACTGGCGCCAGCCATATCGAGCAGGTGCTGTGGACACCCTTTCCCAGCGCCGCAGATTTAAACTCGCAATGACGAAAGCCAACCCTTTCAAAAGCGCCAGCGCGTTGGAAGCTCTTGGCCTGCTGCCGACTGGTGCCGCAAAAAGCCTCGCGACAGTGACGGATCGTTACGCCGTAGCAATCACGCCCGAGATGGCCGCGCTGATCGACCCTACCAATGCGAACGACCCGATCGGCCGCCAGTTCCTGCCGACGATCGAGGAGGGCATCACGACGCCGGAAGAGCACGCCGATCCGATCGGCGATGCTGCTTTTTCTCCCGTCAAAGGTATCGTCCACCGTTACCCGGATCGCGTGCTGCTCAAGCTGCTGCATATCTGCCCGGTCTATTGCCGCTTCTGTTTCCGTCGCGAGGTGGTAGGCCCCAAGGGCGCAGGCACTCTTTCGGCTAAAGCGACCGCCCGCGCGTTCGATTATATCAGCGCAAACCCGGACATCTGGGAGGTCATCCTCACTGGCGGCGATCCCTTCATGCTTTCGTCCCGGCGCATCGCCGAGGTGACCGGGGCACTTTCGGTAATCGAGCACGTCAAAGTCGTTCGCTGGCATACCCGCGTGCCGATCGTCGATCCGGGCCGGATTACCCCTACCTTTGCGCGCGCCCTTCGCACGCCGGGCAAAGCGACCTTCATCGGCATTCACGCCAATCACCCGAACGAATTCACGCCCTCGGCACGCGACGCGATCGCGCGGCTGGCCGACGCCGGCCTCCAGCTCGTCAGCCAGACCGTCCTGCTGAAGGGCATCAACGACAACGCGGAAACCCTGGAACGGCTGATGCGGCTTTTCGTCGAAAATCGCATCCAGCCTTATTACCTGCACCACACCGACCTCGCGCCCGGCACCAGCCATTTCCGCACCAGCATCGCCGAAGGCCAGACGCTGATGCGGGCCTTGCGCGGGCGGCTCTCCGGCCTTGCCCAGCCTCGTTACGTGATCGACATTCCAGGCGGCCACGGCAAGGTGCCGATCGGTCCATCCTATCTCGATGAAACAGGCGGCGAGATCAGCATCACAGACTATCTGGGCCAATCTCATCAGTATCCGGACGCCAGTTCTTAACGACAGGTTAAGCTGTCATGTAGCTGTTATCGGCCAGGAATAATCTTCCCCCGTGCGTCCGCGGCAATTTTTTACGCCGCCGGAGGGGAGTACATTATGACTGACATGACAATGAACAGCATGCCGGCCTCGCCGCATGCTTCGAGTCCAAAACCAAATCTCGATCAGAACTCGTCGATGCTGACGATCGTTCTGTTTATCGGCCTGCTGGCCGGCGGTCTGCTCTACACGGCCTACAGCATCTATTCGGATGTCTCCGAAGCTGGCGTCCGCACGACAAGCTACTTGCCGTATCTTCTGCTCGCCGTCGCGCTGCTGATCGCGCTCGCTTTCGAATTCGTCAACGGGTTCCATGACACCGCCAACGCAGTTGCGACCGTGATCTACACGCATGCGCTGCCGCCGAATGTGGCGGTCATCTGGTCTGGCTTCTTCAACTTCCTCGGCGTCGCCACCTCCACCGGCGCGGTCGCCTTCGGCATCGTCACCCTGCTGCCGGTCGAACTGATCCTGCAGGTCGGCTCGGATGCCGGTTTCGCGATGGTTTTCGCGCTGCTCATCGCGGCGATCGTCTGGAACCTCGGCACCTGGTGGCTCGGCCTGCCCGCCTCCTCCTCGCACACCATGATCGGCTCGATCATCGGCGTCGGCGTCGCCAACGCGCTGCTGCGCGGCCGTGACGGCACCTCGGGCGTCGATTGGGGCCAGGCCAGCAACATCGGCTATGCTCTGCTGCTCTCGCCGATCTTCGGCTTCTGCCTTGCCGCGATCCTCTATCTCGTCATCAAGTACCTGGTGAAGACCCCGGCCCTCTATTCGGAGCCGAAGGGCAACGAGCCGCCGCCGTGGTGGATCCGGGGCATCCTGATCTTCACCTGCACCGGCGTCAGCTTCTTCCACGGTTCGAATGACGGCCAGAAGGGCATGGGCCTGATCATGCTGATCCTGATCGGCACCGTGCCGACGGCTTACGCGCTGAACCGCGCCATGCCGGAGAGCCAGGTCGCGCATTTCGGCCAGGTCTCGGCCGACGCCATCAGCGCGCTCGGTTCCGCCTCCAAGGGCTCGGCCGCAACCGATCCTCGCGCCGCGCTGACCGAATATGTCCGCACCAAGACGGTGATCGACACGACCGTGCCGTCGCTTGCCAAGGTTTCGGACGATATCGCCAAGCAGGTCGCCAGCTATGGCAGCCTGAACAAGGTTCCGGCGACCGTCGTCCAGAACGTCCGCAACGACATGTATCTGGCCTCGGAGACGGTGCGCCTGATGCTCAAGAACAACAACCCGGCTTTCGACGACGCCACCAAGGCGAAGCTGAAGGCGCTCGGCGGTTCCTACGACGCCTCCACCAAGTTCATCCCGACCTGGGTCAAGATCGCCGTCGCGATCGCGCTCGGTCTCGGCACCATGGTTGGCTGGAAGCGCATCGTCCGCACCGTCGGCGAAAAGATCGGCAAGACCCACCTGACCTATGCGCAGGGCGCCTCCGCTGAACTCGTCGCCATGGCAACCATCGGCGCGGCCGACGGTCTTGGCCTGCCGGTCTCGACCACCCACGTGCTGTCATCAGGCGTCGCGGGTACGATGACCGCCAGCAGCGCCGGCTTGCAGCTTTCGACACTGCGCAACATCGCGCTCGCCTGGGTTCTCACCCTCCCGGCCGCCATGCTGCTCTCGGCGACGCTGTTCTACATCTTCCGCATGATCTTCTGATCCTCAACGGACTTGGAAAGAATGGAAGGCCGCCCCACAGGGCGGCCTTTTCATTTGCGCTTGCGCGGCATTTCGGCTCTGTACAGCCGGAAAATCCCGGTGCTACGTTACCGGTAACAAGAGCGCATGGAGAGACGCGATGGCGGGTGAAAAGATTGCACTGGTGACAGGCGGCGGCACGGGCGTCGGCAAGGCGACCGCGCTTGGCCTGGCGAAGGCAGGCTACACGGTGGTGGTGGTCGGCCGCCGCGTCGAGCCCCTCCAGGAAACCGTCAAGGAGATCGAGGCTGCCGGCGGCAAGGGCCTGGCGCTTTCAGCCGATGTCGGCGACCCGAAGGCCGTCGCCACGCTGTTCGAGACAGTGGAGAAAACCTACGGCCGCCTCGACGTTCTCTTCAACAATGCCGGCATGGGCACGCCAGCCGTGCCGATGGAAGAACTGACCTACGAGCAATGGTCGGCCGTCGTCGCCGTCAACCTCACCGGCCCCTTCCTCTGCACCCAGCAGGCGATGAAGCTGATGAAGAAGCAGAAGCCGCATGGTGGGCGCATCATCAATAACGGTTCGATCTCGGCGCATACGCCGCGCCCGTTCTCATCGCCCTATACCTCGACCAAGCACGCGATCACCGGCTTGACCAAGGCTACGGCGCTCGACGGCCGTCCGCACGATATCTGCTGCGGCCAGATCGATATCGGCAATGCTGCAACCCCAATGACGGCCCGCATGGCCGGCGGCGTACTCCAGCCAAACCTCACCATGATGCCGGAGCCGACCATGGCGGCGGAGAATGTCGCCAACGCCATCGTCTACATGTCGAGCCTGCCGCTCGACGCGAACGTGCTGACGATGACGGTCATGGCGACGCAGATGCCGTATGTGGGGCGTGGCTAGTCACACGCGCCATCCGTCATCGGCGGACTTGATCCGCCGACCCCGATGTGAAGGGTAAATAGATTTAGAGAAACGGTGGCGCTTTTCCGATCGGGGTGGCCGGGTCAAGCCCGGCCATGACGTCGAGGGAGAGGCAGACCTAAGCCCCGGATCAAGTCCGGGGCGCAGGCCTAGCGCGAACTCAAACCCCGTTCGCCTTGAACCATTCCTGCATCCGCTTCCAGCCATCCTTCGCCGGCCCCTCGCGATAGCTTGGGCGATAGTCGGCGTTGAAGGCGTGCGGCGTGTCTGGATAGACCACGAACTCGGTTTTCTTGCCGGCGGCATCGGCCGCCTTCTTCATCTGTTCGGTCGTCGCCGGCGGGATACCGGTATCGGCGCCGCCATAAAGGCCAAGCACCGGGCAGTTGAGGTTCGCGACGAGATCGATCGGGTTCTTCGGGTGCAGCGGATCGGTATCGCCGACGAGGCGGCCATACCAGGCGACACCCGCCTTCACCGCCTTGCTATGCTCGCTGTAGAGCCAGACGATGCGCCCGCCCCAGCAGAAGCCGGTAATGGCGAGCCGATCAGTCAAACCGCCTTCCGCCTTGGCGAAAGCCACCGAAGCGTCGATATCGCTCATCACCTGTGCGTCAGGCACCTTGGAGACGATGTCCTTGATCAGGAGGCTCATATCCGTGACCTTGGTCGCATCGCCCTGGCGGAAATACAGGTCAGGCGCGATGGCGTAATAGCCCAGCTTGGCGACACGCCGGCAGACATCCTTGATGTGCTCGTGGACGCCGAAAATCTCCTGGATAACGATCACAACAGGCGCGCCGGCTTTGCCTTCCGGGTAAGCGCGATAGGCCGGAATTGGCTTGTCCGACGCCTTCACCTCGACCATGTCGGCGGTGAGCCCATTGGTATCCGTAGTGATGACCGTTTGCGCCGTGACCGGTTGCACCGAGAGCGCGAAGCCTGCGGCGACACTGCCCTTCAGGAAGTTGCGGCGTTTGACCTGCGGGTCGAGTTTGGCGGATTTTTCGATGCCGATATCCATGAGGCGTCTCCCGGGTTTAGGTCAAAAGGCGCTGAGACCATTGCACGGGCTTTTCGGCATTGAAACGGTTTTGGCGGTCACAACACCTTGAACACTGTCAGTTTTTAGCCGGAACGAGCGCATTATAAAGGGCAACCACAGCGGCGTTCACCTGCTTGTCGGTGAAGCCCTGCTCCAGCCGCTCCCTCGCGGCCAAGCCCATGCGGGCGACCATTTCGCGATCCTTACTTAGCGCGACAAGCGCATCAGCCAGCGCCGCCGCATCGTTCGGCGGCACGACGCGCCCCTCGACACCATCGCGGACGAGGTCGCGGCAGCCCGGCACATCTGTCGTCACGATGGCGCGGCCACTGGCAGCGGCCTCCAGTAATGTACGGGGCAGCCCTTCGCCCCCACGCGAGGGTAAGCAGCAGAAATGGTGGGCGGCCCAAACTCCCGCCACATCACTGGTCGGACCATGCCAGGCGATACCATCCTTCGACCAGGCGCGCAGTTGCTCCGCGCTATAGGCGCGGGGATTGTGATCATCCGGCGCGCCGTAGAGCGAAAGGCTGACATCCGCGCCGCGCGATCGTGCGAGCCGCGTCGCCTCGACAGCGAGATCGATACCCTTCGACCACAGCATACGGGCAATCAGCGCGACCTTGAGCGTCTGCCCATCCGGTAGCGGCGCGGGCGTCACCGCCGCCACATCGATGCCTGCACCGCCGACGACCGTGATCCGCGCCTCATCTCGGCCCAGCCCAAACAAGGCGGGATCGGAGCGGTTCTCGAACAGCCAGCGCGTCTGAGGGCCATCCAGCAACGGCCGCAGCAAGCGCAGACCAAACCGCAGACTGCGCGCGAGAACACCGTCGGCGAGCCCAAGATAGCCCGTGCCCGTCAGCGCCAGAACCTTCCGATCAATGCCTGCAAATCGCGCCGCCAACCCACCAAGCACGATCGGCTTCAGCGCGATCAGGTGGATCACGTCCGGCCGCTCCTGCTTCAACAGCGCCGCCATGCCGCGAATACCCGCCAGAAGCCCAAGCGGATTGAGGCTGCGCCGCGTCATCGGCAGCGCCAGCACACGAATGCCCGCCGCTTCCACGATCGCGCGCTTTTCACCCGTATTGCAGATCAGCGAGACCTCGAATCCTTCCGCCATCGCAGCTTTGGCGAAGGGCAGGAAATGCGAGACGAAGAACCAGTCTTCGGTGGCGATATAGCAGAGTCTGCGGGCCAAAATCCGTGCGCTTCCCCTTGGCTGCGAAGCGCATCTGTCAGTATTTCAGGCGGAAGTACAGGGCTTCCTGACAGACTTAGCGCACCACAGCCTTGATCGCGGCTTCCGTCTTCGGCAGCGCCGCCAGTTCGGCAAGCGTCACCGGCTTCACCGGCGGCCGGAGCCGCAAGCCACCGATCTGAGCCGGCGGCAAGCCACGCTCATCCGCGATCATCTCGGTCAGCGTCAGGCCGCATTGGCGCGACTGGCACGGCCCCATGCCGCAGCGCAGGAAGGACTTCATCTGGTTCGGGCCAGTGACACCATCGCTGACTGCCTGCCGGATCATGCCAGCGGTCACCTCTTCGCAGCGGCAGACGAGCGTCTCGGCGGCCTGCGGCACTCTGAAGGCCTTGGCAGGTTGATAGAGCGTATCGAGGAAAGCCCGGCCTCGCCCCATGATCTCAAGGTCGATCCTGACATTGGCGGCCGCATTATCGCGACGCGCCGCATCCAGCCGGCCGAGCCGGAATACCGCACCGATCGCAGCAAGCTTCCCGCGAAGCGCCGCGCTTTCAGCGCCGGCAATGCCCGCGCCATCACCGGCAATCACGACGCCAGGCACCGAGCTTTCGAACCATTCGTTGGTACGCGGGACGAAACAAAGCTGCACCTCATCCCAATCCTGCGCGCAGCCGGCGGCGTTGGAGAGGTTGATATTCGGCGCCACGCCTTGATGTAGCAGCAGCAGGTCGGCCGGAAGCGTTTCCGACCTGCCACCCTTGGTGAACGTCACGGAGGAAAGCTTACCCTCACCTTCCGCCTTGATATCCGTCACGCCACGCACCACGCGGATGTTGCGCCGGACTTTCCAGAGCAGCTTCAGGCCCTTTTTCAGATAGGGCGACGCCAGAAAAGCCGGCAGATGCGGCAGAGCTTTGCTCCAGTTCGCCGAAGGCGTGGTGTCGAGCAGCGCGGAAATCTTGCCGCCGGCCGCGATCACTTGCGCGGCGAAGAGATAAAGCAGCGGCCCGCAGCCGGCGAGCACGGTCTTGCCATCCGGAACAAGGCCCGATGATTTCAGCACCGTCTGTGCGCCGCCGCCGGTCATCACGCCGGGCAAGGTCCAGCCCGGAATCGGGAAAGGCCGTTCCAGCGCGCCGGTCGCGATGATCACCTGTTTTCCGGCAATGATGCGCGCTACACCGTCGAGCGACAGGCCGATTTCATGCAGCGGGTTTTCAGGCGTATGCGCCTCGGCGTTCCCGAGGCTCCAGACGGTAGCGCCGGCCGCGTAATCGGCGGAAGAAACCAGGAAATCCTCGGCGATCTTCTCACCCTTCCAGTAGTCGTCGCCCAGCACCGACCGGTCCGAAACCGGAGTGCGCGTCACGGCACGATAAATCTGCCCGCCAGGCGACGCGTTTTCGTCCAGCAGCAGCACCGAGACGCCATGGCTGGCGGCTTCCGTCGCAGCCGACATGCCGGCGGGCCCGGCGCCGATCACGATCAGATCGTATTGCGCCTTCAGATCGCTCGCGGCGGTAATTGCGGTCGTCATTCCGCGCTCTCCGTCGCGATAGCGCGGGCGCCGTGCTGCATCTCGATCCGCATGCCCTCCCGCACGGGGATCAGGCAGCCCTGCCGGTTGCCGATGCCGTCAATGGTGACGAGGCATTCGAAACAGACGCCCATCATGCAATAGGGAGCGCGCGCCGCACCCGAGACCGGCGAAGTGCGGCACGCGGAAACGCCGGCCGCCAGCAACGCGGCCGCGACGCTATCGCCTGTCCGCGCCGTCAGCGCCTTGCCGTCGAAGGTGAAACGGACGGTCTCGTCCGCCGCGTCAGGCAGCCGCCGGAACATGAAACCTCCTCGCGCTGAAAGCGCCGAACTGATCATCTGAAGCAAGCGCCCCGGCCGCGATCATCGGCGCGACCTTCAGGGCGTGATTGGCAGCGAGCGTCACGCCGGAATGGCAGGTCGCGACGAAAGCGCCGGGAAAGCGCGTGGATTGGTCGTAGATCGGGAAACCATCCTGCGTCATCACCCGCAGCGCCGACCAGGTGCGCACGACATTCAGTCCGCCAATGATGGGGAAAGTGCGTATGGCGCGCTCCGCCATCATCGAGATGACGGGCTGCGTAACGACGGTATTGAAGCCAAGATCCTCCTGGCTATCGCCGATCATCACCCCTCCCTCGTCAGTCTGGCGAGTGGTGACAACTGGATGATGCAGGAAGGGCGCGGCCTTTTCAGTAACGATGATCTGCCCCTTGCTTGGCACCACAGGCACATGCAGCCCGACCATCGATCCGAGCCGCGCGTTGCCGAGGCCGGCGGCCAGCACGACCTTTGAAGCTTTCAACTCGCCCCATGCGCCCTTGATCGTGAATCCAGTATCGGAGGGCGCGATGCTCTCGACATCGTGCTCCGGCCGGTAATCAACACCCTTCTGGCCGAAGCTGCGGTGCAAGGCGCGGAACAGGCGCAACGAATTCACATGCCCATCGAGCGGGCAGTAGCTTGAGCCGACTACCGTCGGCCCGAGCGCCGGTAGGCGCCGCTTCGTCTCGGCGTAGTCCAGCATCTCGTAGGGGTATTGCACCATGGCCGGCTGGTTGTGCAGCCGCATCATCCGGTCGCGCTGCGTCTCGAACTCGGCCTCCGACAGGCACATGATGAAGCCGCCCGGCTGCTGATAGCAGACGTCGAGTTCGGTCTCTTCCAGCAAGGCCTTGGCGAAATCCGGCCAGCATTCGGCTGAAGCTTTGCTCCAGCCGGCATATTCCGGCATACCGAGGCCCTTGGACTGGATCCAGACCAGCGCGAAATTGCCGCGCGAAGCCCGAAACGCCATGTCGCCCTCGTCGAGCACCGTGACCTGCTTGCCGAGCCGCGCCAGACCCCAGGCAATCGCTGAGCCGACGAGACCGCCGCCAATCACGGCGATTTCGGTCTCGCCGGGCGCGTTGTTTCCTAACGCCATGATGTCAGCCTTTTCCTGAACCGATGAAGAGCCGGTCGAGGCCGTAGAGGCGATCAAGCACCAGCATGAGCAGGACCGTAAGCACGATCAGCACCGTGGAAACGGAGCAGACCAGCGGATCGATATTGTCCTGAATGTAGAGAAACAGCCGCACCGGCAGCGTGTTCGTGGCCGGCGAGGCGATGAAGACCGTCATCGAGACCTCGTCGAAGGAATTGATGAAGGCGAGCACCCAGCCCGAGACAACGCCCGGCAGGATCAGCGGCAGCGTCACGCGCCGGAACACGGTGAACGGCTCCGCGCCAAGCGAGGAGGCCGCATGCTCCAGCCGTTGATCGACGCCGGAGGAAGCCGCCAGCACCAGCCGCATCGCGAACGGCATGACAATGATGATGTGGCTAATGATCAGCCCGCCGAAACTGCCGGAGAGCCCGATCAGCGTGAAGAAGCGCAGGAAGGCGATGCCGAGCACGACATGCGGGATCATCAGCGGCGACATCATGAGCGAGAGCAACGCCTCACGGCCGGGGAAACGATAGCGCGCCACGGCGAGCGAGGCTGGCACAGCAAAACAGAGCGAAAGGGTGGCCGAGAGCGCGCCGAGCCAGCAGCTATCGCGAAAGGCGCGGATGAATTCGGGATAATCAAGGATGGCGCGGAACCAGCGCAGGCTCAGGCCATTGGTCGGCAGTGAAAGAAAACCATCCGGCGTGAAGGCTACGGCGCAGACTACGACGATCGGCGCGAGCATGAAGCTCAGGAACAGCGCATTGAAAGCCAGCGCCAGCGGGCCGTTGCGGCCAAGTTCGCCCCGCGCGCTCATTCGAACACCTGTGCATAGCGGCGCTCGATCAGCCGGTTGCAACCGACGATGATCGCGACCAGCGCGGCCAGCAGCACGACCGCGACCGCCGCACCGAGCGGCCAGTTGAGCGTGTTGAGGAA
>OUNM010318068.1_pt1 | contig 21816 bp, 9 predicted proteins | sample 1769961 | NCBI WGS metagenome assembly OUNM01 (sample SAMEA3914820, study PRJEB12502) | metagenome | biome: forest; material: soil | place: USA | collected 2012-03-12 | depth 0.3 m
TCACCGCAGTCGGAAACCGTTCTGCGGGCCGGTGGCTCCGCGCTCCCAGCGGTAGAGCCGTCCGTTCGCCAAGCACTTCGGGGACCATTCATGAAGCGCTAGATGTGGGTAACGGCCAGAGCAGGCTCCCGCACTCCAGGGCCGATGCGCGGCGGGCTTCCGTAGCGCGGATCTTGCCGTGGAATCAAGATCGCCACCCGACCACGAAAGCGGACATCACCCGTGCTGCATTTTTCCGTGTGGGGAACTTGATGATGGATCGACACCACACGCCAGTCGTCGGGCACAGTGAAGGGCAATCGGGCGAATCGAAGGCTCGCTCACGGCAACAGGGTTGCCTGCCGAAAGCGGCAACAGGGTTGCACGCAGTCCAAGGCCGCTGCGCAGCAGGACAGCCGCCTTTCCACTGATCACGGATCACTGATCACTCGGCACCTGCCCTTTCCCTCTACCACCCCCGCGCTTCGTTCATTCCAATCGAAGCCCCGAAATTCCAATTGCCCCCGCGCCCCTCCCGGGCCATGCTGATCTCGTCAGTCACGGGGGCGTTCTGGTTTCGACGGGATGTTCGATGTGCTGGCTGCACGTGGAGGTTGATCGGCTGGCCTCCTAAAAAGCCGCTCAAAACAAATAAATGCAGACTCTCACGAGCTTGCCCTCGCTGCTTAATTGACAGCGACACCTGAACTCATGCGCACGCGGTGGGGGATGGTGAACACTTAGCGTGCTGGCCACGGCGCCGGGGAACCGGGCACCAAGGCGAGACTTACAGGTTCCTAGGAGAGCGAACGCCGTTACCGGGCCCACGCCCTCCGAAATACCAGACCGGTAAATAAACGTGTAGATGCCCGCGCTGAAGATGTTTCGGACAGGGGTTCGACTCCCCTCGCCTCCACCATCTGAGCCCCGGTCGGCCTAACAAGCCACCGGGGCTCGCCTGTTTTCGGAGGTCAGAGGTCAGAGGTCGGAGGTCGGAGATGGAGGTCGCCCGCCTTGGAAAATCCCGCATTGTTTATAGCGGAAATCCGCGGAGTATTCTCGTCTCGCAGCCGTAAGAATGCGGACCCTTCGCCGGGCGCATCCACCGCTCTGATTTGATCTTCATCTGAAATCTCAAATCCCGAATCTGGAATTCCAGAACCTCTCCGCGCTCACCTCCGCGACCTCTGCGCCTCCGCGGTTCGTTCCAATCATCCACCGTCCATCGCCATGCCCGACCTCTCTTCACCCGCCGCGCCGCCCGCCATGCCCGCGGCCTCGCCCCCGGCCCCGCCGCGCAAGCGTGGCTGCCTGGTGCCCACCCTCATCGGCTTCATCGTCGTCCTCTTGGTCCTCGTCGGCCTGCTGCTGTGGTTCAATCGCCCGATCAAGCCGGTCCAGCTCAGCGCCCAGGAAAAGGCCGTCGTCGAGCAAAAGGTCGAAGCCATTCAGCAGACCCAGGACAAGCCGGCGAGCAGCCCGCCGGCCACTCCCGGCACCACTCCACCCGCCGAGCCCAAGTATGAAAAGGGCTCGCGCGATATCATCCTCACCGAGCGCGAACTCAACGGCCTGCTCAACGAACAACAACTCGGCGACAAACTGAAGTTCGAGCTCGGCACCGATGCCATCAACGTCCGCCTCGAGACCGACCTCGACAAGGACCTGCCCATCGTCGGCGGCAAGCGTCTCAAGGCCCGCGCCCGCTTCCTGGTGAAGTCCGATGCCAGCGGTGACCACCTCGTCATCGAGGACGTCACCATCTGGGGCATCTCCCTGCCGAATGACTGGCTCGGCCAGCTCAAGGGCAAGGACCTGCTCGGCGAAGCCATCGGCGGCCAGGGCGGCAAGATCGCCGGCGTGGAAGAGATGAAGATCGAGCCCGGGCAGTTGAAGATACGGCTGAAGGAGTGAGTCGGGCCCGAGGTGCCAAGCCGCAGAGCGGAAGTTCCAAATTCCAAGGAGAAGGCAGGAAGAAGCTGGAGCAAGCCTCTCCTCGCCGCGCAGCGGCCCTGGACTGCGGGAGCCTGCTCTGCCTGTTACCCACAACTCGGTCGCGGAAGACCCAGCAAGCGTAACGAGCGGGCGACCCACCCGGGAACGCGGGGCACCGCCCGGCTTGGACGGTTGGCATGGCGTCCCCGGATCTCCTGCTACCTTTGAACAAACGGGAGTTCTTCCCTCTAACAGCCCGGCCCGGTACCGCTTTCAAGGTCGAGGCAGGCGAAATCTGAAGACACAGCTTCCACAAAAACAGCCCCCGACCGTCCAAGCCGGGCGGTGCCCCGCGTTCCCGGGTGGGCACCCCACGATCGGACACGAAAGATGTGGGTAACGGGCAGAGCAGGCTCCCGCTTTCACGCAGGCAGCCTGCTGCCGTGAGCGAGGAATAAGCTCACCCGATCACCAAACGATCTCCATCCAAGCCGGCGCGCGATATTGCTCCACCCCGGAGCCCTAACAGCCCGGGGAAGCACCAGCGGAGCCACGGATCCATGGAACCGCCTGCTTCCCAAAATTCAAGGCCCTTCCGGACTCCCCCGGCTCCGCGCACGCCACGCAGGGTAAAGGGTGACTTCACCCGTCCTGCAGCCTTCCGTGGCGTGGACTTGGTGGTGGATCATCATCGCACGCCGGTCGTCGGGTGCAGGGAAGGGTGATCGGGTGACCGCAGGGCTCACTCACGGCAACAGGGTTGCCTGCCGAAAGCGGCAACAGGGTTGCGCGCAGTCCAAGGCCGCTGCGCGGCGGCTACTTCTCCTCACTTCACATACGGTGCCGCGAGCGCGGAGTAATCCTTGTCCGCATAGCCCTCCTCACACAGCTCCGCCATCCTGGCGGACACCGCGGAGATCGCCGGGGTATCCAGGCCCGCCTGGTCCGCGAGCTCCAGGACGTAGCGGCTGTCCTTCAGCATGTTCGAGAGCGAGAAGTGCGTGTCGAAATCCCCGCGCGCCATTGTCGGCAGCTTCATGGCGGCCAGCACGGAGCCGGAGGCATTCAGGGCCACTGCTTCTGTTAGAGCCTGCGCGGAGATGCCGTGCCGGGTGGCGGTGGCCAGCGCTTCGGCCAGCGCCTGCACGGAGACCGCGGAGATCAGGTTCGTCACCAGCTTCATGATCGTGGCGGTGCCGGTGTCCCCGGTGCGCAGCACGGCCTTGCCGCTCTTCAGCAGCACCGGCTCGATGCGGTCCAGCCACTCGCCCGGGCCCGCCGCGTAGTAGACGAGGCCCGCACCCGCCGCCGCCTCACGGCTACCCGTGAAGGGACAATCCAGGAACACAATCCCACGCTCCGCACACTCCGCGGCCAGCCAGCGCGTGGTATCCAGATCGATGGTCGAGTGATTCACCAGCACGCGAGTGCCGCCATCTGTTAGAGCAGGCAGCGCGAAGACATCCAGCGCCACCGCACGCACCGCGAAGGAATCCTTCAGGTAAAGCAGCACCAAGTTCGCATCCCCCGCGGCTTCTTCGATGCTAGCGCACTCCCCCGGCAGACCCTTCGGCGTGCGGTTCCATGAACGCACCGGCCCGATGTCCGCCTTCGCCAGATTCCCCGCCGCGCGGGAACCGATGATGCCAAGCCCGAGAACAGCGATACGCCAGGTGGAAGGAGATGCAGAGCTCATGGAGAAAGAGATCGGTGAGTCAGTGTTGGATGGAGATTCGGCGGCAGCTTACACCGCACCCCGCCGCGGTCCAGCGGCAGGATATCCGAACTCCGCAAACGGTCCGCCCCATGCCTGCCCCCCGGGACCGCGAAGGCTCTGCCGCGCAGAATGGTCCCTGACTGCGGTGAGCCGAAAAGGTCAGCAGCATCCTCACGGCGCTACCCACACGAAGCACGAGAACATGCGAGCCTACAGGGTTGCTTCTGCGGGGCACAGCCTCCGCGGTCCCGGGGGGCAGGTATTGCTTCGCGCCTCTAAGCGCCCGGCGGCAATGTCTGCTCGTGCTTCTTCCGCCTCCTCTTGGCCTGCCACCATGCAACGCCCAGCCAAGGCGGGAGATAGCCGAGCAGCAGCAGCCAAAAGGGCAGATCCACGTAGTGGGTCACGAAGGAAAAGGCAGGATCCCCGGAGCACCACGGATCCGTGGTTCCGATTTTTGGCTGCGGAAACCATGGCATCTTGCCACCCCCATCCGGAAAGGGCATGCGGTAGCACTGGCCGTATGGGCCTGTCATGCGCAGCGGACCATCCGGCCCATAGTCCGCCAGCCGTCCTGGTTTGAGTTCAGTAGCCATGACGCGCCCGTAGTAGACCTCGCCACGATTCACGCCGACCCCAAGTTTTTCATCCCACCTGCGGCCGTAGCTCCAGCCCATCATATTGACCATGCTATCCGCCCACAGCCACAGCAAGCACACCAGCGGGAAGAGCCCGAGGTAGAACAAGGGTGGGAGGCGCCGGAAGCTCATGCCGAAGTTCCAAATCCTAAATCCCAAGGTCCAAACCAGAACAAGAGCCCGAACCGCCTAACAGGCACCGAGCGAAAAGCTCTTCCTGCCTTCCCTTTGAAACTTGGAATTTGGACCTTAGAGTTTCCAGACCCCAGCGGCCCGCCCCTCACTGGTCCTGCCGCGTCAAAGCCAGGTCCACGAGCTTCTGGGCCTCCTTCTGGATCTCCTTCATGCGCTCCTTGGTGGCGGGGTTGCCATCGGTGACCATCTCGCGGCTCAGGACGCCCAGGATCTCGCTCATGGCCACGAAGTTCGCGCGCTCGGAGAGGCGCGGCTCCAGGCCGCTGATCACGGAGGCGTAGTAGTCCGCGATGTCCTCGCGCATCACCTGCTTGGAGCGCTCCACGCTGAACTGCGTGGCCACCGCTCCGGAGGAGACTTGCAGCGCGCGGATCCAGCCGCCCAGGGAGATGAGGTGCGCCAGATCGGGATCGCGCAAGGCGACCAGCTCCAGCTCCACGTCCTTCTGCGTGGCGGCGAGTTCCTTCTTCAGCTGCGGCACCTCCTGCTTGCGCGCGCTCTCGAGCAGGCTGGCCGCGTGGCGGTTCACCTTCTCGCCCGCGCCGAGCACCTTGCCATAGCGGGTCAGCTCCGCGGCCATGCCTTCCACCTTGCCCAGCTCACCGGCCTGCACGACCAGGAAGCCATCGGCAATCAGGAAGCCCAGCTCGATCGCCACGTCCGCGCGGTTCAGCGGCATCTTCTGCGTGCCATCGCGCTGGTACTTGGTCATCGGCAGCGGGGCCAGGGCTTCCAGGGACTCGAAAATCTTGGCGATGGACGGCGCGGTGAATTCATTCACGGCCAGCTCCTCGCGCACGTGCTCATCGCCGATCAGGTCTTCCGGGATCGGGGCCTTGCCGGGCTTGGCTTCTTTCTCCTTATCCTTGCCCTTTTCCTTATCCTTATCGGGTTGGGCAGGGGCCTTGGGCTCGGTTTGCGGCTTGCCCTTGGCACCGGCCTCCGGGTTGCCGGGGACTTCCAGGAATTCCTCCGGCTCACTCTTCTCATCGGCAGCCACGACGACATGGGGAATCGCCAAGCTGAGACCGGTGAGGGTAGCCAGAGAGACCGAGAGAGTGCGGATGCGCTTCACGGGGCGGAATGTGCCACCGGAGCGCGCGGCGTGCAATGGGGATTCGCGGGAGGGGGAAGGCGGAGGTCGGAGGTCGGTTGGAGATGGAGGCACCACGAATCAAAACACAATCCGACGAATGAAAGCAGGGAGAGAGGATCAGGCTCAGGCACTCATTCCTTCTTCATTCGTGTCGATCGGCTGTTGATTCGTGGTGCCTTCCTGCCTTCCCCCCACTCCCCTTGATATCCCACCTTCCCAAATCACTGATTCCTTCTCATCCAAGGCCCTGCCGCGCCTTGTGCAATTTCATGCGAAATGCGCAGCGAATCATCTCGCTTTGGCACATGCGCTGCATCAAACAGAGGCGTTAAAGAAAATCACGGACCAGAACCTGCGTCGCCAGCCGACGTGCGGTCGATTCGGCGATGTACGGACCAATGCATCACGTGCCAGCAAGAAGAAGCAGTAGCAGAAGTAGCGCAGGTTTTTCCCGGTGAGTTCCCTCTCTTCCCGTGATTTTCCCCCAGAGCGGCGATGGCGTAAGCCATGGCCGCCGCGTGGCGTGGTGTGGCGAGAAGTCGTCGTCGTATCGGAACAAGGTCGAGGTCCGACCCAATTGACCCAACCGATACCCACGGCTCCCCGGAGCCTGACCCATGATGAATACCCCTAACCCCAATCGTCTTACCTCCCCCATCATCACAGGATCCCTGATCCTGCTCTCCGCCGCCCTGCCGGCCTCTGCCGATCTCTTCTGGGACGGCGCTGATACCACTGCCGATGCCGATGGCGGCGCGGGCACCTGGGACACCAGCACCCTGAACTGGGATAGCGCCGCCACCGCGGGCACCGCCAGTGCCTGGGTGAATACCCAGATCGCCGTCTTCGGCGGCACGGGTGGCACGGTCTCCCTGGCCAGCAACATCACGGCCGCCGGCCTGAAGGTGAGCTCGAATGGCTACCTCGTCCAAGGCAGCGCCCTGACCCTGGGTGCCAATGCGATCAGCGTGGACCCCGGCATCGAGACCACGGTGGCCTCCACCCTGGTCAGCGGCCTGACCAAGACCGGCACCGGCACCCTGATCCTGAACGGATCTAACAGCTTCACCGGCGCCACCGTGATCAGCGCGGGCACGGTGAAGGTGGGCACGGCCACCCCGGCCTTCCGCTACTACCGCTTCAACGTTTCCGCCCGCTACAACATCCCGGCGGATACCTACAACCAGATCGGCGAGTTCCACTACTACAAGGCGGGCGTGTGGACCGCAGCCACCGCCGGCACCCCGGGCACCACCGGTGAGACCTGGTGGGCGAATGCGAATGACAACAAGGGCGCGAACGTCGCCGGCTTCACCAAGTTCGGCACCAGCTCGATGCCCTACCAGCTGAACTACGACTTCAGCACGCCGCAGACCTTCGACGCATACAACTGGTCGACCGCGAATGACTCCACCCCGGGCCGCAACCCGGCCAAGTGGCAGATCCTGGGCTCCACGGACAACACCAACTTCACCGTGCTGGATGACAAGACGCAGGCCACGCAGGTGGGCCCCAGCGCCTTCTACACCTGGTCCTCCACCACCGGCGTCTATGAGACCGTGGACAACTCCGCGAATGGCGGTGCCACGAATGCCTACACCCTGGGCACCCGCACCCCGCTGCCCACGCAGTCCGCAGTGCAGCTCGCCGCAGGTGCCACGCTCGACCTGAATGGCCGCAACCAGACGATCGCTTCCATCGCGGATTCCGCGGGCGGCGGCGGCACGGTCACCAGCACGGGCGCGGGCCCGCTCACGCTGGAGCTGCAGTCGGTCACTTCCACGAACTTCAGCGGCGTGATCACGGACAGCGGTTCCGGCGCCCCGCTGAGCCTGCTGAAGACCGGCACGCTGATCCAGACGCTCTCCGGCGCGGCCAGCAATACCTACCACGGCACCACCACCCTGGGCACCACCGGCAAGCTGGTGCTGGGCAAGACCTTCCCCGCCATCGCCATCCCGGGTGACCTCTACATCGCCTCGAATGCCTTCAACGGCAATGCCTCCGGCGTGGTTCTGGCGGGCAAGGAGCAGATCGCGGACAGCGCGATCGTCACCTTCCCGGAGACCTCCTACGGCGGCGGCGTGATGGGTGACAGCTACCTGCGCCTGAACGGCTTCACCGAGACCATCCGCGGCCTGAGCGCCACGCGTGGCACCGGCACCGGCTACCCCGGGAACTTCGCCATCGTGGAAAACCGCGGCCTGAGCGATGCCACCACCACCTACGGTGCGGGCAAGCTCATCATCAATACCCCCGTGGGCGAGACCTACACCTACAATGGCGGCATCCGTGACATGGATGGCGGCTCGGGTGGCGGCACCACGGGCATCGTGAAGACCGGCCCCGGCACCCAGATCCTGGGCGGCGTGATGAATTCCGCCACCGGCCAATCCGAGGTGAATGACGGCATCCTGCGCGTGGTGATCCCGCCGGCCACCGCCAACTTCTCCTGGGGCGCTCCCGTGCTGGTCACCGGCACCGGCGTGCTGGAGGGGAATGGCAGCATCACCAATGTGATCACCGTGAATGGCGGCGGTCTCTTCACACCGGGCGTCAATGGCTTCGGCAGCGGGATCTTCACGAATGCCGGCGGCACCGTGGTGGCCAGCGGCGGCACGCTGAGCCTCGGCACCGGCATGACCCTGGCGGGTCCGGCCACCGCCACCAGCGGCCTGATCACCGGCACGGGGACGGTCACCGGCACCCTGGCCTCCACCGGCACGGGGAATATCACGCCGAATGGCGCAAGCATCGGCACGCTCACCGCGACCGCGGGGGTGAACCTGGGTGGCGTGACCACCATGCAGGTGGACAAGACCGGCGGCGTGATCACCAGTGACACCATCGCCAGCTACACCGCCATCACCTTCGGTGGCACGCTGGCGCTGAGCTTCACGGGCGAGTCCTTCGTCCCGGGTGACTCCATCCAGCTCTTCCCGGGTGCGGTGGGTTCCACCCACGCCGGTGCCTTCAGCAGCGTGACCGGCCTGCCTTCCCTGCCTGCCGGCTATCTCTGGGATACCACCAGCCTGGGCGTGGATGGCTCGATCAAGGTGAGCAACACCGCGAATGCGCCGGTCATCAGCCCGCTGCCCCTGGCAGGCGGCTCGATCGGCACGGTGACCGTCAGCATCAGTGCGGATCCGGGTTCCGTGATCTACTACACCGTGGATGGCAGCGATCCGACTCCGGCCTCCTTCACCGGCACCAGCCCGATCACCGGCATCGTCGTCCCCGCGGATGCGATCACCACGGTGAAGGCCTATGCCACGCTCTCCGGCTTCACGGACAGCGGCATCGTGAGCGCCACCTACAAGACGGTGAGCGTGCCGAAGTGGAATGTGGATGCGAACGGCAACTGGGCGGACAGCGCCAACTGGTTCAATGGTGTGATCCCGAATGGCATCGGCCAGACGGCGGACTTCACCAAGGACCAGACGGCTGCACGCACGGTGACCGTGAATGCCGCGGAGACCGTGGGCCTGCTGAAGTTCGCGAACACGAACTCCTTCGCCTGGACCCTGGGCGGCACCAGCAACCTGACCCTGGCCACCTCCACCGGCACGCCGGAAATCAATGTGCCGGATGTGGGCACGGGTGTGGATCCGGATGTGATCATCAGCGCGCCGCTCCTGGGCACGCAGGGCTTCACCAAGACCGGTGCAGGCACCCTGCAGCTCAGCGGCACGAGCCCGATCACCGGCACGATCGCGGTCAATAACAGCCGCCTGATCGTCACCGGCGTGGCGACCAACGGCACGTCCTCCGCACTCGGCGCGGGCACCACGATCAGCCTGGACGGCGGCATCCTCCGCCTGCAGCAGCCCGGCCCCACCTTCACCAACATCTCGGCCCCGGGCTTCAACAAGAACATCGTCCTGGGTGCCGGCGGTGGCACGCTGGATGGTGCCGCGGCTACCGCGAACTTCTGGTTCGCCACCGGCGTCATCTCCGGTCCTGGCAGCCTGACGAAGGTCGGGCCGCGCCAGCTGATCGTGCAGGCGTCTAACACCTACGACGGCACCACCTTCATCAATGAAGGCGAGCTGCAGATCCGCACCTTTGACTCACTGGGCAGCACGGTGGGCAATACGGTGGTGGCGAATGGCGCACGTCTCGCGGTGGGTCAGGGCTTCGGCACCGCCACGGTGGCGGAGAACCTGTCCCTCACGGGCCAGGGCGGCAATGCCAACGGCGCTCTCCAAGTGAGCGACGCGGGCGTGGTGCCCACCTTCTCCGGTGCGGTGACCATCACGGGTGACACCGGCTTCGGTGGCAGCGTGGCCTTCAGCATCAGCGGCGCGATCGGCGGCACGGGCGCCTTCTCCAAGGTGGGCTCGAACGCAATCACGCTCTCCGGCGCGGGTGGCAACAACTACGCGGGCATCACCACCCTGGGCGGCAATGGGAAGCTGCTGCTGGCCAAGACCGGCGGCGCGCTCGCCATCCCGGGCGACATCAGCCTGGCGTCCACCGGCATCGTCTCCGCGAACAACAGCGGCCTGGTGCTGGGTGGCGATGAGCAGATCGCGAATGGCGCGGTGCTGACCTGGGCCACCACGGCCTACCCGAGCGGCACGCAGGCGGATTCCTACTTCCGCTTGAACGGCCACATCGAAACCATCGGCGGCCTGGTCTCCACCGGCAACGGTGCGAAGGCAGCGATCGAGAACCGCGGCAGCGGCGATGCCGGCACCTACGTGAACGGCACGCTGGTGATCAACACCGCCACGGCCACCAGCTACAGCTACAACGGCAACATCCGCAACGTGGATGCTGGCACGGGCTCCGGCGGCCTGGTGGCAATCACCAAGTCCGGCGCGGGCACCCAGACCTTCACCGGGGCCAGCATCAGCTACACCGGTGCGACGACCGTGAATGGCGGCACCCTGGTGCTGAACAACACCGGCGGGGCCAGCCCGATCACGGTGAATAGCACCGGCACCCTGGCAGGCACCGGCACCACCACCGGCACGCTCACGGTCGCCTCCGGCGGCACGCTGGCTCCGGGTGTGGCAGGTGTGGGCACCTACGCCGCGGGCACCACGATCATCGCCGGCAGCTATGCCGCTGATGTGAATGGCGCCACGGTGGACCGCCTGACGGTGACGGGTGACCTGACCCTGACCGGCGGCACCCTGGCCTTCACCACGCTGGCCGCGCCGACGCTGGATAGCTACATCATCGCCAGCTACACCGGCACCCTGACCGGCAGCTTCGCGACGGTGACGGGCCTGCCCGCGAACTACGAGGTCTATAGTGACACGACGGCCAAGACCATCCTGCTGCGCAAGGTGCAGGGCTTCGCCGGCTACGCCACGGCCAATGGCCTGAGCGGGAATGCGAATGCCGACTTCGATGGCGACGGCCTGGCCGATGGCATCGAATACGTGCTGGGCACCTCGCCCACGTCTAACAGCGCGGCCAGCGTTCCGGTGGCCACGGTCAGCGGCCCCAACCTGATCTTCACCTTCACCCGTGCCGATGCGTCCATGACGCCGGACACCGCGGTGACCGTGGAAGTCAGCAGCCTGCAAGCCCCGGTCACCTGGACGAGCTACACGGTGGGCGCCACCACCGCGACCTCCAGCCCGGAGATCACGGTGACGGACAACGGCGCGACGGATACCATCACCCTCACCGTTTCGAGGGTCGGGGAGTTCACGAAGTTCGCCCGCCTGAAGGTGGTGGTGACACCCACTCCGTGAGCTTGAGGCTGCCGTTATACCTTGGTAGCTGTTAAAAAAGTTCCCGGGCCGCTGCCGAAAGGTGGCGGCCCGGTTTTTTTTTTGCAGCTATCATCTGTTAGCCTCCGGCCGGTAGGCTTCACGCGGCGGATGAACGCGGATCGCCGCCGGCTTTATCCCAATCCTCTTCAGGGGTTCTCCCCATGAATTCATCAATAAACCTTACCGAAAGGCATTTTTTTCGCGGGGCAAACTGCATGCTTATTCCGTAATTATCGCTCGAAATTCTCACCTAACTCCATGACGGTTAGATTTTTGCGGTGAATGCGGGAGGGGTGCACTTCACTCATGGTGATTGCATTCTGCAATCAGAGGGTCCACCTCCGCATATTCCCTTTGACGATTGGTTGTCGTGCTTAAGATTTCCCTCGCCATGAGACACCACAAATTGATCGCCACTGCGTTTGCCGCCATCGCCTTGCCTGCTGCCTTGCAGGCCGGTGAGATGCACAGCACCACGCAGCAGTCCACCTACACTCCCCCGGTTACGACCGACCATGTCGGCTGGTACTTGGGTGGTGGCATTGACTACATGATCGATGCGGAAGACGCGTACTACAACGCCCACATCGGCTACGACTTCGGCCACGGTTCGTCCCTGTTCCTGGAGTCCGGCTGGCTGGGTGAAGAGCAGGACGTGGTCGGCACGCCCGCAGGCCTGTTCTTCCTCAACGCGGACGTCGACATCGTGCCGGTGACGCTGAACTACAAGTATGAGTACATGTTCAATGACGCCTTCGGCCTCTACGTCGGTGCCGGCCTGGGTGCCGCGCACGTTGACACGAGCATCGGCTTCTTCGATGACAGCAGCTGGGAGTTCACCGCGCAGGTCTTCGCCGGCGTGGTCTACAATGTCAGCCCGAACTTCGAGATCTACGGTGGCGTGCGCTACATGTGGCTCGACGACGTGCAGGTCGGCACGGTCCACACCGACAACCTGGATGACGTGGGCATCGGCGCCGGCATCCGCTGGAACTTCTGATGAAGTTATCGGCCGGTGGCTTGGTTGATTGAGAGATTGATTGGTCGATCCACCGGCGGGTCATTTATCTATTGATAGATAGATAAATTGGCTGACTGATTTGGTATTCAAAATGGGAGCCATCCTCCGCGAGGGGGGTGGCTTCTTTTTTTGGGTGTGGGGGACCGCCGCGCAGCGGCCTTGGACTGCGCGCAACCCTGTTGCCGCTTTCGGCAGGCAACCCTGTTGCCGTGAGTGAGCCTTCGATTCGCCCGATCACCCTTCCCTGCACCCGACGGCCGACGTGCGGTGCTGATCCCGTCGAAAAGTCCACGGTATGGAAGGCTGTTTGTTGTAGGGTACGGCGGGGCTTCACCATGCCGTGGACTTCGTGGTCAGCTCCCCGGGCTGTTAGGGCTCTGGGGTGGGTCAGCATCGCACTCCGGCTTGGGTGGGAATTGTTTGGTGATCGGGTTTACCTATAGCCCGCTCACGGCAACAGGGTTGCCTGCATGAAAGCGGCAACAGGGTTGCACGCAGTCCAAGGCGGCTGCGCCGCGGGCCTTCATGAGTGGACTTTCCGGTGGATCAGCATCGCACCCCGGCCGGCGGGTGATCTCCACCTCACCAAGAAGGTCACGCCCCAAAACCCGTCGCGCAGCGACCTTGGACTGCGCGCAACCCTGTTGCCGCTTTCGGCAGGCAACCCTGTTGCCGTGAGCGAGCCTGTGGTTCCCCCGATCACCCTTCCCTGCACCCGACGGCCGACGTGCGGTGCTGATCCCGTCGAAAAGTCCACGGTATAGAAGGCTGTTTGTTATAGGGTGCGGCGGGGCTTCACTATGCCGTGGACTTCGTGGTTGGCTCCCCGGGCTGTTAGGGCTCTGGGGTGGGTCAGCATCGCACGCCGACTTGGGTGGGAATTGTTTGGTGACCGGGTTTACCTATAGCTCGCTCACGGCAACAGGGTTGCACGCAGTCCAAGGCGGCTGCGCCGCGGGCCTTCATGCGTGGACTTTCCGGTGGATCGGGCATCGCAGCTCTACTTGGGTGGGGATCGTTGGGTGACCGGGTGGCAAAGAGCTCTCTTCCCTTCTCCATACCCCTTCACCCAACCTCACCGATTATCCCCATCCTTCTCCGCGATCTCGTCATACTTGAAGCTCGTGATCGTCTTCACCCAAGCTGGTGACACCGCCGCCTTGAACCTTGCCGCGCTGCACCACTTCCACTGCGAACCCACCCGCACCAAACCATGATGCACCGCATTCTGGTGCACGTAGTGCAGCCGCGCAAGGTAGCTCCTCTGATGAGTCAGGGCGGTATCCCGATAATTCTGCCACAGGCGCCTTCTCCCCTCGGCACCCTCACGGCGATTGAGTTCCTTGGTGGTCAGGCTGTGGAGCGCGGTGACCATTGGCTTGAGCGTCTGCCCTCCCTTCTCCGGGCTGTGTCCGATCAAGTGATAGTGGTTCGAGAGGATCGCCCATGCTTCCAGCTTCCATCCGTGGTCCGCGGCCAGGGAGAAGAGCCGGTCTTGGAACCAGTCCTTCATGTCGTTTTCCAAGAGTAGATGCCTTCCGTCGTGGGTACGTGAGGTGAGGAAGAAGACTCCGGCATTCTGCAAGCGGTGGGGAGGAGCGTGCGGCCAGTCGCGGGTGCCCTTGATGCTGGTTTCATCGTCCGGGAGGAAAGGGCCGGGATCCATTGGGGGGAAGATGGCGGGGGTGGGGTGGGAGTGGCAAGCTTGGGGGTGAGTGGTTGTTAGGTTCGGGGATGCAGGGGTGGGGCGGCATCGCACCTCGGTCGTCGGGTGTAGGGAAGGGTGATCGGGTGAACTTGAGGCTCGCTCACGGCAACAGGGTTGCACGCAGTCCAAGGCGGCTGCGCGGCGGGCATTGGGGTGACACCTTTGGTGAGGTGGAGATCGCACGTCGGCTGGGGTGGGGATCGTTGGGTGATCGGGTGGACGCATTGGCTCGCTCACGGCAACAGGGTTGCCTGCCGAAAGCGGCAACAGGGTTGCGCGCAGTCCAAGGCCGCTGCGCGGCGGTCCCTCCCCCCTACCCCGCCCCCCCAACAAAAAAACCGGGCCGCCACCTTTCGGCAGCGGCCCGGTCGATTTATGACCTCCTACAGATCAGTTCTAACCTTCCAAGCAAGCAAGCAAGCTTAGCTTAGCTTAGTCAGCTCACGGGCCGGTCACCACAACCTTCAGGCGGGCGAACTTGGCGAAGTCCGTGCCCACCGCGACGCTCAGCGTGATGGTATCATTCGCGCCGTTGTCGGTCACGGTGATGCCGGGGCTGGAGAGCGCGGTGGTCGCGCCCACGTTGTAGCTCGTCCAGGAGCCGGGGGTCAGCGGGCTGCTGACTTCCACCGTCACCGTGGTGTCCGGCGTCATGGACGCATCGGCACGGTTGAAGGTGAAGATCAGATTGCCGCCGCTCACGGTGGCCGTCGGCGCGCTGGTGGCGCTGTTGGCCGTCGGGACGGTGCCCAGGACGTATTCGATGCCGTTGGCCAGGCCGTCGCCATCGAAGTCGTCGTTCGCGGTTCCGGTCAGCCCGTTCGCCGAGGCGAAGGAGGCGTAGCCGGACTTCACGAGCAGGACTTGCTTGTTCGTGCTGTCATAGCTCACCACGTAGCCGGCCGGCAGATCCACCACCGTGAAGGTGCCGGTCAGCGTGGTGCCGTAGCTGGCGATGACGTAGCTGTTGGCCGTCGGCGCGTTGATCACGTCGAAGTCCAGGGTCGCTCCGGTCACGTTCAGGGCATTCGCCACCGTCAGGCGGTCGCCCGTCACACCATCCAGCTCGCAGACATACTTGCCGGCGATCACCGCGCTACCCACGGTGTAGGTGCCGATGGGCGTGGTGTTGTTACCCGGGGCGAAGGTGCCGCCGGCATTCACCGTGGCCGAGGTCAAGGGACTCAGGATGGGTGTGCCCTTGAGCGTGGCCCCGCTGTTCACGAGGACCTGGCCCGCGTAGTCATTCTGCCCGCCGAGGATCAGCGTGCCCGCATTCACCGTCATCAGGCCGGCATTCTTCTTGTAGCCGCCCAGCTCCTGGGTGCCGGTGCCGTTCTTCACGATGTTGATCTTGCCGGTGAGGGTCTCATCACCCACGTCGTTGTCGCGGATCGTGCTGTTGTACGAGTAGCTGTTGCTGCCGGTGACGTTCAGCGTGATCGTGGGGGATGGATACACGGCGGTATCCGTGTAGCCACGGTTCTCGATGACGCCATTGGCATTGGCACCCAGTTGGAGGCCGCCGAGGGTTTCGTTGAAGCCGTTCAAGCGCCAGAAGGACTCTTGACCGGTGCCACCGAAGGTGATGACCGCGGTGTCCGGGATCTGCTCATTCGCACCCAGCACCAGGCCGGCAGCGTTGCCGTTCCAGGTGAGTTGGGCCAGGGTCACGTTACCGGAGACGGCATTCACGCCAGGGGACTTCTGCAGGAGGATCCGGCAGGTGCCGCTCATCACGAAGTTCCCCGCCCAGGTATTGGGCGCGGTGCCCGAGATGACGAGCGAGTTGTTATTCACCTTGGTGAAGTCGCCGGTGCCGCCGATCGGACCGCTGAGGGTCAGCGTCACTGCGGCCACGCCGCCAACCGAGGTATTCCCGTTCAGCGTGATGCCGCCGGAGAAGGTCGGAGTCACGCCTGCGTCATTGGTCTGCAGGGCACCCTGGGTATTCCCACCGTCACCGGTGAGCACCAGGTTTTCCGGGCAGGTGGAGGTGCCGAAGCCGGCGCCCACTGCCAGGCGTGCGGTATTCGCCACCACGGTGTTCCCCACCGTGCTGCCGAGCGCGTCCGGGGTGCGGATCTGCACTTCGCCTTCATTGATGAAGGTCTGGCCGTCATAGGTGTTCGACGCCTGGACGATCAGCTGGCGTGCGCCCACCTTCGTCAGGTTACCCGGGCCGACGAAGCTTCCGGAGATGAACCAGAAGTTCGCGGGAGTGCTGGTATCCAGCGTGCCGCCACCGGCACCGAGCGTGACCGTCTTGTTGAACGCGCCGAAGCCGAGGCCGCCTGCACCGGTGTAGCGCAGGATGCCACCGTTCATGCTCATGGTGCTGCCCGTGCCCAGCGGCGAGTTGGTGCCGTTGGCCAGGAAGTTATCCACGCTGACCATGCCCTGGTTGATGGCGACGTTGCCACCGAAGGACTTGTTCCCCGAGAGCCCCAGGGTGCCGGCGCCGGTCTTGGTGAAGCCCTGGGTGCCGCCGATCGGGCCGGTGATGTAGGCATCCAGATCCACGGCGGAGCCCGCCTCGCGCACCTCGATTTCCGGGGAGCCGGTGGAGGTGGCCAGGGTCAGGGTGCTGTTCGTGGTGGAACCCATGGTCCAGCCGAAGGACTGGCTGTTCGCGAAGACCAGCTTGCCCACCGTGCGGGAGAGGTTGACGTTCACATTGTGGCTCGCGGTCTGGTCCAGCGTGAAGTCCGCCGTGGCGTCGATGCCATTCGCCGTGACGCCGCGGTCCCAGTTCGTGGTGACGCCCCAGTCACCGCTGGCATCCACGATCCACTTCGGCAGTGTGACGGTGTGATACACGTTGGTGACGATGGCGCTGTCCGTGAAGCCGGAGAGCGAGGCGATGGCCTTCACCGTGACATCCGAGTTCGTCGGGACGATGATGCCGGTAGCCGGGCTCGCCAGGCTCGGCGAGGCGTGCGTGGGATCCGTGCCATCCATGGTGTAGTAGATGGTGGCACCCGCGTCCCCGGTGATGGTCAGGTTCACGGCGCCCATGTAGTCACCGCCGGCGGGGACGAAGGCCGGCTTGCTGGCCGTATTCGTCACGCGCACGGTGCCGGTGCTCAGGAGTTCGGAGACATCCCACTGGTTCCCCGCACCCAGCGCCGGCAGGCCGGTGATGGAGCTGAAGGTCCCGGCGAAGGTGGCGCCGCCGACATTCGGCACGAAGAGCTGGATGCCCTCACCCAGCAGCGGGGTCTCCCCGGTGAAGGTGACATTCAGCGTGCCGCCGTAGGTGATGCCGGTGAAGCCGCTCAGCTTGTCATTGGTGATGACGCCGCCGGTGCGGTCCGCCTGCATGTTGATGGTGCCGCCCAGGCTGACCGTGGTGCTGGTGACCAGGGTGCTGATGGCGGGGCCTACCGTGAGGGCACCGCCGGCCTGCACGGTGAGCGTATTGCTCACGCTGCCGGTGGCATTCACGCTGCCGCCGCTGGCCACCGTCAGCGTATTGCCGATGGTGCCGGTGGAGGTGAGCGTGCCCGCCACCGTGGTGGCGCTATTCACCGTGCCGCCCACCGTGGCCACACCGCCGGTGGCGATGGTGGTGGGATTGGTGCTGGAGGTCAGGGTGGAGCCCGCCACGACATTCAGCGTGCCGCCGGAGCCGATGGTGGTGCCGCCGGTGGTGGTGAAGGCGCCCACACCCGCGGTGCCGGTATTGAAGATACCGCCGCCGCTGACCGTGACCAGGCCGCCATTCGTGCCGGTGCCATCCAGGGTGCCGGTGCCGGTGACCGCCATGCTGCCGCCGTAGCTGCCCGTGAGGCGCAGCAGGCCGGCATTCACGACGCCCGGGCCGGTGGCGCTGCCGCCGTTACCGGTCAGGATCTGGGTGCCGGTGCCGTTCTTGGTGATGCCCAGGGTCATGGTCGCGACCACCGTGCCTCCGTCCTGGTTGCGCAGGATGCCAGCGTAGCTGTAGCTCTCCGAGCCGGGGACATTCAGGATCAGGCGGGCCGGGCCGTAAGCGAAGGTATCGCTCTGGGCACGGTTCTCGATCGCCGCGTTCGTGATGGTGGAGACGATGCCGCGGACGGTCTCCGTGTGGCCCTGCAGGTGGACCCACTGGTTCATCGCCGTCGTGCCGCCATAGTTGGTGGCGGGGAAGGTGATCTTCGCCGTGTCCGCGATCTGCTCATCCTGCAGGAAGCTCAGGCCGGAGATGGCACCGGTGGCATTGAAGCCATTCGCAAGCGCGATGTCCTTCGGGATGGCGACGGTACCGGCAGGCTTGTTCAGGATCAGCTTGCCCATGTCACCGATGATGGTGGCACCGGTGTAGGTATTGGGGCTGCTGCCGGCCATGGTGAGGGCACCGGAGCCGGAGCGCACCACGCTGAGTTCCACGCCTTCGCCCTGGTCCGTGATGACGCCGCTGAAGGTGGTGTTATCCGTGCCGCCCAGTTCCAGGGTGCAGGGGAAGTCCAGGCTGCTGCTCATCGCAGTGCCGCCGCCGCCGGCGGAGTCCGCCAGGGAGGAGATGCGCTGGTCGCGGCCATTGATGTCGAAGCTGGCACCCGAGGCGATCTGCACGGGCGAGCCGGTCGGCATCGCCGTGCGGTAGACGATCGGGAAGCCATTCGGCTCACCGGCATTCGGCGTGCCATTGGTGGCGGCCACGTAGGTGCCATTCACCGCGCCCCAGGTGAAGGTCGTGGTGGGACCGTTCTGGACCGCACGGGTGCGGTCATCCAGGATGGTGAAGTTCGTGCCGTCCTGGCTGGCCAGCACTTGCCAGCGGGCGGGGTTGCGCTGCGGGGTGGAGTCGTTCGCGGAGGCCCAGTTGTATTTGTTGAAGGACTGCGGCGTGGCGAAGTCGTAGGTCAGGGCGTAGGGCAGCGTGCCGGTGCCGAACTTGCTCGTGGTGACGTTGTCATTGGCGTTGTTCCACCAGCCCTCTCCGGAGGTGGAGGTGCCGGGCGTGCCGGCCGTGGCCAGCACACGCGCACCGGCGCGGTAGTAGGCCATCTCGCTCATCTGGTTGTAGCCGTCCCCCGCGGGGATGTTGTACTTCGCGGCCACCTGGAAGCGGTAGTAGCGGAAGTTGTTCGGCGTGGCGGCGCCCACCTGCAGGGTGCCCGCGCTGACGACGGTGGGGCCGGTGTAGGCGTTCGCGCCATTCAGGATCAGCTTGCCGGTGCCGGTCTTGGTGAAGCCGCCGCCCAGGGTGGAGGCCACCGTGGTGGTGATGCCGGAGGCCACATTGATGCCGCCGGCACCCAGGGTCAGGGTATTGTCCTGCACCGTGTAGCCATTCGAGTTCACGGTCACGCCGGTGGCACTGATGGCCGCGGCCAGGGAGACCACACCACCGGTGCCGCCGAAGAAGACGGTATCGTTCGTGGCGAAGGCGACATTGGCGCCGGCGGTCGCGGCGTCATCCCAGTTGGTGGTGCTGGTGTCCCAGGTCCCGGCGCCGCCATTGGCATCAGGTCCGGTATCGGTACCATCCCAGTAGCGGTTGGCAGCTTGGGTGGGGAAGATGGTGCCAAGCAGCACCAGTGATCCTGTCAGGATACGATATTGGTTTTTTTTCATGGGGCAGGCTCTAGGGGAGCATGTGGGGTCGGGCCGCCACCGCGGGCTTAGGGGAGGAGGGGTTTTCGGGAGTTGGGTTGGTTTTATTTTCCGGAAACGAAACTCCGGAAAGCCCTTGGTGGCTCTTGATCCACGTCGAGGAGGGGTTTCAGGTTTAGTTGCGGTGAAAATCGCGAATTTTTTTCGGTGGCGCCGCCGTCACATGCGGGATTTCCCCTACAAAACCCTGCAAGGCGCTGGAAATGAATCATCCGTTTGTTTAAACAGAGGGAGCGGGAGGGGCTTTCGAGGCCTGCATTTTTTTCGCTGGCGACCCCGTCCGGGGAGGGCTGGGGCCCGCTACTGCCGCTTTTTAGCGGGCTGCAGGGCGCTGATGGCCCTCCATCTAGGATATCGATCCGGACTAAAGTTAATTTTTTATCCTACGCGAAATCCGCGGTAGTTAACCGCCGCGAGATACCAAGATAGCCAGGGATAAGGAAAGCGGGGCGGCACTAAGCTTCCTTTTGGACGCAGATCCAAAGCAGGAAGTGGGGAATCCCAAGCGGAGTAGAGCGGGATCGACCTTCGGGCCAGGCCCGTGGAGCATCGCCCCGCATCGCATCGCCCCGCATCGCATCGCCTCGCCATGGATTTCCTGCGCCGTCTGCCAAGTGCCAAGTGAAGAGGAAGGGCGGCTGTTCCGCGGCGCAGCCGCCTTGGACTGCGTGCAACCCTGTTGCCGCTTTCCGGCAGGCAACCCTGTTGCCGTGAGCGAGGGGTGAGTCCGCCCGATCACCCTTCCCTGCACCCGACGGCCGGGGTGAGATTTTGGTTCCACCGTGGGATCGGCGGATCTAACAGGCCGGGAGCTGGGTGCGGGAAAGGCGGGAAGATCGAACAGGACTTTCGCTCCGCCAACGCCGCGCAGCCACCCTGGCCTGCACCGCGCTTCACGCCTTTCCTTCCCGGCGCGGGAGGACAGCATGGGGCACCTGCCGTTTCTTTTCACCCCGCCCCGCCCCGCCTCGTGAAAGCTCCGCCGCTGCACCGCTCCCTGCTCTTCTGGTCCGGCATCCTAGTGATGGTCTTCATCGCCTGGGCCTGGTGGATCTCCTACCGCGGGACCGCACGGGCCATCCGCGGAGATTGGTACGCGGAGAACGCCAGTGGTGGCGTGAGCCTTGCCAAAATGCACGCCCCGCCGGGAAGCATCTTCCACAACGCCTACGCCTATACCCCGGCTCCGGGGCTCATCTCCATCGAGCTGCTGCCCGCGCCGCAATGGGTCCGCGGCCAGGGGCTCAGGCCCACCAGCATCATGGAGGCCGTGGAATTCCACACGGACTGGGAGCCGGCGGCGGACTCAAGCGACGCGGCCCACCGGGAGCGCCGCTTCCGGCATCTGGAAACCGACAGCTGGCTCCTGTTCATCCCGCACTGGCTGATGCTTTTTCTAACAGCAGCCGCCTGGTCCGGCATGCTCCTGTGGTGGCGGCGCAGGATGCGCAGGAAGATGCTGCCTTGAAAAGGCCGGCAGGGGCGACGGAAATGCCGGAAGCGTCCAGGTGTGTCCGACACTTCGAGTGGCCGTGCCGGGAAGGCGTGGGAAGTACGACATCTCCCGTAGAAGCGGCCCTTTCCGCCGGCCCTCCGGGACGGGAATCTTTCTGACGCACTTACCGGTGGTTCCGCAAAGCCTCCACCACCGGCTAATCTCCGATGCGCCTCCAGCGCGAAGAACCGGGTAATTCACTCACTTGCGGGTAAGGGGCTGGTCAGGCTCTTGCTCTCCAAGGCGGCTGCGCCGCATCGCCAGAGCAAAGCTTCACTCTCAAATCATCCCCTACCCTCTCTCCACTTCGATGTTCGATGTTTCCACCTTCCCCCAAACATCGGGCCTGTTAGATCCGTGGATCTTCCGGTGAAATCAAAACCGCGCCCCGACCGTGGGGCACAGTGAATGATCATCGGGTGACCGCCCTCCTCACTCACGGCAACAGGCTGCCTGCCGGAAAGCGGTAGCAGGCTCTGCCCCTGACCCCCATCTTGGCCTGCACGAATGGTCCCGGAAGTGCTTGGCGAACGGACGGCTCTACCGCTGGGAGCGCGGAGCCACCGGCCCGCAGAACGGTTGCCAACTGCAGTCAGCGGAAAGGGTCTGCAGGGTCGCCACGGCAGGATGCTTCGGAGCCTCCTATGATGTCACACCTTCGGGACCGTTCTGCGGGCCAGTGGCTCCGCGCTCCCA
>OUNM010214961.1_pt1 | contig 21741 bp, 12 predicted proteins | sample 1769961 | NCBI WGS metagenome assembly OUNM01 (sample SAMEA3914820, study PRJEB12502) | metagenome | biome: forest; material: soil | place: USA | collected 2012-03-12 | depth 0.3 m
AAGAAAGTCACGGCGGCCGACGTGCGGGCGGATGTCTATCCCTATCAAATCGAGGCCGAAAGCCTTTCCTCGATTGGACCCAATGCCTATCTGATTAACCAAGGCATCTTCACGACGAGCGACAATTCCAAGCCCGACTACCACATGTCCGCCCGCCGGGCGCGCATTTACCCGGGCGACCGCATCGTTCTCAATGACGTTACTTTTTATCTGGGACAGACGCCGGTTTTCTGGTTCCCGGGCGTTTACCAATCGCTGAATAAGAACCAAGGCCTGCTGATCGTGCCAGGGTACACCAGTGTCTTCGGAGCCTATCTGCGCGGGAAGTATAGCTTTCCGGTTACGCAAGACATTGGGGCGACTTTCGACCTCGACTTGCTCAGTAAGCGCGGTGTCGGCATCGGCCTCGATTCGTCCTGGGGGGGCGGTGACACTAAGGACGAAAAAGAGTGGGGCCGCTTTCGCAGTTACTATATTCACGATCTGAAACCGGGCCTGAATGAAACCAGCCAGGACCGCCCGGAAATCAACCCGAACCGCTATCGCGTCACTCTCCAGGATCGCACCTATCTTACCGAGGATATCTTCTCGAGCATCAATATCAACAAGCTCAGCGACATCAATTTTGTCCAGGACTTTTATCCGGGCGAATACCGCAACGATCCGAATCCGGACAACGAAATCTTCCTCACAAAATGGAATGAAGATTATACACTCACCCTCGATGCACGGAAATCGCTGAATCGTTTCTTTGACTATACCGAAAAACTTCCTGAGCTGGCTTTGGACGTAAAGGAACGTCCCATCTTTGGAAAATCAGGCCTCTTCTATACGAGTGAATCCAGCGTCGGCTATTATCAGCGGGATTTCACCTCGGACTCTCCGTTCCGCGATTATCACACTTTTCGCGCAGATAGCTTTCACCAGATCTCACTGCCGGAAACGTTCTTCGGCTGGCTGACCTTCAACCCGAAAGTCGGCGTGCGGGCGACTTACTATCAGAACACGGGAAGTTTCTTTAACGTCCAGAATTACCAAGATGAGGTCATCACGCGCACCAGCGTGAATCCCCTGGAGTTGCAAATTTTTAACGATGCCTCCAATTCGCATCGCTTTGATTTACTCCCGCCCATCTCCGCGGTTTATCCGCAACGCAAAGTGGACGAAAAAGTCCCGATCGGTGTGGATTCGACGCTCATTCACGGAGCCAATGCTCTTCGCGGTGTTTTCAATGCCGGCTTTGACAGCTCCTTCAAACTCTCCCGCGCTTATGAGCAGGTGCAATCCCGCATCTGGGGTTTGGATGGGTTGCGCCACGTCATCCAGCCATACATGGATTTTTCTTATGTGCTGACGAGCAAACCGTCCTCACAGCTCCTGCAGTTTGATCGCGTCAATCCGACGACTCAGCGCCTGCCGATCGATTTCCCGGAATTCGATGCCGTCGATGCCATCCAGAATTGGGCCATTCTTCGCCTCGGGGTGAACAACCGTTTTCAGACCCGGCGCGACAACCAGACCCTCAACTGGCTGGAGATCAACAGCTACTTCGACATCAATATCGAGCGTCCAAAATTTGAAGAAGCCGTGCTGACGCCGCCTCCCGCCGTGCAAGGACACACCAAGGAACCCGTTCGCGCGGTCGTGAGCGATCCAGGTACTTTCTCCAATGTCTATAACCGCGTGAGCTGGCAGCCGTACAACTGGGTAAAATGAGCATCGACTCCCAGCTGCCTCTCTTGGATGAAGGCTTTGTGGAAGTGAACTCGGGACTCAATTTTCTCGTGAACGCAGACACTTCTGTCCAGCTCAGCCACGAATACATCTCAGGAAATCCGATCTTCTCCAACTCCAGCTACGTGGTGGTAGGCGCCTATCGCCGGATCAATGAGAACTGGGGCGTGAGCTTTCGAGAAGCGTACGAATTCGAGCAAGGTTATCTGGCGCAGCAGCGCTACGCCATTCACCGTGACCTTTCGAGCTGGGTCGCCTCGCTCGCACTCGAAGTCGCCAATAACGGTGGTGGAAAAACCAGCTACGGCGTCGCGCTCACGTTCACTCTCAAGGATTTGCCGCAGATCAACCTGCCTGTTTCCTTCGATCCGAGCGAGGTCGTCGGTTCCAACAAATCCCCATAACCCGCGAAAGGAAGCCAGTCGCTTGGTCGCTGGCCTTCGCCTGCCGCACAGACGTTGCGGCGCCGGGAAAATTTCGCTTCCGCTCCCTTCCCTTTTTTCGATTTACTCATCGTTCCTCGATTTCACCCAATTCACTCTACTATGGATCTCTGTATCATTGGCTCTGGATATGTCGGCCTCGTCTCTGGCGCCTGTTTCGCCGAAGTCGGCCACCACGTGGTGTGCGTCGATAATGACCAACGCAAGGTCGAAATGCTGCAGCGCGGCGAGATTCCCATCTACGAGCCAGGGCTGGAAGATCTGGTGCACCGCAATGTCGCCACCAAACGGCTCCGCTTTACGCAATCCATCGAAGACGGCGTGGATCATTCTCAGATCGTCTTTATCGCCGTGCCCACACCGCCCCAGTCCGATGGCAGTGTCGATCTCACCTATATCGAGCGCGTGGCCCGCGAAATCGCCGGAGTGCTCAAGCCGAACCAATATCGCGTGGTCGTCGATAAATCGACCGTACCGGTGAAAACGGGCGAAAAAGTCGCCGACACTATCCGCCGCTATAACAAGGGCGCCGAATTTGACGTCGTCTCCAATCCGGAATTCCTCCGCGAAGGCTGTGCCGTGCCGGATCTCATGAACCCGGATCGCGTGGTCATCGGCTCCTCTTCACAGCGGGCCACTGATTTGATGAAGCGCGTGTACGAGCCTTTCCAGGCGCCGATTCTCGTCACGGATGTGAACAGCGCCGAGCTCATCAAGCACGCCGCCAATTCCTTCCTCTCGCTCAAGATTTCTTACATCAACGCCGTCTCCGCGATCTGCGAAGCCAGCGGCGCGGATGTCGAAATGGTGGCCGACGGGATCGGCATGGATAAACGTATTGGGCGCAACTTCCTCAATGCGGGTCTCGGCTACGGCGGCTCCTGCTTTCCCAAGGATGTTAAAGCGTTCATCGCGATCGCGCGCCAGCTCGGCACGCCCTTCAAGTTGCTCGAGGAAGTGGAACGCATCAATGCTCAGCAGCTCGACCGCTTCATCGACAAAGTCCGCAACGCCCTCTGGGTGCTCAAGGAAAAGCGCATCGCCGTTTGGGGGCTGACCTTCAAACCGGACACGGATGATGTGAGAAACTCCGTGGCTATCGATCTCGTCAATCGGCTCGTCGCTGAAGGCGCACACGTGACAGCATACGATCCCAAAGGCGCGGAAAAAGCCGTGGAATGGAAGCTGATCGACCCTGCTAAAGTAACACTGACCAAGACCCCCGTGGAAGCGGTCGATGGCGCGGAAGCCCTCATCCTCGCTACGGAATGGAAGGAATTCGTGAACCAGGATTTCTCCGAAGTGAAAAAGCGGATGCATACTCCGCTGGTCTTTGATGGCCGCAATCACTTCGACCCGGATACCATGCGTGAGCTTGGGTTTACCTACCACGCCGTGGGACGGGCCAAGGCGAACGGCGGTTAGTGGATTGCCCAGTTAACTAGCGAAGCGCTCCCGAGAGCGCTGACATCCTGCCGGCGAGTTGGCTGGCATCCGTGGCTTGGGCATCGTGCTCGTAGTTTCTGCCCCATGGGCGGGACGCCCTGCCACGTCGCGCTGCGGACTGTACGATACAGTTTTAACAAAGCGCGCTTGGTCCCTCTTGAGGGGATGGTGTGAAACGGCAATCCTCGCCATCGTCGCAGCCTTTCTGTGCTGCGATTTCCCCAGCACAAAATTATGTTCTCCCCTCATCTATCTCGCGTCTCCTCACGCCTTTATCGCCGCATCACTCGCGCCTCCACGGGTCCGATCCTCGCCAGCGCTTTTCTGATGTTCATAGGCGCTTCGCAAAAAGCCAACGCCGTCGGCGCGACTACGAACTTCAAAACGGTCGAAGCAGAATCAGGAACGCTCGGAGGCGGCGCAACCATCCGTGCTTTTACGCCAGGAACGACCGTTCCGACGGTCGCCACACTGGAATTGGAGGCATCGGGCAAGGCCGTGGTCGAACTCAACGCCACCGGCGAGTCGGTCACAGTCACGAATCCCGTGGCAAATGCTAACGCCATCGTCATCCGCGCTTCGATTCCAGATTCCGCCACGGGTGGCGGCAACACGGCCACCCTCAATCTTTATGTCAACGGCACTCTTCGACAAGCCGTCACCCTGAGCTCAAAGCAATCCTGGGTATACCGCAATTCCTCCACGAATGCGGATGATCCCAACGGCGGCGGCATGCCGTATCACTTCTTCAATGAAGACCGGCTTTTCATCACCGGGGCCGCGATTGCCTCGGGAAGCACGGTGAAGCTGCAAAAGGATTCAAGTAACACGGCGGCCTTTTACGAGATCGATTGCATCGATTTTGAAAACGTGCCTGCCGCAAAAACGCCGCCCGCCAATTCGCTTTCCATCGTTTCCTACGGCGCTGATCCCAACTTTACCACGGACTCCACCACCGCGATCAAAAATTGCATTAATGACGCACGCACGCAGGGAAAATCCGTCTGGATCCCGTCGGGAAAATTCATGGTTAACAATCTGGCGAGCGGCGGGCTCAATTTTGCCGGCGTGACTGTAAACGGCGCGGGCGTGTGGTATTCCACCCTCTATCGGAATATTCCGCAACCACCGCCGACCACGCCTTGGCGCTCAAATTTTCATGTCGATACCGGTTCGACGCTCACCGACGTCTTTATTGATTCCAACGCGCACACTCGCGACATCGGCGGCACCACTGGTGATGATTATGGGATCACTGCCACGGGCGACGGCTGGCTCATCCAGCGAGTCTGGGTGCAACATTGCGACGCGCAGTGGCTCGGCGGCAGTAACGGCACGATCCGCGATAGCCGCATCTGCGACAGTTGGGCTGACGGCATAAATCTGAACAACGGCAACACGCTGAATTCTAACAATCTCGGCGTAAACTTGAAGGCAGACAACAATTTCGTGCGCGGTTCCGGCGACGACGGCATTGCAACCTTTTCCGATGCCGGAGCGAGCGGAACCAATTCGCAGATGGATGGCAGCACCATCACTAACAATACTTCCGTTGCGCCGTGGTGGGCGAATGGCATTCGCATCGCGGGAGGCAAGAATGTGCTCGTGCAAAACAATCTGGTGCAGGATGCGGGCGCGAATAGCGGCATCACCGTGGGTACGTTTGGCTCGACGGGACAACCGCTGGATTCCGCACAGGTTTTGGGAAATACCGTCCTGCGATCCGGTGGCTGGAACGGGGATCAGCATGGAATTACTGTGAGCACTTCGGGCGCCGTGACGATCCAGGGAAACACGATTCAGAACGCGTTGCGCGCCGGACTTAAAATGAAAGGCACCTTTGGTGATCTCACGATTTCGCAAAACGTGGTGGATCATCCGGCGGTGCAAGGCATCTGGTTTTATCCTTCGACCACAGGAAGCGCGGATGTGGAAAATAATACGGTGAAAAATCTGAACTCCGGCCAGGTCGCTTATCAAAATGACTCGGCGCCAAGTTTCGCCCCAACGCTGATCGGAAATTCCTGGCAGGGAGGCAAATTCGAAACGGAGGACCTGACCGTCGCTTCGCAGACTTCCGGCGTGACGCACCGCATCTTCACGGGCACGCAGCTGAGCAATGGCGAAGGCACTATCCTGGACGCCACCGCGGTGGGAAACCAAGTAACCTATCTTGTGCCAAACATCGGCGCGGGTTCATATAACATCAAGATTGGGGTGAAAAAACATCTCGATCGCGGCCTTTGGCAGCTGGCGATCGGCCCGGAGGGCGGAAGCTTTACCAACCTAGGCACGCCCCAGGATGAGTATTCCGCATCCGACGCCTACGTGGAATTTAACATGGGTACGTGGACGCCCGGCTCGACGAGCAATAAGTGGTTCCGTTTTACCATCACGGGGAAGAACGCCAGCAGCGCGGGATACACGGAGGCTTTTGACTACATCACGCTCACGCCGCAATGACAAATGCACCTGCCCGCTAAACACGTGGCGGTGATGCGGTGGCGCGTCAAATAAGCGCAGAGGATCGCAGAGAGGAATTTTGCGAAGCCCTTCGGTTATCCCTTTGTCTGCTAACCTCCGCATCACCGCTACTTGGCGGGGCCGGCCGTCCTCAGCCGGCCAATGTGCTCCGGACTCGAAAGGGGTGTCGATGACACGATAGTAGTGTTCAATAAAGGCACTTGGCGCGTTGCACGAACATTTCAACGTAGAGGTAGCAGGGACGGCATTCCGTGCCGTCCGTGTTCTCTGTTTGCCAATTTGATTAACCTGTCCACTGGCATATCGGCAAAGCGGTTGGTAGATATGCCTCGCGCAAAGAAAAACTTCATGGCCTGCCCTCGCACACGGACGGCACGGAATCCCACGCCTACCACCTCACGCGCGTACCAGCACGGATCTGGATCTGAACTCCAAATTAAATCGAACACCTGGCGCCACAATCACAAGCAGCTGTGCAAAGCATTCTCTCTCTCTGCGATCCTCTGTGTCTCTGCGTTTAATCATCCGCGCAGAATCACACCACAATCCAGCATTTCCATTTCTCCCCGGATTCGCGAAAGTGTTCCCATGAATCCGCACAATCCCCTTTCCCGGCGCGAATTTTTGGTCACCTCCGCTTTGGCCGGTTCAGCGCTTGCCTTGAACCAGACGATCTCCACCGCGGCGGAAGCGAACGCACGCTTTAAAATCATCGGTTTCACCAAACCATTTCAAGATGTCGGTTTCGAAAAAACCGCCGAGATCGTTTCGCAGATCGGCTGGACCGGCATCGAATGCCCGGTGCGCGCAAAGGGACAAGTCCTGCCGGAACGCGTCGAAGACGACCTTCCCCGGCTGCACGATGCACTTAAAAACAAAGGACTGGAGCTTACGCTGGCCACGACGGATGTGCACCGCGTCGATCCACTCGCCGAACGAGTCCTTCGCGCTGCCGCAAAGCTAGGCGTGAAACGCTATCGCCTGGGTTTCGTGAAATACGATTTAAAGAAACCGATTCCGCCGCAGCTTGCCAACTTCAAAGCCGAACTTCGTGACGTCGCCGCACTTAACAAAGAGCTCGGCATCGTCGGAGCGCTGCAAAATCATTCTGGCTCGGACTACATCGGCGCACCCGTTTGGGATATCTATGAACTCATTCACGATATCGACCCCGCTCACCTTGGCACCTGTTTCGACATCGGCCATGCCACGATTGAAGGCGGGCTCTCGTGGCCAGTGCAGGCTCGGTTGATGGAGCCGTTTTTCGTTTGCCCCTATGTGAAAGATTTCCTCTGGAAACAAACCGCCAAAGGATGGGACGCCGTGTGGCAGCCGCTCGGCGAAGGCATGGTGCGGCCGGCCTATTTCGATTGGCTAAAATCCACCACCTACAGCGGACCGATCTCCCAACACGTGGAATATTTCGAGGGTCTCGATAATTCGAGCCCCGAGCAGATCAAAGCCATGCAAAAAGACTGCGCAAAGCTCGCCAGCTTGCTGGCTTGAACATTCGACGCTGACAGGCGAACGTGGGATCGCGATGGATAAAGACATCGGGAAAATCACCGAAGCCATCCTCACGTCGTATCGCACCGGCGGCGGGATGAATAACATCGACGGCTCCAATCTGCCGTCGAAACGCGCCATTGCGTCCATTTGCGAAGATTTGCTGCAACTGCTCTTCCCCGGCTTTCACGATCTGGAGCCAATTCATTCCATTCACCTGCAGCGCGTCACTTCGCATCGCATATACTCCATCTCCGATCGGCTGAAAGAAGAAGTGTGCAAGAGTCTGCGCCTGCGCGAACCAGGCTGCCCGGAGACAACCGCGGAAAAGCTGCTCTTTCAATTTTTGGAAACCATCCCGGCGGTACGCGAGCTTTTGCACACCGATGTGCAGGCGGCGTTTGCCGGTGACCCCGCGGCGTCGAATTTCGACGAGATTATTGTTTCGTACCCCTTCATCGAAGCGCTGGCGGTGCAGCGGGTGGCCCATGTACTTTACGAACTGTGCATTCCACTTCTTCCACGCATGATGACGGAGTGGGCACACAGCCGCACGGGCATCGATATTCATCCCGGAGCAAAGATCGGCTCGCATTTTTTCATCGATCACGGGACTGGAGTGGTCATTGGCGAAACCTCGGAGATCGGCTCACACGTGAAGCTATATCAGGGCGTCTCGCTCATCGCGCGTTCACTCGCGGGAGGACAGGCCTTGCGCGGAAAAAAACGCCATCCCACGCTGGAAGATAACGTCACCATCTACGCCGGCACCACAGTAATGGGTGGTGATACCGTGGTCGGCGCGGGAAGCACCATCGGCGCGAGTGTTTTCCTCACGCACAGCATTCCTCCGCGCTCTCTGGTTTTCTTCGAGGAGAAAGCGCTCCGCATCTTGGACAAGGACAACCGGCCTGACAAATGGATGGAAGATTGGACCATTTGATGACGGTTTACCTCGATTACAACGCGACAACTCCCCTCGCGCCGCAAGCGCTCCATGCGATGCGGCCTTACTTGGATCAGCACTTCGGAAATCCATCGAGCATTCATCGCGCCGGCCGCGAAGCGCGCGCCGCCATCGACAACAGCCGCGACCGCCTCGCACATCTGCTGCACGCGAAGCCGAACGAAATCATCTTCACCGGTGGCGGCACCGAAGCGGATAATCTCGCCGTGATCGGGCTGGCCCGCGCCCGGCGCGATGAAGGACGGCGCCTCGTCACCGCCGCCACGGAACATCACGCCGTGCTCCACGCTTTTGATTTCCTCGAGAAAAAAGAAGGATTTCAAGTAACGCGCCTGAGCGTGGACCGCGAAGGCCGCATCGATTTGGAGGAATTACGCGCGGCGCTCGTTCAGGGCACGACGCTGGTTTCCATCATGTCCGCCAACAACGAGACCGGCGTGCTTCAGCCCGTGCGCGAAATCAGCGCGCTCTGTCGTGAGCACGGCGCACTTTTTCACAGCGATGTGATCCAATCTTTCGGCAAACAGCCAGTCGACGCGCGTGATTTCGACGCGCTTTCCATTGCCGCGCACAAATTCTACGGCCCCAAGGGGGCGGGGTTACTTTATCTGCGCTCGGGATTGTCCATCGAGCGCATCGCGCTCGGCGGCTCGCATGAAGGAGAGCGGCGCGCCGGGACGGAGAATGTCGCGGCCATCGTAGGCATGGCCGCTGCAGCAGAACTGGCCCTGGCCAATGTCGAGGAGGAACAAGCGCGTGAAGCGCAGTTGCGCGATCAATTGTGGAATGGACTCCAACGAATCTTTCCCGCAGCCGTGTGCAACGGATGTTGCGCGCCGCGGTTAGCAAATACGCTGAATGTGAGTTTTCCCGGAATGGAAGGCGAAAGTCTGCTCATGAATTTCGATCTCGCCGGTATTTGTGCTTCAAGTGGTTCGGCTTGTATGGTAGGTTCCGTCGTACCGTCACACGTTTTGCTAGCTATGGGAGTTTCTCCAGAGCTGGCGCGAGGCACGGTACGCTTCTCGCTAGGCAAACCCACGACTCCGCAGGAGATCGAACAAACCCTGAATTGTCTGCCACCTATTTTTGACCGACTGAAAACCGCCGCATGAAGATTTCGCAGCTCGATTTTTTTCGCAAGCTCATCACCTGGACCCCTCATGAATCACCGAAACCCGTATTGCAGCCCATCGTCAAAACGACGCGAGCGATTACGTCTGCCGGTGCGGATATCGCGGTCTGGCAGGTACTTGCGCAGAAATTGCTGAGGGATCTTGGTTACTTGGAACTCGCGGAGCGCGTGCGGGTAAAATGGAACTCGCGGATGCGCAGTACGGCGGGAACGGCCTATCCCGGACGCGCGTTGGTGAATTTGAATCCGCGTCTGCTGGAATTCGGAGAGATCGAAGTGGATCGCACGCTGCGACACGAGCTGGCGCACCTCGTCGCGCAACATCGCGCCGGAAAAAAGCGCATCGAGCCTCATGGGGAAAAATGGCGGCAAGCCTGCCGCGACCTCGGGCTGCGCGATGAAAAGCGCTGTCACACCCTTCCCCTGCCGCAGCGGCGTCTTCCACGCCCGCATCGCTATCGTTGTCCGCGCTGTGGCGATGTCATCGATCGCGTGCGTCCCATGCGCCGCAAAGTGGCCTGCCTGTCCTGCTGCCGAAAATACAACAGCGGAGAATACGACGAGCGGTTTCGGCTGGAGAAAGAACGCTTGATGAAGGTGTGATGTGGGGATCCAAGAATAGATATTCACCAAGGCCCGGAGGGCCGTCTGAAATTTAGCCGGCTGCGCCAGTTGCCGGTATGCCGTCACAGACGCGGTACGCCCCGCAAGGGGCAGAGGGGAGCTGAAAACTTGCCAGGCATCAACTTAACCCATCTACAAGGGTGGTTCCTCTGCCCCGTTCGGGGCGTACCTCTCGTGTAGTGAGATACCGGCAGCTAGCGCTGCCGGCTAATATCCGAACGGCCCTTCGGGCCTCAAATTCGCGCCAATCACCACCATTTGCTTCAGCTCAGTGCACCGTGAACCTTTTGCCAAAAAGTTTCCGGGGGAACGCTCTACAACGATACTAATTAACAAATAAATCGCCCTTACAGCCCCGCCAGACCCGCCGCGCGATTCACGAAACTCCCCGCAAAATCCATCACGCACATCGCTCCGTAATGGGCGTGCGGTCCACAAGCTACTCCAGCAACGCCGAACGCACCGTTGAAAACATTTTTCCGATGCGCTTTGCCGGAAACCCCGGCGTCGATCAGCCAGGCGCAGACAATCTTCCGCGCATCGCGGTGTCCGTAATCGATATTCTCACCGGCGTAACCAAGCCATTGGCCGAAGCGCGCCATGCGAGTCCACGGCGTATTTCCGGAGCCGTTGTGCCCCCAGGTTCCGAGCGGTCCTTGTTCAGAAACGTGAAGCATCGCGCTTTGATTAAGGCCGGGCGACCAGGCCAACGGCGGAAGCGGACGCGCTTTTTGCAGAAAATGCACCGTCTCGGCTACGTCCCGCGCCGAACTTCTTCCTGCATTGGCCATCACTACCTGCGCGTATTGGCGCGGAGCGGTGCGGGCGAGGTTGATCTCGGCCAGAACGCGATCCGAGCCCTCGTCGGCTCTGCACACGACAGCTTGCAGACTGAGAAAAACGGCGAAAATGGCGGCGAACTTCACCCGCGCCTAAAGAGCAGCGCCGGTGCCATCGGTCCACCATTTTCCCCGTTTTTTTCCGCAAGCTTTCTGTATTCAAAAAATTTTGAAAATTTTTCTTGTAGGGGGAAGCCCCTACGCTACTTTGATCACTGTTTCCCTCCCGTAAGAAAGCGCCTCTCCGGTCCCACTGGAGAGGCGTTTTCACTTTCTGACGGGCCAGATTCTGGAGTAACCGTCCTTCTTCCCCCCTCAATCCGCGTTTACGGCACTTGGACGGTCATGATGGCCTGGGAGCCATCGATGAAATACGCGTTGAAGACCAATCCACCCTGGTCGTTGAAGCTGCGTGCCTGCCCTGTGGCCCCCTCCACGGCGCTCAAAATCGAAAAGGAACGGAGTTGCCGCGGTCCAATATCAAGCGGGAGGTAATCTCCGGTCCGCACGAGCAACTGCAAGTTTCCACTGCTATCCCGGCTCCATAGACCCAGGTTGTTTTTGCTGTCGAGCTTCGCTGGAGGAGATCCTTTTTTCGTCGATTCGCCGAGCTTTGCCACAAAATAGACGCGTTTCGTGTTCTCCAAATCCGGCAAGGCAACACTGCGGAACTCACTGAATACCGCTCCCGGAACGCCAGTAGCTCCCGTCCCCTTTTGCGCCACCAAGGCGAGGGTGCGAGCCCCGGACAAATCGTGCTCCTGCAGGTAAAGAGCGGCGTTACTTGACCCGGCCACTCCTTTCCCCCGCAAACCGGCTACAAAAGCCACTTCCCCATCGCTATTGCACACAGGATCGAAAAACGATTTGAACACCGCATCCTCAATCTCCGGCGCTCCGTTGCCGGCTCTCGCGACTACTTCACCCGCCCCCTTAAGGATGATCGCGTCATTCAAAGCGGTCACTCCCCCGGGGCCATGCTTCAATCGGGCGGCGTAAGCAATTTCCTGGGTGCTCCATTTGCCCACCGCAGGCACTCCCATCGACTGAACCATCGTCTCCTGCAGGCCGGTAGGAATCATTCCAGATACCAAACGCCAATCGCCCACAATGGCCTCCGCATTATCGGAGAGCGTCACTCTCATCACATAGCCTTGCCCTCCATCGCCCGATTGAAAGCGGTATTGCCCAGGCGATCCGTTCACGGGGTTCAGCATGAAATAGGATTTCACGAACTGCGCCCCAGCAGCTTCGGTGATAGCGCCCTTTTGCACCACAGGCATGCCGGAAGCTCCTTCGCGGTACGACCATATGCCGGTATTCGTCTTCGATGTAATGCCGCCCTGACCCTTGCGTCCGTCGGCCCCCACCAGGGTGGCCGCGACCAGTAAGTTCCCTTCGTTCAATGCTATCGATTGAAAAGATTTGAACCGCCCTGCCTCACCGGAACGATTAGGAAAAACGCCAAGGCTGACGTCGTCTCCCGTACGCGCCACACATCGTAAAATTCCCTCCGATGCGAGATACACCCCGTGATTGTTAGCTGAATTAATCTCCGCGCCGGCCAGGGAAGCAAGAAACCCCACACGCCCTTCCTCATCGAGGACCGGTGCTTCAAAAAAAGTGAACGTCGCTCCGTCCACAGGGGTTCCGTTTGCATCCGGAGCAGTTTGGCCTTCGACAGCGAGGGCCTTTGATCCATTCAAGGTGTCGCATAAAAAGACACCGCTTCCGCCAGCTTCCGCGTCCCATGACCCCACAAATGCTATTTGTGCAGCGTTGTTCACCGCCGGTGACCCGAAAGTCTTAAACAATGCTCCCGCAGGAATTCCACTCCCCGGCTCCCCTGCACCTGGGACCGAGCTGAACGTGCGCATTACATGAGTCATGGCTGGCTGGGACGGCGATGCCACTTCCACAGTCGCCTGCGCCACCGTGTGCGCCCCATGACCGTCGCTAAGCTGATAGTCGAATTGATCAGGTCCAACGTAACCTTTGGCCGCAGTATAGATGACCTGATTTCCCGACACCACGACCGTACCATGCGCGGCGGGGCCAGCCGAGTCGATCGTTAACACATCGAGATCCGGGTCTGTTCCCAATGCCGACGTGGGAAGAGTGGCCGATTCTCCAAATCCCACAATAAAAGATTCCCCATCGGAAACGGGAGCCGAGTTTGTGACCTTCAATTCCGCCGTCGCGGTTGCACCGCGATCATCCATCACGGTCACAGTATAACTTCGATTTCCCACAAACCCGGGATTCAAATAATGCAATGATTTTCCATCTCCGCTGACGGAGATCTCGCCGTTCCCTCCCGCCACGCTGGTCACAACCACGGAATCCCCATCCGCGTCACCGATATCTCCTTCTGCGGAATAAATGACTGTATCGTTGCCAACCGGTGGCGCGTGGATCGTTATATTGCTCGCCACCGGCGCGAAATTTTTCACGGTAATGACGCTGGATGCTGTTCCCCCGAAACCATCGCTCAGTTGCACCGTATATTGTTTCGACCCAGCAAACCCCGGATTGATGAAATGCACCGTAGTTTGATCCGCGCTGACTGTCGCCTCCGGCCCCCCACTCAATCCCGTAATTTTCACCGCATCTCCATCCGAATCGCTGGCATTTACGGCCGCGGAAAAAATCACGGTATCAGCACCAATCGGCGGCGCGTGGATGGTTATATTGCTCGCCACCGGTGCGAAATTTTTCACGGTAATGACGCTGGACGCTGTTCCTCCGAAACCATCACTCAGTTGCACCGTATATTGTTTCAACCCGACAAATCCCGGATTGATGAAATGCACCGCAGATTGGTCAGCGCTGATCGTCGCTTCCGTTCCCCCGCTCAATCCAATAATCTTCACCACATCCCCATCTGCATCACTCGTGTTTGCCGCGGTAGTGTAAATTACCGCGTCGACGCCAATCGGGAGCGCATGGACGACAACCCCCTGCGCCGTGGGATTGGTATTTACCGTTAGAAATGTCGCATCCGGCCCCGTGACGGATCCCTGGCTGTTTGTCGCTGTGACACTAAAGTGGTAAAGAGTATGCGGGGCGAGATTGGTAAGAGTCGAGGATAGCGGAACATAGTCCGATCCGCTTCCGATATCCTGACCCAGGATCACAGTTCCATAGTCTTTGGTCGTTCCGTATTGGATCGTCACCATTGTATCCACTAAATTTGGCGTTACGAGCGAACTGATGGTAGCCCCCGTCGCTGACAACACTCCTGCTGACTGCAACCGAATCTCCGGAGCGGCACCGGTTAGGATCAGCCGGTAAGCCACGCTATCGGTCACTCCGTATAAATTTCCATCCTCACCAAAAGTTAACCCCGCAAAAGGGTATTCACCCTCGATCCTGCGGTCAAAGGAATGTAAAGTGGTGAGGTTTCCGTCTCGAGTCACTCTGAATGCGGTGCCCGCGTTCTTCACTCCACCGGAATAAGTGGTGCCGTAGAACGAACCATCGGGTCCCTGTGTGAGTTTCGCTTCCGGCGAAGCTCCGTTGTTTCCGTCGAAATTCACCAGCGTCGTCAGGGTGCCGCCCGGGGTCATGCGGAAAATAGTCCCGTCACCATTGACTCCGCCGCTCCCCGTCGTTCCATATAAATTGCCGTCCGCTCCCTCGATGAGCCCTGCCTGGGGCGAAGCGCCGTTTGCGGAATTAAATGAGACCAGCGTTGTTAAAGTGCCGTCCTGCGCCATGCGGAAGATGGTGCCTTTGTTACTTGTGCCTCCCCCAAGGGTTGTGCCGTAAAAATACCCGTCGCTGGCCTGAAGCAATCCAGTGCCACCGGACCCGTTCGTGCCATTAAACACCACCGGGGTACTCAGCGTCCCATCAGGCGTTACTTGAAACAGGGTGCCAGCATCTTTAACATTGTCCCCGCCGCTTTCCGTGATCCCATACAAATCTCCATCTGTTCCCATCACGAGAGGCGCACGGCTGTACAATCCCTGGGCATAACGTCGATCCGCAATATGTGAGATCGCGCCACCGGAGGTCATTTTGAACACAGTACTATAAGTTGACCCGTAAAAATTCCCATCGCTCGCCAGCAGAAGAGGAGCAGACGGGCCAAGCCCTTCGTCGAAAGTGCCGAGTAGAGAATACGCGCCCGCAGAGCTTAACCGAAAGACCGCTCCACTGCCGCTATCTGACGTCCCATAAAAATTCCCGTCTGCACCTCGCACCAGATCCGAAAAGTGAGATCCTGGTTCTGGGGATTCCAAAATACTTACGGTGCTAATTGCACCCGCCGGCGTCATTTTAAAAACTTGACCTGACGCTGTGCCATAGAAATTTCCGTCAGTTCCAGCGATCAGACTACTCCCTCCGCTTCCGCTTAATGTCGCCACGGGGACAACCCCGGGTCCACTTATTTTGAAAATGATATTTCCGGCAACGCCATATATGTTTCCGTCCGTTCCCATCGCTAATCCGGATGGCCCGCTCGCCACCGCATAATTGAAAGTGAACGATTGAAAAAAACGGCCGTCGGGACTGACAGAAAACCATGTCCCTGCTCCGTGATCGCCCAGGTAAACCGGCGTTCCTCCCCTCGCAGTAGTACCTAACAAATAGCCATTCGAGGTTTCCACGAGCTGGTTTCCTGGTATCTCACCATTGCTACCCTGGAAATTGACCAGGATCGTGATTTGCCCCGCCGGAGTAAATTTAAAGACGACACCATCTCCACCCTGTCCTCCCACCGCCTTCACCCCATAGAAATTGCCGTCCTTCCCTTGCCGCAAACCGCTCGCGACACGGGTCGCGTTCAGTCCATCGAAATTTCCGAGAGTGGAATATTCGCCGTCCGGCGTTACTTTGAAAATCGTGGTTACACCGGCACCATAGAAATTACCATCCCGGCCCTGAATTATGTCTTCCTGGTTGGTAGATACATTCTCCAACGGAAAACTGGTGACCGTTACGAGAGAGTCGTCCGATGCAATTTTAAAGATCGTTCCATTGCCGTTGAACGTCGCTCCGTAAACATTTCCATCGACGCCCAAGAAAATTGCCGGCGCGGAACCATCAAAGAATTGCAGTTCGGTGAGGCTGCCTCCGGGGAGAATTTTGAAGAGTGCATAAGTCCCGGAGTACAAATCTGGTTCAGCTGCAGTCCCGTAAAGAGTGCCATCCCCGGCTTGCACCAGATTTCCCGTAGGTGCCCCTTGCTTTAGACGAACCACTTGTTGATAGACGCCGGCGAAACTCGCAGACAGGAGACAACCCGATGTGGCGACAACGAGTAAAAGGGATTTTAACCAAAAGCGACAATGAATCATTGGAGGTGGTGACGGTGTGCGCTTCGCATCTTTCAATGGATCACATCAATCCTACTTTACTCTGTGTCAAAGAGGTAAAACGTCAAGGCCGCGGCCTGTGATCCTATATTCCCCGCTTGCCTGCGTTTCCCTTCCGTCAGAAAGCGCCTCTCCTGTCTCAGTAAAGGGAGCATTTTCACCTTAAGGGAGCATTTTCACCTTAAAACGCACACGCTCGGTTGAACTCATCGGCGCTTGGCGTGTCTTATCGAGGAAATGAGGTCAAAAATCGCCTGCGAGCCAGCCGCGATTTCCCTTCGTTCATCCACACCACTCCCCACTTGCCACGCATGAATGCCCCTGCCATCGTCCGCTCCGTGCGGTCTTTTCTCCTCATTCTTCCCTTGTTGTCCCTTTTCTTTTGTACTGGTTGCGAAGCGATCGAATTTCATCATTTCCCCACGCACTATTACCGGGTGCATGTCACCAATGTACGGGGTGAATTGGTTGCAGATTGGATCGCGGAAGGAAAAGTGTGGCGCACTTTCGAAAACACTTACCGCTTCCGCGCTGTGGAGAGGATCACGGCCCCACCCTACTCGCAGTACATCCGGTACCCGGAGGGACGACATATGGAGATCAGCGGATCGAATATCATCGTGACTCCCTGCGGCACGCCGCTCTGGAGGTACGAAGGCGAACACGATTGAGAAATGCCGCTGTGATTTGCGGCGAAAAAGCCTTGCTCATGGATTCGATGACTGGCCTGCTTTTGTTTTCCCTATGAATCGCCTCCCCCCGGCAAGTTCTATCGCTCCTGGAAAGTTAGACATTGGGTACTTGGGCCGATGTTTGGCGATCCCATTTATGGCGTTGCTTACCGCGACGGGCGCGCTTGCTGGCGAGCCGACGGTCTCCAAGACCAAGTGGCGTGATTTTGATGCGTATAAGCTGACCGACGGACGCACTGAGGCGATCGTCGTCCCCAAGCTCGGCGGGCGTCTGGTGCACTATGGAAAAGTGAATGGACCGAATTTTATGTGGACGGGCGAACCAGGGACCGAACGCGGTGACGACGCCCTCATGTGGGGTGGCGAGAAGACATACATCGGTCCGCACACCATGTGGGGTTTTACACAACCGACAATGTGGCCGCCACCCGCGGTCCCCAATACTTCTGAATATGAGGCCACGATCGTGGATGGCCGGCTTTTGCGCACGGTGAGCCCCAAATGGCCAGCTTACGGAGCGCGTGTGACCCGCGAAGTGAGTTTCGATCCCAGTGGGGATCTCATCTTCAACCATTCCGTCGAAAAGGTGCCGGGCAGCCTGACGCTCGTGGCAGCGTGGACAATCGCACAGACGGCGCCGGCCGATGCCGTTTACGCGCCTCTGAATCCGGAGAGCCCGTACAAGAACGGCATCTTCTGGTTTACTAAACCGCTCTCGCTCGATCAATTTGGCGCAGCGCTTCTGACGCCAACTCTGTTGAAAATCCGGCCTATCACCGGGACAGTTTACAAGCTTGCGGCCGATCCGGTGAAGCCATCCCTCGTCGCAGTCAAAGACGGGGTTGCTTTTGTGCTGCAGGCCGAGCCGCAAAAGGGACAATATCCCGAGGGGGCGCCCGACGCCGGCATGACTCTGGAAATCTATCACCACCCACTGCCGCCGCCACGCGAGTATACCGAATTGGAATTCCTTTCCCCGCTGCATCGCCTGGAAGAGGGCGCCACGCTCACGACCCGCTGGAGCCTCAAAGACCTTGCAAAGGATGCCGGTCCCGAAGAAATTGCGCGCCTCTTAAAGTAGAGGAACAACATTTTGGCAAATTCCGGGTTATGATCGTTTCATTGCCTCGCTCCTTTTCCCCTGTCATGACTTCGTTACGATTTCTTCTTCCGTTTGGGTTCGCCACTTGCATTTCAGCGCTGCCGCTTTTCGGCGCCGATATCGATGCCACACCGGCTTCGGCTTCCGGTTTGGGCGCGGTGGAAAGCGAGCCGCACACCAAGGATCGCGGTCCCGGCACCGCCGAGGTCAAGTTCAAGCTTCCGCCACCCCCACCGCTCACGCCGGAGCAGGAACTCAAGACTTTCAAACTTCCGCCCGGTTTTAAAATCGAGGTCGCTGCCGCCGAGCCGCTGGTGGAATGCCCCACGGCGATGACGTGGGATGACCAGGGCCGCGCCTATGTCGTGGAGATGCGCAGCTACATGAACGATTACAACGGCACGGGCGAAAACGAGCCGACCTGCCGGATCAAGCGGCTCGAGTCCACGCGCGGCGACGGGATTTACGACAAAGCGACGGTTTTCGTGGATAAGCTGGTCTCGCCCCGTGCGATCATGGCGCTGGGTGATGGCGTCCTCGTGGGTGAACCACCAAATCTCACCTGGTATCATGACAAGAACGGAACCGGTGTCTCGGATTCGCATGAGATTCTGGCCACCAATTTCGGGGTGCGCGGCGGGCAGCCCGAGCACATGTGCAATAGTACCACGTGGATGATGGATAACTGGATCTGGTGCGCGGATCATACCACTCGCTACCGGCTCAAAGACGGGAAATTCATCACGGAAACCGTGCCGGCGCGCGGGCAATGGGGCTTATCTCAGGACGATTGGGGCCGTCCGTATCACAATTCGAACTCCGATCTGCTGCGCACGGATTTGCTGCCGCCGCAGTTCTTTGCGCGCAATCCCAATCTCCAAGTAAAGACCGGACTGAATTTCCAGGCGCTCAAGGAGCAACTCACCTGGCCTTCGCATCCCACGCCAGGGGTGAATCGCGGCTATACTTCCGATCAATTGCGTGCGGACGGCACGCTGAAGACAGCGACCGCCACGTGCGGCGCGGGTGTTTATCGCGGGCATCTTTTCCCCAAGGAATTTCAGGATAACGTGTTCATTCCCGAACCGGCGGGCAATCTCGTAAAGCGCGTAACGATTGAGGAAAAGATCGGCACAGTAACGGCGCACAACGCGTATGAGGGTCACGAGTTTCTCACGTCCACCGACGAACGCTTCCGCCCGGTCAACGTTTATACTGGACCCGATGGCGCGCTTTACGTCGTGGATATGGCGCGCGGCATCATCCAGCACCGTTTCTTCGAGACTTACTATCTCATCGAAAATATCAAGCAACGCCATCTCGAACAGCCGGTGAATCTCGGCCGCATCTATCGCATCGTGCCCGACAATGCGAAAGCGGCGATCACCAAACTACCGAAGAATTCGGAAGCCATCGTGCCGTTTCTAGGTCACCCAAATGGCGAGGTCCGCGACACGGCGCAGCGCGTGCTCGTGGAGCGCGCGGACGCGGCCGTAGTGCCTGCGGTGAAAAAATTCGCCGCGAGCGCACCCACGGCTGAGGGCCGGTTTCACGCGCTTTGGACGCTGGAAGGCCTCGGCGCCCTCGCGCCGGATATCATCGAAACGGGGCTGCGCGACGCCGATTCTCACGTACGCGCGGCGGCGGTGCGCCTGGCCGATCGCACGCTGGTCCCTGCGCTTACAAAACTAGTGACCGATCAAAGCAGCGACGTGCGGCTTCAGTTGGGCGCTACGCTGAGCACGCAGACCAGTCCAGAGATCGATACAGCCCTGCTCACGCTTCTCCGTCACGACGGCACGGAACTGCTCGGCGAAGCTATCGCCACGGGCTTGCGCGGACGCGAACTCGAATTTTTCGAGACGGTGGTGAAGAAAGACATGGCTGACGATAAAGAGGTCGATTCCAGCAAGATTCTGCCTTTGCTAGCGGGCTGCGTCATCGCGGAACATCGCGCCTCGCGCGTAGCTCACCTGCTCGATCTCGTTGCCTCTTTGCCGCCAGACAGCGCGCGGCAGATCGCCGTCCTGGAAGCCATGGCTGGCAAGGCCGCAGTCAAGGGCATGCAGGTTAAATATATCTATCTTGATTCAGCGCCTGCCTCCTTGGAAAAGCTGAAATCTCTGGGGAATGCCAAGAAGTTTGCCACGGCCCTCGATGCGAAGCTGGCCTGGCCGGACAAGGCGGGAGTGCCGCCGCCGCCGGTGATCATTCCTCTCACCGCAGCGGAACAAGCGCGTTTCGACAAAGGCAAAACGTTATACACCGCGATCTGTGCGGCCTGCCATCAACCCGGTGGCGCCGGACAGGAAGGGCTGGCTCCGCCGTTACTTGGCTCCGAATGGGTGCTGGGCAAAGCGGATCGCCCGATTCGGATTTTGCTGCACGGCCTGGGCGGCCCGGTCTCGGTGGCGGGCACCTCGTGGCATCTGGAGATGCCGCCACTGGGCGCTGCGCTGGGAGACGAAGACATCGCCAGCGTGCTCACCTATGTCCGCCGCGAGTGGGAGCACAACGCCTCTCCAGTCACACCCGAAGAAGTCGCCAGCCTTCGCGCCGCCAATAAAGATCGCACGATCGCCTGGAAGGCGGAAGAGCTCGGGAAGCCGTAATCGGACAAGTAACGCCGCTAACAGATAAGTGGCCTCAACTTGATCCTGCGCACACGCCATCCGAGGGTTAACAACAAATCAAGCCGTGTCGCCTCAAAAGCGATTTGCCGGAGTCGGGGGATCGGTTATCGCGTCACTCCTTTGTCTGAGCCTTTCGGCGTGTGCACCCGTTACATCGGCACCCATTTCACGAGCGCCTGTTCTGACGTTACGAGGACATTGGACAGAAGGGGTGGCATTTTCTTACTTCACCTTGGCTGATGGCAAAGAGACTTATATGATGTCAGATGACCCGCTTCCGAAAAGTGTAGTTGAGTTTTTGGATTCACAGCCGGCGCGACGAGATCCATTTCATAATGATTTTACAAAATGTCAGAGCGCTTACCTCGAAGTTCGGGGGACTGTCAAATATATGACTGATAAGACGTCCGATAGAATTTGGCGGTACAAGTCCCTTTCTGTGAAGAAGGTTTTGAAGATGGGTCGAGCACACGAAAGCTTTCTTAAATTGAAGCACGCTCCAGTCCCTGTGCGTGTTGATGTTAGTTTGACGCAGTAAATTACTGCATACTGTATCTATGCAAGTTGCCGAAAAAACGCAGAGGTGCAGAGCCTTTAGAGGAGTGACGCAGAGGAATAGCGGCGTCTTCTCCACCTCCCTCTGCGAAACTGAACTTTCTGCCTCGGCGCCTCTGCGCTTTCTTACCAAAGCGAGTCAAACGGTGCTCTCGAGTCCTATGCGCGGGGCGGTGCTCGCTCGATCTACCAGCTAATGGCTGCCATCCGTCGGGATGCGCTCCCTCAGTGCACCTCTTCTCGCGACAGCTACACTG
>OUNM010804693.1_pt1 | contig 21721 bp, 18 predicted proteins | sample 1769961 | NCBI WGS metagenome assembly OUNM01 (sample SAMEA3914820, study PRJEB12502) | metagenome | biome: forest; material: soil | place: USA | collected 2012-03-12 | depth 0.3 m
CATCCATTATGCCGATTTTCCCGCGCTGTCAAAATATACCTGTCCCGAATGGTCGCATTTGACGCCGAAAGACGCAATCACCTTCACACAAGATCTAATTCCGATCCTGGAAGAAAAAACAGGCTGGAAAATCAAAAAATAACCTTGCCCACCTAATCCTTTTTTAACGATGGTATTCAATTCCTATTCTTTTGTGGTTTTTTTCCTCCTCATGTTGGGATTGCATTACGCACCCTTCTCATGGAAAGTGAAAAAGATGAACCTATTGTGGGCAAGCTATGCGTTTTATGCCCTTTGGAACCCTCCTTTTATCCTTTTGCTATGGCTTTCTACGGTCGTAGACTATTACATGGCCAATCTCATTGCAGAACAAGAAAGCCCGCTGCGTAGAAAAATGCTGTTGTCCGTGAGTTTGGTCCTCAATTTGGGGATGTTGAGTTATTTCAAATACGGAGGGTTCCTTTTGGATAATTTCACCGCGATCCTGTCTTCCATGGGCATTGCCTATCAGGCTGCCAAGCCAGATATTATCTTGCCGGTGGGGATTTCATTTTACACTTTCGTGACACTTTCCTACACCATTGACGTGTACCGTAAGAAATTTGCCCCAGAGAAATCCTTTCTGGATTTTGCGCTTTTCGTGACCTATTTTCCCCACTTGGTGGCAGGGCCCATTGTACGCCCAGAAAACTTGATTCCGCAGTTCAAAACACCCAAACAAGCTACAAAAGAACAGTTTGCCTGGGGACTCTTCCTTCTCACATTGGGCTTATTTTTAAAGGTGGTAGTGGCCGATGGCATGGTATCCGAGACTTCCGATTTTATCTTTGGCTTGCCTTGCCCGGTGAATCCTTTGGATGCCTGGACAGCCGTGCTGGCTTTTTCCACCCAAATTTTCTGTGATTTTGCAGGCTATTCCACCTGTGCCATCGGAGTCTCTCTGTGCCTAGGGTTTGCCTTGCCCAATAACTTCAGATATCCCTATGCCGCGATCGGATTTTCCGATTTCTGGCAACGTTGGCACATCACGCTTTCTTCTTGGCTGCGCGACTACCTCTACATTCCCCTAGGCGGCAACCGGAAAGGGGCTGCGAGAACCTACCTTAATCTGATGGTCACGATGTTATTGGGAGGGCTGTGGCATGGAGCTTCTTGGACGTTTGTAGTATGGGGAGGTTTGCATGGCCTGTATCTATGTGTGGAACGCCTCATCAAAAATGCGCGAAAGTCTTCCTCATCCGAGGAAAAATCCAATACATGGGCAAATTTTGGGCTTGCCTTGCTCACATTTGTCTTGGTAAGCATTACGTGGGTATTTTTCCGTGCGCAAAGCTTTCAGAAAGCCATGCTGATGATCTTATCGCTTTTCGGTATCATTCCTGGCGCACCTAAATTCGTGACCACCTTGGACATCTGCAAAGTGGGCCTTGTCACTGTTGCACTACTGGGCTGCCATTGGTACATGCGTAATCGTTCTGTAGAACAAGTAGCGCAAAAACTTGCGTGGTGGCAATTGGGGCTTGCTTGGGCAACCATGCTCATTCTCATCGTCCTTACTCAGAAAGGGTCGGGCTCGTTCATTTATTTTCAATTCTAATTTCCGAATCAAGCTATCTTTCGTTTCTACGAAGGGCTTCCAAACAGTTCCCGCGTAAAATACCCCATCCAAGCGGCGTTTGCCTATCGTCCTTTATCGCAGGATATCCGGCCTTTTACTTGGTAAATTCCATCCCTATTCACTAATTTAGTTTTTCATTTCTAAACCATTACTCCTTTTTTATGCGCTATCTCTGCTCTCTTTTCCTCTTCTTTTGTTTCCAATCCATGGCCCAGCAAGTTGTCTTTGTCAAAAAAGACGCGGCGGGGCTTGCCAACGGGACTTCATGGGCCAATGCCTATACTTCCTTGTCAGCCGCATTGAGTGCCGCGCCCAGCAAGGCAGAGCTCTGGGTGGCCAAAGGCACGTACACCCCAGGATTCCCAGCTTCCGCGGACACCTGTTTCCGAATTACAAAAGGGGTCTCCATTTTCGGAGGATTTGCAGGAACCGAATCGGCAAAAAGCGGCCGGAATGTCGCGAACAATCCGACACTTCTTTCCGCAGAAGGCATTACTACGGCCGACAACGACAATTTCAGCATTGTCCTGAAAGTGGACGGGCCTAAGGACAGCGTCATCGTAGACGGGTGCACCATCACCAGAACGCAACAAAAAAGCTACCAAAATGCCGCCCTTACGGCGCACAAAGCAAATATCCGGATGGAAAATTGCCTCTTTCAGAACAACATGCCAGCCTCTTTGGGAAGTGCCATGGTACAAGCAGACAGTGGCTCGTTGTATCTACGAAACACAAACTTCACAAATAATGCAGGGAAATATTCGACCCTGATCAGTGTTCTTAACAATCCTTTGAAAATGGACAATTGCCTCTTCGAAGGCAATATTACCGACGGCTTTGGCATTTTGAACCATGACAACCCTACTTCTCCTTTGATTTGCCGAGGCACTACCTTCCGTAATAACACAAAGGCCGAAATCCACATCCTTTCCAAGTATGCATTTTTCCAAAATTGCACATTTGAGAACCATTCGGCCTCCAGCTCTTACTTGGTATTTGATTCCGGCTCCGATTCTTTGGTATTGGATGGATGCAATTTCTTCAATAATCAAGCGAAAAGCCCGCAGGTGTATTGCCATGATGCCCACATCCGGAATTGTACGTTTAAGAACGGAGCCGACAATGCCATTTACAATTCAGGAGGGGATCTTCAAGTTCAAAATACTACGTTCGATGGATTCGCAGGAGGATCAGGCGGGGCGATTTATTGTTTCAATGGGATCTTCACGCAATGTACATTTACGAATAATTTTTCCGGGATAGGAGGAGCCATTTATGCCCAATACCTCACCATTGACGGGTCCAGTTTCTTGAATAACTCTGTAGGACAGGGTACGGGAGGAGCCGTTTATTCCGCCAATAATTTTACCATCCGTAAAAGCACGTTCAAAAACAACATAGGAGGACAGGCAGGGGCTGTTTTTGGCTCAAAGGGAACCATATCCGAGTCACATTTTGAAAACAACATGGCTAGGTATTCCGGGGGGGCGGTGTATAGTTTTGACTCCTCCACCTTTGAAAGTTCTATCTTTTTGCTCAATGGAACCCCCGACACGTCTTCTTCAGGTCCTTATTCCTCAGGCGGTGCCATTTATTGCGGGGGCCACACCGCCATTTTCAACAGCTTCTTCCAAGGAAATAGTGCCTATAATGGGGCCGCAGTGCAGGCAGGAGGCCAATCGGTATTTGTCAACGTGACATGTGTCGACAACAAGAGCCCTGTAGACAGCAGCAACGGTGCCCTGACTTATTCAGATACTATCCAGGTGGTCAATTGCATTTTTTGGAACCAGACTACGGAAGAACTTGTCTCCGATTATATCGGCACAAAAACTGTGAGCTATTCGATCGTAAAAGGAGGAGCTGCAGGTACTGCCAATACGTCGTCCGATCCCATGTTGGATGCCCATGGGGTCCCTTTGGCAGGATCTCTTGCGATAGACAAGGGCACGACCACCAATCTCTGGACTCCTGTCGCTTTGGATGCAGGGGGAAGCCCACGGATCGTACATAGCAAAATCGACATCGGAGCCTTTGAATACCAAGGTGTACCCAACTCGTTGGATGCGATGACAGAAGTACTTGGTCTTTCCATTTATCCCAATCCAGTTTCCCAGCAAGCAGACTTGACCATCGAAGCCCTTCGTCAAACAGACTTCGTTGAAGGCGTCTTTTACAATCTCTTGGGAATCCAAGTGGCAAAGGTTTCACTCCAAGGCACTCTCACGCGATTCAATTGCGCTTCTCTGAGCGTGGGCAACTATGTATTGGTCTTAACAAAGAAAAACGGGGAAAAAGCTTACGCGAAGATTGCTGTGAATTAATTTTCAAACGACCGTTTCTACAGATTGATCGAGTAGTGGCATAAGCACTCCCTCTTTTGCCACTACTTGATTCCCGTTCCCTAATTACGTATAGATTTCGTTCCATTTTATTTTCCTGAGGTGGGTATTTGCACCTCTTACGCGCCCCGGATAGAGCCTCAATCGAGCACGAGAGTGAGAAGATTGCAAGCGTAGCTCCTTTTGCAGGCTTGGGAATGAGCGCAGGGGCAAAAGATATAGGCGAAAGCCGGACAAGGCGCCCAAATCCACTACTTCCTTTCCATTTTTACAGCTAGAAATCAATTCTCAACTCTCAAATCTATTTACTACTACTTCTTACAAATAGACTTTCTACTTTAAATAAAATACTATTTCCCGAACCCTCTCAACTTAATTTCGGTCAGTCGTCTTTTTGTATCCAAGGGAAAATCGCCTTTCATCATCCAGTCGTAGTAGGAAGGGTCGCTTTTCAGGATATCGTTGACCTTTTTGTCTTTGTATTTGCCAAAATTGAACACTTCCTCTCCCTTCTCGTTAAAGACCATGCGATTGGCAAAATCCACTTGATTGGACAAGGTCAATTTGGCCAAGGCTGTCATGTCATTTTCGATCGTGCCTACGTTTTCACCCTTGTCATTGGGGATCGATTTGCCTTCATAGCGGGCCAATTGGGCATCTAACACTTCAAAAGTAGCAATGGTATCCGCTTCTGCAGAATGCGCGTTTTCCAGCGGTTTCTCGCAGTAAAATTTGTATGCGGCCGAAAGGTTGCGTGGTTCCATCATATGGAAAATCCGTTGGGCGTCCACGATTTTACGATGGGTGACGTCGAACTCGATGCCTGCCCGCAAAAACTCTTCTACCAACATGGGCACATCGAACTTGATCAGGTTAAAGCCAGCCAAATCGCAACCCTCCAGAAATTTGGCTATTTCTTTGGCCAAATGCTTGAAGTTGGGGCAATCCTTCACATCTTCATCCGTGATGCCATGTATTTTGGTAGAGGCAGGCGGAATAGGCATTTCCGGATGTACTCGCCACGTTTTCACCTCTTTTTCCCCCTGAGGAGAAACTTTAAAAATGCAGATCTCCACAATCCGGTCCTGACTGATGCTAATGCCGGTTGCCTCGATATCAAAAATAGCAAGGGGCTTTTTTAATTTTAAGTTCATAGACCAATGTGTTTAAATAGGATAAGTTTGCCAACCACCGGCCATTTTTGTTTTAATTGACTACTTTCTCAGCTAGCTCGTTTAAATCCAAGCCTCCGAATTTTCCGGAACTCATGAGCAAAAGGGCTTTGTAGTGCCAATTTTGGGACATTAAATAGGCCTTCAGTTCTTCTTTGTCGGTGAACACTCTCAGATTTTTGGTCGTAAAATTGTGTTGGATATCTTCTTCCGAAATGGGAGGTAATTTTTTGTGCTCCACAGTCTCTGGATTGAAAAACACGATAGGCTCATCGGCGAATTTGAACTTGTCCTTGTATTCTTTTAAAAAGTCTTTGTTCAAGCTGCTGAATGTGTGGAGCTCCAAGCAGGCCACCAATTTATAATCGGGAAAATTCCGTTTTACTGCCATGGTGGTAGCCAGCAGTTTGGAAGGAGCGTGGGCAAAATCTTTGAACACCACTGATTTGTCGTTTTTCGCCAACAGTTCCAATCGGTTAGACGCTCCTTTGAAGGAGGAAATGGCCTCATAAAAGCCTTTTTCGGAAATGCCTAAATGAGAACACACCATGCGTGCCGCTTCCAAGTTTTTGAGGTTGTGTTCGCCAAAGATCTGCAACTCGACAGGTCCATAGTCCGTATTGAGCACTGTTTTTCCATTGCGGATCTTGTGACTGGGCACTGAATACGATTCGGCTTTCACATCGTTACGGTCGATGGAACAGATCTCCGATGTCTTTTTATCGTCCTTGCTGTAAATGAGCAGCCCTCCTTTGGGTGTCAAATCGGCAAAGATCTCAAATTGTTCCAGGTATTTCGCGAAAGTAGGAAATACGTTGATATGGTCCCAAGCCACGCCTGTAATGACTCCGATGTGGTGCTTGTAATGCCAAAATTTAGGGCGTGAATCCAAGGGAGACGTCAAGTATTCGTCTCCTTCGATGACGATGACGGGAGCATCGCTCAATTGCGCCATCGTGCTAAACCCTTCTACCAGCGAGCCGACTAAATAATCGAATTCCTGATCATGGAAGCGCAGCACATGCATGATCATGGAAGTAACAGTGGTTTTGCCATGGCTTCCTGCCACTACGATCCGCCGCTTGTCCTCGCTGTACTTGTAGATGTATTCTGGAAAGGAATAAATTTTCAATCCCAGTTCTTGGGCTTTCAGAAGTTCCGGATTGTCTTTGCGGGCATGCATCCCCAAGATAACAGCATCCAAATCGGGCGTGATTTTTTCCGGAAACCATCCATATTCCGCAGGAAGCAATCCTTTGGATGACAATCTTGATCGGGAAGGTTCAAAAATCTCGTCGTCTGAACCGCTTACCGTAAATCCTTTGTCGAGCAAGGCCAGGGCGAGATTGTGCATGGCGCTGCCCCCAATGGCTATAAAATGTACCTTCATTCAAAAATCGCAAGATAATCGGCAAAGCTAAAATTTTTAACGCAGACGGCAAAGACAGGCTTATTTCCGGCTATCTTTAGTTATCCACAATTTATTTTGCCGATCTTGATAAGTCGGTCAAAAAACCCCCTTTCCAACTAGGTTCTTTGCAACATGGAACAAAACCCGATTAGAGCCCGCCGACAAGGCACACAAGCAAAAACCAATCCCTTGGCCGACATTGCATCTTCTTTTGGCAAGCTGCCTCCACAAAATTTAGAAGCGGAAGAAGCCGTATTGGGAGCCTTGATGCTGGAAAAGGGGTCCATGCCTATCGTACAGGAAATCTTACGTCCCGATAGCTTTTATAAAGAGGCCCACCGGATTATTTACGAGGTGATCCTCACCTTGGATGCCAAAGGCGATCCCGTGGATCTCCTTACCGTAACCAACGAATTGCGCAAAAACTCCCAGCTCGATTTCATAGGAGGACCTTTTTACTTGGTGGAACTGACGCAAAAGGTGAGCTCGGCCGCGAACTTGGAATTCCACTCCCGTATCGTATCGGAAAATGCCATCAAGCGGGAACTTATCAAAATTTCCTCGGAAATTACCAAAGAATCGTTTGATTACACCTCCGATGTGTTCGATCTGCTCGATCATGCCCAACAGCAGATTTTTCAGATCGTAGACAACAACCTCAAGAAAAAATACGCCAGCATCCGCGACATCTTGCACCAAGCCATCCAAGAATTGGAGCTAAAGAAAAACACGGAAGGAGGACTGACCGGTGTTCCTACAGGTTTCACCGACTTAGACAGGCTTACTTCCGGCTGGCAAAAATCCGACCTCGTCATCATTGCGGCCCGCCCCGGTATGGGAAAGACGGCTTTCGTCGTTTCTGCCATGCGGAATGCGGCCGTACAGTTCGGCAAGGCGGTGGCCTTGTTCTCGTTGGAAATGTCCTCGGTTCAGCTCATCAACCGTCTTATTTCGGCCGAAGCAGAAATCGCCAGCGAAAAAATCACGAAAGGAAAGTTGGAACCGTACGAATGGCAGCAATTGCACGAACGGATCAGCAAATTGAATGACGCCCCGATCTACATCGACGATACACCAGCCTTAAGTATCATGGAATTGCGCGCCAAATCCAGGCAATTGAAAGCCCAATACGATATCCAACTCATCATCGTCGACTACCTCCAATTGATGCGCGGATCGGACATGGGAAAAGGAACGACCAACCGTGAACAGGAAATCGCCACCATATCAAGGGGACTGAAAGGCTTGGCCAAAGAGCTGAGTGTTCCCGTCATTGCCCTTTCACAGCTAAGCAGGGCCACGGAACAACGGGGAGGAGACAAGCGTCCCATGCTTTCCGACTTGCGGGAATCCGGCTCCATCGAACAAGATGCCGACATGGTTATTTTCTTGTATAGGCCCGAATATTACGGCATCGAAGTAGACGAAGAAAACATCCCTACCAAAGGAGTGGGAGAAATCATCATCGCCAAGCACCGGAATGGTTCTTTGGATACCGTGAAACTGCGCTTTGTAGGCCAATTCACCAAATTTGCCGATTTGGACAAAGACTTTTCCGGCTCCGATGCCACCGGTGGCAACTCATGGGGAAGCTTCCCTTCTTCCGCTGGCGGCCAAGAATTCATCACGCTTCCCAGTAAAATGAATGATCCCAAAGGAAAAGACAGCGGATTCGGAATCGAAGACCGTTTTGGAGGCGACGAGGTTCCATTTTAATTATTAAAATATTCTTATTTGTACTAAATTTTAACTACCCTTCCTGTATATTTACAGTCCAACAAAATTAGGTGTATGGGCGTAAATACTAGGATTGTTTTTACTCTATTTTTAATAGCATGTGCCTATTTTCCAACACTCGCACAATGGAAGGACGATTTTTCCGATGGCGATTTCACTTCCCGGCCTGCGTGGATCGGAAACACGGCCGATTGGGTCGTCGCAGTAGGCGTTCTTCGTTCTAATGACACACTGCCCAACTCGTCTTTCTTCCTTTGTACTCCTTCAAATCTGGTCAAAGCCACATCTTGGCAAATCTCCGTGCATCTGGCATTCAACACCTCCAGCCTAAATTACGTCGACATTTTTCTAGCTGCAGACGATTCTAATTTCGCCTCCATTGGAAACGGGTATTTTGTGCGTATCGGCGGCACAAAAGACGACATCTGCCTCTATAAAAAAATCAACGGGAACAATGTACTGCTGATAGACGGGACAGACGGTGCAACGAACAAATCCAACAATACGCTCGTCCTAAAAGTGACCTGTGACGAACAATATGCCTGGGACCTGAACCGTGACCTTACAGGTATTGGCCAGTCTTTCGTCAAGGAAGGCCACATCCAAGATTCCAGTGTCCAGCATTCTCGTTACTTTGGGATAGGGGTGACCCAGTCCACTTCCAGTTTCTTCCAAAAGCATTTTTTTGACGACATCGCCGTGACGCCACTCGTACACGACCTCTCCCCACCTACCCTCCTTACTGCCTTAGCGGAAACAAACCACAAGATTGCCTTGCATTTTAGCGAGGTGCTGGATACTTCTTGGCGTTTGATCCCTAACACGCTGCTGCTGTATGATACCGCCTTTTCTAAATTAATTGTGGATTCCTTGGTACAAGATCCGCTGGATCTTACTGTTTATCATGCCTTTCCCCATTTGCCTTTGAAAGGGAGTTACAGATTGGTGCTGACGGGGCTCAAAGATCTGGCAGGCAACGAAGCCACAGATTCTATTGTCGCCTTCATTACGTGGACACCTCCTCCTATGGCCACGTATCGACAAATCCGCATCTCAGAATTGCTTCCAGACCCTTCCCCTCCTATCGAATTGCCGGAAGCAGAATTTGTGGAGCTGTACAATGCCAGTGGCAGTACCTTTGATCTGAATGCCTATGTGCTTTCAGACCCTAGCACCAAGAGTGCTTTGCCCCATTTCGATCTTTTGCCCGACCATTATGTTATTTTGTGCAAAGCATCGGACAGCAGCAAATTTAAACCCTTTGGAGATGTGCTGGGACTGCCTTCTTTTCCTAGCCTAAATAATGACGGCGACCGGATTACCCTCCAAAACGGAGAGGGCACCTTGATAGACAAGGTAGCATATACCCTTGCTTCGTACCAAGACGGAGACAAACAAGACGGCGGATATTCGCTGGAACTGATCGACCCAACGAATCGTTGCGCCACTTCGGAAAACTGGAAAGCTTCCCTGAATGTTTCAGGCGGGACGCCAGGAAACCGGAATTCTGTGGCAGGGACCGTACTAGATACGGCAGCCCCTAGTTGCATTTCTCTTTTGGTGGTGTCCCCCGAAGAATTGCGGCTTACCTTCGATGAAGAATTGGATACCCTTAGCCTGACCAACACCAACATTGCGTTTTCAAACGGCATGTTGGCACAAACGATCACATGGAAGGAAGATTCTTTGCGCTTTATAAAGGTGACACTTGCCAACCCATTGCAAACGAGGACTACTTATTCCCTCTATTTGAAGCAACTGAAAGATTGCGCAGGCAATGCCATGCTTCCTGAAACGATTCCTTTTGCCTTGTCAGAACCCGCAGAGACGGGAGATATCCAGCTAAACGAAGTGCTTTTCAATCCTTCCACAGGGGGAAGCGATTTTGTGGAAATCTACAATGCTTCTTCCAAATACCTCGACCTTAAAGGATGGATGCTCGCGAACATCTCTGCCGATACTGTCGCCAACCAAAAAGTCCTACTCAAAAGTACCTTCCTCTTTGCACCCGGCCATTACCTTGTATTTACGGCAAACAAACAGAACATTTTGACCTATTACCCCAAAGCCATGCCTGACAACATTATGGAAGTCTCCAGTCTGCCCAGTTATCCGGACGATGCAGGCAGTGTCGTCCTCCTTGACCCGAATGGGGAGCAAACGGACCGCTTCGATTATTCTTCTTCCTTGCATTCTCCTTTGCTTTCTTCCAAAGAAGGAGTTTCCTTGGAAAAAATCAACCCTTTATTTCCGAGCAATGAACCCAACAATTGGGCTTCTGCTTCCAAGGAGCAAGGATATGCTACACCTGGGTATCAAAACTCCCAATTGATCAGTCTTGGGATGGACGCGTCGTCTATCTCTATCGAGCCTCTGATCATCACACCCAATGGAGATGGAGACCGGGATTTCTTAATTATCAGCATCGAATTGGCCAATATCAGCACGATCGGCACCATTATCATCTTCGATGTCTTGGGAAGAGAGGTAAAACGGCTTGTCAAACACTCGCTTACCGGCACTTCTTCCCACATCCAATGGGACGGTACCGATGAAGCCGGCAGCCCCGTCCCGTTAGGCCATTATATTATCTGGATCGAATTATTCAACAAAGAAGGAAGAATGATGCATTATAAGAAGAAAGCAGTAGTAGGCGAGAAATTTTGACCTTTCGAAATGCACGGTCTTGCAACTCCGCAATTATACCCTATTTTTAGGTTGAACTTTTGACATGCGACCCTTCTCTTCCGATTCCCATTCCCCTCTTCTTGGATTGAAAGGCTTTGCCATCCTGCTCGTGCTTCTCTACCATTGCGTCCCTTCCCTTTATAAAATAGGCACAGGGATTTGCTGGATAGGGGTAGATTTACTCCTTGTCCTCTTGGGTTACCACATTACCTCTGTCCTCTTGACCTTAAAAAGCAGGCCGGAAGCACTTTCCCACTTTTTTCTTCGACACACTGTCCCTCTTCTCGTGTTGTATGGAATAGGCATGGCCATTTTCTTCTTAGTCCTGCCCTTTTGCATGCCCCTTGATTGGATCCGGGATTACCTCGCCTATTACGATCATCAAATATGGTATTGGCTTGGGATTTCCAATTGGTTGGTCACGTTTCAACACCATTGGCCGGTCGTCGTAAAACCTATTTTGGACCATACTTGGCTCTTTTCGCTTGAAATCCAATTGTATCTACTCTGGCCTTTCGCCGTCCTATTCTTACCACGCCGCTTCCTTTTCCCGGTTTGTGTCTTTTTGATTTTATTCAGCTTTGTTTCCCGAAATCTCTTCGAAAATAGGGGACTGAACTATGCAGTTTCGTATGTATGTACCTTAGGAAGGCTGGACGGCGTTTGCCTAGGCGCCCTCGTGGCACTGATCGCGAAAGAAGAGCAAAAAAACACTAAGTGGTTCCAATATGCTCCTTGGACTTTCTATATCGCTGTGGTTCTTTTACTCGGGCTGATTGTGGGTTCGCGGAGCTTGAGCTTAAAGCATCCTTACTTCATCCGGTATGGGTATACTGTATTGGCGATTCTTTTTACGGCGTTGCTCCTCCTTTCCTTAAAAGAAGGGACATGGGCACACAAGCTGACAAAAAATCGGGCATTTTTGTTCCTCGGAAACTATGGAGAAAGCATCTATTTGGTCCACTGGTTTTTATATATCCTCTTGACCGATTTTTTCAGCCTGAAATTCGGCTTTTTCTCCTCTCCTCTTCTACAAAGCTTGGCAAATTCCATGGCATGCCTCCTTTGCATTCTGGCAGTGGCCTTCGTGCTTGAAAAACTAACCCGCACGCTTGTCGGGAAACCAACTCCTGCCGCAACTTCACTGCCTTAAATTTTCGGGTGCCATCGCTGCTGTGAACTTTTCCTAGGCAATCTATCTTTTGAGACAAATGCTTTCTATGGAGTTTTCGAAAAAATTGGCCATTTTAGCTGTGGCAGGCAGCCTTCGTCCACATTCTTCCACTCACCAGGTCTTGGATAGTGTGTCGCGCCTGCTTCCCCCAGAAGCTGCTTGGAAAGTCTTTGATGGATTGGCGGATTTGCCCCATTTCAACGACGATCCTACTCCATCCGCTTCCGTGGAAAAATGGCGTCAAGCGATCTTGGAAGCGGATGGTATCCTGATCTGTACTCCCGAATATGGATTTGGTGCTCCGGGTTTCCTGAAAAACGCGCTCGATTGGACGATCTCTTCGGGCGAATTTGTGGACAAACCAGTGGCGCTTATTACCGCGGCCACTATGGGAGAAAATGCACACGCTTCTTTGTTGTTGACATTGAAGGGAATTACCGCCGCTATCTTACCAGAAGCGACCTTGCATATCCCAAACATCCGTGCTAAACTGACCAAAACGGGGGAATTGAAAGATGCCGATACATTGGAAAAATTGACCGCTTGCGTACACGCATTTCTCGAGCAAATCAAAGCAAACAAACAGGCAAGGGCAGAGAAGGCCATTTCTTAAGCCTTCATTTCTTTTGTAACATCTCATTCTCCCATACCAAGCCCCAATAATAGGCCTTCGACTGGTAATAAAAATTAAACCGCTTGCTCTTTGCGAACCAACCCTTCAACGGATTAGGGAGCGTAGAGGTCATATTGGCTACAAAAAAGTAGAAATCATCGAAATCTTTTTCCTGCACTTCTACCGCAAAATCAGGCTGGATTCCGAATCGAAGCAAAGACGTATGCAAAAGCAGCCGTTCCATGGGATGTTGCACACGTTGGCCTTGTGTTTTTAAATCCTGGATCAATTTTTCTTTTATTTCCGCCAACCCGTGCTGTTTCGTGTGTGCTGCAACCAATCGGGCCAAATGGTACAGGATAACGGAAGACTGTTGGTAGTGGGGCGAAACAAAACTCGGCCGATCCAAGTGCTCGTTGGCCAAGACCATGTCCCGGATCAAGTGGATCGTTTCGATGTCGTGTTCATCCCATTCCAACCGTTTGTCCATTACAAAACGCAACGCATTCGTTTGTACGCAGAGATCAAAATCGATGGGCATGTGTTTTCCAAACCACGTGGAATAGGCGATAAGGTGTTTGTATTTCCGTCGGGTATTGTGGATCGTTTTCTTGCTCCGATTGGCATGAAGGGCCATTTCATGTTTCAACTGATGGTTCAAACTATCGCCTTGGTTTTCCGACAAATACAACACAGAAGTATCGTCCAGATCGTCCGGCAACATGTACTTCTTTTTTTTGGACAAAGAAGGATCGTTGGGGAAATGCAGCGAAGGCTGGGTTTGCCAAAAATTATAGGTAATGCCTCCCTGCCGGTTCCGATAACGCGGATAATTGCGCACGGCCCGCACACATATACTGTCTACCAAAGTCTGATTGCCAGAGATAAGATTGCCCCTTTGAGACCGCAACGTCCATACGACAAGGCCTGTGAAAAAAATGTTATTGTCTTCTCTGCGGTAGTTTTTCCGCTTCAGATGGATGCGTTGGGATGGGAAAAGGCCGACGTCGTAGAATTCGCCCTGTTTTTGCTGCTGGCAGTCGGCGATGCGCTGCAAGAGACTGTCGATGCGTGGACTTTGCGCAGAAAGCCCAAGACTGACAAACACCAGCAAGACCACACTATTCCTTTTTATTTTCACCGATATGTAAGAACGGGAGTTTTTGCTATTCTTTTAACTTCTCCTGCAAAACTTTTTCTTGGGACTTCATCACCCGAAATTTTATCGTGCACACATTCCCAGAAAAATTTTGTTCCAAAAGCTCCGCCTTTGTTTCCTTCAAGCTCCTCATGACCCTATTCATTTTTTCGTAGGAAAATGAGATCTCCAATACTATTGTGATCGGCTTCTCTAGCAGCTGGGCATTTTCCAATGCCGTCCGTGCCGCCGATTTATAGGCGTGAACCAATCCTGCCGCACCCAATTTGGTTCCCCCAAAATATCGGACTACTACCAGCAGGACATTTCGCACTTCAAAAGAACGCAGTTGATTCAGGATAGGAAGACCAGCCGTCCCGTTGGGTTCCCCGGCATCCGAACTCTTCATCGTCCCGTTTCCTTCGCCGAAAACAAAGGCATAACACACATGTCGCGCATCGTAATATTCCTTTTTATAATGCTCCAACCATGTTTTCACCTCGCCCTCCGCTTCCAATGGATGCGCAAATGACAAGAATCTACTTCCCTTTTCCTTGTATTCCCCCCGACTTGGAGATTCAATGCTGGTAAAATAATCGGGTTTCACTGGTCAAACGCGCGCGGGACTCTTTTTTGATGGCTTCATATTCCGCAAGATCCAAGGCCTTGCGGTAGTACAACAGGGCCTTTTTTTGATCATTTTTTGCCTCGTAAATCCTGCCCAACCCCAAATAGCAAAAGCTTTGCTGGTCCTCCGTCTTATTTTTCAGCTGGGTACAAAGCTGCAAGGATTTCACATAATGCCCCTTTGCAGATTCCCATTTTTGATGGTATTTCTCATCTAAGATCCCGGCATATACCTCTGCCGTCATACGAAAATACTCTACGTTCGTCGACAGCAATTTAGGCAACAGCTCTGCCGCTTTCGGATAGTCTCCGTTAAATAATAATCCTTCGATGTATTTGGACAGCGCAAATGGGTTATTGGGGTAATTGTAATAGAATTTTTCGCTGTATTCCAATGACTTGGCCGGTTTGTTCTCATATTTCAAATACACATACGCCAGCAGAATATAGGCCTCTTGTTTGGTATAGATTCCTTTGAGCATGGCAATGTTGAGATCCAGCAATCCTTCCGACTTGTTGCCGTCTTCAAAGAAAAACATAAACGGTTTGATAATAGGATGCGTTTCCGGGTATTGCGCTGCGTAATAATAAAAAAGGCCGGAGGTATAATAGAAATCAGGGTAATTTTTGGTCTGTTCAAAGCCCTTTTTGATGTATGTATATACCTTTTTCGCGGAAGAAATGGCCCCTAAATAATCCTTGGAAAATGCCTGCATCATGACCGAATAGCTATTGGCCGAAAGGGCAAAGAAAATACCGTCCGCATTCTGGGGTTGTTTTTCCAAAATGGCTTCTGACTTTTTAAAACAATCTTGGACAAAATAATCGAATTGCTTGTAATCGGGATGGGTCGGTTTCATCGGAAAATTTTTGATGAACAGGACCAAAGCTTGGGAAAAAGGATACGCGGGATGATGGGGATATTTTTTCTTGATTTCCAAAAAATGCGGCTGTGCTTTTTCAAATTCAAAGTTGTAGGTATGGTCCAACCCTTCGCGGATGCTCTTAAAAATTTCCTGATCTTGGTGAAGCAGGGGGGTCTGTGCCACTAGCACCTTCACAGAAAGGCCAAAAAGTATAATATAGGGTGAAAAATTTCGCACGTATGCCCGCAAGATAACAGATTGAATGTAGTAATTTCTCTGAAATTTTCTTTCTCTTAGGATTCTGCTCCCCAGTTTTTAGATTATTCAGAACTTGGCGTAATTTTGTAAGCAAGAAAAACTGCCCATGATTTATCCTATCGTTGTGTACGGCGACCCTGTCTTAAAGCGAAAAGCCACCGATTTTGACAAAAGTGAAGCCGAAAAAGTCAAAAAATTGGCGGAAGACATGTTCGAAACCATGTACAATGCGCATGGCGTAGGCTTGGCTGCCCCTCAAATCGGGATTTCCAAACGGTTATTCGTCATAGATGGCGAACCCATGGACGAAAAAGAATGCAAAGGATTCAAGAAAGTGTTCCTCAATCCCGTCATCCTACAACAAGAAGGAAAAGAATGGGAGTTTGAAGAAGGGTGCCTCAGCATTCCAGGCCTACGCGAACCCATCGCCCGGCAAGAAAAGCTCACTATTCGCTATTTAGACGAAAACTGGGTAGAACATACAGAGGAATACGATGGCATAAAGGCACGCATTATCCAGCACGAATACGACCACATCGAAGGGGTGCTTTTTACGGACAAGTTGTCGGGGTTCAAAAAAAGGCTGCTCCAAGGCAAATTGACCAAAATAAGCAAAGGAGATACCGACGCCGAATACCGCATCAAAGTGTACCAAGGCAAATAGGAACGTGGCACTCTTTCCTTCCAAATTCCCCCACCTCGGTATTTCTATTTTTCCCGTCATGTCGGCATTGGCGCAACAGCACCACGCCATCAACTTGGCACAAGGCTTCCCAGGTTTTCCTGTTTCCGAAGAATTGATCGATTTAGTTCATTCCTACCTTCGGCAAGGGCACAACCAATATTCCCCTATGCCGGGCATAATGCGGTTGCGGGAGGTCATCAGCGCGAAACAGGCAACGCTCTATGGCACTTATTTTGACCCTGCCACAGAAGTCACCATTGCCGCCGGAGCGACAGAAGCTGTTTTTTCTGCGATCAGTGCCTTTGTCAGCCCGGGAGACGAAGTCATCGTCTTTGAACCTGTCTTTGACATCTATCCTCCCGCCATTGAACTAAATGGCGGAAAAGTGGTGCGGATCAAGTTACGCTTCCCGGATTTCGCATATGATTGGCAAGAAGTGAAAGCTGCCATCTCGCCCAAAACCAAGCTCATTATCCTCAATAGCCCGCACAACCCGACGGGAAAAGCCTTGACTTGGGAAGACGTGGAAGCGCTTGCTACTATCCTAAAAGACAGTTCCATACTCGTACTGAGCGATGAAGTCTACGAACACATGGTATTTGATGGCAAACAACACCATTGCCTCGCGGCCCATCCCGATTTGAAAGAACGGACCTTGGTGATCGCCTCTTTGGGAAAAGTGTTCCACTGCACAGGCTGGCGCATCGGCTATTGCTTGGCACCCAGCTCTTTGAGCGCAGAATTCCGGACAACGCATCAGTTTGTCACCTTTAGTGCCAATACGCCCATCCAACATGCCATGGCAGATTATCTGGAAAACGAGGAACATTACCTTTCCTTGCCTTCTATTTTTCAAGCCAAACGGGATTTGTTTCGCGACTTGATGGCCACCGGCCCCTTTACACTATTGCATACGGAAGGTTCTTATTTTCAACTGGCAAGTTACGAAGGGCTAAGTCCCTTGGGCGACGTCGCCTTTGCCCAGTGGCTCACGGAAACTCACAAAGTAGCCTCTATTCCCATCTCCGTGTTTTACGGAGACGGGACCGACCATAAGATCATTCGGTTTTGTTTTGCGAAAGAAGATGAAGAATTAGCCCAAGCAGCGGAACGATTATGCGCTATTTGCTAGTCCGGTCTGACCTTTGGTGCTGACCTAGGTGTCAGAAATTTATTGTTTTAATTTCTTATTCAGCATGTCCAACTCCTTCAAAAAATCTTGGCGCACCTTCGCGGCATAGGGATTTTCATTCTCGATGGTGAGAAACAAATCCCAAGAGTCTTGTCCCAAATTTCGCTTGATGTCCAGCAAATACTGGTAGGCAGGTGTCTTTTGTTCGACATCTGGAATGTCCATTTCATTCACCGCCCTTCCCACAAAGTGAGTCAGGGCTTGCACATAGGCCATTTGTTGGTCATGCACTTCCGGTGTGCGAATCAGGACGTTCAATTTCAATTTGTTGGCAAGGAAATCGACTATCCTCCCAAAATGGGGATAGCGTACCTCGCAGGCTACCAAATTGAGACCCTCAATGCCAAACTTGCCGCTTTGTGGCCCAAATAGGGGGTGCAATGCTGTGATACACACCTCTTCGGAGACATAGTGGCGGATCAGATCCACCGGTTTCACTTTTACAGAAGCGACGTCGACCACCAAAGTCCCCGGCTTGATCTTCGCTCCTATTTGCTGTAAGAGTCCTTCTAAAAATTGGACGGGCACGCACAATACGACGACTTGTTTGTCCAACGCTTCCTCCATGGATTCCAGCCAAGTCACTCCCCGCTCTCGGGCTTGGGCACTGAAATCGCGCACATCGTGTGCGTATACGTTGGCGTAGGGCGTCAAATGTTTGACGATGAACTGCCCAAAATTGCCGAATCCAATAAAACTTATTTCTGTCAACATGGTCATTTTGTAGGAGAACCGATCACATTGGCGGTAAACACGATCGTTTCCCGGCCCATTTTTGTATTGGCCAAGATGGTAATGGTCTTATTTTGAATGCCGAACTTCCCGGTGCTATTGAAAAACACCCGGATAGAAGCCGACTTTCCCGGAGCTACGGGCGACTTAGGCCACTCGGGAACCGTACAGCCGCAAGTCACCAGTACATTCGAGATCACCAAGGGCATTTTGCCCGTGTTCTTGAATTTGTATTCATGGCTTACTTTCGTGCCCTGTACGATGTCATGGAAATTGAAATGGCTTTGTTCAAATTGCATGGCCGCCACGTTCACCGTATCCTTAGGAGCGGCCGCATGTTGCGCACAAAGAAAAAATGGGGTCAAAACTCCCCAAAGAAGAAACGCGACACGAACGTTCATAATCCTGATTGAGGAGGCGAAGATACAGGATATACGCCATCCTATGAAATCTTTGCCCCCTATAAAAGTTAAAAAGCTTGCCGTCATCGACAGCAAGCTTTTTGTTTATATATAATCTAACTAACAGCTCTTTATGATAACAAGTCAATAAACTGCTATTTCAAATACAAATTAAGATCGCAAAAGTAATCAATTTAACGAAAAAAAATCGCCTTATCTTCATTCTGGAAGGGTTTGGCATACCGCAACGAAATCTCGACGGAAAATTCGGTTTATCGGCAGTAATTTAATTTAAATTTTCCTGTTCTCAGGGTTTGGGATTAACACGATACTCAAGGAGAGAATTTATTCCCAAAATGGGACAATTTTTCTTTTATAATCATTCAAAAACACTTCATTTTCAGGCATTTACTTCTTTGGCACTTTATTCGCTGACCGTTACTCAAATCATACTACGCCACGATGTGCCCTAAAGTGAAATTTGCTCCGAGAAGAGAATACGCACTTGTGTATGCCTCCTCTCCCGAAACTACTCTCTACGAATCTAACACAGCTTCACAATTTTTTAACGACGACGACATGGAGAACAAAGACTTGAAGATTTTCTTAGTGGATGACAACGAGCTATTCGCCTATATGCTGGCCGAATCGCTCACGCACCAGTACGGCTTCGAGATCCGGGTCTTCCATCGCGGAGAAGACATGTTGCCGCACATGGAAGAACGTCCAGACATCATCTTGTTGGATTATCAGCTCAACAGTCTCTACCTGGACAGTTTGAATGGAGGGCAAATCCTGAAACTAGTCAAGAAATTCCCTTTTCATACCTATGTAGTGATGGTTTCTTCCCACGAAGACCTTGAAAATTCCTTACGTCTCCTGGAATTGGGAGCTTCTGATTATATCTTCAAAAACACGGAATGCGTGGAGCAAACAGCCAAGACCTTGCTTCAACTGAAAGAGTTGATTTATTTGAAAAAGAAAGCCAGAAAATCGCCCTCTTCCCTGTTATAGCTTATTGCTTCTTCTTTTTTAGGTAAGCCGTAACTTAAACTCCTGCACAATGGCATCGAGGGTCGTGTAGACCTGTGCCACGGCATACACTGTCTCTGGATTTTCCAGCGCATCGTGTCCCGTGTTTTCCAATGCAAGGACAGGTTCCTGCAATTGCTGAATGCCCATGGAATGGACTGTTGTCTTGAGTTTATGGGCCGTCGCTTTTAATAAAGCGAGGTCTTTTTGTTCAAACGCGGACTTCAATTTGGCGATCGAGACGGGTACTGTTTCGATAAAAATGTGCAATAGCCTCTTTTCGAATTCCTTGTTGGAATAAGACAGTTTCACCAATACCTCATAATCATACAATACAGGGATTTGGATACCGGAAGGATCGGTCTTCATCAAAAAAAGGCGCTGGTCTTGGGAAAAATGCATGTGTTTCTCAGCGATAAAATCTTTTACGGCACAAAAGCATCAAGCCATTTGACTCCAAGAATGCGCCGCTTCCAATAAGGAACAAAAAAGCATTGAAAATAATTTTGCCTCTTATCCAAAAAGTCCTTCGAACATTTCTTCCAATTTGCCCACGGTGTTCACTTTTATTTTAAACTGCGCCAAATCGAGCCCTTTCACGTTGTATTTGGAAATATACATCTCTTTGAATCCCAGCTTTTGCGCCTCTGTGATCCGTTGCTCGATCCGGTTCACAGCCCGCACCTCCCCTCCAAGGCCTACTTCTGCGGCAAAACAAATGGGATGTGGGATGGAAATGTCTTCAAACGAAGAGACAATGGAGGCACACACGGCCAAGTCGATGCCCGGGTCTTCTACCTTGATCCCCCCTGCGATGTTGAGGAATACGTCTTGGGAACCCAAACGGAAACCTCCGCGCTTTTCCAGCACCGCCAGGAGCATGTTCAAACGTTTGGCATCAAACCCGGTGCACGTGCGTTGCGGCGTCCCGTACGTCGCCACGCTCACCAACGACTGAATCTCGATCATAAAAGGACGGTTGCCCTCCAACATGGCGCTGATGGCCACTCCGCTCAAGTCTTCTTCCCGCTGGGTAATGAGCACCTCCGAAGGATTGCTCACCTCACGCAAACCCGTGCCTGTCATCTCATAAATGCCCATTTCATTGGTAGAATGGAAGCGATTTTTAATCGAGCGCAAAATGCGGTACGCCATGTGGCGGTCGCCCTCAAATTGCAGCACTGTATCCACCATGTGTTCCAGCACTTTTGGACCTGCGATGGTCCCTTCCTTTGTAATGTGCCCGATCAATACCACGGGTGTTCCCGACTCTTTGGCATATTTCATAAGTTCGGCCGTGCATTCCCGCACTTGTGAAATGCTCCCTGCCCCCGATTCGATATGCGCCGAATAGAGGGTTTGGATCGAATCAATCACCACCAATTCCGGCTGGAGAAGCTCGATTTGCTTGAAAATATTTTGGGTAGCCGTTTCTGTCAACAAATAACAGTGGGCTGTAATGGCCCCTAGGCGCTCCGCCCTCATCTTCACTTGTTGCAAGCTCTCCTCGCCCGACACATACAACACCTTGACTGCCGGCATTTGAATGGACACCTGCAACATGAGCGTGGACTTCCCGATGCCCGGCTCCCCTCCGATCAAGGTAAGCGATCCCGGCACGATGCCGCCCCCCATCACCCGGTTCAGTTCCGCGTCTGTAGTAGGAATGCGGTGCTGTTCATCGTAGGCGATCTCCAGGATATGCCGAGGTTTCGCCGCGATTTGCGTAGAGGTGCTCCCCTTCCATTGAGAGGCATGTTTGTCCTCCTTTTGGAGCAATTCCTCCACAAAGGTGTTCCATTCTTGGCAGGAAGGGCATTTACCCAGCCATTTGCCCGATTGGTATCCGCAAGACTGACAGAAATACGTGGACTTGGTCTTCAAGAAAAGGACGTGTGGTAAAGAAAGAGCAAAGGTACATATTCTACCTTTCAAGCCCCATCTGATTATTGGGAATAATCGGCCAAAAATCGGTACTCAATGTGCAAGGTCTTGGTAGGGTCGTCTTTATCGGGTTCCGTGTATTGAAAAGCGA
>OUNM010928028.1_pt1 | contig 21690 bp, 27 predicted proteins | sample 1769961 | NCBI WGS metagenome assembly OUNM01 (sample SAMEA3914820, study PRJEB12502) | metagenome | biome: forest; material: soil | place: USA | collected 2012-03-12 | depth 0.3 m
GTTGATGGGCTCGAGCACGACGGCAGCGAAGAAGAACATGACGCCAAAGAGGCGCATCGACATCTTGAAAAAGGCGAGGAAGACGTAGGCATCGAGTCCGGCCGAGGCTAAGACCTGCTGTTCGGTAATCTTGTAGAGGGCGGGCATCCATCCGAAGAATGTGTCTGGAAGCGCGGGCAGGCCGAGGAGTGGATTCGAGGGTCGCTTTCGCGCTGCGTAGAGTGACTTCCATCGCGGACGTAGCGCCTGTGGGAAAAGGGGGGCGAGACGGTCAGCATGGAAAGAGAATGGACACAGAACACAGGACACAGAAGACAAGAGACCGACGCACGCAAAACGCTAGAAAGGCTGACAGCCCAAGGGCCAGCGAGATCACGAGTTGGACCTGGGTGTCCTTGGTGCCGGGGCCGACATAGTTCTCCCCACGGCAATGATCCTTGTCGGGGTCGTCGGGATCCTCAAAGATATTCATGGCTGCCGCTTGCGACGCGCTTCACGGGGAAGCGGGATGCGTTGGGGCGGGCGTGAGACCGGTGGTGTTGACATCGACCGTTGGTGACGTCGAGGGTCGGTTGCAGGCGGACAAGAGGGAGCTTGGCCGAAGACCCTCCAGCAAGCCATCCAATGCTGCACCGTCTTGGCAGCGAGCCCCACAGCAGGCAACAGCTTCTGTGGGCCAGCATGGGTGCCCGGGCAGTGACGTGAGTGAGCGCGCCCGGCAGGCAGGCAGGCGGACGGGACCCACCACACCCCAGGGCACCCGCTAACTAATAAGTCGCTGCGGCGGCTGCAGGGGCTGCCCTTTTGCCTCTGGCATCAGCTCCACGCCTCGTCGCGCGGGGCATTTTACGGAAGCAGCATGATGGTTACTAAAGTACCTTACGTTAGGTATGGACATGAGGGAGATGGCATTTCCTCCGTTGAGAAAACACAAACCACAGTCTTCATTTTCCCATGACGGGGCTGTGCCCTCTTCGCGCCGTGTCCTCACATCGAGCTTGCTTGACGGGGGTTGCTGCCCTCCGTCTGACGCGTCGCCCGTCGTCACCATCACGGGGCGTCGTCGTTCATCAACGCCCACCCACCAACCAACAACGGCAGACAAGGCTGTCTGTCTGCTTGTCGCCACGCCCAAATACCGTACGCATTTGGACCAAGTGGTACAGAGGAACATGTGGGTTTTCCTCGGGGCCACGCGGCCAATGCCTTGGCCGTGGCGAGACAGCCCAGGAGTGAATGTGCAACTTTCAGCTCGTCCAGCAATTAAAACCCACCGAAATCCCGGGTCTGAAGCCTTGTGCTTCGAACTCGTTCTTCTTTTCCCCTTCCAACTGTCCATTTTGTCTCGCCAGTAGCCCTACTTTGACTCCTTACCTCTTGGCTGTCTCCGTCCATCCCCACCGCAACCGTCGCCATGGTCACACGCCTGGACCTGGCACTCGATGCCCAAGAGCTCGCTGGCGACCAGCGTGCACTCCTCGACTTGATTGATAAACTGCAGTTTGCTCAACTCGACAATGTCAAGCTGCCCCAAATCGTCGTGGTCGGCGACCAAAGCGCGGGGAAGAGCTCTGTGCTCGAGGCCATCACGGGCACCCCCTTTCCACGAGATGCTGGCGCCTGTACGAGATTCGCGACCGAGATTCGTCTTCGGAGGGCACCCCAGCCGAGCATCACCGTCTCCGTGATTCCAGACCGAAGCAAGAGTTTTGCCGAGCAGGAGAAGTTGAGACAATTTGGGGGAAGTGTTCACACCAGTATGCCCTTCGAGCAGCTGATGAGGAGCGCGGTCGATCTTATCGCCCCCAAGAATATCCCCGGCCGTTTTGCCGCCCGCGACATTCTGGTGGTCGAGAAGCGAGGCCCAGACATGCCTCTTCTCACCTTGGTTGATCTACCCGGCCTGGTTCAAAACGCAAACAACGACCAGTCTCTCGAGGATATCAAGACAATCGAGGCACTCTCGGACCGGTACATGAAGAGCTCTCGGACCATCATTCTGGCCGTCGTTGGCGGGAACTCGGACTATGTGCAGGCACCAATCCTCACGAAAGCCCGCCACTTTGATCCCAATGGGTCCAGGACAATTGGAGTCCTCACCAAGCCAGATCTCACAGAGTCCATTGGTCTGGAAGACAAATTCATTGACCTTGTCAAGAACAAGGACAAGCGGAACGACTTTAGGCTCGGCTGGTACGTCTTGCTGAACCCAGGGCCGCGTGAGTCAGGCCAACCCTGGCCTTCGACAGAAGAACGCCGTCGAGGCGAGGCCGCCTTCTTCAACCGGGGAAAATGGAGCTCGCTTCCACCCACCCAGTGCGGCTCCAACGCGTTGATGCAGAAGCTCAGCATGCAGTTGCAGCAGCATATCGGAAAACACGTCCATGTTCTCCGCCAACAAATCCAAAGGGCCCTCGACGACTGCGAGGCCGAGCTCAAGTCCCTCGGAGACGCCAAGGACACACCGGAGGAGATGCGGACCGAATTAGTCGACCTCTTCTCGACATCTAAGGAGTTGGTTATACCCGCAGTCTACGGCTTCTACAAGAACCCGCCCAAGAAGAATTTCTTTCGAGTCACGGCCGATCCGAGAGGAACCCCGGCTCAGAACTTGCGCGCCCGTGCCACCGAGGAGAATGACCGCTTTGCCATGAGGGTTCGCGCTCATGGCCGCAAGTTCGGCTTCTCCGCGGCTGCCTCGCATCCTTCGGGCGAGCCGGCCGGCGACGGCGTGAAGCGAGATTTTGTTTGCCAGGAAGTCGAGATGTTGCTGCGCCAGGTCCGAGGTTCTGAGTTTCCCATGGACCCAAAGCCGAGGGCCGTCTACATGCTCTTCCAGAATTACTCCGAGAGCTGGCCCCGGCTTGCTCAAGAGCACAAGGATAACCTCGGCGTCGTGTGCAACGAGTTCCTCAGCGAGCTAATCGACTATGCCTGGCCGAAAAGGATGCGTGAGCCACTCCGCCGCCACTTCTTGGAACACCACATGAAGGCTCTTATGGCAAAGGCACAGCATGAGCTGGACCTTTTGACTCAGGATATGAGCCTCGAAGTCCAGCCCTATGATCCCGAGTACGAAGACCGCCTGAAGAGCTGGCACGTCAAAGTCTCCAACGATGGCGCGACCTTTACCGAGGCGGAGGAAGTGCTTGAGAAAATGCTGGTTTATTATGAGTTGGCGGCCAAAACGTTCATCAGAAACATCATAACACAAGTGGCGGAACGCCATCTCCTCCAAGGCATGTACAGCATCTTTAACTCCGCCGAGGTCCTGCGACTCAGCAACGAGGTTATCGAAGCGATTGCAGCAGAGAACAAGGAAACCAGGGACAGGAGGCAAACGCTCCGAGTTCAAAAGAAGGCGATTGAGGAGGCCAAGGAGATTTGCGCTACACTAGCTATGAGAAAGGAGCTGCGAGCCGTAAGTCCTTCGACCATCCCAACCACTGGTCTCAGCTCACCCTTGCAACAGTACGCTGAGGATGGCACGGATGGTGCAGAAGACACCTCGGATGACGATGAAGCCAGGTTCGACGACAAAGCTACCACCCCGAGGCATCGCCCAACCTCCTTGGCCAGCAGGCCATCACGTCGAGCACGTCGTTCTTCCATCGGGGAAACCCAAGCATCAGCTCGAACCTTTGAGCCACCTACCGACGCACGGCATCCTCAACAACAGCCCACCCAGGCCAACGCCTACACTCCTTCCGGCGTAGACACGGTACCCAGCCCAGTTCACACCACCAGTGACCCATACGCCGGCGCGAGACCGCCCCAGCAAGCGCCACCTCCACCCCCGCCTCCAAGGCCGGGCAAGGTGCGAACCGACGATGACAGCCGGGCGTACTCGCCGGTACCGCCCCGGTCAACTACCAGGCCGGCGCAAGCCTCGGGATCCCCGCCGGAACAGTACTACACGACTGCCTATGCAAGCAACAACCCGTATATGCCAGCTGAGACGGCCGAATTCGAGGCCACGAGGAGGCAGGCGAAGAGGATCTCTGGACGGGTGTAGGTTTTTGGCTCACATAGCTTGTCCTTGCTCATTGAGTGGGGGCCGAGTGTATGTCACCATGACAACGTTCCCAACGTCATCGCTAGGAGACATGGCCATAGCAGACATCAGTTCTGGTACTGTAATATAAATCGAGCGAGAGACAAACTAACTCTTTGCTCTCAACCTTCCACATCTCCCTTTCCTCCATCTCACCTCTCCAGAAGTGGACTTCGTGCGTGTTGGGCAACACCCGCGTCAAATCCGGACCGGCATTGACTCGACTCTCACCAGCACATGCCCCTGCTTTACCAGCGAGTTCTTGCACGGTATTCCATTAGAGAAGTCGTCCAGATTCCGGATGGTGCACTCGGCGATCTCGGTCAGGGCCTCCTCGGTGAAAAACGCTTGATGACCACACACCAAGACGTTAGGGAACGTCATCAACCGCATCAGTTGGTCGTCCTCAATGATCTCAGCGCTGTGATCCTGGTAGAACAGCGCACCCTCGGCCTCGTAGACGTCCAGAGCAAGCCCGCCCAGCTGCTTGCTCTTGAGCGCAGCAATCACGCTCTCCGTGTCCACCAGGCCCCCGCGCGACGTGTTCACCAACATCGCCCCCTTCTTCATCACGTCTAGCGTCTTCCCACTCATGATATGCTTCGTCGATTCCGTCAGCGGACAGTGCAAACTCACAACATCACTCTCTGCCAGCAGCGTCTCCAACGGCACATACTCCCCGAACTCCCCAAACGCCGTCCCGGGAAATGGATCAAACGCCAGCAACCGGCAACCAAACCCCTTCATGATCCTAGCAAACGCCAGTCCAATCTTTCCCGTCCCGACCACCCCAACTGTCTTGCCGGCCAAAGTGCGGCCGAGCAGGCCCTCCAGACTGAAATTCCCCTCCCGCACGCGATTATACGCGCGGTGCGTCTTCCGGTTCAGCGTCTGCACCAGCGCGACGGCGAACTCGGCCACGGCCTCGGGCGAGTACGATGGCACGTTGGCGACGGCTAGGCCCAGGCGCTCGGCGGCGTCCAGGTCGACGTTGTTGTAGCCCGCGCAGCGCAGCAACACCGCGCGCACGCCCTCGGCGTGGAGGGCAGCGAGGGTCGGCGCCGAGAGAACGTCGTTAACGAAAACGCAGACGGCGTCGGCGCCGCGAGCGAGGGCCACGGTCTCCGAGGACAGGGCGAAGTCGTGGAAGGTGATGGTGTGTGGGCCGTGATGGGTGGAGGCGAGGGTGATGGCGGCCTGGGAGAGGTACTCCCGATCATACGGCTTGGCGGAAAAGACGGCGAGGTTCATGTTGAGAGCGGATGTTGTGGCACGGTTTGGATGTGTGAAAGGGTCCTCCGGCGGCACTCGTAGGTACGTATGAGTAAGGTATGTAGGTAGGTGGAGGTGTTTGTACTGTAGCAGGGCGCGAGACGTCACAGCAGAGCTGACACGAGCTTCGGATGGAGGCGGGGTGTTCACTGGGTCAGCGGGGCGCCGAATCCTTGCACCTTTGGCGCGGGCGGAGCCAACAGGGCTTCATGAGCCAAGATTCGAGGCCTTGGCGTCACCACTTCCATCGTGTTAGTGGACAAGAGGATGGATCGTCAGGACTTCTGTACCTACATACGAGTACTGTATGTTCTCCGAGAGCAGCAGAAGCTTTCCTAGTTGAAGTAATGCTCCTAAGGAGTCCCGGAACATGCATCTATCCGTGGTCTTTGTGTTTTCTTCTGTCCTACTATCAGTACTGCTAGACCCGGCTGCCGAATCAGGGGGAGGGCGATGGCATTACGGGACGGCGGACGCTAGGCAGGCTAATCTATAGCGGACTTGGTTAGCCTGAGTTAGCGCAACGGCCTGCTGTGCTTATTTGAACTCTCCTCTCTTCCAGCACTGCTGAACCTTTAACACTAACATGACACTTGGTAACACTGGGTATTGGCGAGGACGACAACGAAAAGATGGATGTCCGACTTGGGCGGCAGTAGAGTGGACCGTATTTCTATCACTCCACGGGAGGGTAGCACGTTCATGTACCTTTTAATGTCGTCTGAAAATCAATCTTGGATTCGCCCGAGGCCCTATGCCACATATAATCCCTGGCTGAGTCCTTGCTCCAACGTTTTGTGCCCATCCACCCATTTCCAGCCCTCAACGCCATGAATTCGAATCATGTCTCGTGCACGCATGCTTGGCCTTTCAGACAAAAGCTCATGCACACTGCCGAAATGGTGCGTGGCCGCGGGCGGGGGGTGCTCTCAGTGGTACTTGCTGCACTCGTAGCAAACGTCGCCGGGATAGTCAACCGCGCCGCCGCAGATGCTGGCCACAAGCAGTCAGTTCGTATTCTCACTTGACACGATAACATTGTACGCAAAAACAGAAAAGAAGAGCAGTATTGACACGTACCAAAGCCTGCAGTCACAGATGTAGGAGCCGTCGCAGTGGCTCTGTCTGGCGCTATGGCTTGCCGTCGCCGTCATTGCCTCCGCGGCGGCAACGGGAGCCGCAGGGACGGGGGGCGGGAGCAGAAGGGCCGCACCTCCAGCTGCGTCGGCATCGGCGTTGTTGGCTTGCATCTTGGAATTCTCGGCCGAGTTGCTCATGTTGTATGTGGGCTTGGTTCTTCAGACTGTTTGGGTTCTTGTTTTGATTGAAGAGGTGAGGGTGTCGGAGTGGGAGTTGGAGAGCGAACGAACTTGTGATGAGAAGAAAGATCTGCAGCTGGGGTGAGGCCTAGGTCGAGGGGCCGGAACGCCGGGCTGTTCAGGAAACTGCAATCAATCACCCACAGTCTCGTTGCTATATAGTGTCGCTCAAACCCGTGGTTCGACTTTTATTTGAGTCTTTGACGACGAAAGCGGAATCACAGCACAGGATGAACGCAGCTGGAGACAAGGAAAGACATGTAGCAGGGCGGCCCGATATGGGAACTTCGCACAGATCTAGAATGCGCAATATAATACCAACTATACCCCCTCTCTCAGTAGACAGGCCATGGAGTGAACAAGGATCGATGAAGCAGTAGGCTGTACGGGGCGGTGAAAGGGGCAGGTCGCCGGAGTTGGCCGCCTTCTTTTCATCTCCTGGTTGCCTTCTTCTACTGTAGCTGTGGTTGGATGACTCACCGAGGATGGCGTGTCCACGCCAGTCTTGGCTCCGCCTGGGCCTGATGGCTTCCAGGTTGACAGGCAAAGCGCGGCGGGCAGGGCAGTCTAAGGGGGAAACACCAATCGAAGGTTGGGGATATCAAACAGATCGGCCACGCAATCAAAGCCTGTGCCAACACAGCGTCGTTGATCCACTCTGCCCAAGCCCCTCCTGGCCAGTCACCGTGTATTCTGTACGACACGACGTTCTGGTTTGGCAAGCATTCTTGCTGTCAGCCTGGTGATCAGATTGACCTGAGCCCGAGCGTAACCAAGGAATGCCAGGAACCAGGAACAAGCCATGAGAAGGGTAAGACAGGAAAGTTCAGGCACCTGAAGGAGAAATCCACAATGCCGCCTTGAATGCACACATGCCGCGGGCCTCTGGCAGCCGCCTTTGGCAGTTGTTGGGTGCCAATGTGCAGTTGCTTGTGAAAGGTTGCTCGCCTCATCTGACAGACTGACAGGATGCTGCACGATGCACAGCTGCAGGAATGGGCTTGCCTTGCAGCGCCAAGCGGGGACAGCACACTTGTGGCCATTTCAACCCGGACCAAGCCTTGAAGGTGGCCGTGTTGGGCTCCAAGGTCAGCCGGGCCGGTCGGAGCAGGAATCATCAGAGTTCAATGATGGGCGGCTCGCATACAAAGAAAAAAGACCTGACTGTCCTGAGTTCACCGACCTGGTTGATCTGGTTTGTAATGTTGCAGCTCGTGTTCATCAAAGCACTTCGCTCCCGCCTACTGCCCCAATTGTGACACGACGTCAAACTCGTCCTCCGTACTACTAATCAAATCTCCCAGAACCGTGTCATTGGTGGCTGATCGACAGTTTACAGACAAGCGGCGTGCTCTCGATTTTCATCACCAGCTCGCCATCTCAACTCGTCCACTTGACCACTTGCCCGGCCTGCGGACCTATCAAGCGAGCCGACGTTGCCGAGGACCTGGCCGCCTCCAGGGAAGATGGCTGGACGCCACCGTGACACAGCGCAAAACGGGGCGTACCAGCATAGCCCGGCATGCCACGGTGCGACATGTGCAGCAGTCGCAGCACGCTTGGCAGCCTGGAAGAGGCAGGGAGACGTGAGAAGCGCATCCGACCTATCCTTCGATGACACTGACCGACCAACGGCCCCCGAGCCGTCTGTCTGCCGCATCGCCCTGCCATCGCCCAGACATGGCCCGGCTGTTACCAGGTACGGGATCGCGATCCTGCCTCGGCCGTGATACTGCATCTGCATGGCTCGTGGATGCAGAGATGCATATCGTGTGCAATCGCCGTCATCCGGACCCGCCGTCGCGTTTGAGAGACTCTGCGCGCTCCTTTGAACACAAGTCATGCTCCCCCATTCTGGTCGCGAATTGGCATATGTCTGGCTTATTGGCAAGCCCGGGCTCCTGGGATGTAGACCCACAGTCAATATTGCATCCTCGCCTGCAGTGAGGCAAACAATGCATTGGTAGGCACATTCGCTGAGAGGCCCTCCTGTGTCACCGCCAACTGATAACGAGGAAGGTGCCAAAGATCTTGTTCGCCATTTTGCGCCGTACCCCGCATAATAATGGTTAATATATCTCTTCCATGGGTTGGGCAGTGTCACTGTGTCAGGCCTTGAGAGCCTTGACTGGAGGTCAGTGACATGCGATGTGGTAGGAACTGGACTTGCAGATACATCGTTGAACTCAGCTTGCAAGTCAGCCACAGCCCGTGGACAGGTCAAGTGCCGACTCCTTGACATTGTCCGTCCACTGCCTACGGTATCTACCTATATAGCGAGTATTAGAAGTATATTCGACTTCCATCCTTCCGTTGCTCTCTTTTAGCACCACTCATGTCATAATCCCCTTCCCATGACCCCATCCCATCCACGGCCGAGCCAAATCTTTTTCCGACAACACAGCTCCACAAGATCTGAGACTCGGGGCTCTCTGACAAGACAAACAATGGTGGATCGACACGGCGCCCCGCATCGTCCGATCGGTTCGGTGTTAAGGACAAGATGCCGGTATCCTTCATCAGGCAGTCGTGGTCCATATGGCAACACCAAACTCGCATGGCCTGCGTGGCACATGACATTGCATTCTCGCCGTGTGCCGTCCCACCAGCATCACCCTTGACCCATGTCTTGACATCAGCCTATCGGCCAAGCTGGAGGAGTTGTGTGGGAGCTCAATGAATAAAGACGCGAAACAAAGCTGAAGGATATGGTGCCGGTGCTCAACCATGAAGCACAAGATGAAAATCAAGAAGAGAAAGCTCAACGTGTCAACTCACTGTCAAGCCAACCCTGTGCGCCCCTAAAACTGAACTCAAACATGTCAAAAGGTCTAGAAGAGAGCTCAACTAGTAGTGAGAGCAGAGTTATCTCGCGCTTGAAAAGCTCAGTTGCAACAGAAGAATTCAAATCATTTTAATACAGACGACGCACAAAGGACCAGGTACGTGGCAGGCAGTGATAAGAACGAGTATTCATTGAATGCGCTGCTTTTCGATAGACAACCACCAGGTTTGCACCAGCCTCAATAAAGCAGAGGCATTGCAATATAGTATCGCGAGAAAGAGACCGTCTACTAGCAACTACTAAGTACTTGTAGAAAGAAAGAAAGAAGATTTGAAACCTGGCCCATGGCAAACAGCAGAAAGGCAAATCCAACGCAAATCAAGCCCATTACTTGATACCCCCCTCACCACTTGCCTCGTTGCCTTCGTTGCCCAGTACGCGGTCAACCTGCCAAAGACCCGCGCTCAGACCGTATACACAAAGTCCGGCCTCTGGTCCCCGAGCCTCTCGATCTCCTTCTCGGTCAACCCCTGCACGCGATGATCCCGCTCCCCCCTCCGGCGCTTGGCATTTTCCCTCCGCAGCAGAAACGACATGAGCACCGAACCGCCAAAAAGAAACACGGCCAGGTAGCCCATGATGACGCCGTGGCCCTGGGGGTAGCGCGGCCCATTGAAGTAGATGTTGCTGCTGACGATACCGTTGAGATTGCCCCAGCCAATGACGAATCCCAGCACCACGCCGCGCTTGTACACGCCCTCGATGTTGTTTGCCACCCAGCTGATGGTGTTGGAGATGCACGGGTAGATGCCCAGCGCAGCGAGAAAGGTCCCGGCGTACTGCACCCCCGGTTTGTCGGTTCCCAGCAACATGGCAAAACCCGCAACGCCGAGGAGCGAAACCAGAATGTTGCAGAGGCCGCGGGCGCGCGTGCGATCGGCGACGAAGCCGACGGCCACGGTCAGGATGGCTGCCACGACGTACGGCGGCACCGACATGAGCTGAGCCCGCACGACGCTTGTGTTCCAGCCCAGGTTTGAGACGATGGTTGGCAGGAAGAGCGAGAAAGCGTACAGGGGCATGTCACAGCCCATGTAGATAGCCATGCCAAGCCACATCTTCCAATCGCGCAGGGCGTCCCAGAGGTAGCTCATTTGGAATGACTCGTGCTCGGCTGACGATTGTTGATCAAGCTTGAGTCGGCGGATCACACGCGCGCGGTCGGCGTCGGACAGGAACCGCGCCTCATCGGGGAAGTCGTGGACCATCCAAAACGAGGCAATGCCGACGAGGATGGTTAGGAGACCCTCGAGGATAAAGATCCACGCCCAACCGGAGATTCCTGCGATCCCGTCCATGTTCTCAATGGCCGCGGCGAGCAGGCCCCCAAAGGAGCCCGAGATGGCGGCTGCTGAGAAGAATATGGCGGCACGCAGCCCAAACTCGGACCGCTTGTACCAGCACGAGAGGTAGTAGTTAACCCCCGGGAAGAGGCCAGCTTCCGTAAGCCCTAGGAACCACCGGGCTGCCATGAGCCCGGACCAACTGTTGACGAAACCCATACCAAGCATGCTAGCGCCCCACAGGATCCTGCAGTCATCGACCGATGGTAAGCACACATGTTCCCACCTTGTTGGCACACCAAGATCAATCATAATAGAGAGATGACCGCTCACATGATGATGGGAATGAAAATAGACGGGCGGAGTCTCTTGAGCAGGATGTTGGTGAGCGGCTCAAAGACGGCGTACGAGACGAAGAAGATGGTCAGCGTCGCATTGTATGACGGCGTGCTGAGGCCCAACTCGGTCGACAAGCCGGCGATCTTGGCATTCCCGATGTTTGTGCGGTCGAGGAAGGCCAACAGGTAGAGGAAGCAGAGCTACCCAGATGTCAGCGGTGCGGAGGGAGTGTGAGTCCTGAAGTGGTAAGTTCATCACCCATGGAATGAGAATCCAGTCCAACCTCCTAACAAGGCGGCGTTCCTGAGATGGCACGTGTCGTGTCAGCTTGTGCCATAATCGTACGGGCTTCACGTGTCGATGCAAGACAGGAGGTTGGGGGAAAGGGGGCCGACTTACCACCTCGGCTTTCTCCTCGGGCGAGAGGTGGGCGTCTGGGTCGGCGGGCATGTCTACCGGGTAGTAGTCGTGGCTGCGATTAGCATCGCTGGATGCCTTCTCCTTGTCGCTGCTCATGTTGGCCATTTCCGAGTCGAGCGCCTCCTTGGAGTTCAAGATACTGAATGCTTGGGCAGTAACGATGCGCGTCAGCTGCCGGGTGAAGAGATGGATGCTACGCGCGGAGCATCTGCCGGCCCAAAGAAACGGGAGCGGGGATAGTCACGGCGGGGGCGAGAGGTGTGGAATGATGGAAGGCAGGTGCGGCGGCACGCGTGCAGATTTCAGCGACGAGTCAAGGCAGGCAGGCGCACTGAGTTTTGTGTGCGCATCGCGAGAACGAAATATCACCAAAGCAGGGGAGAGATGAGTCTGGACCCGATTGCGGGATTCTCGGCCACCCAACTTACCCATTGCCTCATGAGCCCGACTGCATTCGGTCCAAGTCCACTCGCAAAGACACCCGACGGTCACCGGGGCCAACGACGTCAACGCCGAACGGTTTATTCCCCTGCTGTGGGCGCAGGGGAACGCGCAGCAAGCAGGCGCAAGCTGAATGAGGGGAATGCCACCGACGTACTTATGCGGCGAATTATGGGAAGATCCAGGCCGGGGAAACAATCCTTGGGAACAAACTCGCAGAAACCGCCAATCCCAGAGGGGCCGTTGTCGGGGGGTGGTGCCGTTGTGGTGTTGAGCAGGGCGATCGCCAACACGCAATTGGATGAGAGGGCGGTTTGTCGACGACCCTGGGCTGCAGCACGGTCGTAGGGATGCCGGCGAAAACCAGCGCGGGGAGGGAAAATGCGGAGGAAGCTAATCCTGCTGAGGCAGGTTATAAGCATGACGCTGCAACCCGCATGCCCGTGAGCGGACCGTATCACCCTCCCACCGCTGCCGCCTGTGTTTCTCCTGCGAGCGCCACCGCAGGGATCCCGCAAACATTGGGCATGGGCAGGGGCATGGTGAGTTCCGACATACATATCATGTGGGTACCTATGTACATAGTACTTGGTAACTCCATGTGCTCCGGCCAGAGCATGCAGGGCTCATCATGGGATCTGTCGCCAAAGGCCAGGGTAGGTAGGTATTCTGCGCATATGTTGACATTTCGTCCCAACCGCAGGCGGGGGTGTCGAGGCTTAGAGAGTAGTTAGAACCTGCGTCATGGGCGGCAACAGACAGGATGATGGGAATTAGGTAGCACCGGGTGCTTATGGTGGGCCCCGTAGCAGCCGGCCATCTCGCTTCGACATTGTGCCGTCGTCCCGAAGCCGTCCTGAACTCACTGTGTAGGTAGTAAAGGCCAGCGTCCACCCGTGACATCTCGCGGCGCATCCCGAGTCGGCAAGCATCAGCGGCAATGGCAGGGGTGAGTTCTAATAAAGATACCTTTCAGTGATCATTGCGGCTATCGGTTCCTCTTTTCCCCGCCCGGCGCCCACCATCTCGCGTCATTCAGGTTGTGTCTCAATCCTCCACTAAAAAATGAGTTCTGTCAGCCACCAGTAGAGTCAGAGAGCGAGCATTTCTGGTGCGATTACGGCCTTACACAACGGAGCACCAGACATGTGCTGGTCGCCCGTCGGAGGTAAAGTGGCGACGGTGGAAAAAGAAACCTTGTGCCTTGGTGCTAGGACCCAGCGGTACACTTGTCCGCCAGAGCAGAAGCAGATTACCAACGAGATGGCGTCGGCGCCAGCAGCCTGTCAGGTTAAAGTTTGGCACCCCGCCGTGACATGCAGTTGGATGAATGCATTTGCCAGTGGTGTCGTACGTCGGTGATGGGCGAGGATGGACGGAGCCTCCAGCACTGTGGGCAGGCCCTCCGCAAGCAATCACGGCGCCCCGTGTCTCAACCGGTTCAATAGGAGACGCCACTCACGGCAACCCCGAACAAACTTCAGCCGCCTCATGGTATTTGTTCCGGGGACGTGGTGCTGCCTCGTACTTCGGATGGTTCTCGAGGGTGTGCTTGACGGTATCGTAGAGCCCCACCAACCGTCCGCCGCTGCACACGGCAACATGGCCCCCTCGCCCCCGGACTTTGTCTCATCGTGTTTGTGGTCACCGGATATCGCCTGTAGCACCGGGACAGATGCTTCGTGGCAGCCACCAACTGCAGCTGGCACAAGAAACCCCGAAAGGAGCGGCGCTCGAGGCGTCAGTCTCATGCCTGCACGGTGTCAAGGCTGCCAGGGCCGAGGGGGTGCCGGATCTCTGCTCTGCAGACAGGGTCAAATGGGAGAGGCAGCCGTCCCAGCGGCATCAGAAAGCTGGTGGGCGGTGTGGCACATATCATCCTGCGGCTATCCGGCTTCACCCGAGTAGCTTTTAGTCTTCATCCTCCACAGTGCGTCCTGCTTTCCCAATCGACCAAGAAGGAAACAAGGCAGTTCTGCAGGTTGCTTGACAACTGCAGCCGAGGAGGCACTCGATCTTGGGCTGCCGGTTGGGAATACGGGACAGGATTAAGAGAGTTGTCATGAGGCCAGTAAAATTCCTTAGTAAATCGGACACCGAGACGGCGGCGGCGGCCCGGTTCAATCAAGCATTTTCCGCTGTAGACTCGGCTGAGGTTGAAGAATCCCTTGGCTGTGGTCGGCGTCAGCCGTCCGCCAAGAACGGCCGCCAACCCGGTCTCGCCAAGGCCCGGTTGGCACTGCAAAGGGGGCCACGTCGAGTCTTGAGCAGACGAGTCTCAACGCAGCCGAGCTGAACGCGTCGCCGGCGCGGGCCAGTGGTATTCCGTAGTTTGCACAGCAGTACAGATCTCAATGTGCTGCAGACAACTCGGAGAATTTCGAAATTGCAGCAAGAGGCTGCGGGCACCCGGTGCGATCCTTGGGAGGTTGCATGAAGGCCCCTGGACCACAAAAGAATTGCAAGGGTGGGTGCGTTCAGGGGGCTGAGAATCTTCACCGCTGAGCAACGGGTGCCATGGACTCGGAGAGTCCTAATACCACGGCTGCCGAATTGCTGCTGTGCTCCAGTGGCGTCATGTATCGACTCCAATGCAGGAATTTGACCGAGGGTTGCATCGCGGGCTGTACTCCTCTCCTCGCCGGGGCTGGAAAAGGATTCCCGATCAAATCCAAGATGACGGGTCCGCGAGGTGCAGATCTCAACAAATTAGGACAACCTCGTGGTCTTTCTGGTGCGTGTCTTCTTCGTGTGGTTGCAACGCTCCCCGGCTCTGAACCGGCCTATCTAGTCAGGTGACTGTGGAAAAGACAAGAAGCACGTGGATTTGTGCGTCGTAGGCGGCTGTTTCATCGCTGCACAATTGCGGTGAGCACAGAGAGTAGGTGGTAGCTCGGTATCGGCGATGTTGGATGATCGAGCGATGGCAGAATGAGTTCTGGAAGCAATAGACGCTGAACGCAAGGTCCAGACGGGGCCGGACCCACTGTTGTCAGACCCGGCAAATCGGAGCTTCTTCCGCGCTTCGGGGCATTCTCCGTCCCCTCATCAGCCCCGAAAAACCAGCAAGATGAAATCCGATCCGTGACTTCAAGGTTCAAACCCGGTAGCATCAGGTGCTCCAACTTGGGACCCAGACACTGACCTCTTACTTGGAGTATGGAAGGCCATCTTTGACCTTCTTTTCTTGGCGGTCTCCTGCAGCCTTCTCATCCCCTTGGGCCCTGTCCGCCCGCTCTCTGTTGCCCACCGTGTTCCAGCCCCGCCTTCTGCCGGCCATTCGACCCCGGCCCCGGTCCCGGAGAGGCATCGCTGGGTTGCACTCTGCCCTCGGCCCGACACAGCACACATCCGCCGCTATGCCCAAGAGGGTCTGCATCGTCGGTTAGAAGCACTCTCACGTCTTGTCCTCACCCGATCAGCCCCCCCGCTGACTGGAACCAGGTGCTGGGCCTTCCGGGCTCGTTGCTGCCAAGTCATTTCTCCACGATGCGCCCAGGGGCACCTTTGATGTGACCTTGTTCGACTCCCAGGCCCGGATCGGTGGCCTCTGGCCTTCGCACAAGGAGGATGGCACAGGTCTCGTCCACCCCCGCATGGTCGCAAACCAGAGCAAACACACGGTCCAGTTCAGCGACCTCGTCTGGTCTGACGAGGACCCTCAGCTGCCCCGCGCCTGGCAGGTTGGCCGATACCTCGCCCGGTATTACCAGACATATTGTTCTGACGCCACCCTCCGTCTCGAAACCAGTGTTGTTAAGGCAGAGCATCTGGAGACCCCCTCCGCCAATGGCGTACAGTCGAGCTGGCGGGTGCACACCCGTTCTCCACAAGGGGACGTGAACGAAGATTCATTTGACTACCTATTGGTGGCCTCTGGCTTCTTCGGAAAGCCGCACTTGCCCCCTGTGGCCCAGGGGCCTCACCAAGTTCCTATTATCCACAGCAGTCAGTACCGCCATCTGCAAACTCTCCTCGGGAATACCAACTTGGTGGGAGGTAAAATACTTGTTGTCGGTGGACAAATGTCGGGCGTCGAAGTTGCAGGCACAATCGCTTCACACCTTTCATCTGCGTTGCATTCACCAGAGTCCAGCCCAATATCGAATCCAGACAAGTACACCATCCAGCACATCACCCAACAGCCTGTGTGGGTTTTCCCGTTGCACACTTCTCCAAAGGTACGCACTGGTAGGTGCACAAAATTTAGCTTCACACACTCACGAGACACAGCCAACCGCATCTGCCCCTCCGTTTCTACCGCTCGATTTGACGTCTTACAACCTCGCGAACAGGGTACAACCCCTGACTAACTCCCAGGGACACATCTCAGGGGAAACCGCTAAGCGAGTACATTCCGTCTATGAAACCGCTCTGGGGACCAACCAGTCGATTTTCTCCCCTTCGGTTACGGTTTCAGCCTCGGATACTCACAACCCGCCGTACATCGCTATCAGTGATAACTACATGGGTTTTGTTCGCTCGGGCCTCATCACTGTGTCTCCTGGCAGGCTTGACGGCCTCTCGGGCCGCGTGGCGACAGTATTACCATCAAACGAGGAAATTCGCGATGTTGTTGCTGTGGTTTTTGCAACCGGCTTCGAGGCCTCCTCTTCCATCTCGTTTCTTCCAGCATCCATTCAGGAGACATTGTCTCTGAGTCCATCCGACTTGAACAACACTGTCGCGCTTGGATTCCACGGCACTTACCACCCTGATATTTCGAGCCTTGGCTTTGTTGGATTCTACCGGGCGCCGCACTGGGGGGTAATGGAGATGCAGGCTCGCTTCCTCACGGCCCTTTGGGCGGCTGGTGGCCGCTCTTCACCATCCCTATCTCCGGCATTGAAGAGTGCTCTGAGCAACGATACCTCTGTCGAACGGACAATTGCCCTTCGCACCGACCCACAAGCATCGCAATTCCCGATGGGCGACTATCCTTGGCTCATGCAACAGTTTGCGGAGGCGCTCGGCCTGGACCGCTCTCTGCCTCTGGGCAAAATGCCCAAGCTGCCACCCGCAGATAAGGAAATGGACATCCTGACGCCCGCGCGGTACGCAGAGGTGGCATCACTTACCGATCTCCAAAAGGGCGAAGTCATCAAATCCCTCAAACAGACCGAATCGACAGTCTGGGCTGGCCTGAGCTCAGCCAAGTTTGTCGCAAGAGCGGTCTTCCGCTCCCTGTTGGGCGAGTGGAAACTCGAGCGAGATCTGATCAGCAAACTCCCCAGCCATCCGAGCGGGCACTTTAGTGGGACGGCCAAGTTTCTGCTCCGAGAGGGGACAAGAGACGGCCGAGAGTCCGAGTTTGACGCCCTCCGCGAGGATGGCGATCCGGGCCTCGAGTATCTGTACGTTGAGGAGGGAGACTTCCGGGCGTCCAACGGCTTGACCTTCCGCGCTACGCGGCGCTACGTGTGGCGCTACAACGAGAAGAAGGACAAGCTGAGCGTGTGGTTCGTGAAGACGGACGACCAGAAACGGGCTGATTACCTGTTCCACGAAGTCGTCTTTGTCGTGCCAAAGGGGGATGCGCAGGGTGGAGAGGTCGGCAACGGTTGGGAGGCGACGGCCGGCCATTTGTGCATCGATGACTTCTACAATGTCCTGTATCAGTTCAGCTTCCGCGCCGTCAACTTGCAGAGCTGGCGATTGGCATACACGGTCAAGGGTCCGAAGAAGGATTACACGATCGACGGGGCATACAGTCGGTAGCAATATGGAAGTTGTCTCACGGTCAATGTCTCGTGATGGACATGTTTCCTTGTGTTGTGACCCCTTTCTCCAGAAATTCTATCAGGCTGCGCTGATACCCTTGTATTTGGTGCCGTTGGATGAAATAACCTTTCCGTAACGTTATGTGCTCATAGTCGAATCTGTACAACAAAATGTAATCATCTTTTGAAGTGAAGCCTGTTAGGTGGGATAGGTTGTGGAAAACTATCTATTGGTCCTGGTACAGTATTTACCCGTAAGGGGCCATACCTTTTAACCACTCCAACAATAGCAGCATATCAGGATTGCTCAGTCAGATACGCGGACGTCGGCCTAGGCGGCAGGCCGGCCTTCACATACGCCGAGTCGATCATCCTCATCTGCACCACGGAGTCCTCAGCGTCCACCCACGCCCCGCTGCCCTGTCTCCCGCGGATCCGGTTAACAAACTCTTCCAGTTGGTACCGATAAGTCAGCCACCACGCCTCTCCGGGTATGTCCTCGCCAGCCTCGCGGAACGTATACACCTTCTTCGCCTCCTTGGTCTGCCACCGCTTCACGACCGCCCCCCCTTCAGTTTTGCGCACCAACCACTCGTCCTCGATGTCGATTCTATGCCACAGCGTCGGGATCATGAAATTCACAAGGGTCACCGTTCGCACGCGCGCCTTCTCTTGCCCCTCTGGCAGCGCCGGGTCGTCAACGAGAACCTCCTTGTGCTTGACCGCGACGCGCCCAAGTCCAAACTTCAACAGCGGGGTCGTTAGGTCGCCTTCGACCTCGCCCACGCCACCATTGGGGAAGCGGAATTTTGCCGAGAAGGACGCATCGCAGCGCTCATTGGGTGGCGGACATTTCTTGGCCGTGCACTCCAGACACTCCTCCGGGGCGTCGCCGAAAATTCCACGAAGTGTGGACATGGGGTACGTGCCCAAGTCCATCATAGCGCCCCCGGCTAGGTCGTACTGAAACCGGATATCGTCCTTGGAGAACATGATCCCAGGGGCGAAGGCGGTACTTCGGGCGTGCGACACGTTGGCGGGGTCGATAAGAGCCAGGAAGTGCCGCCAAGCAGGGTGGAAGCGGTAGTGAAAAGCCTCGAGGAGGACGGGGGCTTGGGGCTGGCTGAGCAAAGGGGAGTGAAACAGTGCCTCGGCCTCGGAGGCGTTGGAAACCGAGGGCTTCTCGAGGAGGACGTGTTTGCCTTTTGCGAGGGCCTTGAGAGCCCATTCGTAGTGCAGACCGTTTGGCAGGGGGATATACACAGCATCAATGGATGGGTCGTCAATCAGGGCTGCAGCAATTGTCAGTAATGTCGATGCCGGAGAGACCAATGTTGAGAAAGTAAGTCAGTATTACGTGCCTTGATAGCTGTCTAGAGCTTGCGGGATGCCATGCTTCTTGGCGTACGCCTCGGCCTTTTCCTTGCTCCTGGCGGCCACGGCCTGAACGACGACTTCGGGATGACTCTTTGCGGGGCTGATCAGAGCTGCCGGGCTGCGATGGAGATCAGTTGCGCATAACCAGATCGTACGAGATGCGGTACGCAAGGGTTACTGACGCTATATTGGCAGCACCCAGAATGCCAAACCTGAGCGCGTCGGGCGATTTTGGGGGACACGGAGGGTTCGCGATCTGCCGAGCCCGATTGAAAAACCCAAAGACTGACTCCATTGCTTGCGATGTGCGTGCTCACGCACTTGATTACATGCAGAGCACGATACGGCAAAGGGTAGCTTGGTGTTGATGCAAATGTCACCAGGGAGAAGACGGGCTGAGAGCCAGACCTGACGTTGCCTCCAGAGGCGGGCCGGGAACTGGTTTCGGCTCCGCATTTCTCGGAGTTTACGGTAATTCGACCGAAGGAGCACGAGAGCCAATCCCGATTTGGCAGCGTCGCCGGGATGATCATCAACGCTGAGGCATCGCAGTTTACGCGATTGAGATATGAAGCTCGTTGCTGAGTGATGTCCACTTTTAGGGATATGACATAAACACGGGCCCAACACTCACCTGTCTTAGTGTCAAAGGGCCCAACTGGGTTACTGGTAATGATCCAAGGGAGTCAAAGGGTGGACCAGAAGGGGGTAGACTCAATAATAACACCAAATAGTGAAACTGCTAGCATTTGGAGTCGCGGGGATTTCCGAGAATGGCACAACATCTCTAAAGAAAGAATAAGAAAAGAAAGACAACGAGTGGGGTCTTCGCGGAGGCTGTGTGAAGCTCAGCTGATTCCCATCCTGTTCGATTCATTTAGGGGTGCTCTACCGAGCTATTCTCTACGGTAGTCCTGAGGCCGTCGCTTTGGTTTGTGATCAATTAATCTAGATAGGTAGGTAGGTACCTGTTGAGGAGCATCCAGATCAGGCTGGCTTCAATTCTGATCATTAATCACAAAGTACACTTATTCTTCGCTACCCTACCGACCCACCTTTGCTCACAATAAGAGTCAAGACGAGGGGGCTTGGAAGGTTCACACAACCCTCCAGCTGCCGCTTTTTGTTCCACCCATAGACAGAATAGTTGTCATGTCCCTGTGTCCCTGTGAAATACATGTCGGCTCTGTCTTGGATTTGGGGCCATCACTCGCAGAGTCTCTCAGCAACGTCAACCGGGATGTGAGAATCGGCACTTAATGCCGACCCAAAGACGGATTGGCGGCCTGTCAGCTTGTCAGACGTGAAATGCATTGTTCCTGTCTATCATTGTCCCCAGCTCTGGAGGGAGTGAGCATCCGAGCCCCCTTCCGGGTATGGTTGTCAGGATCACGACAGCTCCATGGACCGTCAGCAGTGAGCAAGAGCGGACACAACGTTGCACGACTTCGCTTGTCTGCTTCAAAGGCACGGAAAATCGCAGATAATGGACTGGATCTCGAGCCAAACACATGAATCAGATGTCTCTTACCGTCTCCGAAGACCTGCCTCACGTCGCAAACACCGCTCGAGGCGCAGTGCGGGAGGATGCTTCCAATAGACCGAAGTGGCGTCGAGTACGTACCACTCAAGAGAGATGCGGCAGGACATGAGCTGCGCTGCACACCGTGCTACACATTCTCTCAAGCTGGTCCAATAGTCGAATCCCCTGATCGCCACATCTGCAGGCACCCACGCAAGCAGCCGACCTGAACGGATTCCACTTGGGCTCGGGTGCTTCCGGCCCAGATCCAAACAAATCGGCAGGGCTCAACGCTAAATTTGTCCCCAAGTATTTTGTGGGTTTCTGAGATCCATCCTTGTGCAATTCAGTGGCGCGGCTGGCGCCTTTGGTCGGGTGAGTGCCTGTCTGCCCAATAACAGCCTCTACAGGCACTTATTGGTAGCCGCTTCCATGCCATGCTTGGACAAAGGTGAAAATCCTCGAGCAGGCATGTGGCCGCCTGGCCTTTTGCTGCCTTTGACTCGCTGCCACTCCCTGCCGCTGTCCGTGCTATCAACAGCCAGAATTGAGTTGATGGCGGGCATCATCCCTCTTCTCGGTGACCTACAGCAGTGGCCTGGGCGATCTGATGGGACGCGACAGACAGAGCATTTCTACACATCTCCCTGGACTCTGTTGTCTGTTCGGGCCACCCCTCACAGCCGTGTGTGGTCCCTGGGCGCTGCCGCTCACGGCCGAGATGTTGTCGCAATCCACGTGCCGGTCGATCCTGTTTTGTTTCTTCCAAGCGTTGGGTCCTCGAGCGCTGGGCTGAGAGTGTACGGCGGGACGGGGAAGGGTGTTTGCTTTCAGCCAGTCCAGACCTGTCTCACACGGCCGTTTCCCCGTTGTATCATGCGGCCAAGAACGCCTCATGGCAAACGGGCCTTCGATCTGTGTTCCACTCATCGATGTCGATGCGCCAGTGTGCCGATGTGCCGACCTGCCGATTTTACACGTCCGCAACTGCAGCCCTGACATGGCAGTCTCCGCGCGTCTGCCTGCATCGTTGACACCCCCGTGGCGCCACGGCCTGACCAACGGCACACTCCAGGGTCGGCTCAGCTGCCTGTCCCA
>OUNM010610388.1_pt1 | contig 21687 bp, 24 predicted proteins | sample 1769961 | NCBI WGS metagenome assembly OUNM01 (sample SAMEA3914820, study PRJEB12502) | metagenome | biome: forest; material: soil | place: USA | collected 2012-03-12 | depth 0.3 m
TCTATCGGTCTCTTGCATGGCAACACTTCCTTTTCTTTCATTGAAGTGTTACCCCTTTTCACTCACCCAGCTGCTCTCACGATCTGGTCGTTAGCACAATTTTCGTGAAGAGCGAGAAAGCGAGCTGTTCTTAAAACGAGTAAGATCCGCCAAGTACTTTCTCTGGCGTTTGCCCGAGATCCTCAAACAGCTCAATCCAAACGACGTCGTTGAGGACAATCCATTCGCAACATTTAACTTCAGTTACTTGGGCAGGGAGCGCCAAAACAAGATGGTGACACTTGGAGACAATTGCAAACCAGTGGAAGTGCTTCGTACTGAGATCATGTCGAACCCAATGGAGGAGGTCCTGAATCCATGAGCCACTGCGATTTTGAAAAGGGAGGCGAATCAATCGAGAATGGAGAGGAACTACACCAACGAACATCCCAACAGCCGAACACCCTCTTAGTGAAGAATTCAGCACAATCATGATCTCCTTCAACCATCTCACGAATCGGAACGAAGGCTTCCCATTCCCCGACTGATCTCAGCAGCTAATGGATGAGGAAAGCCGGCGCACGAGAGCCAGTCTAATCCGTCAACAGTGCCTTGTGCTTGCTGCGGCCATCCACCTATGGATCGAGTCGTGGGGATTAATCGATCGGAGCAAATCCACGTTCTATTGCGCGAAGTCGCTATTTTCTAATAAAACCGAGGATATCATTCTTTAGGTCTTCGTAGGTTTCTTCGACCGGGCCGCCAAATTCGTGCGGAAGGGAGAAATACTTATCTGCTGCGGCGTCCATGCAGGCGCCTGCAAATTCATTTGCAAGCTCGCCCTCATGATCTGGGTCCCCAAAAAGTGCCGGAATTAAGAGTGCAGGCGCATCGAAGTCATCGATTCGCGATTTTGCAGGGAATTTTCTGCAAAGAACTCAAGATAGCCTGCGAGCCTACAACAGGTTACCACGGGCATCCTAAACCGATTCTGAGGGCATTTCGAGCGACGGCAGACGGCTTATTTACTCGAAAATACAGTATATTTATACTCTCAACGGAAGCTCTGAACACAGTCAGACTGGCTGATGCCATTCGAAAAGGCATCAATCGCCCCATTTTTAATCACAAATAGCTATTTCTAGCGGGTTTCCACTTACCGTCACTTGACAAGTTATATACACTGGCGTAAGTTATTCAGCGCTTCTTGGAAGGCGGACACGATCAAACTGGTACTAGGCGACTGATAAATGCCTTAACCGATGGGATTGAGTTTTCAAGGTTTGATATCCTGCTCTCAGGCCAAGGCGCATTTATTTCATGGAAACAAAAACAATTTCAGAATGCTGCAATGTCGAAGCACGACTTTCAAATACTGCCGACGATCTCATTGGGCTAAGCCGATTTGGCTACACTGACAGTTTCGATAAAGACCGCACCGCCCTTGGCAGCGTCGCATACTCATGTTTCGAAACCGATGCAGAAATTGATGAGCTCGGCTACTTCTGCAGACATTGTCGGGAAACCGTGGCCAAGGCCTGGCGCGACCATATCGCCACAGCCAAGCGCCAACCAATCACTCCCGACGATCTCCGCGATGCGCATAATGCCCTCTCTCATCTTATCTGGTACAACCGTTGTTATAGAGCTATCGTCGCTGAAGAATTCGAAGGCATGGATGCCGAAAGCATTCAACGTCTCCAGAAAGTCGCTGCCGACGTTGAAAAGTGTATGGGTAAGCAGAACTTAAGGAAGCTTGGTACTGATCGAGTGAATTTCCTCTATGGAAGAATATCGGCGTTCCGAGATCTGCAAGGGAATGGAGACTTGGGTTTGGACACATAATTTGAAGGAGGAGACTTTTATGAATTTCAACAAAGCACAAGAACACCTGGGATTTGCTCGCTACGGAATTGGATCTCGATCAAATACCCCCGTCCAGGCGCAGCACCCCAGCACCATTACTAAGATAGAGTTGCAGCCCCAATGGGAAGGCTATGTGGGCGATCCCGAAGGCACCCTCTGCCAAAGTCCAACTGATGCGCTTAATGCCATGCGTCTGATTTCTGATCTGCTCCGTTACGATACTAACTGCAAAAGGAGGCCACGAACGTATACCCCAGAGGAATTTGCATTTGCCAAATCCATGACCTTTGATGCCAGGGCGTACTGCCCGCTTACGAAAGCGCAGAGAATGTTCCTTCTTGGGCGTCTATCAGGCTACCGGTATGTTCTTGGAATCGACGATGATCCAGCAGTGAATCCAGGGGGATAGTCTGATCGAATCGAATAATCGCAAGCATCGACCATCAAACCGGTAGATGCTTGCGATATTCGCAATGAACCTTGCTATAGCCCGGCAACCAACAACAGGTCACCACGCGCATTTTCGATCGATTATGGTGCTGTTATGAGCAACGGGAAGACCGACACAAAATCCTTCAGAATCGATCCGAAAACGATCATGCACCACCTTGCAGTCTGATTTACCCAGTTCTCTCTGGGCTACATTCAGGCGAACCGGCGATCGTGATGCCTAATCACACAGGGAACGGTTTGACCGAGAACAAAATGTTTCCTACGATCACGCCCATGTTTGGTTCGAAAATACGACACCCCTTTCGTTCTTTGGCGCTCTGGATAACAGGGTCAGGAGTCTCTCAATGAGAAGCTTGGCAGCACAACTGCGGCGTATTCAGGCCGATCAGCGCCGACAGGAGCGAGAATCGCGCCTGCGACAAAAAGAGCTCGAGAAACGTCTCAAGGAGCGAGAGAAATTGTCCGCGTTGGAACAGGCGCGTCTCGAAGTGGAGGCTCATGAAAATGCGCTGGAAGTTTTGCTGTCCATCCACCGGGAACAAAGCGCCCCAATCGAATGGGCGAAATATGCTACGGCACATATTCCATGGGAAGCAGGCAGCTGGCACCGCCATGAATTTCTCGCATCGCTGAAGCGGGACGTTGCCCAGCTCGAAAATGCAGCTGCACTCGAAAGCTTGCCGATCGACGCGGCACGTATGCTTGATCAGACGCACGAACAGGCTGCTCGGGTGGAGTATGCCGAACAACTTGCGGAGTTGGAACGCATGCGCCTGCTTGCCAAGCGTGTGCTAATGGGTGAGGCGGAGGCTTACTCTGAAGTGCTTGAGGAGTTTTCGTCCTTTGATGAGATCGCTGGATTGAGTTCGTCAGTTCGAATGACAGTCCACGGCGCGAAGATTATCGGGTGCGTATTGACCGTGAGTGGTCGCGATGCGATTCCATCTGAAACCAAATCTCTTACGGCGGCTGGAAAACTTTCCATTAAACCAATCCCTAAACAGCGGTTTCAGGAAATCTATCAGGAATATGTGTGCAGCTGCGTCTTGAGAATTGCTCGCGAGATTCTGGCAATGTTGCCCGTAGATACGGTGATTGTTACCGCTTCAGTCAACGGGTTGGATTTGTGCACTGGGCAAGAGACCGTGATCCCGGTTCTATCTGTGGGCTTTGAGCGGGGTACTATCGAGAAACTGGACTTCCAGCACGTTAATCCATCGGATGCGATGGCGAACTTCATGGTCCGAGGGGATGCGAGACCTTCGCGCAAAACGGGCGAATTCGTGACGATTGTTCCTCTCTGCCCAGAGGACGTAAATTTGGCCGATTCGAAGAAAATCGATTTCACAGGCTTTCTTAACCAGATTCGTGAATTGCGGTCCGAGATCGCTGCTGAACTCGAAAAACTTAACACTGCCCATGATCATGAAGGCACGTGGCGAATCGCAGGCCGCCATTGACCATGTGCAGCGTGCGTTGGATCAGAAGATTGCTGAGCTCTCTACTGAATCGCAGCGAATTCGGGAACACTACGAGACGGAGGCGCTTCGGGTGCATCAGGAAACCACAAAGCAATTGGAGGCTGCCCTGGCGGAGTTGGGGCCTTTGCGCAGGTACGCAGGCCTGCCGGATGCAGAAAATGAGGCGCGTGACACTCTTGCGGAAGCCGTCGCTGAGGCGATAGCCCTGAAGCAACAGGCGCGGTTGCTTCTTGAGCAAACGAATCAAGTAGCGACGCAGGAACGAAAAGAGGCGCAACAGCGAGTACGTGAAATTCACGCACAGGCCGACGCAACTCTCATCCGAGCGACTCAAGATGCTGCTCGCCTCGTTGCGGCGGCTGAGAAGCGGGCGGAGAAAATTGGCGGTGATGCTTACATAGCGTTGAGGGACAAAGAGGTCTTGGAGCAGGCTGTCACCTCCCTTTGGAATGTGGTTGAAGGTTACGGTGATCGCTACGTCGTTCCGACCCGAAGTCTTTTGGACGACTTGGCGGAGGATTTCGGCCATGCCCAAGCTGGAATACAGCTCCAAGCGGCCAGGGAGCAATCGAGACGGCTCGTGGAGCTAAAGATGGCCGCAGCCTGCAATTATGAAGAAGATGATCGTCGGGAACGAGCAAACCGATTTGTCGTTGATGCGTTCAACGGTCGAGTGGATGCGATCTTAAGTCGTACCAAGCATGACAACTATGGCACCCTGGAGCAAGAGATCCGGGATGCCTTCAATGTTGTAAATCTCAATGGCGTCGTATTCCGGGATGCACGCATCCTTCCTGTTTACCTGGATGCCCGCCTGGCAGAACTTAAGTGGGCAGTTGTTGTGCAAGAACTCAAGGTGAAGGATCGTGAGGAGCAGCGGGAGCTTCAGGAGAAGATTCGGGAGGAAGAAAAAGCCCGGCGCGAATATGAGCGTGCTATCCAAGAGGCAGCCCGGGAGAAAGCGCTCATTCAAAAGGCGCTGGAAAAGGCCCGGGCCGAAGTTGAGCATGCCAATATTGCAGAAAAGGCGAAGTTCGAGGCAGAACTTGCCGAACTCAACCAGCGCTTGGCGGAAGCTGAGGCTCAAGGGCAGCGTGCGATGTCCATGGCGCAGCAGACAAGGTCCGGGAATGTCTACGTAATATCGAATATTGGTTCATTTGGAGAAGGAGTGTTTAAGATCGGTATGACGCGGCGGCTCATCCCGGAGGACCGGATCAGAGAACTGAGCGATGCATCGGTTCCTTTTGGCTTCGATGTTCATGCGATGATCAAAAGTGAAGATGCTCCGGCGCTTGAACGTATGCTTCATCAAGCTTTTGACGATACGCGCATTAACAAGGTGAATTTCCGCAAAGAGTTCTTCCGTCTGCCATTGGATAGGATACGTACCTTCGCATTGGAGAACGGGCTTGAGGTGACCTTCACCATGGCGGCGCAAGCGCGAGAATACCGGGAGACGATGGCCCTCGAAAAAATGAACGATGAAGACCGGGGAAAGTACCACGAGAAAAGGCTCCAGGACTCAGTTGCTCTGCCCGCCGACATGATAACAGCTCTGATCGATGAGGAGGCGTAGCGGTTTCCCTTTATCCGACAAAAACAGCTTCAATTGGAATGCCGAGAACTTTTTCACCATTTGGCGCGTTCAAGTCCGTAGGAGGATTCGAAGGCGAAGGATCGAATCGCCGCCACTGTTCCAAAGCGAGAGAGAACGAACCATGCCCAATCTCGGGCTGCATCTCTGGGCCAGATCGAATGGGCTGATTTCGAACGTGGTCGACAAGCCATTCCTCGCAAAACCTGACAATCAACTCCACGTCGCCCTGCTCAACCCCGTCGAGTCCGAGTTCTTTCAACCTCCGAAACTCATTCAGATTGATCCCCTCTGGCACATCCCACGTACCGCCCTTTTTCACAGGCTGAAGGAGAGGATTCATCCTGACTACAGTACCAGTAGTCTCAGTGGTCCCCTTACTGGGCAGTGGCTGGTTGAGCAGGATATGCGAATGGAAGGTTGCTGCATCTGGTGGATCATCCAGCACGGCAGTGGCGATTTTCTTGATGTCGGTTCCTAGGCCGGGATTTTCTTGCGCCACAACCAACGCTGGATCTGTCGCAGGACCGGACAGAGGAAGAAACGTCAGTCCGGTGCCAATGCTGAGAACATGGATGTCGGAGGGATCGGCCATCTTATTTGCAATGACTTCCACGAGGGCAGCGTACACCGGATTATTGTTTCCACCGATCCCACCATCCCAGCATCGGACACTCGGCAAGATGGCCGGCGCATCAAAGTAATTAATCGGTGCATTCGTCGACGCGTGAACCGCCTCAGCCAGGGTGACATCCAGGTTCCCGCCAAAGCTTCCAGCTAGGCTTTCTTGATTGGAGCGCAGGTAGATGGCACGCAAACGATCATATCCGAACGTTGTGATCAGGAACTGAGGAGAACTGCCGACTTGCTTCGTAATAAATTCAGGCAGCTCGCTCATTTTCATTTCACCGACATTCCCGAGCAGCTTTTGAAGCCCTGCCAGTTTTGCTTTTGCGGAATACTGTGGACCCAGTCCCACGAGACGGGGGATTCTTTGCCACCACGGAAGTTCGACGAAAATCGTCCTCCTGCTCTCTTCGGTCGTAAACAGATCAAGAATCTTCGAGAGACGCACTCCTGAGACCATCATCGCCAGTACGATGCTGCCTCCCGAATTCGCGGCAACGAATTGGAAGCGCTTCAGGATCTCATGGCCTGATACATCACCATAGATCTTCATCAGCGCTTTCACCTGAATCAGAGCCCAGGTTCCACCGCCATCCAACGAGAGCACTTTTGTAACGGCCATGCCGCCATCCATGCCGGACCGGCAAACTCCGATCAACACGAAACTCCTATTTCCGGATCAAGGAAGTCCCGAGAGCAGATCCTCCCACGAGCACTTCAAAGCAGTCTTCAACCCACATAGGATCTGGAGCGAGGGATTGGCTTCCTTCCCTGCTTCGAGTTGCTGCAGGTACCGCCAACTCACATCTAAAGCTTCCGCCAAATTGCCCCCGGTGAGACGTGCACACCCCGGAGCTTCGACAGGCTGCTCGGAGTCACTGAAAATCGTGATCTGAGGCGGAATTGCACAATACGGAATACAGCCGAACAATTTCAATCCTTGCGAGGATATTTCAGCACGTTCAATCAGCCCATCACCAAAAAAGGCGTTCCTAACCTGAGACGGCCTTGATCACCTCAGCGTTTGGAATTCTGAAGGCGTTCAGGTCCACCTGAAGAACCAGAGCTAGCATCATCAACTCATAGTCTGTGATGCATCTGCGTCGAAGTTCAATCTTCGTCAGGACCGTACGTTCAACATCCCACCCAGCCAGTTGCAGATGACGCGCTAAATCCGATTGCGACCACCCCTTCCCCTCTCGCAAACGACGAAGAGCCAATCCGGCGACATTGCGGATCGGTTGCTTTTTCTTCTTCTTCGATGCGGAGGCCATTGTGCCACTGTTGGCACTTGACGCTCGAACATTTTCGTTCTGAAATGGGTGCCACTTTTGGCACATTCCGTCCCTTCGTGGTGAACTCGATTCAACAAATCCGCCGGCTGATAGTCCTTTCTACCGTCATGGCTTTGATGGCAGCAGCGGGGCCTGCCCAGGCATTCGAACTGTTTGGCTCCGATAAGCACGACAAAGAGCGTCTTGAGGCTGAGAACGCCGGACTGCATCGCAAAATCGATACTCTCGAAACGGAAATCGCGACGCTGAAGGGGCATCAAGGATACCTTCTATTCACCACAGCACTCGGATTCATCTCCGGACTCGGTCTATTCTGCGTGGGTCTAGCGGTCGGCATGAAAATTAAAAAGGGAGTGATTCAGAATGAACTCGGAGCATCCGAACCAAGTGGACATTGAGGTCCTGCCGCCTACTGATAACCGGCTTACGACACCGCGTACCGTCCGGGCATCCGTTGTCATCAGGGAGTTCCTACTATCAATTCCGCCCCCAACTCCCGTTCAGCGTCCAGTGTTCACGATTGCCGATTGCACTGCCTCGTTTCAAACCCGTCTCGGAATCGCCGTAATTGCGTCCATCCAGACAATTCAGCACTACATCTCACCAGATGGTGGTGTCGGAGCCTGCCTCAAGTTCTTTCTCCGATGGTTCATCATCCTAATCGCCACGGTCTTAGTACTCGGCGCGCCAACACTCCTCGCGGCACACTACATCTCATCGGTCGCTGAACTCCTCTATTTCGCGGCACAGCACATCTTCTACGCCGTACTGTACATCGTCGGTGCATGCGCGGTTATCGCCGCAGCAATCGCTCTGGCAATCGGTGCCATGAAATCGGCAAATCACTAATTCCACACTTTTGCACCGGCACACTCGATCGATGAACACTCAGATTGGAAATTGGTTTCGTCTTCTCTTGGCGTTTGCCTTTACGACCACGGCTCTTGCGGCTGAGTTCAAACCCGGAGACCAGATCAAGCTGACCTGCAACGTTGATCTCATGTTTCGGGATCAGCCCTTCCGATCAGGGAAAGAAGGTGAAACCTTCGACGTTCTCGCCTACCGGCCCGACTCAGGAAGGGTCTACCTCTCGGCAAAAGACGGCAATGGTCAAACGATTGCAGTCTCGATTCCCCAAGACGCTGCTGCTCTGGTCCCACCGACCGGCGATTCGCTTTTAGACAAAGCCTTGGTGGCGATCGAAGGGAAGAACATCGCTCAAGCCGGGACGATTGTGGATCTAGTCCTCCAAACCGATCCGACGAACGCACGGGCGAAGGAGATTAAAACCGACATCGAGGCAGTCATCAACGCCCAGAACGTTGTCAAAGCTGCAACCGCAAATCTCACCACCATTCAGGCCGACGTGAATCGGCGACGACGGAACGCATCGGTAGCCGACCGCCCAAATCCTCTGCTCCGAGCGGACAACAGCAACCAAGTCAGGGCGCGCCAAATGCGAGATGAGGCCGACACACTCGAAAAATCAGCAAAGGATGAGCTATCGAACGCACAAACTGCATTGACCGATGCCACAGCAAAACTCGCCAGCATGCACTCATCTTCAGCAGGGCTTGCTAACTCAGGAGCCACTGCTGCAACAAAACCGGTACTAACAGGCGGTGGCAGCTTTGATTACTACTGGAACGACCCGTATTCCGAACCGCCGGCAGGACTGCCATTGAACCCGTCTGTCGCCGACACACTCGCATTCATCCAGAATAAACTCTCTAGCGGCCCCAGGTTCGGAACAATCGGATTCGGCACAAACTCACACCTGGTCATAATCAGGATTCAGGACATTTACAGCAGCTTCGTCCTTGCTTTCGATCCGGCAGACATCAATCCGCAGGTGAAAACGTATACAGGCGAAGCTAACGATATCATCTTCGGACGTCGGGAACATGGCTGTGTCCGATTGGAGTGCACCAACCCACGTCATTCACTTCTCGTCTTTGGCTCCGACGGGATGATCCTACCGATCACTGACTCACTTTTGTCACGAAATCACTACTCAAGCTACGACATTGCCTTCCCGGATAGGATCATTGCTGATAAGGTAGCAAAGGCGTTTTCCAACCTTGCACAGATATACGGAGCGAAGGCAGATCCCTTTTGAGCTGGCTTGCCGCGTGATCACTAGATGTCCGAATTAAACGGAAGCTGGAGACAGCCTGCAGCCAATCTCGTCACCACGGGCAGGTGTCACGCCGGAATTGATGGAGGTCCAACTTCAGACCTACTACGATCAGCAAAAGCAGGCCATCTTCGAGGCTTTTCATCCCAGCGGAACTGCCAAGAGCATCACCGTGCACGACGTCTCACTCAACTGGAAAGACGGCCACAGTCGACCCACCGCCAATGATATTCAAGACTTCACAGTAAGATTTACCATCTATTTGACAAGCCCACTGCACGACGACGGTTTTACAAAGGCCACGTTCACGTACGATGCGGAGGCGCGGCGTTACATACGAGCGCAGGTTCTCGCCACGAATGGTATTACAAAAGGCGACACTGTAAACGCTGTTGGTGCAGCCTTAGGCGCAATTCTCCAATATCAGGCAGAGAAAGCAGGGGCGGAAAAAGCCGCGCGCGATTATTTGTACAACCAATAGCATCCAGCGATGCTCACAACAACGGGGTCACTACGGGCATTCTCGCGCGATTCTGTACCGTTGTAGAGCAACTCTTTCACGGAGAGATTGTCGCCCAGATTCGAATCTCATTTCTCCAGCGCTCGAATCAGCTTTCCGATATTCGCCAGCGCGCATATCAGCCAGATCCACAATGGCGCAAAATCCTGGCGACCATGGGTGCGAATCACTAACTACGCTCATAGCGGACGCAGAAGCAGGGGCTCCCCCTCCCCGAATCTCAAGGTGTTTGGCGGTAAAGTAACTAGATGAAACCCAACGATTACATCAGAAGCAGTTTCCAGTCTGTGGTAAAACTGGCGCTTGGAATACTTATCCTGTTCCTTGCTTCTCCTGCCAAGGCAGAGGATCTTCCCTCGGATCTGGCAGCTCTAAAACGTGGTGACAAGGTAAAGCTCACTCGCCCAGCGGTGCTCTACTTTCGCGATCAGGTCTTCAAGGCAGGTAACGAAGGCGACACATACGTCGTCCTCGCGTATCGGCCAGAGGACAAGAAGGTGTTTGTTTCGGCCCGAGGAACAGATGGAAAGGAGATTGCCGTCTCAGTCGCAAACGATTGCGTCAGCCTGGCATCTGGAACGTCACCTGAAAACGCGGCCACCCCATCGACTGCTGTGACAGGAATGACACCGGCCACTGGAGTCGGTACGCCGGACTTCTCTTCACTTGAAGCCTTGGTGGCGACAGCGAATCATCCAAAGCCGTTCAAGGCATTCGATAACGTTGACTTCTCTGCAGAGGATAGGTTCGACAGTGACATCAATCGCCAAAAGGGAAAGACGATCACATTCACGTTTCTACCGACCGGGAAGCCGTACCGAGTCACCGAAAACAAAGCCTCCTTCGAGTCAGCAGATGACATTCCCCTTGGGAGTGAGGTTCTTCATCCTCAAATCGTCATTACAGGAGACCCTCAAGTCATCGATTCGGCCATCAAGATTCCCCCAGGACATTATGCCACTCTGAAGGGCAAGTTCCGGTCATATTACATGGACTCCCAGCCGATCAGAAACTGCTTCAGTTGTCAGTTTTCAGTCGAGGCGACTGAGATCACAGTGTCCAATGCGCCACCACCGCAAAACGGCGCCGGCAACACAAAGCTGCAGCTAGCTGCCAACTGGGACACTCAAATGCAGGGAGGATCTGCAACAATCGATGACCTGCGCAAGCTGTTCGGCACAATCGCGACTCCGGCGAGAAATCTCGATGGAAACGATTCGATCAAGGTCTATCGCGATGTCACCTACCTAATGCCGTACAGGACCGCACTGGCAACCTTGAACCTTACCGGGCAGCAGTCCTCAAAAGTTCTCGTGTCCTGCCCCGGATTCCCGCGCGACTCCTTGTACTACTATGCGATCGACGGGAACTTCGAGGACGTGTACAATCGCATGTACATTGTCGTCGATCGAGCAGACCAGGTTGTCTCGGTGCAACTCGTCAACGAGGCACCGTCGAAAGTCAAAGGGATGGGAGACAGCACTTGGCACACATACAACTTCGTCAACAACCGGGCCAAAGCAAGCGGATCGGTGACCATCAGCAACAAAGTGACATTGAAGCATGATGGAAATCCTGGAACTCCGGCACTCTACTCCAACGCGGATCTCGGCTGGCGTGTAGCCCAGGTTGATTCCCTACTCGTTCAGCCAATCTCCCACCGCGCCGTATCCATGCCAATCCAAGGAGAGGTAAAGGAACAAGTCCGCTGGTATGCACCGCGCCCGCTTGTCGAACTGATCCTGACGTGCACTCAGAAGGTCGGCAGGTAAGGCTCAGAGCGATCAAAGGGGGAATTCACAGCTACTGTGGATTCCTTCTTTTTTAGCTGCCAGCAAGTCACCATTCTTCGGCTTCCCTCATCTCCAGTGCCTTTACCAGTCGATCCCGAAGTGCCTCGCCCCATCGTTGCTGCTCGATTCGCCACTCGCCGATTTCTGCCAGTCCAGCTTTCGGCAATGAGTTGAGCATTTGCTCCAAACGACCGAAATAGTCTTGGCAAAAAGGCGGATACGACTTCACCAAGTCACTGATAGGCAGGCCACCAGCACACGCTGTATCCATTCCAAGTAATGCAGCGTATGCGACCATCTGATCGCATGACGTAGAAAGCACGACCTTGCCCATACGCCTCTCGCCCCTCAGAGTACAATAGCTTTGTTCCAGCAGCACATACGTGCCCACGATTGTCTCATCTCGTAAATTCGATTCGGCATCTGGGTCCATTTCCGGTAGAGTCTTCAGCAGATTCGCGACGAGATCATCAGGATCAGGACCAATAACTCCCAGATGCCACTCCCATAGTCTCATCAGAGTTTCACGAAACCGCTCGCCACCATGAAGGACATCGCCCGCGTAAACAAAGTGCTCACAAAGGCCGAGCGTGAAGCGCCCAAGGATGGACGGATCAAGCCTTTCCACCTTTTCGAGAATCGCTTCGACTACTGGGTCCATTACTCCATTTATCAGCCCCTACCCCACCGCGTACCGGATCATTGCAAAGGCCCACAGGGTGAACATTCCAATGTTCAACAATGCGCTTACGGTCACTATCCATGAACCGAGGCCACGCTCGTCGTATAATCGGAATAATTCCTGAACCAATTGCCCTGCATTGATGCTGGCGAACGGGATGAAGCTGGCGGCGGTACCCTTTGCTGCCAAGATGCCCATCCACATCCAGACCGAAGACAAATAAATCTTCTGACCGTCTGCGATCAGAGCCTGGCCAATTGAGACTGGATGCAGTGCCCCCATCGGCAATTGCCGAAAGCCTGACGAAAAGTGATGGAGTGCCTGTGTGGGTCCAAGAATGGCAAGGGCGATCATCGCTAATACTAAGGGACCAGAAAGATACGCCCCCACCCGCTCTACCGTCGTGCGGCTGCGAAAATCCTCCACATCATACTTCACCGATGTGCCGGTGGGGATGCAACCAATGCGAAACTTCTGGCCCCAGCAAGTAATCACGACAGACTTCCCAAGGAACAAGCCAATCTCCTCGACCTTGATTCTGAGTTTGCGAATCGAGAGGAACGAGCCCACGGTAGCAACGATATTGAGACCATTGCCGACCGCTAATGTTGCCAAAAGAAAGGAAAGCTTCAATTCCGTACAGCTTCTGAATATTGGCGTAGCGGAGCCATTTCACCGGCTCCACAGGCCATATTTCTACGCTTGAGGATTACTTCCCCTTCCTCAGCTTGGCCCAGCGCTTCTTTTGACCTTCACGAATACGTTCAATCGCTTCGGGGCTCAGAGTTCTCTTTCCCCCAGCCTTCTTCACAGGATTTTCTTCAGTTTTGGGAGCACCAGCCTTTGCCCATCTCGCCTTCTGTGCAGCAGCCATCTTGGCACGGGATTCAGCAGAGAACGTTCTTTTGCCCTTCTTTCCTGGCTTTGAAACCACAGCCGCAGGCACTGTCACTTCCGTAGAGGATGCCTTCCGTTCGACAGTCCCCAATAATCCGAATAGCTGCGCTTCCAGCTCTTCGATTTGCTGGGAAAGTTCGAAAGCACGCTTTAGTTGAACGGCAGTTGGTCTTGTAGGCATTTGGCCCTTGTAGAGGAATTCTCCTGGACGTCAACCGCTTCTACGAAAAGACCAGTAGGCGACTACTCTCCGCACCAAATGCAGCAAGCCACCAAAATCACTTTATTCATTTATCCACAATGTTAAAAGCGGCCAACCATGTTGTAATTTCTGCGGCAACCGGTCCCCGCGGAACTGGCTCACTTGAAGGGTTAACCGTAGTAATCAAGTAGACGGAATCCTTTGTCAACAGCATGATAACCTCAAGATTAACGAAGTATACAGGCATCAGCTTCCCCGCTACCTTTGCATTATCTACGGTGATTCTCACCTGACTGTAAATCGAGTTATCAATTTTCTGCACGTTTATCAACGAGACACGCACGCGGTCGGCAAATCGGAGTTGAAATGCATCGTCCAATATCTCTGATAAGTACGCGCCTAACAAATCGTCACGGAACACCATTTTTTTAGCATCTGCTTTGCGGTCCCCAGGATTTGTGTTCGGTGCAAGATTTGTAATGAGCGCAGGATTTGTATTCTGTGCAGGATTTGCGATAAGCGCCGGATTCGCGGTAATCCCACCAAACAGATCGTCACCACAAGCTACATGTTCCGCAAACTCTTCAATACCTTGATGCTGAACTATGATCATCGGAGACAAATGACCAGTGGTTTCAGAATAGCAGTACTCGAAAGGCTCCCCTCGAACCCAGATATCCGCGATGTTAGGCGGAGCGAAAGGATCTGGTTTACTGCTTACACCAAATACATTAGCGCCTACTTCATCTATTGTTTTCTTTGCGTGAGTCCATCCATTAATATCCATTGCATAGAATGCCCCATCTGCAAAATAGGATGCCTCAGGTAAAGGTGAATGCCCATCATTTGCGCGAATCACAAATTTTCGAACATCGAGGCTTGAACCGCCAGCCATGCTTCGGTTAATCGACGCCATCATTGCCGTTGCCTTAACGGCCTCAAACTTTCTTTGCTTTTCGCTCTCCTCCAGCGAAGTTCGAAGACTGTCAGTAATCTTTGTTTCAAAAAAATTGCAGACGGCAAGAACGCCACCTCCCGCAACGACTGCAATTCCAATGAGAAACTTTAGCGGGTGCTGCGCCCACCATTTTTGGAAATCAAAACGTGGCGTTCTCCGTGGTGTGCTTCGAATTGACTTTCTTCCAGACATCGGGGAGCGTTTGTAGGTGCGTTCGTTTAACTACACAAGTCATTTCCATTCTTTTCTGAAAGTGCACCCCGTGCTCCAACGATGGTGCTACTCCGCGATAGTGTTTTGTTTGTTGGCACACTCCTCAAAATGCGAGGAACCGCTACCGAGTTATTCAGACGCAGTTGCGTACCTTCAGTCGGAGAGTACCGTTGCGGTCGATCTGAACGGCATCGCGCGTTGTGCTGACATCAAGCGTTCGTTCGCGATTCACAATTCACCACCATTTCGGTTGTTTTCTTTTCCGGAATCGCACCGCGAAGTTCGCATAGACACGACATCGCCGACTGCCTTCGAGGAGTACCGGCGCGGAAAGTGGATGAAACTTACGTCAACGGAAGAAGATGATTTATTTGAAATCGGAGGCGTGAATCTTGAAGATTTAAACCCAAGCTTTCTCTTCTGGAAGAAGTTTACGCCATTACCCTCGGAGACTATCCGAGGCCACCAATGTCTTGGCATCTCGTTCTCGTCGGAAAAAGCGCAATCACGTTACAGTAGTGTATCCGTTTGGGTTACGGCTGATTCGTACGCTCCTTTACGCGCATGGTTTTACATCGACGGCAAACTGAATAAACAAATGGAAGTGGTAAGTATTCAAAAAATCGAAGGAAAGTGGCAAGCGAAAGAAATTCGAGTTTCCTTGCCTTACGTAGATAATCGCCGTCAACCCTTGACGTACATTGACTTCTATACAGTAGATTCTCCGAAGGAGAAGAGGTAATTCTGCTCGATAAAGACAGGACAACCCTGCGAATCTCGGAAAGGATAGCTGCACCTTTAGTTGACGCACATTCCGGTTAAGACGCGCTGGATTTTTGGCATAATATCACCGTGCGGTGCCGCTCGCGAATGAGCGGGACCATGGCATATCCCGGCTTCTCTATGCAATGCCGATTCTTCATACACCGTTTTTCGGCTTGATCCATTCCTCAGGCTTTGCCGACGATCTGGCATGAGGTCCACCCAAAGAAGATTGCCGGGATGCGCGCTCTGGATTGCCGTCCTGTCACTGCTCGCCACAAATCTCTCTTCTCTCAAGGACGTCACGAAACTGCATCAGTCTCAAGTGGCAGCGAATTCACTCTTCCTGCCGGTCAACGATGACACGATGGGAGGAGATGCCGCCCGTTTGGAGGACAAGAACCACTTCACCCAGGGCAACTGCTGGTGGGACAGGAAAGAAGCCTGATCTCCAGGAATTGAAGGCTCTCCTTGTCGAGGCTCCAAACAAGACCATCTCGCTGCGCAAAGAAGGCTACGACGTGAAGAATGTGAAGATCATGGCCCTGGCCAATCCTCATCTGCTCCGCATGGGAGGGAAAGGCCCGTGGCCGGAAGTGACCCTTCTGAGGTGAATTCCTTACAGGGGCTTCTGTGGCTGAGTCAATGGACGAATTGCTGCTGGTGGATGCGATGATGGCATGACCGGCATAGGAGCAAAATTTGGCCTCTGAATTGGTGCCATCGCCTGAGGCATCTGATTTATTGGTCGAACCTGGGCTGGTGGCTGATTGATGGGCTTCGAGTTGGTGATCCCAGATACCAGAGCGGTAACGGGTCGCAATTGCACGACGAACGGAATCCCCAAAAAGTCCCTTCCCCACGGATGATGCCGAGGATGTAACTGCAGGTGCACCCAATGACGGGCGCTGACATTCGCTTGCAAGGCCTAATGTAGGATCTCAGAATCAGCCTATCTCCATTTCCCAGGTACGCAGCACTCAGCCAGACTCAGGTTCTCCTCCACTTTTTGCATTTCGTCGAACGCCGCGCCCGCGTTCTGCAGATACAAATTTCTTGCGCATAACACCAACCTCCTGCACACATAAAGGACCTTGAGACTTGACGAAACATTTGAACGCACACCGACTCCCGCCATCTTACGTTCAGAACTGATCGTCGCGCTCGGCATGTAAACGACTTTCACATCGAACTAGAATGCTCGCAAGAGAGCAATCGCAAGTTTGAAACTACCCAGCTCCGAGATTCTGAAGAGAAAACTCGCTGTCCATGGTCACGTCCGACGGCTTTGACAATTACCCCCCATCGAGTTGCCAGCAGTGACATGGACTGCCAATTGCCCGTTCACCGAACTTCTTTGTATCCCAGCGTCACCAAATACTAGACCTAGGATAGACCCCAACTCGTCAATAACTCAAGACTGCCTTACATTACGGCATCCCTTCTCACCATGATCGTCTCAACCGTAAGTTCGGGCATTTGCGATCGAATTGCGATGGCACTCTATGCCTACCATATCGCACGGGCCGCAGGCAAGGAATTCATTTTTATCTGGCAAGAGAACAACTACTGCAATTGTCCTTTTGAAAGGCTGTTTCAACCGACCGACAAAATGACCGTGCTACCACGCGGTCCTTTTGGAGAGGTGACACCAGGTTCATTACATAATAGGATCGAAGCCGCAAAGTCTACAGAAGGCGTTGTGTACATTGGAGGAGTTGCATACTACGGCCATGATTTCACCGATATGGACCGCTTATTCATCCCGTCGATAGAAGTTACATCCATTGTAGATGCCTTCCGAAGTGAAAACTGGCAACCATTGATGATCGGCGTTCACATCAGGCGCACAGACAAAAGTTACCAACAGCCGCCCTCAGTAGAACAATATGTTCGCGTCGTAAACAGTCTGGCAAATCACCGCCCAGAGTGTGGAGTTTTTCTCGCTACCGACGATGAAGAAGTTCTTACAGAATTCCAGCGGCTCTGGAAGGGTCCGCTCTGCCACTTTCCGGCTCGAACCTTACTCAGATCGGAACCTGACGGTATAGTAGATGCACTGGCAACACTTTACCTCTTACGATCAACAAACGTTGTCGTCGGGTCACTCGCAAGTGGCTATTCCATCTGCGCGGGATGGAACACCGGGTTCATAGACGTACCGTTTGGATCCTCAGAGAATTACGCATGGGACGCGCAACCATTACGAATGAAGCCGCCAAATGAGAAACTTTTTCCCCACTCCTATAGAATTGCTAATTCAATAACCATACCCCATTCACCTACGCCACGGCGAGAAGCTGTCCTCGGGGTATTCGACGCAGCTTATGTTATCTCCTGCCCGGCGACTCGGCATCGTGAGATGAAGGTTTCAAAGGAACTTGGGCGCATTGGCCTCAAAGCGGCACGATTTCCAGCAGTACCGCCTTCGCATGAGGAAGGTTCTTCGTGCTCACCATCCGAACGGAGTCTCACGCTGAGCAATATTGAAATTGTTCGGAGGGCCAAAGCCGAAGGTTGCCGAAGCGTCTTGATCCTCGAAGACGACGTCGTCTTCAAAGAGCAATTCTGCGTGACCTGGGAATCGATTCAACCAAAAATAGCCCAATTGAATTACGATCTTCTCTACTTCTACGATTGGGCGGATGGAGACACCCACTATGAGCCATGTATAAAGTCCATCAACGGCACACTTTGCACCCACGCGTTTGCGGTTTCTGTCAGCTTTTTTGACAAGTATATTGAGCAATTGACTGCACATTACCGAACTTCCGCGCTTGATCGAATCCTCGATTCAATTGACGCCAGGAAGTACGCGATCGTTCCGAATCTCGCCGGTCAAGAGGGTGGCCCCTCCTCGATATCAGGTTACTGGCCCAAATTGAGATGGTCGATGAATGACGGATGACAACCGCAATGAACATTCGACAAATGCCAATCTTGGAGCGCAGTATGCTCTCATGCGCAGCCATCCCCGGATGGATTACCAATGAAGAACTGCACTTTTTACTCGTGTGGACCTTGAATACTGCCTTGGTCAACCGCAACGCATTGGAAATCGGCAGTTACAAAGGCAAAACAACAGTCGGGATGGCGACGATTTATCGCCTACTGGATTCCGGACGACGAGTGACCGCGGTCGATCCGGGTTCAAACCAGTGGTATGGAGGTACAGAACAAACATTCGATATCCTCCGTGACAATATTAGCGCGTACGAATTGGATCGTTGGGTATCGCTCGCTCAGTGTGAGCCAAACCTCAATGAATTTCATCTATCCGACCAATTTGGCTTAGTATACATAGATGGTGAACATTCACTCAAAAGTATTCGACGAGATTTCTGGTTCGGCGTAGACCATTTGGAGGATGACGGATTCATTCTAATTCACGACGATTGCTGCGATACGTTTCCCGACGTATGGCTGCATTGCCGGCAAATTTCAGAGCGTTATAGCTATCGCTTCCTGGGGACAGTCGGAAGCATGAGTGCATTTCAAAAGCTCCACACGTCGAAGATCGCTCCACCTCCCATCATTTAGTCGCGTGCAAACGCCTGCAGCGGACGGGTTCAAAGATGTCAAACTATAAATTGCGATGACACCTATCATTGCAAGATCACACATGCTCAACCAATATCACCTAAGAGAGAGAGGCAAGCACCCGAACAATGGAGGAGGGTACTATGGGAAGAGTTTTTGCGAAGTGGTCTCCGCACTGCAGACTTTGGCTAAATGACGCCGACTGAATATCAAATCAAAACTGTTGGTAATCGCCCACTCGCTCATCATATGCCAAGCGTCTACTGAGGTGCATTGCGTGCGCAACTGACGCAACTTCCATAAAACTTATACTAGAACACTCATATTCAGCAACCAGTTTCACCGGAGCCCAAAGCTTGATTATCTCCTTACCAAAAAGCGCCAAGAGAGGCTGCCTTCATATTATTCCACTTTCCGAGAACAATAGGAATCATTGCATTCACTCAGATATCCTCTCATTAGAGCGCACGCACGAGCGAATTAAAAAGAAAGCAATAAGCCCCCCTAAAGACATTGCAACGACGCTTGCTTTATACACCAAACCACCAATTGCGCTGATCTCATCAAGATAAGGTGCCCCCCCCTGTTGGAATGCCGTGCACCGCAGGTATATCGTGCCGAGCAAAAACACAAGTCCCGCCCAGAATAGGAGAGCAGGGACATATAGGCGACTGACAATCGGACGGAACAGTTGACAGAAAAGAAAGACTCCAAATGAAAACATGGGCAGCGACACCAAAAACGCCAACGTTCTGTATCTCCCAATGTCAGCAAACACCCCACCAGTCTCTCCAATTTTATTCAAAATCAGACTCGACCATAATACTCCGAACAATCCCACAGCTCCACACCAAAGGAGAAAGATGCCAATTACAACACTCGATGTAAATTTAAGCTTCAAGGACATGGCGGAAGCGAATCAATGTAAGGTTGCGCCGCAGCTTGCATTAGCCCTTTTTCCGTTATCCATTTATCCTTAATATTATAGGCAGCATTAGCAGCAATCAGCGCTAGTGCAAACGTAGCAAGTGCACCCAAAACGGCGGGTGGGAATTCGATCGCGAGCGCAGTTAACAGCACTGTCCCCGCAAGTAAAAGTGCCGCTACAGCCTTCATGGTATCCATCAGAAGATTTATCAAATTCTCGACTCGTGCCAAAGAAGCATCGAAGGCACGTTGGGCATCCCCCTTGCATTCTCCTGTAACAGTCAATGTGACAGGGTTACTCGAGAACGTCTCATCGCAACACTGTACCGTTGCTGTAAACATGGCGCTACCATAATTTCCAGTTAATAGATACTCCGCCGTAAACTTAGTCGTACCACTACTCACATCAAGTGTTCCGATTCCTTTTCCTTTCGAAAACGCTCCTTCGCGAACATTCAATTCCTGGATACCAATTGTAGCTGAAAAACCTTCCGGGTCACTGTCTACGGTAATAGTTATCCCGGGCCCCACGGGAAGTGGAATGAGTGGAGAGAAAGTTAATCCCATCCCAGCAAGCTCGTTTGCTAGCGTCGTAACCTCTTTGGCCATCTCGTTAAGTTGATTCACCTCCTCTTCGGTGACTTGATACCATCGCTTATTGACAATACTCTCAATCAACGGACGAAGCACCGCGAACCTATCCTCAATCTGCTGCAAACGAACCAACTGATTCAATGCAGGCGGCGTAAAATTTCCATAATTATAGGAGGAATTCGATATAGTAATACTCACCGTCGGACTACATCCCGAGCTGCTTGAATCAGATGTCTGACTTGACTCAGATACTTGCTGAGCACTTAAAGCGAAAAACTGCAACGTTGACTCATCCTCACCGAAAACACTCGGCAACCACGCATTACTTGACTCTGGTTGATCTATTGCGGAACTCATATTTTCAAGCTTTGAGAAACAATATCGATTTCATCGGACACTAAAATAGTAACTCGGGGCAATTTATAGGTCTCCGTCGGAAAGACGCCAGATTAATTTTTAGAATTTTTGAGAGCGAAGGGCAGTGGTGTCTCCGGCGAAGTTAGACAGATCGCTTTTGCCCCCCCTTGAAGCGGGCGGCGATTACGATGAAGCAACACACACAGGAAATGCGCTTCCCACAATTCAACAACACCCATTCACCGAAAAACATGTCGATACAACCGTTGAGCGCCATCTAACTCATAGTTGGAATAATTCCTGTTTGCGATATCGGACCAACTCTCGGTTTGCCATGCGAGATTCGGATACGCCGCGTACGTTGGTATCGATTTGTGAAGGTTGGAAAGGAGTACGTCACTTGCTCCTTCCTCCCCGCCTCTTAGTGCGTCACGCACCTTCCTGAAGTAGGGCCGCCTAAATGCCACAGCATGAGTATCCAAAGCCCTCTGGGTACGCACCATCCCGGTTGAACACGTAATAGGCGTCTCGATGTGTTGACACCCGAGGTAAAACATTCCCCAATCAGGCGGCAATTCGAGTTCAAAAACTCTCAATTCGAAATCTGGATGAAAGCACACGTCATCCTCCAAAAGTAAGAGTGAGTCACAATCACGCCTTTCTGCCATTTGCAACAACAGGCGTAAAGACATTGCATGCGCCCGACGAGCAGTACTCGAGAAAAGACCCTGCTTACGAAGTTTGCGACCATCGATCGCTGGAAAGATTTCTGCAGATATTCCAGCTTTTGAAAGCCGTTCATTCAAA
>OUNM010449475.1_pt1 | contig 21681 bp, 17 predicted proteins | sample 1769961 | NCBI WGS metagenome assembly OUNM01 (sample SAMEA3914820, study PRJEB12502) | metagenome | biome: forest; material: soil | place: USA | collected 2012-03-12 | depth 0.3 m
CCGCCGCGCAGAGTCGCCTCGCTGCCACATGCGAATCGTTGGAACAAATCGCTCAAAGCATCGAGCACGGCCAAGCGAGGCCGCTCACCGAAGTTGGCCATCCGAACGAGAAGCCTGACAAAGCTCTTCCTTCGCAGAGTAGCACATTTTCGATCCTGAAAATCTCCGCCGAAGTCCGGGCGCTGGAGCTGGCGCGTTGGGGAAAAGACGAACTCCCGGCAACGAAACCGGAGGAATCCGCGAAGCACGGATGATAAATGTCTGCTGGAACTAGGCAGCCCAGGCACCGGCGCGCCAGACAAGCCTCTCTGCAATTGAACTTGTACATAGCCACGTCGTTTCGACGGGATCATTGGATAGCCCGCCAGGAACTAGACATCTCCGTGCTCGAACTTCGGAATCTCGTCATTTCCCCTTTCCTCTGATTCCTAGCGCAAGTACCGTCGCCGCACCTCCTCCCCAACTCCTCATGAAAAAAATCCTCAGTACATCTCTCGTCGCGCTTTCGATCATCGCGATCGCTGGCGCAAATGCCAATCCTCCGGCTGCTAGTGCAGCAAGCACCACGAGCGCCGCTTCGGCTGCCGATACCCAGGAACCCACTCCCAACACCCTGACTCCGGAAGAGCAGGCTGCCGGATGGGTGCTCCTCTTCGACGGCAAATCGGCCAGCAAGTGGCATAACTTCAAGAAGGATGGCATCCGCTCGGGCTGGCAGGTGCAGGACGGCTCTCTCGTCTGCGTCGATCCGAAAAACGCCGGCGACATCGTGACCTTCGACAAGTACGGCTGGTTCGAACTTCAGCTCGATTACAACATCTCGGAAGCCGGCAATAGCGGCATCATGTATCACGTCACCGATGATGGTGGCGCGGTGTGGGCAACAGGCCCGGAATTCCAGCTCGAGGACAACGAAAAGGCTCACGACCCGGTCCGCTGCGGCTGGCTCTATGCGCTCTATCAGCCGCCGATCGATCCTAAGACCGGCAAGACGCTCGACGCCACCAAGCCAGTCGGACAATGGAATCACGTGCGCCTGCTCATCAGCCCGACGAAGTGCGAGCACGAGATCAATGGCGTGAAGTATTTCGAATACGTGCTCGGCAGCGACGACTTCAATGAGCGCGTCGCGAAGAGCAAGTTTGCCAAGATGCCTGGCTTCGCAAAGGCCGCCGCCGGCTACATCGCGCTCCAGGGCGATCACGGCAGCGTCTCCTTCCGCAATATCAAGGTTCGCCCGATCGAGCAGAAGTAGAGCGAACCGAAGTGAGTTTGTTTTGAAATCCGGGCGTGGCGTTACTGCCACGCCTTTTCATTTGTTCTGTCGAATCGAACCGAAAGACGGTTGCGGCGCCAACTCAGTTGCACCGCCAAACTAGCAATCCGCAAATTATCTCAACCAATCGCAGCCGCCGGCTCCGGCGAAGCGTGATTCAGCGTAGTCGCAAGCACTGCGGCGCAGATCAAAACGCCTCCTGCAATCATCCTTAGTGTGGGCACCTCACCAAGGAGCAGCGCGGCGAAGAGAATTCCATACACGGGTTCCAGCCCGATGACGATACTGACCGTCTGCGCGCGCAAATGCCGAAGACTCGCAACGATGAGCCCATGCAGCAGCGCTGTCAGGACAACGCCGAGAACCGCAAGCAAAGCCAGCGTTCTTCCGGACACAACTGGGCGCTCGATCAACACCACCGGCAAGACAAACAGCGCCGCCGTCCCTTGCTGATAGAATGTAACCGTCATCGAAGAATAACCGCGGACCAGAAAGCGGCTCAGCAGCGGAAGCCCCGAGCAAAGCAGACCGGAAAACACACCCCATAAAACGCCCCGCGTCGCGTTGCTTCCCATATCGAGACTCCCCGCCACGAGCGCGAGTCCAGCGACCACGACAAGAGCTGCGCCGATGTCGCGCAGACGCAAGCGCTCTCTGAACAGCAGCGGTTCCAGGAAGGTTACAAAGAGCGGATAACTCGAAAGCGCGAGCAATCCCACAGCGACAGTCGACACCTGGATCGCCTTAAAGAAAGTAATCCAATGCCCGGCCAGAAGACCGCCGGAAGCGGCCAGGATCAGAAAGTCTCTCCAACCACGCACTCGCAGGCTCGTGCCCATCGCCCGCGTCACGATTCCAAGCGCGAGGCAACCGATCAGCGTCCGCCCAAGCGTGATCACCTCGGGCCGTACGTCGGGCAAAAATTTCCCAAAGAGCCCGGTGAACCCAGCCAGCACCGCAGCGATGTGGATTTGGATCAGCCCGAGTCGGTGATTGGCGGAAGTGTTGCTGGATGGCTGGTGCACGTGGATAGAATGAGCGCGTATCCTCGAATCTGGCACACGTCATTTCCAGCGATGATTTTTAACCGTGGGTCATAGCAGTCGCGAAGGATTCGCAAGCCGGGCAGCCGCCACGTCACATCGACAAATCACGTAAAGCCAGAATTCTGACGGAGAAGGCTGCCTCAAGCGTCTCCCGCACCCTGCGCTTTTCTCAAACGATCCATGATCGCGATTCCCAAACCTTCTTCAGGAACGGACTCGGCAATGATGAGATCGAGATTCGCCTCATCGAGATGCCGGAGCTTCGCAAACAGCGTGGCTGCCGCTTCGCGCAGATCACCGCTCGGAGAAAGTATCTCTTTGGCGGCAAACCCGGCATCGCGCGAGACGGTCCGAAACGCCAGCACGCCCACGCGAATTGGCTCCACGCCACTACTTGCAACGGCTTCAACAAGGTTCGCCCCGTGCGCCAGCAGCCGCAGCGGAGTCCGCGGTGCGTAATGGCTTTTCATCAGTCCTGGGGCCTCCATCGCCAGGCTCCGCACGTGCGTCTCCGCCTGACGCGAAATGCTAAGAGCCGCATAGAAAGTCGAGGCATCGTCCGGCTCCCCACGAAGTCTGCGGACATGCTGCCAGGCGGCGCACAGCTCCTCAGGAGTCACGGGCCCCGCGCGCAGAAGACGCAGCGTAGTCCCTTCGACCGCCACGATTGTGGATTCGACCCCGTGTGCTGTCGGCCCGCCATCCACGATCAGCGGAATGCGTCCGTCGAGCTCGCTCATCACGTGCGCGGCGGCAGTTGGGCTGATCCTCCCAAAGCGGTTTGCGCTCGGAGCGGAAAGCGGCCGCCCAAATCGCTGCACGATGCCGCGAAAAACAGGATGCGCGCTCATGCGCAACGCCACGGTCTCGAGGCCGGACGTTACGAGATCGGGAACGATTTCACTCCGGGGCAAAACCAGCGTGAGCGGCCCTGGCCAGAAACGCGCAGCCAATTCGTCCACGAGCGCGCGGCTTTCCTCAGGAATCCGCGTCATGCGTTCCAGCCAATCGATGTCTGGCAGATGACAGATAAGCGGATCGAAGTAAGGCCGTTCCTTTGCCTCAAAGATTTTCACCAACGCATCCGGACGAAGGGTATCGGCTGCGAGTCCGTAAACCGTCTCCGTCGGCAAGGCCACGGCAGCACCGGCCTCCAGCAACGCGACAGCGCGCGCCTGCGCTTCCGCGATGCGATCGGCGTTATCGGTGGTGAGAAGTTCGGTGTGCATTGACCGGATGAAATGATGAAATCAAAAAAGGTGGCAAATGACGACGACGCACTGGCGCAAAGGGCGCAAAGGGCGCAATAGGCAGCTCCAATAGCTTCGGCTGCCGCTTCTGCAATCCAAGACTAGTGAGCGATCATTAGATCCTCGCTCGGTCTCTAAAGATGCGTCATTTCCCGCGCGTCAACCGGCTGCGCGCTTCGCGCACCCGCGCCGCAGCATCTTGCGGATCATCGCCGAAGGCTACGAGATGTCCCATCTTTCGTCCGGGACGCGCACCGGCTTTTCCGTAGAGATGCAGCTTCACGTCGGACATCGACAAGGCGGCGGCCCAATCCGGCTCACCGCTGGACCAGACGTCGCCAAGCAGATTCGCCATCGCGACAGGACTCAGCAATTCCGTCGAACCCAGCGGCAGCCCGCACACGGCACGGAGTTGTTGCTCGAACTGGCTCGTCACGCTGGCATCGAAAGAAAAGTGACCCGAATTATGCGGACGCGGCGCAAGTTCGTTGATGAGGATCGAACCATCGGCGAGAAGGAACAGTTCGACGGCGAGCAGGCCGATCAAATCAAGCTCCCGGGCTACGGTCTGGGCCAGTTCGCGCGCGGTCTCGGCTACTTTCCAGTCGATACCAGCAGGAACCGTCGTGACATCGAGAATGTGACGCGCATGGGCGTTTTCGCACACCGGATAGGTGACCATCGAGCCATCGACTCCACGCGCCACGAGCACCGAGATCTCTTTGACAAAAGGAACCCACGCTTCGAGCACTGCCGGCTGTCCGCCAAAGGCAGCCCACGCCGTTGCCGGATCGGTCTCCGACGAGAGCTTCTGCTGCCCTTTGCCATCGTATCCAAACGAAGCGGTCTTCAATACGGATGGCGTGCCGATGTCAGCCAGCGCCGCGCGCAAATCTGCCTCGCTGGTGATGTGCGCAAAGCGCGGCAGCGGCAATCCGGCCGCAGCCAGGAATTGCTTCTCGCGAAGGCGATGCTGACAGATGTGCAGCACTTTTCCCGAGGGCCGTACTTCGCAATGTTCAGCTGCCCACTCCACGGAGCGCACAGGAATATTCTCAAATTCGAACGTCAGAACATCCACACCACGCGCAAATTCACGAACCGCCGCCTCATCATCATAACTCGCAGCGACTTCGAGGTCAGCAAGCTGCCCGGTCGGCGTATCTTCATCTGGACTGAAAGTGTGGATGCGATACCCCATGCGTCGCGCTGCGATCGCAAACATGCGGCCCAGTTGGCCGCCGCCCATGACGCCTATGGTCCGGCCCGGTAGAAAAACAGCAGGCTGGCTCATGGCAAGGTGGCGGCGAGAACTTCGGAAGTCTGGCGCGTGCGGAAAGCTTCAAGCCGTTCCCGCAAAGTCGCGTCTTTCAGCGAGAGGATGCTCACAGCGAGCAAGCCCGCATTCTTGGCACCCGCAGTACCGATGGCCAGGGTGGCGACCGGCACGCCCGCGGGCATCTGCACGATGGACAGCAGAGAATCCACTCCACGCAGCACTCGGCTTTCCACCGGCACGCCGAGCACCGGGAGAGCCGTATGCGCCGCGACCATGCCTGGCAGATGGGCAGCACCACCTGCCCCTGCGATGATCACTTGCAAGCCGCGGCCGGCGGCTTCGCGGGCAAATTCTGCCATCAATTCAGGAGTGCGGTGCGCGGACACGACGCGACGCTCGGTGGGAACGCCGAATTGCTCCAGCGTCTCCACCGCGTGCCGCATCGTCTCCCAATCCGAAGTGCTCCCCATGACGACCGCCACTTGCGGCGGGAGGTTGGGCGTAGGTGAACTCATAGGCGCATAGTGAATGCGGAAGTCCGAAGGATGAAAATAGAAAGATTTCGGATTACGAATCGGGAATCACCGAATTTTTCGAAATGCGCTGGAAAATCCCGCCCGACACGCCCTGAGAAATACCAGGTTCACCGCAGTCCCGTTCGTCCTTCCCGGCTTAAGTCCCTCCACGCTTCGCGGCACTTGTCATTTCCGTTTACAATCCCCGCCGCCGCTGCTCACCATTGCCGGATGCCGTTTGCTGAACATCCGCGTGAGAACATTGTCCTGATCGGGTTCATGGGAAGCGGAAAGTCGTCGATCGGCAAACGCGTTGCCAAACAACTCGGCTTCCAATTCATCGATACAGACCAGATCATCATCGACCGCGCCGGGATGCCCATTTCTGACATCTTCGCCCAAGTCGGAGAGGCTGCATTTCGCGATCTCGAAACGAGCGCGATTGTCTCAATCAGCCACCTTACCCGCTGCGTAGTAGCCACCGGCGGTGGCGCAATTTTGCGCGAAAAGAATCGCGAGCTTCTCCGGCAACTCGGCTTCGTCATCCAGCTCACGGCGACCGAGGATGTCATTTTCGAACGAGTCGCCCGCAATACCAAGCGTCCCCTGCTCCAGACCGAAGATCCGCGCGCAACCCTCCGTGAGCTCCTCGAAAAACGGCTCCCATTCTATGCCGACGCAGCGCAACTCACGCTCGACACCACAGAGCTCGACCACGCCGCTGCCGCCGATGCGATCATTGCCGAAGCACGCCGCGCTTTTTCGTGGCATCGTGCAGAGTGAAACAGGAACTCGTCGCGTTCGCACACCGGCTCGGATTTGACCTCTCCCGGGTCGCTACCTGCGGCTTGCCGCCTCATCGGGACGAATTCCTCGCCTGGCTCGAAGCCGGACATGCCGGCGACATGGCATGGCTGGAGCGAAACAAGGAACGCCGTACCGATCCCAATCTCGTCCTTCCTGGCGCGAAATCGGTCATCGTCTTGGCCATGAACTATTGGCAGGGGCCGGCACCGGGCCCTTCGCCTATTACCGATCCCACCGTGCCTGCTAGTGGCCGCATCGCGCGCTATGCCTGGGGCGATGACTATCACGACCTCATCGAACGGAAGCTGCGCGAGCTCGATGCTTACCTCATTGGCAAAGGAGGAGCGCAACGTTGTTACGTCGATACCGGCCCCGTACTCGAGCGGGACTTCGCGGCCCTCGCCGGAGCCGGCTGGCACGGCAAGAGCACGATGCTCATCTCGCCTGAACTCGGCACATGGTTCTTCCTGGCCGAAGTGCTCACCACGCTCGAATTGGAGCCCGACGCCCCACAGGCGGATCGCTGTGGACGCTGCACTCGTTGCATCAATGCCTGCCCAACCGGCGCAATCGTCGCCCCACACCAGGTCGACGCGAGGCGATGCGTTTCGTACCTCACTATCGAGTTAAAGGGCAGCATCCCGGAAGAATTCCGCCCACTCATCGGGGACCGGATTTATGGGTGCGACGACTGCCTTGCGGCGTGCCCCTGGAACCGCTTTGCAAAAACCTCTGAGGAATCCGCATTCGCCGCCCGCGAATTCGTTCATCAGTGGACGCTTCGCGATTACCTCGCTCTCGATGACGACCAATTCCGCGCGCTGTTTCGGAAATCGCCGATCAAACGGATCAAGCGCCGCGGATTTCTGAGAAACGTCTGCGTCGCGCTGGGAAACGTCGGCAGTGAAGACGACCTCCCAGCGTTGGAACGCGCTGCAGCCGATCCCGAACCGCTGATCTCGGAACATGCAAACTGGGCGATTCAGAGAATTCGCTCGCGGATTGCGGCCGGTGCATCAGGGATCATCGAGGCAGCGGTCGAAAGCGCAGTGCCCGCGCATTGATCCCGATTTGCCCAGATCGACAGGGCAATCGCGCATTCGCAAACCGCGCCTTTTCGCGCGAATTGCCGTTTTTGCGAACAATTCACCTTGCAACGGCAAAGAACCTCGGATGACCGTGGGCACTTCACTTTCCCCTTCTGATTCCGGATCTCCTACTTTCCCGGAATCGCCTCAGATTCCCCAGTATCCAGCGTCCGCCACATGTCCCCCTCATCGGATTCTCCACGCCAGTCGACGTCTCGCTCCTTCGTACAGAAAGCGCGCCCATCTTCTCTAACGCGATTCCTTCCACTATTGGCCGTGATCACGGTTTTCGCCGTGTCGGTAATGGCCGCAGATCAGGAGCAAACATTGCGCGCATTCAGTTTTCCTCCGGGCGCACTCGAGAAGGCCAAGGCGCGAATCGCTGCCGGAGATCCCGCTATCCAGTCCGCATTCCAGCAACTCTGCAGCGAAGCCGACAAGGCAATGCAGCTTCGCCCGCTGTCCGTTCTGGAGAAACCCAAAGCTCCCGATAGCGGCGACAAGCACGACTACATGAGCCAGGCGCCGTATTTCTGGCCCGATCCTACGAAGCCGAATGGCCTCCCATATATCCGGAAAGACGGCGAACGGAATCCGGAGGCCAAGGATGAAAACTCCGATGCCCCGCGAATTGGCCGCATGTCCTCGGCTAGCGAAACGCTCGCCCTCGCGTACTTCTTCACAGGCAAGGATGCATATGCTGAGAAAGCGGCCACTCTGCTTCGGGCCTGGTTCCTCGATCCGGCGACCCGGATGAATCCCAACCTCAACTTCGCTCAGGCGATTCCCGGTCTGAATACCGGCCGCGGCACCGGGATGATCGAGAGCCGCGGTCTCATCGCCGTGACGGACGCCGTCGCACTCCTCGCCGGCTCGAAGAACTGGACAGCAGCCGATCAGAGGGGCGTCGTGGACTGGATGCGCGCATATCTCGACTGGGCGCAGAACAGCAAAAACGGGAAGGACGAAGCTGCTGCCAAGAACAATCACGGCTCGCATTACGACGCGCAACTGGCGCATTTCGCCCTCTTCGTCGGGCAGCGCGATCTCGCAAAGAGCCTCGTGGAAAATGCGAAAACGCGGCGGATTGCCCTGCAAATCAAGCCCGATGGTTCGCAGCCGCTGGAACTCAGCCGGGCCGATTCATTCGGCTATTCGCGTTTCAATCTCCTCGCACTCTTCGATCTGGCGACGGTGGGCGAATATGTCGGCGTCGACCTTTGGCGTTATCAGACGGATTCCGGCGCAGGCATCCGCAAGGCCTTCGATTTTCTCATGCCGTACGTGGAAGATCCCACGAAGGAATGGCCTTACGAGAACGGCAAGAAATCGAACCGCGACGTCCTCGGCGGACTGCTCTGGCAGGCAGCTAGCGTCTATCAAGAGCCACGTTATCGCGCGATTCTGGCGAAGGATCCCAAAGCCACGCAGCAACGCGAGGCCCTGTTTTTTCCACAGCAGTAAACCGAAGCGCTTCTTCCCATGCATTGGCGTCTCATAGTCGTTTGCATCGCGCTCCTCGCAGCCGCCGCGCTCGCTAAAGCTGGGGAACCGGCCGCTCATCCGCGCATCTTCTTTATGATAAGCGAGGGCGAGTACGACACGAAGACGACTCTCCCGGCATTCGCCAAAGCGGAACTCGAACCACGGGGAGTGGCTTGCACGTTCTCCATTGCCCCGGCGGAACATCCGCACGATTTCCCGAATATCGAGGCGTTGAAAACGGCCGACCTGCTTTTCATCAGCGTCCGGCGGCAAGCACCATCGGAGGAAGCGATGGCGTTCATCCGGGCACATGTCAAAGCCGGGAAACCCGTGGCGGGAATCCGGACCGCCAGTCATGCCTTTGCACCACCGCCAAGCAAGACCCCGGTCGTGGCGCCAGCCGGGCACGCATACTGGCCGGACTTTGACCACGAGGTCCTTGGTGGGAATTACAGCAATCACTACGGCGTCGGGATTCCGACCTTCGCGAAGATCATTCCCGAAGCGGCGCACCATCCGGTCCTGGCGGGTATTAGTCCGGACGAGTTCGCCGTTAAATCGCACCTCTACAAAAATCCCAACCTGCCGGCCTCCACCACACAGCTGCTGACAGCCCGCATGGGAGGCCGCCCTGAAGTGGAACCCGTGGCGTGGGTGAATACAGCGAACAACCGCCGGGTGTTCTACACTTCTTTGGGCAGTCAGGGAGATTTCGAAATTCCGCATTTTCGCACCCTGCTGCGAAACGGCATTTTCTGGGCGCTGAGTCTCCCAATCCCTGACGGGCCTTCAAATTCTGCGTCCTCCTCGTTGACTTCGGGCGCTGCTGTAAGCCAGTAAGGCGTGTCGGCGAAGCCGCACGCCATTCGGAATGCGCGATTGACTCCCCGATTGTCGTTACCAGCCGGGCAACTCCAGTCGGCGGTATGAAATGACAAAAGCGTGACAATTCGGACCGGCGGGCCATTGAAGATGGATCCGCACGCACCGATGCCGCAACGCCTCCAGGGAACACAGACGAAGAAGCCGCCAGTCTCGGCAAACCGCTGGAGAATGCTCGCCGCGCTTGGGCCCATCTTACTCCTCGCGGTGATCGGAGTGCTCGGGCTTCAAGCCTTAAAACGCTCGGCTTTCGAAAACGCGCGTACGGAGACATCGCGTAAGCTAGCCGCCATTCTGAACGATCTCGACGCCGGGCTCGCAGCGCTCCGCCAATCCTCTGTCGCTCCGACGCTGTACCCGGCTCCACCCGCTCCGGCAGAACCCAATGAAGCTCAGAAGCTCTTTGACGAAGCCGCGGACGCTCCGGCAGATCAGGCCGCCGTTCTCTACGCACGGATCGAGACTGATTTTCCCAATGCCCTGGCAGCCAGCGGCGTCCCGCTGCTTCCGCTTGTGAAGTGGGCAGAACTCTCGCGCCAACCGCCAGGCGCGGAGCTTCACAAAGCAGCTGAAGCCTGCCTGCACGCAGCCGTCGAGTCGCATCCGTCCATGGTCACGCCTGTGCTGCTGGAGCGAATCTCCAGCCTCGTCGCAGACGATCCTGCTGGAAGCAAGCTGTTGGAAAAATGGTGCGACCGCTGGCATACGGACGAATCGGCCCGCACCGCCTTGCGCAAAGCCGAGGCGCAATCGAACTCGCTTCCACGCTGGGTTGAAGCCCCCAACGGGCCGTGGTGGGTGGAACGGGAAACGCCCAATCAAGCGCCGCAGCTCTTTAGCAAACCAAGCCTTCGTGAAATGACCGGGTCCGTCATTTCAGCTCACGCCGCGGATTCCCCGTCATACGTAGCTCTCGATCTCAGCTTCGCCGGAGAGCCACTATGCGACGCAAATCTTTCAGGCGACTCCCTAGCGCAATCCGCCAGAGTCGGATTCCAGATCACTGCCGCGCTGGTTCGCCCGGATCTGCTTTACGCTGCGCAACGCCAGCAAATGATCTGGTTGGCAGTGGTCGTGGCCTGCTCGGTTGGCACCGCCGTCGCGGGAATCTGGTCGATGCAGCGCGCCATCGATCGCGAACGGCAACTTCACGAACTGAAAAGCAATTTCGTAGCGAGCGTCAGCCACGAACTCCGGGCGCCCGTCGCCTCGATGCGCGTGATGGCCGAGAACCTGAGTTCCGGAATCGTCACAAGTGCAGAGCGCCGCTCGGAATATCATCGGCTCATTTCGGAAGAATGCTGGCGGCTCTCCACATTGATCGAAAATGTCCTCGATCTCTCCCGCATCGAACAGGATCGCAAATCGTACCGTGCCGATGAAACCGATGTTCCAGCGCTCGTTGCCGATGCGGTGGCCTTGATGCAACCAACGATCGAACAGCGCAAGCAGACCATCCTTGAGGAACTCCGCTCTCTCGATCAGACGCCCGTTTGCGACGGGCTCGCCATCCAGCGGGCTCTGATCAATCTCATCGACAACGCCAGCAAATTCTCGCCGCCAAGCACCGCGATCACGATCAAGCTGGCGCAAATCGACGCCACGAACTGGAGCCTGTCGGTCACAGATCAAGGCCCCGGAATTTCACCCGAAGAACGGGACAAAATCTTCGAGCGCTTCTATCGCAGCGGCTCGGAATTGCGCCGCGAAACGCAGGGCGCAGGGATCGGGCTCAGCATCGTGCGCCACATCGCGGAAAGCCATGGCGGTCACATCTGCGTGAGCTGCCCCGAAGCTGGCGGATCGCAATTCACGCTCTCGGTTCCGTTCCTTCCTCCTTTGCTAACTCACGCTCCGGAATCCAATGGCTCGAATCCTCGTAGTTGAAGACGAACTCCCCATGCGCACAGCCCTGCTCGATCTCCTGCAGGCGCAGGATTATCGCGTTGTCGCAGCCGTCGATGGTGAAGCTGGGCTCCATCGCGCGCTCACGGAGAAATTCGATCTGCTACTGGTCGACGTCATGATGCCGAAGCTCGACGGCTTCGCACTGTGCGCCGAAGTACGCAACCGTCAGCCGGATTTGCCGATCCTTATGCTCACGGCAAAGGGCCAGATCGACGACCGCGTGGCCGGACTCGATGCCGGCGCAGACGATTATCTCGTAAAGCCCTTCAGCAGCCGCGAATTGCTCGCGCGTATCCGCGCCCTATTGCGGCGCTCCGAGCGCAATTCCGTATCTGTCGCACTCGTTTCCTTTGGCGATGTAGAAATCAATTTCGCCCGCCAGACATGCACGCGAGGCAGTTCGCGGGTAGAACTTAGCGCCAAGGAATTCGGCATGCTCAAGCTTCTCGCGGAACGTCCCGGCGAGCCCGTTTCACGTGAACGTTTTCTCGAAGTCGTTTGGGCATACAACGCCTATCCCACCACACGGACCGTCGATAATCAGATCCTCAGCCTTCGGAGCAAACTGGAAGCCGAGCCAGCCCATCCGCGCCATCTACTCACCGTGCATGGCATCGGTTACCGGCTTGAAATGACAACTCCGTGACAAATCTGCCCACCCAAATCTGCGACCGTATCCACATGAAGAAGATCCTTCTCCTGAGCTATCTGGGTTTTGTCGCAGGCAGCATCGCTGCGGAAAGCGCACACCCATCGCCCGCCCAGCCCAGCCAGGACGCGCAACTGCTGCTGCAACAAGGTCTCTTTGAAGAAGAAGCCAACCGCAACTTGAAGAAAGCCGCGGAAGATTACTCCGCAGTCATCGCCACTTACGAATCACAGCGCAACCTTGCCTCCACCGCGCTGTTCCGGCTCGCAACGATCCGTGCAAAGGAAGGCAAAGACAAAGAGGCTATCGCGCTATTTCAGCGCGTCCTGACCGAATTTCCAAACGACGAAACGCTGGCAAAAATGAGCCGCGAACATCTGGCGCAGCTTGGTGGCGCTGCCCCCACTTTACCGGCAGCAGCAAACGGCGAAACGATCTCAAGCGACGAACAGAAAGAACTGCATCGTCTCGCGGACCTCGTCAAAAACAGCCCGGATCTGGTCAATGTCGGCGCCCTCGACCACGCCGCCGAAAACGGTTGGCTCCGTGCAGCAGCCTATCTGCTCGACCATGGTGCAAAGATTACTGGCGATGCCCTTGTCGCCGCAGCCGGTCATGGCCGTAAGTCGATGGTGGAACTGCTCCTGTCTCGTGGCGGTTCAGTCGATCAACTCGATGGCAATTCCAACACCGCGCTGGTGGCCGCCTGCGTGAATCAACATCTCGAAGTGATCCGTACCCTCCTCGATCATGGCGCTAATCCAAACATCATCGGAGGCACTGGAAACACCTCGCTGTATTACGCGCTGTCGTCACAACGGCTCGATATTGCAAGCCTCCTTCTCGACCACGGAGCAAATCCAGATCTCAGCGAATCCGACGGCAATAGCACGCCGTTTACCCAGGCCATCGGGCTCGGTGATCCCTTTATCAAGTTGCTCCTGGATCACCATGCCGATCCGAACAAGTTCCCCCAAAAAGGTTCTTCGCCACTCGTCTGCGCGCTGCTCGAAGGCAACAAGCTGCTGGCGAACCAACTCCTCTCCCTGCACGCCGATCCAAATCTTGCCGGCAGCCACGAAAGTCCGACTCCCTTGCTAGCTGCAATAGTGAAGCTTGATCCCGAGATGATTAAGCAGTTACTCGAGCGCGACGCGAAACCGGATCTCAAAACCCACTACGGTTACACGGCACTCCACTATGCTGTGCTGACCAATCTGGAAATCGTCAATTTACTACTCGACCACGGTGCATCCGTGAACATCAGAGCCGACAATGGCGAGACGCCGCTGCGGGTCAGCATGATGGGTAGGCTCGCCGCCAGCCAATCAAAAAACACCTTTCCGCTTCTTCCCGAAGGCGGAGCAGCCGACGGAAGCGTCAGTTATTCCGCAAGGAGAACATACTCTGCTGCGGACTTCAGCTTCTTCAATCAGGCGCTCGAGTTGCCACTGGGAGCGAACACCCTTGATTCCATTTCGGCGGCAGTCTCAAAACAACTAGCAACTGAAGGAAAGACGCAGGACGCTGCAGAACCTCGCGCGAAAGCCCAAGGTAAGAGCCTCGAAGAACAGACCCTTGCGAACAAGTCGTCGGAACGATTTGCGATCTGGCAAGCGCTCGCAGCAAAAGGAGCCGACCTCAACGCAAAAGCCGACGACGAATCACCGCTGTCCGCGGCGAGTCGCTCGAAGTTTACGACAATCGAGTCACTCAAATGGCTGATCAATCATGGAGCCAAACTCGACGCGCAGGCACTGCGCCAACTGGACTCGAAAGACCGTCTTGAACTGCAGCGCCTCTATCTTTTCGGCTCCTGGGTTGCAGACGGCGGAATTGCATTTGGCGTGCTGCCCGACGGCGGAACTATGGAACCGGATGACAAGGTATTACCGTTAACATCTTTCGATGCTCCACCTACAACCTTCTCGCTCCTCAAGAAACACTTCGCGCGCCAGATTGTAGATTTTGCTCAATTCGATATCCTAGTCTATCGCAAGCATGCCGATGGTGAGTATGCAGAAATTTCGCGAACCACTCTTACCCCTTCGGCACAGGATACTCCAGCAAAGGACCTTCCGTCACTGCAATGGGGCGACGTTGTCGTCGCCAAACTTTCCGAAGACCGTAAAGCTCGCCAAGTCTCTAACCAGGACTGGGTAAAACGAATCGTCATGCATCCGTTCCGGAAGATCACTGTCCATCTTGGGGAGGAGCAACAGATCCTATCCATAGCTCCAGATTTCGACGACTTGTTCCGAAACCGACGATCCTACGTGTGGAGCGCGATCGAGCCAGTATTCTACAACTGGACAATGGGATCTCTATTTTGGCCTATCTGCGCGACCAGGCCCGGCGTTCAGACCGACGCCATCCGACTCCAAAGATCGCTCGACGGGAAACAGCAGGAATGGACGGTCAATCTCCGCGAGTTATCCGCCTTCACCCCACCGGCGCCAGATAATCGTACGACTATTAACAAGCTGCTTTCCTCCAGACTGCAGGACGGCGATCAGTGGATCGCACCGCTTCTGCCTTTTTCCGATCCACAGACAATCGCGCACCGCAAAACAGGCATCTTCCGCCTGGTTGGCGGAAGAGTCTTCACTGATTGCCCGATTTCCAAAGCAAAGGAGAACTCGCCGCCGCCGACCCTCTGCGAGTTTCTCACTTACTCCTATGCAAATTCCAATATGCTTATTCCGAGTCCCGACCTTTCACATATCGTGATCCGCCGGCTGGGAACTGAAAACGGAAAAGAAATTGAAATCCCGGTGGATCTCACCGCAGCGATTCGCAAATCCAGTGAAGGCGCATCAAAAGGCGACCTCGCTCAATTGGATATCCCTCTGACGTGGGGCGATTACGTAGTCATCCCACCCATCACGGGAAAGGAAACCGCTGATTGGCGCGGCTTCGACGCTGATACGCTCGTCTTCTTCAATCGGATTCTTTCGCGTGAAGCCACCATCATTACAAATGAACCTCACCGTTGCGAAATGCATCCCCCTGCCCGGACCTTCCATCGATTGAAGTCAGACGAAGGAATCCCCGGATGGACCGCGGACGGTGACGACCCGGGATTCAGCATCCGCAAATGGCTTACCAAACTGGACGTCAATTTGGATAAGCTGCTGAGCGTAACGGTAAAATCGGCAGCGGGCGAACACCGATATACAAAGGATGAGCTTAACCGATTCGACCCGCTCGCCCGCGAAGGTGACGCAGTCTCTCTGGAAACGCTGTAACTTTCCACGCGACCGACATCTAACGCGCGGCCCCATAGTGCAAGCCTATCAATCGTAACGACAGACGCTGCCAGCTCTCCCTTGCAGCGTCTGCAATAACACAACCAGGCGCGCTTATCTGGCGCACCTGGTTTATAATAGGGTACGTCGCCCGAGGCAGACGTTACACCGCACTATTGCTCGCAATCGCCGGTTGCGCCGCTTCGTTCCCACGGCTCCACATGCCAGGTTCAGCCAGGGTCTCTTCGCGGAACTTGGCGGAACGGGCCGCGAGAATATGCGCGCGGCCGAGATAGCCGACCAAGCGCTGCGGCGCTTTGCGATCAACCACCGGCAGACGCCCGATATCGTGGCGGAGCATCTTTTCCAGCGCGGCATGCAGCGTTTCATCAGGATGCGCAACGATGAGGCAGCGGCTGCTGCAATCCAGCACCGTCGCCCCTTCAGGAGCAGTTTCCACCGCGCGGATCACGTCGCCGCGAGTGATGACTCCGAGGAGCACACCATCGGTATCCACGACGAGTGACGCCTGCCGCCGCGAAACGGCCGGATCATTCCTGCCAATGCGTTTGGCAAGCTCGTCCGCCAGCATATCGCCAGGGATCGTTTGCAATTGGGTCTCCATCGCGGATTCGACGGTGACATGGAGAAGCGGATCGGGCTCGTAAGTGTTGGGCACGCTCACGCCGCGACGCGCAATTTTCTCCGTCATGATGGAATGGCGAGCGAGTAAATGCGAAACGAGGAACGCAGCCGTGGCTCCTGCGAGAAGCGCAGGAAGCGTATCGGGCTGCCAGGTCGTTTCAAAAGCAAAGACCACCGAAGCCAGCAGCGCATGGGAGGCGCCGGCAAACATCGCGGCCATTCCCACGACCCCAGCCAGTCCGAGCGGGATGTCGAGTCCAGGCACCAGATGATTCATCCCCGCTGCCAGCAGAGCGCCGATGCCACTTCCAATTGTAAGCAGCGGGGCAAGCGTGCCCCCCGAAGTACCGCTTCCCAGCGAGATGGCCCATGAGATGAATTTCATCGCGCAAAGCCACGCGACGATCTTCAGCGGGAGATGATTGGAAATAATGTCTTCAATGTTCTCGTAACCGACGCCCAGTGTTCGCGGAGCGAAAATACCGATGACACCCACGGCGACAGCGCCGATGGCCGGCCACCACATCCAGTGGATCGGCAGGTGTTCGAACTGCTCTTCGACCCAATAAACAGCGCGGCTGACGATCGTCGCCGCCACGCCCATGATTGCGCCCAGCAGGATAAACGCGAAAAGCACTCCTGCGGTTGGCGCGCCGGTTGCAGGCATCGCAAAGACCGCACCATGCCCAAAGAACCAGATACGCGTCGCAGCCGCCGTGGCGCACGCCAGGCTCACCGGCACGACCGAGCGGGCATTGAATTCAAAGAGCAGAAGCTCGATCGCCAGTAACACGGCGGATACGGGCGTGCCAAAGATCGCAGTCATTCCTGCGGCAGCGCCTGCAGCGAGGAGCGTCTTTCGCTCAGCCGCAGTCGTGCTGAAAATCTGGCCAATGAGCGAGCCAAGCGCGCCACCAGTGGCGATGATCGGCCCCTCCGCACCAAACGGTCCACCAGTGCCGATCGAGATCGCTGCAGACAGCGGCTTCAGAATCGTAATCTTCGGAGGAATGCGGCTCTTATTTAGAAGAATCTGCTCCATCGCCTCGGGAATCCCGTGTCCGCGAATGGCCGGCGATCCAAAGCGAGCCATGACGCCGACGATCAAGCCGCCAATGACCGGCAGCAGAACCACAGCTGCTCCAAGGGTGTGATGATCCGGTGAAACCAGCCCCCAGCCGATGCGATGATAGAAGGCAATCGACGTGATCAGGCCGATGAGTTGGACCAGCCCCCACGCAATCACGGTCGCGGCAATAGCAAGGACCATGGAAGTCGCGGAAAGAAACAGGATGGAGTGACGGTGTGGTAGTTTGGACATGAAAATTAGTGATGAGGAATCTCCAGCCGGAGATCAGTCCTCGGGCAGCTCATCCAGGCGCCCGAGCAGTTCCCGCAGCGTTGGCCCGATGCGGCGCAATTCCAGCCTGTGCGACGTAGAGAGCCTTGCCAGAACGCGCTCGCCTTCCTCGGTCAGATCCAGCAGCACCTTCCGGCGATCATCCGCTGCAATGACACGCGCAATCAACCCGGTCGACGCGAGGCGATCCACCAGCCCGACCGCGCTGTGGTGCCGGATCTGGAGCCGCTCGGCCAGGTCGCCCACGCTGATGCCTTCGTCGGTGCGGAATCCTTTGATCGCAAGCAGCGCCTGATGCTGCTGGGGCGAAATGCCCGCATCCGTAGCTGCATCTTCGCTAAACCGAAGAAATTGCCGAAGCGTGTACCGGAATTCCGCCAGAGTGCGGATGTCATCGCCAGGCGAGACAGCAGCAGCATTTGAATTCGACGGTTTCGATACGGACATAAGCGGGAAGGACTATATCGCATTACGATATATTATTCTGCAAGCGCATCTTTTTGGATTCGAGATGACCTCAACACGTGCCCCGCGCACGATACAGCATTTCGCAGCTTCGCCGCGCCCATCGCATCAGAGTCGCCAGCGTCCTCAGTCTGTTTACTCTACGTTTAAGGTATGACACGCAATCGGCACCCTTTTCCGATAGCAACGCGGAATCTTCCTGCGTAGCTTTTCGATCCACCCAACAGAACTCAGTAGGCCCTGTCTCAATTACTTATGAAATTCATATCCTCCCATCGTTTGGGACGTTCCCTGGTCCCGATCCTCGCCTGCACGATTGCCGCGGTCCTTCCCGCGCTCGCCGATGAAAAGGTAGAGCCCGCCGCAACTCCGGCTGCGCCCGCGACGCCTGCAGCTCCCGGTACGCAGGTAGCACCCGCTACTCCAGCAGCAGCCACCCCTGCAGCACAGTCTGATGAAGACAAAGCATGGAGCGAAATCGCCGCGCAGGCGACGCGCCCGACGCCGCCTGCGGAATGGCAGCAGAACAAGCCTTCCGAAGAAGCAATCAAAGCCTGGCAGAAATCCGAAGGCGAACGCCTCATGAAGCTCGCCGACCAGGCCCACGACTTTGCCCAAAAGTATCCCGCGAGCCAGAAGGTCGCATCGGCTGCCGATAAGGAAGAGCAGGCGCTCACTTACGCCACTCAGCTCGGCAATCAAGAAGCCGGGAAGCGCCTCGATACCATCGACGCCGCCAAGCTGGCCGATACGAAAACTCCGGAGAACGCGCGCTTTTCGATTCGCGCACGCCAGGTGCAGCGCGCCGCTCAGGCGAAATACGAAAGCACCAAAGACACGAATGCAGCGTTTGCGGAATTGGAATCCGGCGCTCGCGCACTGCTGAAGGAGTTTCCTGCAAAATCCGAGCCCTACCGGATGTTACTGCAGATCGCGACCAACAGTCCGGCCGACAAGGCCCGCGCCATCGCAGAAGAGATTGCGAAATCCAATGCCGACGAGCCAGTCAAGGCCCAGGCAGCCGGCATCCTGAAGAAGCTCGATGCCGTCGGCAAACCGGTGGACATCCAGTTCACGGCCATTGACGGACGCAACGTGAACCTCCAGGAGATGAAGGGCAAAGTCGTCCTCATCGACTTCTGGGCGACCTGGTGCGGACCGTGCGTCGCCGAATTGCCGCACGTCAAAGCCGCCTATGACAAGCTCCACGAAAAAGGCTTCGAAATCGTCGGCATCAGCTTCGATCAGGATAAGTCAGCGCTGGAAAAGTTCGTGAAGGAAAAAGAAATGGCCTGGCCGCAATTCTTCGATGGCAATGGCTGGAAGAATAAGTTCGGGCAGGAATTCGGAATCAACAGCATTCCGGCAATGTGGCTCGTAGACAAGCAGGGCTTGCTCCGCGAACAAAACGCCCGGCAGGACCTCGAAGGAAAGATCGAGAAGCTGCTCGCCGAATAGTCGGCCAGCTTAGTTGAATTAATAACTTACCAAAAAGGGGTGGCGCATTTCGCCGCCCCTTTTTTGTGCCATTTACTCACGGCTGAACCGGATCGAACGCACCCGCACCGCCCCCGCGGATTCATTGGCCGGGTCGAGCCGAAGCTGGACGATAGCCCCGCGGTAATTGGCCGAGTCCGCGAGACGGACCCGGTATTCATGGAACTGCCCGTCGCTCTGAACCGGAAAGAACAGCGACTTCTCGGTCGAAAAACCCGTTTGCTTGAGCGTGCTCCAGAAGATCTGCGCATTCGGTTCGCTCGTCGCGAAGGCGGCATCGACGATCAGGATCGGATTCTCCTCGGCCTGTACGCAAAAAAGCGGGCTCAGTAACTGCGGATCGCCTTTTTCAAAATGCACCGCCAGTTCGCCCTGAATCGGCCAGCCAGCATCCGCCGCTTCGTGATAGTACCAGCCCTGGCGATCCTTTTGAAAATTCCATGCCGGAACCTGAATCGCTCCTGAGTCTTTCACGACGCGAGCCCGGATCTCTTGCTGGGTGCCCAGAATCAGTTCGTAGCGGTACTCGTGCACGATGTTATAGTCGAGAATCTCGTTCCTGACCGGTGCAAGATAACCGCAAGACGCAGACTTTGCGTCCCCCTCTCCGGGCGTCCCGGCAAAGCCTCCTCCAAATCCGGTGCAATCCGGATTCCACACGCCAAGGCCCCAACCATCCTTGTTGAGAAGCGCCGCCCAATGCTCGGTCGCCAGCCATCGGTTCCAGTGCGGCGGTTGCTTCGCCTCGACGGATGCGGCTTCCGCCCCGGTGAAGGGCCAATCGCCCGTGTAACTCACAATCTTCGAAAATGGCGGATTCGTATAAACCGCCGGCATCTCCTGCATCCGGGCCGCATACTGCCGATGATCGCTCCGCTGATTGTTCAACCGGCAGCGCGCGCGAACCGTGTTGCCATCCAATTCGAGCCAGCTTTCGAAGGTGCAATCGCCCGGGACGTCATTCAGCGGCCACTGCATCGGCGTGCATTTCACATGAATCGACTGGCCGTCGTGACTTGACTCGAGCACTGGAGAACCATGTCCGAAATGATCCCCAGCCTGTATGGGATTCCAACCCAGCCCTCGCCATTGTGGTGCGATCTCCTTGCCCGCCGGAATGAAGGGCACCGGTCCGCTGTAATACGACATTTGCACTTGCCGTCCCCAATCGTAGGAATTGATGAGATTCAAGGTGTCTCCAGATCGCGATAGCCAGGTAATCGCGCCACCAAGTTTCAGATCCGCCCCGACTCGAATCACGCCGTTATCCAGAAAGATCACGTCCGGCTGATGAGCGCGAGGCTCCGCGCGAGCCACAACAGAACCAAAAACCAATGCGAGTAACAAAAGACGGAAGGCCAGTTTCATAAACAGCGGGGATGGATTCCAATGAGGCAACCCCAGAGTTCGAACCAAGATTAGGACATGCGTGCGCAGAAATTGCGCTGCGGATCATTTCCCGATAACTCGTAAAAACAACGCTCACCAATCTCCTGCCCATGCAACGCTGTTCCTGGCCCAAATCGCCGCTCGACATCGCCTATCACGACGAGGAATGGGGCGTGCCCGTGCATGATGACCGGTTGCTTTTCGAATATCTCATCCTGGAAGGAGCACAGGCTGGATTGAGCTGGTCCACTATTCTGAAGAAGCGGGAAAACTACCGCGCCGCCTTCAATCAATTCGATGCCCGTAAGATCGCGCGCTACGGAGAAGCTGACTCCGAGCGGTTGCTCCAGGATGCTGGGATCGTTCGCAACCGGTTGAAGATCGCCGCAACCATCCAGAACGCGAAGGCATTCCTCGAGATTCAGCGCGAATTCGGCAGCTTCGACGCGTGGATATGGAAGCTCGCAGGCGGCTCTCCGACCCACAATGCATGGGACCAACACACGAGCATTCCGGCGAAAACGGCAGTATCGGACGCCATGAGTAAGGAATTACTCAAGCGCGGCTTCAAGTTCGTTGGTTCGACGATCTGTTACGCCTTCATGCAGGCAACCGGGATGGTGAATGATCACCTTGTCACTTGCTTCCGGCACAGCCAGCTTCAGGGAAAGAGCCGCGCGCGAAAGAAGTAATCGCGCTCCGGCTTTCCAGCTGATCTGCAGCTCACGCGTCAGCATTCGCTAACCGACGCGTAGCGATCGTTGGATCACTTCTTCTCGACACGCACGATCTGCAGTCCGTCCACTACGACGTAACCGTCAGTCCCGGCATTCGAGAGTGTCACCACGGTGCCTTTTCCCACGGGCAAACTGAATTTGCCAAGCGAGGCAAC
>OUNM010419237.1_pt1 | contig 21675 bp, 26 predicted proteins | sample 1769961 | NCBI WGS metagenome assembly OUNM01 (sample SAMEA3914820, study PRJEB12502) | metagenome | biome: forest; material: soil | place: USA | collected 2012-03-12 | depth 0.3 m
ACTGTAGGGACCTGATCGATCCCCATCGTGACGGAGTTCTGATTGGCAGCACCGATGCCTAATTGCAGAGAAAGGATCTGGATAACCGTGCCAGTCGTCGCAACAGCCAACACTGGTGCGTAGAAACGGCCGGCATAGATTGTTGATCCGATGCGCGCGGTCGACCCACCATCGCCGCCGCTGAATGCCGATACGATGGCCGCCTTGATCAATGCCGCAGCATTAGGGGGGAGATACGGACTGTTGGCGATTTGGACAGCGAAAAGAATTGGAGTAGGCGTGGCCGTCTTCCATTTAATTGTGTATTGCGGCTGCGGGATGGCATAGGAGGTATCATAAACAGTTGCTGTCGTGTCTCCATTGTAATCGCAGCCCGGGGCCTTTTTGCTCCAGATGGCCTGGGCGATATCAGCAGCCAAGCCGCCAGATACGGCGACCCATAACGAATGAGCCAGCAGGCTCACAGATCCGATGGACACGGCCGATGCGGTAGGATTTTCGGTCACGTAAACATCGATCACATTGGCAACGTTGAACACTGCCGCCTTGATTGCCTGAATGCTGTTCTGTGCGTTGATGGCAACGGTTTGTTGACGACGATATTCAAAATCTGAACGAGACTCGACGTCCGATCCGATTACACCATCGGCGGCATTGGTAATGCGGTCCCATCCGATAATCTGTTGATAAATTACGTTCAAAGTGCCCGCTGGGCACGCAGTTGGACCAGGCACGATTGCTGCAAAATTGGCTTGCACCGTGCCAGACGACGGGATTGTCACTTGCCCCGTGCACACGTAAATGCTGCCATCCGTGGCCTGAGCTTGTGCATTTACCGGGATCACCGTGCCAGCCAATCCGGTGATTGTGGCGACCACAGAGGTCGATACCGCGGCGATGCGCTCCATGAAATAGAGGTGCCCGATAGCGTCCTGAAAGCGGCCATCGGAAAACTGTGGGTCGACTTGATTGACAACCTGGGCGACTTCGTTGTTTTTGTCACCAATGATAGCGCTCAGGCTGGTGGCAAGCTGCCCTTGTGGCGTAGTCAATGCGGGATTGACACCGCCCCCGAAAGCCGAATTGATATCGGCTTGCACCCCCGCGAGAATGTCGGCCTCCTGCGGCAGGATGACACCTGTCGGCCCGAAGGTAATCGCCGGCACGCTGTTAGAAGTTGGCATTGGTCGTCGCTCCGCTATCGTCTGTAATTTGAATCTGGCCGGTCATCATACGATTTGAAAGCCCCGTGATGACGCATACCGCGCTGACGGTGCCAGGCACCCGCAATGCTTCTGCCACCACTAGGGATTTTACCAGTGATACGGGCGGCCACTGGCCCAACACCTGCTGGAAGTACGGGATGCCAAGGGTAGTGTCATACCACGCTTCCCCCTTGAACGTGCGCACCGCGCTCGCTGCATCTTGGGCGATGGCATAGGGTTCGCTTGCGAGAGCAATATTGCCGCTTGCATCCAAGACCAGATCCCATTGTCCTTGATCGAGAAGTAAGGTTTTCATGTTGGCCCATTCGTGGAATCCGTACCACGTTGCACGCCGCTATGCACATGGCCCTTGAGGCTCTTACCATTACTGACCACATCACTTGTGCCGGTAACCGTACCGGATGCTGTTACGGTGGTGGCAAGCACAGTTCCTGTAATCGTCGCGTTGGCGCCAGTAATGAGCGCGCTTGCGTGCACTTCCGGCGTATTCGCAGTTACTTTGGTGCTGGCGTCCATTTCAATATTTGGTGCCGTGGATGTGATCTTGTCGGTAGCGACAAATTCAATATCGGGTGCTTGAAGTCTGATTTTAGTTGGGGAAATAATGTTTATGCCGCCTGCGATAAATTGAATGTACTGGGCGGGGATGCCATTCAGTATGCCGCCGATATAGACACCATCGGCCATGTCAAAACGCCGCTTAGAACCGGGGTTCGCCTGCGCCTTGGTGGCCTTGACGGTGCTGATGTCACGATCAGAAAACAGGCACAGGCCGATATCGCCAACTTTCGGGTCAAGGATAATCGCATCCGTTCCACCTTGCAGACGGAAATACGGAATGTTATAAATCGTGCCATGCTCGATAGCCTGATCATCACCATCGATTTGATTGACCAGTGGTTTGACGTCAATGAAGCCGACCGGCGCAACTTCGCCGGCCGCCGCCACATTGATCACGATGACCAACTTTGCCGTATGGACGTTAGCGAGAATTTGACGCACGAGGAACGACACGGAGTTAAATTCCGACGTCGAACTATTCGGCCGCTGTTGGCCTTTATTTCCGTTACTGGGCATTGGGCACGCACTCTATTTTGGTGAACCATGAGCCACCCGGACGTTCAGTTTCTAACGCATGGGAGACCGTGTAGACGGTCCAGATTCCGCACGCCACCTTCAGCGAGCTAATCACCTTGACTTGACCGCCAAGTTTTATGTCTGGATTGAATACCGTCACCAGTGTCAAACCATTGCTGGTGAATGAAGGATACCCCACAAGGCCGGTCTCAGGCGAAATGACCGTCGCGTCACCCGCCCGCGCGCCACTATGCGGCCAGATTGCCAGGATACCCCGATCAATCGTGTAAAGAATGTCAGCAGCACGAGCGCATTCTCTGATCTGATTGAGGGTCGTCCCTGGGAAATATGGGTTCGACAACTGGGTGCTAACTCCGTTATTCTCAAAAGTGAGATTGGCGTTTTTTGCCAACCCTGCCATGATATCGGCCACGTTGGCGGCGCCTTTGTAGCTGTTCGGGGCAACGGGCAAAATGGCCGTGTCGAGGCCCGCAAATCCGACGAGGTTAAAGAGCACATCGGGTGCCCCGTGATAGTCACCCCACGCTTGATCAATCACCCCGGTGTAGACCGTTTTCATGCCATTTACATCGTCGCCGGCCGCCAGATTCACCTTGTTCTGCGCGCGGATAGCGGATGCGATGGGGCCGACAACGGTGAGTTGATTCATCATTGCTTGCGTGAGACCGTAGACGCGCATCTGCAGCGCTCCCATGGACTCGCCCCCGGCGTTCACGATATCGGCGACCACATGGTGATTTTTAAGCGTGACAGTATTGCTGTCCGTACCGCCAAAGGTCCCATTGGCAAGCTGAATCTTTACGTCAATTCTTTTTCTCGTGAAGCTCATGGTAGGTAGACCAGAACGAATCGCGTGCCCATACCCGAGCTAAACGGATCGCTTGTTCCTTGCAGATCGCAGAAGGCCAGATCGCCGATAAAGCCAAGATAGCCGCGGTTCACCAGCTTGTTGCGGTCGCGGCAAATCACCCCGGTTTCTATGGCGACGTCCGAAACGAACAGATCAAAAAATACACCTGTGGATTTTTCGTAAATGTTGATCTTGCAGCTCTGACCAGCCAGGACAGCATTGAGCGTTTGCGATGGAACTGCGGTAATTGGGATTATCTGCATCACGCAAACCCTGTAAGAAATGCCGATTCGTCGGCGGTGGGTTCGGCGGCCTGAACCTGCCCGATACTCTCAGGACTCGCACCGCTTGAAGATGCGGTTTGATCTGCTGGAATAGGCGTTGTCTGCGAACCTTGTGAGGATGTGTATTGCGCGGTAGCGATCACACGGACTTCTTTCAGGCCAAGCGTTACCGTAATTTTTCCGGCCCCGTTACGTGTCGTGCGGGAGTAACCCCGATCCTCTACGGTGACGTTCAAATAAGTTTCTTCGGGCGTCACCAAACTGTACAGATCGAGTGACGATTGCAATTTTTTTACCTGGGATAACAACAGTTCACGCGCGGCCTCACTTTGCCCAGTGGACACCGTCATTGTGGCTTCAAACGGCGAGCCTGTTTTATTGTACGTGGTAAAAGCACCCTGTTCTATGGGGAATTCCGAAGTGCGTGTTGAATTGTGATAGGTCATGCTTTCCAAAGTCTGGTAGGTTAAAACTGAGTTTCCAGACTGATCGAACAGCCCCCACACTGGATTTAAAAAGTTTGTTGGAAGACCCAACGCATCTAGTTTCGCCAAACCCCCTGAAAGTGCCAGCACTTCAGCCACGCCGCTACGCACCAGGGGCGGCACACCTGGTACATTGGGTACGTCCGGAAATTGAATGTAAGGCATCAGTTAATCCCGGTATTGGACTGCGGAACCATCAACGGATAGCTGCGGAATGCAGATTGAGCATCACGCGCGATACCTTGTGCATCGGTGGCCTGAGTGTGGATTGTCATGGTGCCGATTTTAACCTCATTGCTTGCGGTATTCCCCCCTCCGCTACCCCTGGCGGCCAGGCGCGCGCCTGCGGAAATTTGTTCATTCGACACAAAGCCGCTACCGTTCTCGTGATTGATGATTCCTCGCATCAGCGAGATCAATTGATTTAGGTCGTTAAGGTCCAGCTTGCTTCCGGCATCAACGCCGGTTTCTTTGACCAGCGCGCGCACGTAAGCTTGCACGTTATTATTGTCAGCGGCAGGTGCATATTTTTGGACGATGGCTTGAATCGTGTCGATACCGCGGCTGCTGTAAAGTTGGAGCTGGCGACCCAGCGCAGCAATGCCCTGATCCATCGAGCTGAACACGGCAAACCTGCCACCCGCACCGCCTTCTTTCGTGGCACCTGTCTGTCCTGCAAAATTTAGATTCCCCGGATTGTTATTGCGAATGCCGCGAGGTGACGCAGGATTGCCACGGGCGGCCGGGTTTGGTACCTGCACGGATGGTGCTGCGGCTTGCGGAGCGGGCGCAGGGGCGCTTTTTCCAGTGATTGCACCCCATATAGCATCTACGCGACCCTTGGCCCAGGAGAAGGCCGCTGTAAGCCCGGTCTTGAACGCCTGCAGGATGGCTGGACCGGCATTGGAAAATAGGTCAAGCAGCGACGTCCAGTAATCGCCGATGTCCTTGAACATTTCAGACCAGGCCGCCCGGATCTCGTCGCTCGATCCGAAGAACAGCGATCCCACCGCCTTAACGATGCTGGTCGCAGCATTGAACCAAGCGCTAAGCGTGGTGCCCAATGCCTTGAAGGTATTTCCGAACACCTCTCGTGCAGCCTTCCATCCGTCGGCAAAGAACTGGAAGAAACCAGATAGCGACGATTCGCTACCTTCCATCCATTTTTGCCACTCTTGATAAACGTAACCCACGACCACGGCAATGGCCGCCACAGCAGCAGTAAGCGCGATTACCTCAGCAAATGGAATGGCCGCAGCTACCGCAAGCGTGGTGAAGAAAGCAGCGACAGCCGGCCCGTTCTTCTGCGCCATCACTGCCAAGTCTGAAATCTTCTCAAGCAGCCATTCAAGCGCTGGGGCCGCTTTCGTCAGCAGGTCACGGCCCAGTTTTTCGGAAGACTGGCGCAAACCCTCGATGCGGGCCTGCAGTTGCTGTGCGCGTTGGGCGTCGGCCTCCGTGACCACTCCCAGCCGTTTTTGAGCCTCAAGCTGTTCTTGAACATATTGCGGCCCGCGGCGCAAGAAGTTGAAAGTGTTCTCGTCAATGCCGAGATTTTTTGCGATCAACAGCGCTTTGCCGGGATCTTTTTTATCCAGATCGGACACAATTTGGGACAGTTCAATCATCGTCCCGTTGACTTCTTTTAATTTCGTGAAGTCTCCGCCAGCGCGCGCGAACCACTGCACGAAATCGCTACTCAGGCCGAGTTTGAATTTTGCCAGTTCCGTGGACACGTTGCGGAACGTTCCTGCCATGCTTTCAGCAGTGCCACCAGAGCGTGCCGCAGCACCCTCCCAGGCAGACAAAGCTTCCGTGCTGCTGTCGACATTGTGGGCAAGGCGGCCCAGCTGAGCGCTGCTGTCAATTGACGCTGTGACAAATGACTTGAGGCCTGCACCGGCCGTCAGAACAGCCAGGAGGGAAAGCGCCTCGACTTTGATGGACGCGAAGAATTGCGCAGCCTGCTTGCCGCGCTTCTCCATTTCTTTTGCCGTGGTGGAGGATTCATCTTCCAGCGAGCGCAGACTTTTTTTGGTGTCCGCTTCGCCTTTTTTGAAATTTGATCCGTCGAGACCGAGCGTTACGATGAAGGCATCGATGATGTCAGCCACTTTACTCCCCTTGCTTGTTCATCACGGATTCATTGTGCGCGTCTACAACGGCAATTTCAATCAACTTCCAGAGGTCTTCAGTCCCATACACGGTATCGAGTTCGTGGAGGGTCGCGAGCCGCCGGGAAATAACCATTCCGATTGCTCGCGGCAAGTTGACATACTCGATCAGTCCCCGGTGGAACTGGCCGCCGCCGGCCCCTGCTTGAATTGGACGGCGGCCAGCAAAAAACCCACATGAAGAGTCAGCAGGTTTTTGCGCAACAGGATGCGCGTGCTGATCTCTTCGATGTCGTCTTCCACCAGCGAACGCACGATGTCCGGATTGCTGGGATTGGGCTGGATACGGACGCAGGCGAACATTTCGCCCAGCAGCGGTTTTGCCTTGTCCCAGGGCAGGCCACCGAAGGCTGCGAGGCCCATGCGAAAAACGCCCTGCATACCCGATGTTGCGATATCGTCGGGCACATCGACGCCTGAACCTGCCAGCGCGGACAGCGCGCGCAAGGCCCATTCTTCGGCCTGGCTGGCCGGCATTTCGGTCAGGATAAAGACCTTGCCGGAATCCCGGTTGTTCTCGGCTTGCGAGATGGTGACGGATTGTACTTTGCGGGCCATGATCAGATTTTCGACGGTTCGCATTTATCCCAGGCGATGGAATATTTGACGGGTTGGAGGACTTTTTTGACGCCAGGAATCGGCGTTGCCTTGACCAACACGCCATTGCTCATGGTGTATTTTTTACCGATTGCTGGCAACAGGATGGTGGCGAACGCCGTCAGCTTTTCACGCGCGGCGTTCTCGGCCGCAAGCCAGTCTTCAAACAGTTGCAGCGATGGCGAGTTCGGACGGATCACGATGTTTTGCATTGTGATGGTAGGCAACCATGCGTACGAAATCAGACCGTCAACGCCTTTCGACACTTCGGCGTTTTCCACCTCGTCGGTATCGAATGCGTCATCGGTATCGTAACCCTGCAGTTGCTGGGCAGTTGGGTACAGGCCGGTAATGCCCAGCATGTAGACGCTGTTTGCTGCGGTGATAGTTTGCTGTGCCATGAATGACCCCTTGATTACTGCAGTGCGATGGAAGCGAGGTTGAGCGCTTGCACGCTGCCGCCGTCCGTGTAGAAGAAGGTTGCCGGGAAAGAGCCGCGTGCGGCGCGCACCGCCGGCGAAGCATCGTTGATCAGCAGATACCAGCCGCGAGTAGACAGCGTGGTGTCGATGATCTTGCCGGCGGCCGCGTTGACCTGGGCGATCTGCGAAGACGACAGCGTAACACCTTGACGGATGGCACCGAAGTTGATCGCCTGATTGATCGGGTCAGCCAATGCCTGCTCATACTGGGCACGGCCCACGGCGTTGTATGGGATCGAACCGACATTGACCAGCAGCGTAATCAGTGCGGTCTGGAAATTTCCGTTCATCCAGATCTGATTGATGTAGCTGTCCAGCCAGGCGAACGCGCCACCGACCGAACCCGGATACATGAAGCTGAAGCCCTGGGCCGAGTTGGCGTAGGCACCGTAAAAGTTGTAGCCGTTGACATCCAGATTCACGGCGACAGTCTGGTCCTGCACCGATGGCACCAAACCACCCTGGGTGCGGAACGCCAGCGTGTTGCGACCACCCGTGCGCGTGAAGTCGACGGAGGCGCAGTAGCCCATGACGAAGGCCGCGTGCAGAGGGTCCTTGTAAATGGGCACGCTGCCCGACAGCAGCAAGCTGTTCACCTGGGGGCCGAAGGCGGTGGTATTGCCCGAAACGGAGGCATTTGGGTCCGTATCCCAGCAGGCGTACACAAAGCGGTTGTTCTGCTGGGATGCCCAGGTGGCAAATGCCACTTTATCGGCAATGACCGGCTCAAACGTCGTCATGAAGCTGGCGAAGTTCAGGGCCAACGTGCTGAGAGCGGTCATTGCAGCCGCTGGCGTGGCGGCAATAGCGCCTGCCGATGTCACAGCACCCGTGGCGGCCGTCAGCAGCAACGGTGCAGCCAACGTACCGGTTGCGAAGCTGACGACGGACGATGCACCCGTAGTGGTCGACGTGAAGGTGAATGCTTGGCGCTGCGCGTCATACGCGACAGTTGGGCCGGCGGTAAAAGCTGCCCCGATCAGTTGGGCCGCGTTGCTGAAGCTGGTCGCGGTGGACAGGGTGATCGTACTGGATGTTTTGTTCGCACCGTCGAGCGAAACGGTCAGTGTGCCTGGCGGGATCGCCTGCAACTGCGCCAGCGTCATGCCCGCCAGGGATGCGCTGCGCAGGTAACCAGCAACCGGAGCGATTGGGTATTGCGAGAACAGCAGGTTGCCAGGCTTCTGCGTCGAGCTGTCGAAACCGGCGAAGTAGACGGCCGCCAAAATTGCCTCCGTGCTGGTGGCACCGAAGAATGCGGCGACGGCGGCATAGCTTGGGAACTGCAACACACTTCCGATGGGGATAGCCGTATTCGTGGACAGGATCGCACCGTTGAGTACGATGGCTGCACCACCAGAAGAGAGGACGCCCGGGTTGACCTGAACGATTTGAGAAACTGGGATTGTCATCTAAACACCTTCAAGGTTTAAAAGTGGCGTCCACACTGACAAGTTCCAAATTCAGAACGTCGGCGTAGTCTTGTGGGACCGTAACGATAGGATTGAATTGTAGCATGGCGTTCACCATCCACCGCGCCTCGAAAAGTGCCTCAGCATCGATCACGGGGAGCATGCGGGGGTCTTCGGCATACAATGGTTGGACATCAGGCCCCAGCACCGTGCAGCCATATGGGTCGCGCAACATCGTGGACAGCACCATCGCCCAGTCCGAAGCATCAGGGCCGTAGCAATCAATCTGCACTGCGTATTCGACGCTCTGCTGCACATGGCGCACGCTGACGCCGTCGTAGGTTTCAATATTGGTCGCGATACGATTCTGCGCCACTGCGGTCATAGCGATAAAAGGATTCACCGGAGTGGATACATTATTACCCAGGCCCTGCACGAGTTCGCAGTCAATCAGGCCTTTAATGAAAGTGGTCAACGCGGTGTAGATTGCGAGCTGACCAGGGCTGACAGTCGCGCTCATGGCGTCACCGTGGTGGTTTGCAGACACACGATCACGGAACACCAATCCGGCCAGGTTTCTTTGACGTTGACGATTTTCCAGTCCTGCACCACGGCGCCCGGGACCTGCGGAAATTTCAGGATGTCACCACCCTTGCTGTCCGCGCGCACGATGCCGACCCAGTTACCATAAAGATAAACCGTGCGGAAAATCCCCTGAATATTCAGGTTATTCATGCGCTCGATATCCTTGCCGCTGCTGGCCTGCACCTGGGCGGGGCCGGTGAGCGTGGCAAACGTTGGGATTTGTTTTGATGCGGCGTCAGTCGTATAGCCGGTGCTGCGCAACAGCGCGATCGTCTGGTCGGGATTTACCGCGGAGATAACGCCGCGCACAATGCCATGCAAGTTCATTAGTCGCCTTTTACATCGAAGTCCACCGAATTTAACATATGTGCGGTATCGATCAGCGTTGAATCTTCGCCAAACTTTGACTTCTTACGCGCCAACGTTTCTTTACTGTCGGGGGGATTGTTGAAAGCGATGATGGTTTCTTGCAATTGCCCCTTCATGCCGTAACCCATTCGACCGAGAGCGAGGGTAGTATCGTAACCTGCAGCGGCCAGGACGTTACCGAGTTTCTTCCCCCATCCGTCTTTATTTTGCGCGATGAACTGGCGGAAGAATGGGCGCGGCGGCATTTTGCTGGTGCCGTAATTGAGATGGGCGGCCACCTGCGCAACTGGTTGTCCGTCAGGATACGTCGCATCTTCCAGAAAACCGACGCGCACAAAAGTGCCTTTTGATACGCGTTCAGAAATTTCTTTTAACTTTGCCGCCAGCTTGTCACCACCGGAGAAAGCTGCACGTTGACGGGTCGCCACGGTGTCACCGGAAACGGCGACCGGGCCGGATGTAATGCATTGAGCGATAGGGGGCGGTGGCGGCCCAATAGGCGGCACCGTATTGCGTCTGCATGTAGTACGCGGAATTGGCGTTGACGCCTTCCATGGCGAACTGAGCTGACACGGACCCTTCGGTCGCGCCGCCGACGCGGCCAACTTGCCCTGCCGTTGAACCTGCACCACCTGGGGTGGTGACGCCATCAAGCTGGGCGATGTGGGCCACCAGCATATTGAGCAGGATGGAGCGACGATTAAGATCACCGACCACGCTGCAAGGGGTGTTATTCAGAAGGAACGTCGCCGCATCGAAATAGCCTTGCAGTGCTCCGGGAAACTCCGCGTTGAACAAAGAAAATGCCGGATACCGCTGCACGAATGCAGCCGGATCGAATACGACGACGCCGACCATTATTTGCTACCGGCAGCCAGGGCGGCGGCGGCACGGGCGGCGGCTTTGTCGGCTTTCGATTGCGGTGCACGCACGGGTGGCTTCTCGCGCAGGGCGGTATCATCGAGCGCCTGCTTTTCGTCTGGCTTGAGGCCAGGTGCAGGTTTGGCGGGATCGAGGCCTTCAAAGCCGGTTTTCTCGCCCTGCAGATCCAGCGACATATCGTGCAGATCGCCAACGGAGTCGGTCTGATGGGTGAAAATTGCCTGGCTGACGACGGGCGCGAAATCGGCATGCGTGGCGAAGAACAACGCGGCTTCGGATTCGTCCACATGGGTCAGGCCATAACCGCCTTCGATCATAGAACGGTTCATGCCGTTCAGCGTGATCGCTTGACCTTCCGATCCTTTGAAGGTGATACCGTGGGGAAGTTTGCAGCCGATAAGAACTGTAGACATTTTTAAAGCTCCATGAAAACAGCGCGCACCACGGGATGGGTGCGCGCTGGTGGGTGTTACGTTAGACGCCCAGCAGTTGGGCGATGCCGACAGGATAGGTGATGATGGCGCCCCAGGTGCCGCCGGCCTTCTTCTGACCCCAGCTCGACAGCGCAGGGATGACCGGGCCGGCGCGCATCTTCTCGGTAAATGCGCAGTGGCCGACGTCCTGACCTTCCACGTTGTCGGCGATCATCTGCACGAGCTGGCCCGAAGCTGTAGCGTATTCGACGGCGGTATCGATCTCCAGATTCGGGAAGTTCTCCTTGATCATGGCCTTGACCGACACGTTGAACGGCGTCAGTTTGCCCAGGTTCACCGAGATGGCGGGCGACATGCACAGTTTGCCCTTGAAGTCCATTTCGATGATGCCGCCGGTCTGCGCCACCAGTTGCTGGAACAGCGCCAGTACATCGGCGTAAATTTCCAGCGCCGTGGCGTTCAGCCAAGTGACGCCACCGGCCGCCTTGGTGATCGGGGTGATCGGCGCGATCAGCGCAGGGTCGTTCAGCAGGCCGTAGTTCTGCAGACCGGAGATACCGAAGGCATAAGACTTGTTCTGGAACTTGCCCATGATCAGCGCCGAAGCGATGTTCAGGCGGTTCGCCCAGTCAATTTTGCCCTTGCCCATGGCGTCCAGTTCCTGCATACCCCACTGGGTAACGGTCTGGTAGGTGTAGGACTGGCGTTGAGGCCAGTTCACGTTTGCGGTGATCTCGCCGTTGTTGGCATAATCACCGTAGCTCGAAACCTCACCGGCCGATTCGATCACGGGGAAAAAAGCCGTACGCGTCACCCAGTCGCCTTTTTTCTCTTCGCCCAGGATGCCGGCGAATTTCATTGGCGACGTCACCACTTCGATGAATTTCGGGTCGACGTAGTTGGTCAGGAATGCCGGAATACCGGAGTTCGACACCGTGACCAGAGCGGGCAGGGCATCCATCGCCATGTCGGCATCGTGCCGGAATTCTTCAGGCAAGTAATCCTGCGCCAGCCGGCCCAGGTCGATGCCGTAGGTCTTGGCGAGGTAATGCAGTTCTTCGCGAGCGCCCATATTAATCTCCGTAGCCGATTTTGACGAGTTCACCGACAGCGGCTGAGCTGAGAGCGGAGAACCGGGTTTCGATGTAGCTGGAAGCGATAACCGTTTCGCTCGCAACCGTGCCTGGCGTGGTGGTCAGGTTGTAGGTGCCGGCGGCGCCCGTACCCGTACCCAGCGCGGCGATGTAGGTGTTCGCCGGGATACCTGCGCCGACGATGGACTGGCCGACAGCCAGGGTGCCGCCGGAAACGGCCGTCACCGTCATGACGTTGGTAGCGAAGGACGCGGTGACGGTCACAGGTGCGACCGTTGCGCCGGCCGCCGCCGTGGTGATCTGGCCGGTCAGCATGTTGGCGAAGACTTTGTTGAACTTGGCGGCGACGGCCAGCGTGTTGCGTGCCCAAAAATCGCCGCGGGTATGCAGGCCCATGTTCTGACCTGGCAGCATGGTCATGCCGGCTTCGGACAGGTAGACCGTGTTCAGGCCCTGTTGCAGATTGCCGACGAAGCCGTTTGGCGTGCGCGGCAGGCCAGCAGCCACGCCAACGGAGGTGTTGTAGACGACTTCGGGCGTGACGCCGTAAGCGTCGATAGCCGAAGGGATCGCCCAGCCGAAGCGGCCGATGGTGACGCCGATTGGCGCCGATACCAGGCCGCTCGGTCCGGTGACGTAGGACAGCACAGGGTTTGCGCTGGCGCGCGAGCCTTCAACGCCGGGAGATGGCTGTTGGTTGACGGAGGTGGGGAAGCTCATTAGGACACCCGTTTAATTGGTGCTGCGTTGGGGAAGCGCTTGGCGATGTCGGTCACCAGAGCGGCGTCTTGCGCAATGCGCGGCTTCGGCGCGTCGGCGGTCGTTTTCAGCATGCCGACCATGGCGCGGAAGGCAGCCGGCGGCACGCCCTTGGTATCGACGCCAGCGGCGTCCAGTGCCAACTTGTAGACAGCCTCGGCGCTGTCCATCGCCACCGACAGATCGCCGATGTGCGGATGCACTTCTTTCTCGGCGTTCCGGATCGCTTGCATACGGGCAATCGTATCGGTCTCGACCTTCTTCAGTGCTGCGTCCATCGCAGCTTTCGGCACGCCAGCAGGCGCGGCGGGAGCTGCTGCACCTGGCGCAGCCTCGGCATCGGCGGCAGCGGCTGGTGCCATCTGCGAGCACAGGGCCGTAGCTTGCTCCATCTGCTCGGGGGACAGGCCGGCGCCTTTCAGCAGGGCCAGCAACTGGTCGGATGGCGTGGCGTCCATGGCGGTGTCATCGACAGCGTCGGTATCGTCCATGGCTGGATCGTCATCGCCGGAAAGCGCGTCCATCAGTTGCACCAGGCCTTCCAAGTCGGCATCTTGCGCCAGCTTGGCACCCGGCACGAATGCCTTGGTAATTTTGGCGATGATCGCCGGTTTGTCTTTTGCGAAGGTCGCGGCCTTGACACTGCCAACGATGGCCGTCAAATCCCCGATCTGCGCGTCCTGTGCGAGTTTTGGCGTCAGGTAACCACGCAGGGCACCCGCCACCATCACCGCTTTCGCTGACAGCTTTATCTTACCGCTCATTTTTGGATTCTCCAAAAGTTTAGAATCCCCGACAACAACATCAGGGCCGGCCCTTCCCACATCAACCAGTGCAACATGATTGCCCCGGATATTGCGCATAATACCATCGTATCGCATACCGCCATATGTGCCGGGTGTCATATCGGCATCGTAACGATAAGCGCTGCTCAATTCTTTCTGCTGACCCGTGTTGATTCCGGCAATTGCGACGGCGTCCCAAATCACAAGTGAATTGCGAAGATAAGGCTCATCGAACGACGCATCTGTGCCAGTGGACCCAACAACGTTATCTTTTTGAGGGTCGTCAGCGTGCACGGGAATGTGCTTATCCAGAATCGGAATATTGTTGAACGTCGCCGCTGCTTTTTCCAGTTCGGCCGGATCGCGCAGCAGATAATAGACTTTGTCCGGGTCCAGCCCCAACTTATCGTTGTCGGGAATCTCCGAACCGCGATAGGGGTTCACGGTGGACTTGGAGATATTCGACACGCCAACGTGCAAGCGACCATCTTGATCGACGGTGCGGACGGTAGATTTATCAAAGGCCAAGTGAGTCATATTTTTACTCGTCATCGAATCCGGGGATTATCGCACTTTTAATGCAGCGGCAATTAATCAGTTCCCCTGGCTGGATATACTCGCCGTCGATCAAGCAACCTTTCTTGACGTCGAAAATGGTGCCGTCAGCTTTCAGGTGAGATTCGCGAGGCTCTTTCCCGCCACCAGAGTGGTGCCATTTTGCCTTGGTGATGCCGAGAGCATCCATGCGCGCTCGATCCATCACCGCGGTGGCTTTATTGTTCTGGTCCCGTGCGATCAAAGCTGCGCGCTTCTTGGTCAGACCATAGCGGTGCACAATTTCGTCGCGCAATGGTCCCAGGTCGCGGCCGGCCTGCACGCTGCGCATGACGAAGCCTTGAACATCCGCCAGATGCTCTGATGCGATGGACTTGATCAGCCCGACATTCTCAAAAATCACTGCCTGATATGCATCGTTCACCGCGGCCGTGCGTTTGAACGGAACGCTGAAGCCGGCGCGCTTGAGGATCGCTTTCAGGTTGGCATCGGTGCCGCCCATGGCTTTATCAGCGAAGTGGGCGGCCAGTTCCTTGGCACCCTGATCAAATGCTTTCGTCCAGCGCCGCGCCAGCTTGGTCATAAGCTTCTGCATCTCGACAGCAGGGGAAGCATCCTGCGCAATCTCTGGCGTGTTGGCGCGATACGCTGCCGTCACCCAGTACAGGATGGACTTGTGCATCTGGTGGATCAAAGCGTCTAGACGCGCCTGATAAGCCGCGGCAACGCCCAGGTTAGGGCGCGCAGGCTTCAGTTCAATCGCTTTCCGGGTCGGCGCTCGCAGTTGCATCCGTTTCCTCTTCTGGCTCTGGTGTTGGCATGGTCGTCAGTTCCGCCAGGCCCGAATAACCGCTCTCGGGATCATTAGCCAGCTTGCTACGGACTTCTTCAGGCGCGATTACGCCCAGTTCGACGTAAATCTGCGCGGCGTCGGCGTCAGACTTACGGACCTCGCTCATTTCCTTGGTGTCCATCTGCCACAGTGGTGCCCATTCAAACTTAATTTCAGGGTCAATGTAGCCGTCCAAATCCAGTTGCAGAACGTTGAGCACGACGGTCACGTTGTCATCGAAAACCGCCACCTGCTTGTCGTGCACATGGTCATAGAAGGTGCGGATCTCGCCATCCGTCGATGCGTTCAATCCGGTGGGGGTGATGCCCAGCAGGATGGATAGCGGCGTATTGCTGACGGAGGCCATTTGTTCCTGGGCCTGGGCCTGCAGCTTGTCCACCGTGGTCAGAGGGATATTCAACTGAAATGGTTCTTCGGTCTCTTTATCCAGCAGCATCAGGCCGGCGTTCTCGCTGACATCGGTGAAAAATTCGGCGCGGTGCAGCAGATCATCGTCATCCTGCGGCGTGCCGCCCATCAGGACGTTTTGCATGTTGGTCTTGATGCCCGTCAGGCTGAAATTGCGCACCAGCCGACTGACGCTCGCGCGCGTGCGCCGCCAGTTGTCGACATATTCGCGAGCCAACTGCGTCATGGACATCCCGCCGAAGTTGTAGGACGGTTTCAGGATGTCGGGGACAGGTCGGGAAACGAACAGCAGCAGGCGGGATGCATGCACTTCCTGCGCCATCACGAACCACGATTGCGGATTGTAGTAATCGGCCGCCATCGGGTTGGAGGAATTGTATTTGTACGGGAAGGTGTACAGCGGTTCGATCACCTTGAAACCCTTGAGCTTGCCAATGCCGATTTTGGCCTTGTCCATGATCAAAGGTTTTTTCAGCTCGTCCCCTTCGATCTGCCCCATGTTGATGAAGATCTGACCGCGACCGAAGAACCCGTCGAGCTTGGCACACTCGCCGAACAGTTCTTTGATCTTGTGACGGGTAAACGCCTCTTCCAGTAGCTTGATGCGCTCGGCCTTGTTATCCCCGTCCCCCGTGGAAACCAGCTTGCCCCACTTGCGCACCATCGCTTCGGCCGTCTTTTCGGACAGCATGCGATATTCCGGCAGCTGGGTAAGCTCGGCCAGGTAAGGGTAGCCGATGAAGCCCCCATAGCCGCCGATCCCGTCGCCAGAATTGAGGAAGTCGAACGAAGACGACAGCGCGGTGTCCATCGCCACGATGGGGTCTTTCGGGACGCCATGGACCTCTGGCAACCGGAAGATGCGCGGTGGTGGCGCATCGTCCCGGTTGGTGCCCATGAAGTGGCGCGCCCATCCGCGCATACGGGATGAAATGGTCATGCGATGCCCAGGACTTTCTTGTAGACAGATTGCAGGCCGGGTTTCCCAGGAAGTCCGTTCACCATTGCTGAGATACCTGCTGGGCCAGCGTGGATGGCATCGCCCCCGACCATGTAAGCGGCCACATTGGTTGGGGCGTTTGGATTTGAATAATCGGTCATGATCGCATCGCTGTCGAATACTAAAATCGTGGACCCGTTTGCCAAGGACTTTGCGTACGTGATGCAAGATTGGCGTTCAACCTCTGCCTGCGTACCTGCATATCCATTGACGTAATAGTCCGTTCCCAAAACGAATATTACGTTGGACATTCCGGGAACTGCCAACACGGTTGACATGAAGTTATTCATGATCGCTTTGTAATTGGCAGCGTTGCTGAAACCGTTTTGGCTGAAACCTGGGTAGAAGATGACGGTAGGACGCAATCCACCGTTGACAATACGGTCGAGTGCCACCTGGGTGAAACTCGATTGTCCGTGACCTGACCCTGCACAGTTGTAGATTGACAGAGGGCGCGCAGGGGTGCTCAATGGCATCCAAGATTGGACGTTTTTGCTACCGAACTCGAAAGACTCGAAGGCGTCCACGTTGCGGCTGTCTCCGCAATTCAAATTCAATTCTGCGCGCGTGGTTGTGTGCACCTGCGCGCCGCCCATCATGCCGTAGCCGCTGGAATAGGGGTCAGCAGGAACGATGCTTGGGGTAGCGATTGCATCACCGTTCAAGCTGTTCAGCGAACGCACGCGGTAGAACGGTTGGCCTGCCGAACTGTCCCACACCGAATTGCTGCCAGCTTCCTGCGTCCACGCGCCATTGAGGCAAGTGATCTTCATCAGCAGAAGGCCGCCGGTTTTACCGTCATTGCGCGCGATGCTGACGAGCTGCAAGATATCGGACGCCAGGCTGATGGCGCTATTGTTGGGCAATCCGGAATCTGCGGGAGTGGTGAGACCGATCGTTTTTGTCGCGGCCCCGCCGAACGTAACAGGTTGCCAGCCTTTCCCGCCGATGACGTTATACAGAACGCCACCCTGTTGCGGCAGGTACGCGTTCAACTGCGTATTTATGCGAGGTTCATCCGTCACGGCCAGCGCCGCCTTATACGTGCCAGGCGTGCCGCTAAAAACTTTACTGATCAAAATCGCTTGCGCGGAGTCGAATGCAGTATCGAACTCGAATTTGTAGTAGGTAGTAACGGGAGTACCACTCACGGTATTACCGTTATTCCATGAGTCATTGCTCCGCAATTCAAGCGCAGCATAGCGGCTGTAAGATGCCGTCAGCGGCGCGCCGGTCAGGTCGCTAACCAGACCTTCGGCATTCGTTGCGCTGGGCCAGGTGCTGCCGATAGCTGGAAATGGTGGTTGAGTTGCCCAGGACATGATTTACCCCTTAGCCTGCCGATTGTTCGACAGCGGAAATGGTGAATGTGCCAGCAGTCGGGCACAGGATGAAATAGCCGCCGATAGGCAGCTTGACGTCGAGCGGCGATCCGCTGGTCTGCGTAAAGACGAGGCCGAGATTCACCAGGCTTGTCCACGTTTGCGTAACGGTTCCCGTGCTGCACGTCAGGCCGGCGGCGGATGCTTGGCGAACCTGCAGCGTGCAGGCGCTGGAAGCTACCACGCTGGTGACGTTCTGGCAGCTTGGCGACAGAGTAAGGATATCGGCCTTGGTGGTATCGGTCGCCTGATAAACGGTACTCACCGCGATGGTTCGCGTCGTGGGTACGCCGAAATTAAATGGCGTGGCTGTCGGAATCGTAGGCTTGTTCAGGATGACGCCGAGACCTGACGAGGCGTTCCAGTCACTTTGAACCTGCGCTGCGGGGATCGTAGGCTTGTTCAGGATTGCGGTGACGCCCGAAGATGCTGACCAATCCGAATTGACTTGGGCCGCCGGAATGGTCGGCTTGTTCAGAATAACGCCCAATCCGGATACCGCCTGCCAGTCACTCTGCACTTGGGCAGCGGGAATCGTCGGTTTATTCAGGATAGCCGCAACACCTGAAGACGCTGCCCAGTCAGAATTAACTTGGGTGGCATTCGTGCCAGCAGGACCTTGCGGACCTTGAGGGCCGGCCGGCCCTTGCGTACCTGCGCATGCCGACGAAATATTGATAGTGCCGCTGGCATTGTTCGTCGCCGCCGTTCGCGTAAAGCAGTTTCCCATCGCGTAATAGACGGGCACAGGATGAACAGGATCGGTGGTGTAGTCCCAGCCCAGGAAGGCATCAGCCGTTGGCGGCGGCAGTGCGATTGTCACCGTACCGTTGGGGACGTCGTTCTCGATGTTCATCAGGGTAGTGCGCACCGGGTAGGCGATCAGCGGCAGCGGGGCCAGCAGCGAGCGCAGGGGCGTAACAGTTTGGGCGCCAGCCCAGTGACAGCCACTCAGCAGCAACAGCAGCCCGATAAAAAATAAAACTGACTTTTTCATGTATTTCTCCGAGATTTAAACAGATCCGACAATGTCCCAGCTCACGCCGTTAGACTGGATGGTAAACGATGATTCCTGATTGCTGATACCTAAACTGGTCACCCCATCGATGGTATCTCCGGACTGCGGCATTATCGTCACCATGTTGGCCGATGCGTCCACCTTCTTGATGGTAATGACTTTTCCAAAAGCAGCCGACGCAGCCATCAATGTGATGACAATCGCGCCACCTATCGCATTGGCGCGAATCGTTGCATCGCTGGAATTGACGGAATACGCCGCCGCGCTGATAGTACGGATTGATGTGGTCAGGCTTCCGCTGCCCTGGCCGGGGTCAGGTGGAAACGCCATTATCGAATCTGCCAGACGTCTCCGGGTGTACCGGTAAATCGAACATGGGACATCGGTGACTTGATGGAAACGATTTGCTGAGAAGCAACCGTCATATCAACGGGCGGTGTTTGGTAGATCGTGCCACCATCCGCGCTCACCTCGATCAGACGGCCACCTGCGGAACTGTTGAGCACCGCAGTTGCTGGAAATGTCATATTAGACGCGAGAATCGCGATCACACCACCGGCAGGAATAATCCCGGTCTGGAAATTGGTTCCGCTAAAAGTGTTCATCGCCGTTTTACCCTATCGCGCAAGTTTTGACTGATCTGCATTTTACCCGCAATCTCCAGCAGCCTATTGAAGGCCCGGGAGCTGGCATCAACTTGGTCATCCCACTTGGCATTGGGGAATCCGCGCAACTCTTCCTTATATGCAGCATTCCAATCACCGCGCAGAAGATAAACGTTGCCGATATTGACTTGAGCCGCGAAACCTTCGGCGCGCGTTTCCTTGTCACCGCTCTCAGGGCCGAACAGCACCGGATAACCGACCAGCATCTTGACCCACCCGACGATCTGGCTCTTACCGGCCTGCCCAGGATCTTGCGGTAAATCTTGCTTGACCCGCTTACCGTCCTCGATGGTGGTGTTCTTCAGGAAGGTGTCCCGCTTATCCGGCCCGTATTGAGCGCGCCGCACGTTGGCGACAATGAATCGTCCATCGCTGCATCTGCCAATCCTGGCACCTGCCGTCCAGTCTCCGCCGCCTTCAGTGCTAGCGAAGTCCCAACCGCGAATCCATGTGATCGGCAGCGCGGGCAGCGCGTCGATAATCTCCATCATATCGGGGTGGAACATATCACCATCAGCAGGCGTTGGGAGCTGCTGATAGAGCGCCGACCATGTGCGCGCGTTACCCTTATATTGGTCCCAGTGCTGACGGGTAAACCATTCCGGCCACAAGTACTCGCCGCGCTGGCGGCCCAGCGGATCATTATCGACCTGGCATTCAGCCTGCAGACAGAGAACGTGCCAAGTGTTTCCGTCTTTGCAGAGGATATCGCCCGACTCGCCGCGCCAACCTTCGGGCAGAATGCGGCCGGCCAGGTCGTCCTCGTGCCAGCGCGTCTGGATGATTACCATCCAACCACCAGGAACAAGGCGCGTCTTCAAGTCGTCTTCGTATGCGTCCCAGGTCTTCTGTCGCACCGTTTCGCTATTGGCCTGCTCGCGACCCTTGATCGGGTCATCAATAATGATGCCGTCAGCGCGGTTACCGGTCATGCCGGTCAAGATACCGCCGGCCATGTATTCGCTGCCATTGGTCAGCACGAAGTTGTCGACGGCCTTACTGTCGGCCGATAGCTCGCAACCGTGAATACCTTTGAATCGAGCCTGCTTGATGATGGCGCGAGTACGGCGCCCCATCTTGGTCGCCAGGGTGTCGCCGTACGAAGCCAGGATGATGCGCTTGCGTTTGTACTTGCCCAGGTAACCTGCAGGGAAGACGACGCTAGCATAGGTGCTCTTGGCGCTGCCAGGCGGCAGGAAGATCATCAGACGACCGCCCACCGTCTCGCTGCAGCGCTCCATGGCCTGCAAAATTAACTTGTGGTGCTGGGCCAGCAGGACGGGGGCAGCAGCAATGGATGTGCTCTCGTCCTCATCCTCGTCATCGCCAGCGCTCGCGCGACCTGGCACATCAACAGATTCGGCAAACGCAATATAGGACTCACGCGCAGCGCGGCGCACCAACAATTCTTTGGCAGCATCAGCAGCAGTGATCATTCGCGGGCCTTGCTAGCGGCAATGGCGGCCAATTCGTCATCCGTCATTTCCTTGGCTTTACCTGGCGTCAGCACCAATTCGGTTTTGCTCATACCCAGCGCCCTGGCAGCCAAGTCTCGTGCAGCATCTCGGCTGCGCATCTTGAACTTGGTGCCGTGCTTTCCTGGCTCAAATCCATCAAACAGCGCTGCAGCTTCTGGCGATAGATGGCGGGTATCGTGGGCAATCAGAATTTCAACGCCTCGCCCTTCACACTCGGGGCAGTCGGGGTGAGGATCTTTGCGGCTGTCGTATCCAAGTCCGCCTTTTTCATCGAACAGGATGCCGGCAAGACCGTATTCACTCACAGCCCACTTGGCGCGCTCGTCACGCATCTCTTGCGGCTTGAACTGATATTCGTGGTTCACGCCATGGCAGTAGCGGCACGAGCCGCGATGATGTTCAACGATGCTGCGAACATCACCTTTCAGCACATTGCTGACGTCGCGCCAGATATCCTCGACTTCAAGTTTTACTTTATTTAGATTTGACATTTTGAATCTTTCGGTCTCAGCTTTGATTTTAGGCTTGTGCATAAGTCGGTTCGCCTCCTGCGAGGCGTACTTCCCCTTGTATCCGGCACGCTTGATCGCGGCAGCACCATTGTAATCTTTTAGATATTCCATGACGAACAGCCAATGAAATGCTGATAGTTCTTCCATCACAATCTCCCAACAGGTTGCGCATATCATACAACATAGGGTCTATACCAGCCAAACTGCACTATTTAGATTACTTTACTTTATTTCACGCGGAAAAATTTAGATAGATATAGTACAATGTAAAGTAAAGTAATCTAAATA
>OUNM010494141.1_pt1 | contig 21671 bp, 31 predicted proteins | sample 1769961 | NCBI WGS metagenome assembly OUNM01 (sample SAMEA3914820, study PRJEB12502) | metagenome | biome: forest; material: soil | place: USA | collected 2012-03-12 | depth 0.3 m
CTCATACCCGCCCCCCATCCCCTCCCGCTCCCTCGACCCGGGCCGCGAACACCACCCCGTCCGCGGACTCCCAGCCGCAGCACCAAGCCCAAACCCCGCGACCGTCGTCGGCAAAGGAGGCGGTGGCCCCGGAACGGCAGGCAACACCCCCCATTCGTCCCTGTGCCGTTCCAACAGCAGCCCGTCATCATCCTCACTCCCTCTGCCCTCTTCATCATCATCCTCACCAGCAGCGAGATGACCGTTGACGTAGTGGTTATCAGGAGAAGACGAGTAGCACGAATACGACGCGTACCTCCCTCCCGCACCACCACCCGTCGTGGTACACGACGACAGACGCGAAAGTGACAGCGAGCGGGTGCGTGCCGGGCCGTTGCCGCCGCTGCCGGAGAGGGTGTACCCCGAGACGGTACTGCCCGCCGTCGTGCTGCTGGAGGGGTGCAGCGAGAGGCGGTGCTTGAGGGAGTCCTTGTTGATGTAGCCTGGTGATGGCGGGGGAATGAAGCCTGTGGAGAGGGAGGGTTTGAGGGATGGCGCTGCTTGGACGCGGTGGCGGCGTCTGTCTCTGGTGGGGTGGTCTCGGTCACGGACGTGCTCACGGAGGGGTTGAGGAGGGTGGTGAGGGTGGTCGCGGGTGCGGGGGCGGAACTCGAGGTTGTCAAAGGTGACTAGGCTGGCGGCAGGGCGGGAGAGATAGCGGGCTGCTCCATCGTCGTCGTCGTCCGTGTTGGCGTCGGAAAGGAAGGGTGGTGTGTGGTCCCGGTTGGTGCGGGGCCCGTGGAGGTAGTCGTAGTGGTATGAGGGCGGCCGGCGGCGGTCGGAGCGGCTCATTTCCGTCTCGATGAGTTTCCAGCCCAGCGAGGGTTGGCTCTCTCCTGGGGTTGAAATCTGGTGTGAGTCGTGGCGCGGTTGCTGACTGAAAATTCAAGATGGTGTCGGCGCTGGTGAGATGACAGGGATAGAGGTGTCCCGGCGCGCGTCGGACGGTGGGATACAGGTTTGAAACCCGAGATGTCACGCCTGTACCTGATGTGCTCGGTGGTGAGATGGCGAGAGGAACCGAGATTGTACTCCGTTGGTTGGTTGTGCCCGTCTTTTGGAACACATTCACCTTCACGTTGCCGACTCGACGTTAGGCCTCCGAGTGAGTCTGGGCCTGACGCACGACGGCGAACCAGAGTGACAGCATTCGCTTCGCCGCCCTGGATTCCCGCCTGAGATTTCGGTGCTGCATGTCCCGTATTTCAGGGCGGCAGGGGTGCGTTGGGCCACGGGTCCCAAGCCACGGCCGGGCTGCATTGCCGCCATGCGTCTTTGCGCCGAGCACGCTTCCTGCCCAATCGCTGAGCTTGGCACCCAAATCCGCGCGCGCCATGCAGGGCGCGGAATGATTTGTTGGCGCGGGCGGAGTTGGGAGGGAGGGAGGGGGGGCAGGGTGACACACCCCCATCACGGGAGTCGGGGAGGGCTGGCCGCATCGGAATCCATGCTGTGTGTTCTGTAACTCTGCAGTAATCAATGTATTCCCTGGCCTGTGTCGTGCATGAACACTGCGCCAACTGCATCTGGCGTCGTCGCCCGACAAGACCGTAAAAGGGGCAAAGAATATCCTATCCTTCCTAGGGTTAGGGTTGGGTATACAAATAGTTCCGGCACTCCAATGAGTCCTGTCATTCCACAAAAGATTCCACATCTACCTCCGACCCTGTTCGTCCGTTCATACATCCCACATGTCATCCGCGTCGTTAAAATCGTAGTCGTCAAGCACATTGTCCAGCACGTCCGCCGTGGGCTTGGCAACCGGCCCCAGAGAGTCCACACCAAGGTTGTCAAAGTCGATCGAGTCCAGCTCGGCGTCGCCGTAGTCCGTTTCCTGAGAAGCCTTGTGCTGGCTGCTTGCGCCGGGTTTGTCCCCCGGGCGATGAGGTCCTGGTGGCGGCAGGATAACCCGCCCTGGTTCCCCTCCCAAGTCTGCAGTTGGGGCCATTTCGGGAACCTTCTTCAGCAGCGATTCCTTCTGCTGGCCTCCCTTCTCCTTGCCCTCGGTGATTCTCCTTGGCCCAATGCACCGTTTCCTCTCCTCTGCCTCGTAGCTCTTGCGGCTCCGGTCGAGAGCCAGCAACATCTCCGCCCCTGAGCCACTGGAGCCAAAGAACCGGTGCTTCTCGGGCGATGTAGGGCGTGGTGGGGCTTGTTGGGGTGCAGCTGGTGCAACAACAGAGCCCGGACAAGGGGGAAACCGGTCCTTCTGTGATATCGTTGGCTTCGGGAGGGCTGTGGGCTGCATAGCAACGGCCTGCGTTATGTCGGCCGGCTTCGGGGCGGCCGTTCCTTCACCTTGCGCCTGCTGCCGTGGTTGGCCAGAGCACACAGGACTTATCCGTCCTTCCGGCACAGGCGCTCTGTGCGAAGATCGGGACAGCGGCGACGGTCGCTCAGTCACGGACCGGGATTTGAATGGAGGCGCGTTGCTGCCGCTCCTGGTGCATCGAGCCCTGCTTGGGGTTGCGATCGGCTCTTCAAGATCACGCATGTCTTGTGAAGAAAAGAACAAGTCTTGAGTAGATATAAAGGGTATAGATGGCGTCTCGGTCGGGTTCGATGCGGTCCGTGGCGCTGCAACAGGGCGCGGGGGTGGTGCCATGGACGCATTGACATGTGTGACCTGTCGCGCTGGCAGCTTGGGGCGGGGTGCCGGCCTTGCAGCAAATGGCGGTCGGTCTGGACGAGGCTTCGTCGGCGCAACCACGGCCGCAGGTGCGTCTCCTTGCAGTTCCCTGGCCTCTTGGGACGGGCTGGGAAACATGTCGTCCAAGTGTGACATGACAAACAACTGCGTGCTCGTGGGAGGCTCTGGAAGCCTCTCTGGCAAACATGATGCATGCGGTTTTTTGACAGAAGCGGGGCTAAGCGGCCGTTGGCAGGTGGTTGTGCTGCGCAGGTGTGGGGGGAGGAAATGCGGCTTTTGCACTCTGGCCGTCGGTGTCTCTGGTCTGGCCTGTTTGAAGGTAGGAGCGGGGGCTGGAGTCGGGCGGCGAGGTGTTACGAGATCAGGTTTGTACGGCGAAGCGAAGCTGGGTTTGCTGGCTGAAACATTGACCGGTCGGGCTCGGTTCGAGGCGTTGGTAGTCTCTTGCAGGGCCTTTCGAGTTGTGGCATGCTGGCCCGGTGGCAGTTTCGGGGTGAGGTGCTTTGGCGGTCGTGGCGGTGGGATAACGCGACTCTTGGGTGGTGAGGGTTTTGGGGACTGTACTGGCTTGTTGACCGGCGTTGTATTCGTCACTGGAGACACGTCCGCTTCGCTCGGTGCGGGTTTGGGGGTCGTCAAGATGGCCTTCTCGTGCCCTGGGACGCTCGGAGCAGGTGTCCCCTGCTGCTGTGGGCTGACTGGGGTATTTGCAAGTGTCTCCTTAGCCAGCAGCTTATGGGCAGCGGTTACGGGGCCGGCTTGAGCGATCCTCTCGATTGGCTTTGCTGGGAGCAGAGTGGACGGCCGCGGGCTCCCGGCAGCAGGCCGTGTGTGCATCTCCTGGCTTGTCTTCTTGCGCGTTGGCTCCTCGTGTCCAGCAGCGCGTCCTTCTTCGTCCTTTTCGAGTCCCGTCTGCGCCGCATGCCTTGTATTCTCGTGTGGCTTCTTTTCCAGTCCCAGATCCTCGTTTTGCACGTCTCGAGTGTCGCCTGCCGCGGTGGCCGATGCAGCATCCGTCCCAGTGGTACCCGTAGCCCCTCCCGGCGAGCCATGTTGGCTTGAGCGACGTCGTTTCGATTCTTGTGTTTCGTGATTGCCCCGTCTGTCTTCGGTGGTTGATTCATCGTCGCCTTCGGCCTCCTCTTGCACTCCCGGCAGCCGGTCGATAACGGTGACACCAGCCGAGTCGCGCTTCTTTCCCAGGCCGTTTCCTCTGACAAATCTCGCAATGGTGTCCTGGCTGGGCCGTACGTTGACCAGCGGCAACCCCTTCTTCTTCTTGTCGTCAAGAATCTGCTGTTCCTTGGCCTTCTTCTTCTCGCGCAGGGTGCGGGCCTTGTTCGCCTGCTTCTCCTTGTCGAGCTCCCGCCGGATACGTTCCTGCTCCTCGCGCTCGATGCGGCGCTGTTCGGCCTTGGAGATGCGGGGCCCGCGGTTGGCCTCTCGGTAGAGCTTCTGGGCTTGCTTGGAGGTCATTGGGGGTTTTCCCTGGGGTGCGCCGGCTGCGGCCCGCGACTGGAGGCCCTGCATGCCCAGCGGGTTGGGCACCAGCGTGAAGGTGTGCTGCTGTCTGGGGGCCATGGCGACGTTGACATTGCTGCTAATGGGAGTGTGGCCACGCCGATTCGTGCGAGGAGATGGTCGACGCTTGGATGGTGGTCAGACTGGAATCACTGGATCGGGAATCGAAAGTCGAGAGTTGGGACCCAAGCTGCCTTGGTTGGCCTGACGCGTTGGTGGGGCACGCAGCGCAGGCAGCCAAGCTCCCAAGCAGCAGGCAGCCAGCCCTAACCCTTGTTTCCGCCGAATCGCGGCCTCACGTGCTTTCGTGCCCAAGTCCCGTCCGGCAACTGCAAGCCGCATCTCATTTTGTCAGGAAGAGAACAAAGTACTTCATGTCTTGGTCGACTCCGAGACTTGGCCACGGAACGATTATTACGACTATCAATGAGTTACTTGTGCTGAGGGATTCCGATGCGGTGGACGCCGAACCCGCCAGTTCAGTCCCGTTTCGGGGATCACGACGCGTCGCCAAGCTCCGTTCTCGACGCGCTTTCCCGTCAGCAACTCGGTACGCATGATGAAGGATAGGGTTCTAAGGCTCCAGGTTATCACAGTTGCGAAAGTGCCACCTATCGAGCTTCGACAACAAGGAGGCTTGGGAACGGAGGCCAATGGCATCAACGATGCTCTTGGAGGTATTAGAAAAGAAGTTTGCTGTAGCAACAACGAGACTGTCGACGCCCTTGTTCTTTTTGCCGTGTTCCTCTCTTATCCCTCCACTTGACTCGGCTCAAGAAAAGCCCAAGAGTTAAAGTATGACGGCAATGACCCAGCCGAGCTGGCCAAGGTGACACCGCCAAGTAAACTCCTCCCGCATATCTTGGCATCAGTTCCAAGATCGGCTTCCCCGCCGATCCTCTGACAGGCCCCTGGCCAGATGGCCAAGCGCCAGCTTATCTGCGCCCACCCACACGGACATCTCACACCGCAACTCCCTCCAGACTTTGATCCTGCGCACCACGACGCCAACCGGCACCCCGTGGTTAAACCTCTTGTCTTTCAAGTTGACATCAGGTGACATCTCCTCTCCCCCTTTCCGGCCAACAAACAGTCAGTTTGGCCAAAGCCACGATGCCCGCCACCAGCGCCCAGCCCAAGCAGCAAGCGCCCATGCAGGCCAATAACCCCGCTGGCTTGCCCGCCCAGCTGGGTGAGCCGGCCGGAGAGACCATCGTCACCAAGCAGCCGGTCAGTGCTTCCCGCTCGAGCTTGAGTATTTACTGCGCACTGGCTGGTAAACAAGTTTGACTGACAAAAACCATCCAGACCTCGGAATCCCGTCCGTCGATGGACAATGAGATGAGGTTGCGCGGGGGTCGGTGTAACTTGGGATGCTCCTGTTGTGATGGGCGCTGTAACTTTCGGCTCTGCTAATAGGAGGCGGAGTAGAGGGAGGACTGTCGGTTTTGGGATGCATCCATGATGCGAAAGTCACCTGTCGAGCTCATCTGTAGGCGCAAAGGTGTGGTTTTACACGTTGACGGACCGCGTTTTGCAAAGAGAGGAAACGGTGTTCTTCCTCTAACTCAATCTTTCTACTCCTGGTTCCTACTTTACAGTATCCTCCTTGGGATTATCTCCCTGGGGTTATTCTTCTCTAGCCTTGACCATGGCCAGTCAGAGACGGTTGTACCGACAACGCCGGCATGCCATGATCCTGCACTGCACACATTCGTAAATGTAGAGTGGAAGGCGATCATAGCACTCCTCACACCGATGCGAACCCCCGCGTGATCTCCATGTCGCGTGTTCGCACTCATGGTTTGCCATCAGGTTCCGCCTCTCCCTGTCCACCCGGTTTGCCCTTCCTGCGTCACCAAGCTGCTGGGCATCGCGATTCACGATGGCATTGGCACGGGCAACCAAGCGCTCTTCATTCCACTGCTCGCAACGGCACGTCTTCCAGCGCAGGCCGCAGAGGTAACAGAACTGAGCTCCACACCGACAAGCTACACACGCGTAAGTCAACTATGGACCGGAACCCGAGATAGACAAGATGAGAAACAAACTTACTCATATGGTTGCATCCGTGCTCCAGCTCTACCAGACGGTGGCAAGAGTAGCATTGCTGCCACCCGTTCTCGGCCGCGACCCGAAGGAGCTCTTGAACGGCCGGGTCATGGGGACAATCACCCTCGTGCGAAGGACGCTTGCACGTCACACACGTCGTCTTGCGACACCGAATGCAGGTCGCCACTTCCCCATTGATGAACTGCTGCGGGATGAATGTAGAGCATGTCGGCAGATGACAGTATGTTCTGTTTGGTGTCTCCATCTCAGCCTTTTTGGCCAGAAACTCTCCGGCGAGCTTCGAGGGAAGGGAGGTCCGGCAGGACTCGAGGGGAATTGGCTGGTTGCAGCAGCGAGGAGGAAACAAGGATTCATCCGACAACGAGGCCGTGAAGAGGCTCTCCAAGCACCCGCGGCAATACTCGTGAGAACATGGGAAGCGGGACACGTCTGCACTATAGTGCTTGTCTCCGCAGCCAATGCACTCGATCTTCGGTTTGCCTGCATCTCCTCTTGTCCGTGGAACTGGCCGGCTGGCGGCCCATGCGGAAGATTCGGCCGGTTGTTCGCTGCTTGTCGGCGAGACGTAAAGAGCCTCGAGCCTGGCCAGAAGCTCTTCATCTGGAATCGTCAGGGCGGAGGTGGGCCTGGCAGGAGTCGTCCGTATGGCCCCTGTGCTCAATCCGCAAGCGAATTCTCGATCCAGGGCCGCTTGCTCCTCTTCCAGCACGATGGCACTGATTAGGTCGGCATCGGACCTGACGGCTCGGGCGATGCTGCCGCAGATGGATCGGTCCGAGGCGACCGCCGCACACGATGCTAGGTCGGCCTCGTAGAGCTGAAGAGCCAAGTTGAAGTCGTCTGTCTCTCCTTCACGAGCCTTTCCTTTTCTTCCGTTTTTGAGCATCTCCAGGTCCTCGCGCTGCAGCTGCAGGGCGAGATAGAGATCTTCCGAAGCCAAACTGCTGGCATACATGATGACCGTAATGATGATCTGCTGGCATATCAGTTGACTGCGGTCCCAGACTGTTGGTCCTCCAAGGGATCAAACCTGATTACAGCGAATGTGACCAACGAAACACTGCAAATGATGCTGGTCCAAGCCACCAGTGAAGACTTGATACAGAGAAGCAACGCTGAGGCAACGAAGAATGGTAGGTGATGATGGCATCACCAGGCGATGGCTTGCTTGCAACAAGACTGCTATGGCAGCAGAAGGCAAGCCAGAGCGGAGAAAGAAAGAAAAGCACAAACATTCTCTCCACTGCCCTCCGTTTGTTTGTCCAGCCCGGACCGGCCTGCCGGTGTCCGTGGGTTGCTGCACAGTCCCGGATTCGTTGTGAACAGCACACAACCTAGCAATGCACGGTTCGTTGGGAAGGTTGGGCAAAACCACTCACGCAAGACCACCAGCTGATGCCCACAGCCCAAGACGGTGGGCCTCACAAGCCGGGTCGACGCCGGTTGGTGCACGAGACGAACGGGCAAGCCACCTCCAGCTTCCAGCCATACATGACCATGGGTAGGTAGATAGGTACCTACATACAGATTTCATCCACCAGTCAGCCAGGTCAGTCTCCGAAGTAACGGTGACGTCTTGTCTGACGGAGAAGCTGTTTTGTCTTCAAGTGGCGATAGACTTGGCCTGTTCCTTAAACCCTAACCCCCAGCGCTCCGTTGAGGTTTCTCTAGAGCCCAGCCTCAACTCCTTGCCTCCTCTCAACATTCACAACCACATCACCGCGCCTCAAAGCCAGCCATCTCACTGGCAAGAGCCATGGAAGTTTTACATCTTGATCTCCCAAATGTGAGAGACCAGCTCGTGGCAGCTGACAACCCAGCGCGCACTGATGCGTCGCGACCTGGGATGGACCACACCCGATGCGCCGCTCTCCACAACTACCTTGTGTCCTACGCCTGGATTGCCGAAGGCCGTCCGCTCACCAGTCTGCATGGCAAGAGCAATACCTTCTTTACCTTGTACGGCGCTGATGCCGAGGCTCTCCGTCCACGCCTTGACCCCTCACCCTCGGCCTTCCTCGACATCGCCATGCTGCCCCCCGTAGATGCTGCCTTCGGGTCGGCACCTTTCTTCTTCTGGGCTTCCCAGGTCAATGCCCAGGACCATCTCTTTGACAATCAAACAGCCGACCTACTTGACGAACCGGAAGACAGCCTGCTATGCCTCTACGATACTAACGTCGGCCAGGGCGGGGAGTCTGGCGGCGGTCTGTTCTACCATCAGGGGTACAATCGCGCCGCCGTCTTCATGCATATGGATGACTACGACTATTCGTTTCCTGTAAAGGCGCGCCTGCAGCTGTGGCATCCGCTCGAGACTGTACTCTCCAACTGGATCGACCTCGTTCATCTCGGCAAGATCACCGCCTCGCCGTCTGACGCGCAGGCCTTGTTTGGCAGTGAAAAGATTGGGCCCTGGGAGTGGCACCCTTACAGCGATACCCAAGTTTCTTCTTGTGTCAGGGCCTGGAATTGCTTGTGCGATGCCATTGAGGCGCGTCGCAGATCGAAGATATCACCGTCTACGACCACCACCGCCAACAGCAGCAGCACGATCAAACGCGAACCGCTAGTCCAACCCGCTCTCCTCGACGCAGCTTCGGTCCCTGAGAACTGCTTTGCTCGGTCCTTTCTAACCCGCGCCCGCCGCCCAAACACCTTCCGCTACATTGCACCCGGGCTTCTCCTCCCTCCCACCGACACAGCCGAGTTTGTGGCAGCACAGCCCTTTACCAAACTCCTACGCGCCTCCGACGCCATAATCCCACCAGTCTGCCTCTTTACTACCGTCCGAAGCTCACCCCAAGCCGAGCTGATGAGAAGTCCTTTTTCCACCGACGGCTTCTACACCGGACCGTTGTCTGGCAACGAAAACCCACCCACCTTCCAGTTCCCATCCTCCGCCCCAGCCGGCGTCTACACCGAAGCAGTCGACCGCCAAAGCTACGACGTTGCCGAGGAAGGCTTCCGCCTGCTACTGCCTTACACATTAGACGGCGGCGGATGGGAATCGGACGCTACTGACATACCGACCGGCGCGCGCAAAAGCGACGGGTCGTTCGTCAAAAGGGGAACGAGCGCCGAGTTGTTCCAGCATAGGTATAAGCCTTTCGGGGGAGACTATTATCGCCCGCAGCGGCTGGAAAGGTTGTTGGAGAGGTGGTGTGAGATGGTTGTTAAAGGGGTTTGGGAGGTTGGGGAGCGGGAAGTGGAGGGTACGATTGAGAAGTTTAAGGAGGCTGACGGAGTGGCGTGGAGTTTGTATGTTATTCGGCCGAGTTGGTGATGGTTAATTGGGAAAGTGTTAGCGACTATAAACATCTCTCACCGGATTACACCGTCATAGGAGCAAATATATGTGTTGGGCATCGAGGACAAGATAATGTTGGAGAAAACAAGGCTGGAAGTGAGTTGATATGCATGTGCGGTAACATCATGCACAGGGAAAGAAGAAAACGGACGAGATGATGAGTGCGATAAGTCAAGACGGGCCGTTTGTGGACAGAGCTTGACATGACTGTGCCGTCCAGTTGTGAATTTTCTTGATCTCGACATCATACTGCACATATGTCTTTGAGGTGCTTCTAAACAGGAGAAGAGCAACGGCCAAGCTTTGACGAACGAGTGAGACTTCATCAGGTTTGGTGACACAATTTTGATGTTTGTTGATCTCTCAAATCCAAAACTAACTATTCAGATAATTCATTGTGTTGAAACCGGTGGAAGGTTTTTAAGAAAGTGCATGCCTCGGGCGGAATATTTGGGAGAGAGGGCACAGAATGAGAGGGGAAGAGCATAACGTTATTGGTCGTTGTCGGACTCTGGCTGTCTGGGTCAGGGTCGGCCCATGCAGTGAGTCCTCTGCTACTTTCCACTCAGGAATTCAGGGGCGAGAATGGCGAGCACTTCATGTTCAAGCCCTGGAAATCGCCGGCTTGTTCGAGTGACACCAAGCCACAGCACACCGCCCGAATGTCTTGAAACCAACCGACATCCCATCCTGGGAAGTGAACCACCCCCTTTTTCCGGACCACCGGGTCAGGAACAGATGACACGGCAGGCAGCAAGTGCCGACAGACAAACACATCGCCCACCGTGTGAAATTGTGCCAGACCTTGCAGATGAGACAACTTGTGCCACCGACCTCGGAGAGTTCCGGTGCGACGGTACTCCACCGTGACCCGAGCTGGAACCACGGCAGGGCTCTCAAGTGCTTACCCAAGACGTGAGAAATCATATTCATTTTGCTTTTTGATAACGTTTGTGACCCCCAGAAAGGAGCCCCGAGCTCTTGGTAGGAGGTTCAACGTTCAATAGTAACCACTAGTTCCGAGGTTCGACACGTGAAGTGCCTTGGAACCGGAAAGCCAGGGGGACGCAACCTGGAGGGGAAAGTTCTCCGCAGAGGGAAGTGCTTTTTGTGATGTGATGGGCCGACGGCATTTTCAATATCACCAAGCCGCCAGGGATGGCTTTCTCGTGGGGGTGATGGGATTCCCTGAAATCGGCCTCTCATGCTCGTCAGCTTGGTTCAGCCACCGACGAAGGACGGTCAGACTGGTAGCGGGTTACCCGCTGGGGCCGCGACAGGAATTTCACGAGCTCAGAGTCAGTTCAGAAGTCGGCCCTGGCCAAGCTGATCTGAATCAAGAGGCGTTGTCCGAGAGAGCAAGCCCTTGCTATCACTGCATTTCAGCTGAGCGCCCAAGGATCGCATTCCATACTGTACAGAATCCTTTGTCTGCGAGGAGCTCTCAGGCAAGACATGGCCCACCCGGCAACCCGGCGCATTGCACATGCAGAGAAGAGGCCCGGATTCTTGGCCGGGGGCCGTGTCTACTCGGGATTGGTCCGGAAGCTCGTGAGAAACGAAGCCGGCTGGCCACACCGGCCACACAGTGCTTGGCGCTAGGCCGGGGTCCTGTCTCGCGATCTCAAGCCACAGGGGCACTGGCGCGATCGAGGAATCCCAGGGTCGACGGGTGATCCGATGGGCTAACTAGCGGTGGCTTGCGAGGGAGAGCCAAGAGGGTGCCACTGAACCAGGGACGCAGGGATGCGCGGAATCCTCTCGAAACCACGAACAGCCCGGGGACTCTGGTCGCATACCACCACGCAATGACGGTTCCCGTGGGGGAGGCGCGCATGAACGGCTCATTTTCTCGGCAGATGGGCCAAGATCGCGTGGTCCGAGAATCGGATTCGACTTCTGCATCAAGCAAGCCATCCAGCTAGTGCAGTGTAGGACGGGAATCATTGGACGCTCGGGTGCATCGAGCAGCAGCACCAGCGCGCGCCACCAGCAAGCCACGGAAACAAAAGCAGAGGGTGGATCGGATCGGAATCATGAGGTTTGCCCTCGGGCGCTGATCGACAAAAAAGAGGCGGCGGCGAAGCTAACATCAACGGCCCGCGGCCGGGGCACTGGCCCAATTGGCGGGCCGATTGAGAGGGTGGGTGGGAGCCTGGAGGTGCTGTGGACTTGTGGCCTCAAGTTTTTAGCGAACGGCTTTTCTTGCGCCGAGTTTCTTTCCTGCCACTTCCAGCGCGGAAATTCCCGCCACTTGATGGATGCCTGCGAACCTCAACGGCCACCTTCCAGGGTCTCTCCTCCCACCGCATTCATGCAGTGCAGGCAGGTTCGCCTCGTATCGTATCGAAATGATTGATTCTTCTGGGCCTCGGTGGGTGGGGGTAATCTGTCAGCGGTGGACAGGCCATGCAAGTCGAAATGCAGTTGGCTGTTGCAAAGTGCCAGACCAACCACTCGACGCTGTGCGCGCATCCAAGGCATCCATCCACTGATGCATCACTGCCGTCGATGGCGCGTCCTAGGCCATTCTCTGGGTGCTATGAAGCATGCGAGACACCGGCCCGCCAGCACCATCATGGTCACGCCAGCACCGTCACATCGTCACCTGTCTGAGCCTGTCCACCATTCGTCAACAATCCAACTCGGTTGCATTCGAGACGGGCATTTCCCCCCTTCTTTTCTTTGCTCGCAGCATCCCCGGCCCTGGGATGCCGTCTCATCCATCTTATCCTTCCCGCACACAGCGCACCCTGTCCCTGGCCTGGACGGTGCTCCGACCAGACCAGGACTCGACTCCCTCAACGCCTCGCCCATCCCCCGCTAATCCGTACTCGTCCTGTACAGAAAAGGTACAGCCACCCATAAGAGGAAACGAGATGCCAGGGAGGGCCGCAGGCCAGGTTTCACTGCATCCAGCCGCTTTCCCCATCCATCTAATCTGAACCCCCCCACCGCGCTCGAACATGGGACGCACCGACTCTTTTCCGAAGAAACCAATCCTCATCGTAGGTGCCGGCGTGAGCGGACTGCTGCTGGCTCAGTATTTGCGCAAGACCGGCACCCCGGTGCCCGTCCGCGTCTTCGAGCGGGATGCCGACTTGGACACCCGCGGCCTGGGCTGGGGGCTGACCCTGCACTGGTCGCTCCCGGCTCTGCGGTCCCTGCTGCCCGAGGACCTGATCCCCCGCCTCCCCGAGGCCTACGTCGACCGCGCCGCCGTCGCCGCCGGCCGGCCCTCCGCCTTTCCGTTCTTTGACCTCAGCACGGGCGAGCTCAAGGCCAAGACCCCGGCTGCCTCCGAGTCGCTGCGCATTAGGGTAACGCGCGACCGGTTGCGCCGCGTGCTGGCCACGGGGCTGGATATTGAGGCATGTGTGATGCTTTGTGATGTGTGAGAGAGCCGGCCTGCTGACTCGGCCGTGTCCCGGTGGTTGTGCCGTAGTGGAACAAAGCAGTAAACAATGTCGAGACCGCACAAGACGGGACCGTCACCGTCGCCTTTGACGACGGTTCTTCCTACGAGGGCTGCCTCGTTGTGGCCTGCGACGGCGGCAGCTCTCGCATCCGTGGGCTCTTGTTCCCCGACCACCAAAAGTACCACATTCCCGTGAGGCTGATGGGCGTGAAGGTGGACTGCAGCCCAGAAGAGATTGAGCCGCTGAGGAAACTCGACCCCTATTTCCTTCAGGGTGCTGCATCTCAAAATGACTCGTTCGTGTACTTCAGTGGTGAGTCTGTTTTTACAACTTAGCCCGTGACTTATCTTGTTAAAGCTGACATGGACAGTTCTCGATGCCCCGGACAATACACCCGAAGGCAACGGCGGCAAGTACACCTGCCAGATGACCGTCTCGTGGCCGATCCGCCCCGGGTTCTTCGGCCAGGCCTCGCCCATCGCCTTCCCCGACACCAGCGAGGGCGGCATCGCCCTGATCAAGGAGTTCGCGTCCACCTGGGCCGAGCCGTTCCGGTCGCTCGCTCACAGCCTCCCGAGCGACACCGACGTCAAGTCCCTCGAGCTGTACGACTGGCCCCCGCCCAAGGGCCTGCGCACCGCCGGCCACGTGGCCCTCGTCGGAGACGCGCTGCACCCCATGGCCATGTGTATGTTCACCTTTTGACTCAGTCACTTTCACACCTCGAGTTCCATGTGCATGTCTCAATCCGGGGGGTCGTGTCCATGTCTCAGCTCCATAAATGACTCAACCCCGAAACATTGTCTCACACCCCATCCACTAACAAAACAAAACAGACCGCGGCGAAGGGGCCAACCATGCAATTCTCGATGTCCTCGACCTAGCCGAGCTCGTCCTCCCGTACATTCTCTCGTCAGATTCAGAATCCACCGGGTCGGCAACAACAGAAACAGACCTCCGCACCGCCCTCGACCGCTATGAAGACCGAGCCGTAGGCCGCACGCGTCCCGCCGTCCTCGCGTCGCGTCAAGCCTGCCTCGACGCGCACAAGTGGTCGCGCATCACCGACAAGAGCCCGTTGCTGAGTCGGCGGGTGATGAATCTTGCATTTGAGGAGGGAGATTTGGTTGAGTATGAATGACAGCAGTCTGCGAGGTGTAGCACAGCATTGGAACTTTCACCAACAGGCTCGGTTTCATTTCCTTTCTTAATTTTTCTTTTTTTTGCATAGGCAGCATCAATACAGGACATAGCGCCGGGACTTGTCAGCATTTCTTGTCGTTTATTTTGGAGTGTGGAGTGTTTGTGTGAATGCCGAAGGAGGCCGGGTGTGTGTCTGGCGGAAGACCGCAAAGTGGGGTTGTGTGCCGGGGGTGATCGACAGGGGGGTCGACTCTGAGTCTAGCCACGGAGTCTTACTCGATGCGGAAAGGGGCCGGGAGGATTCAGGCGATCATCTCCGCCGCGCTGTCCACTTCGCGTGAGCTTGTTTTCACGTTTTCACCTGCCTGCTGTGGGAAATTGGATCGGGTGCCTGTGTAAGCCGAGAGAGACAAGTCGAACCATCAAGAGTTGCACAAGTCGTTGTATCCGATCATGATTTATTTGCAAATCGTCAGTAGTATCGCACAGTGTAGCTCAATGGTATATGTATATGTACAGTCCTTGGTGTCCGGTCCCAAAAGAAACAAAATAGCAATCCCGCACCCGTGTTTGAAGCCTGATCCGATCCCTTGCGCCGCGCCGTCTGTCGCCATGTCATGGTATCTATGTGCTGTGTTATGGAATTTGTTGGTTGACTCAGTCGACTCGCACGCTGTACGTGACCGACTTGACAATGGTGTTGTCCGGGCTGCTCTTGAGGATGTTCTCCTCGCTGCCTGAGGAGTTGGCCCCCTTGACCGTGGCAAAGGTGCCCTTGCGCTGGCTTGAGACACTGCTGAGCTTGTAGGCGTCGCTCAGCTTGCCGCCAATCTTGCGACCACCTCCGCTGCCGTAAGCGTTTCCGCTGCCAGCGGAATACTTGTTCGTGTACTCCTTCGCCTTGCGGAGGAAGATGGGCGCCAGGAATGGGAGTGACGAAACCACGTTCTGTTGGAAGGGGCGCGGATTAGACATTGGGTGCAAGCTGAGGGGTGGGGCCCGAAACAGGGCCGGAAACTTACCCCGACGTTGAATTCGATCACGCCCCAAAGAATCAGCATGGTCGAGTTTCCGTCGCCGTACTGGATCCTATCGATCTGGAGATACCGGAAGACCGAGCAGAGGGTCGTGAACAGGCCGAGGAGGAAGATCACAATAAGACCGACTTTCTTGCCCGTGCCGACCTTGAGCTTGAGAAGCACCGGGATCGGGATGACGGCGACGACGACGTCGGACACAATGGTGACAATGGCGTATGCGGTGAACGACGGGCCCGGGGCGAGGCACGTGCCGGGGGTTGTTGGATCCCAAGATTTGTGTACCTGGACGATGTGACACCACATCAGCATCCGAACCGCACACCTGGGGAGGACAAGGCGTGGAGTCTCGGGCGTGGGACTTACCGGATTGCACGCCAGGATCAGGGTCAACGCACACCCCAAGTGGCCAGCCACGATGGCAACCATGGCGATCCAGACTACCCTCCGGTAGACGCTGTGGGTGGTTCCCTGGAAGAGCCGCAGGTAGCTGATCAACAGCGCAACCTTGAAGAAGCTGATGCCCAGCTGGTAGATGGGCCGGCCGGCATAGTTGGAGCGCGTGTACGGGATGAGGTTCTCCTTTGGGCGTGCCACGAGCGGGAGTCCGAGGCCAAACTTGGTCTCTGCACAAGGGAAAGCAGACATGTCAGCAGCCGGTTGCAATGCGAAAGCGAAAAGACAAAGAATCCAAGCACAGCCAAAAACATGCACGTACGGACGATGGTCATGATCGAGTAGATCAGGGCAAACACCATCGACAGCGCCGACATCCAGTCATCGGCGGCCAGGCCATGGTTCTTGTGCCGGATATACAGGCGGGCAGACACAATGGCGATGGAGAAGGCCGAGAGGATGGAGCAGATGGTGACAATGGTCCTCCACTCGGACAGGGCGTCGACCTCGGGCGTTGCGTTGTCGACCCAGACCATGACTGCCGTGCGTGAATGTGTCGGTGTATGTGGTGTAGATGGTGTGTTGCGTGGTCGACGGATCGATCGATGATCCCGGAAGACGATGGGCAACGGACCCCGCTGGTGGATTCGACGAGGGGGGAGGGCAGGAGAGAGCGTGGGAAGGAGTTGGGTGGGACAACTGGGGGGGGAAGAAATACAAGAAGTGATCGGCAAGCACAGCTGCCTGGAGTCGGGATACACAGTAAAAAAGAGTGAAGGGGTTGGCGGGAGATCAACACAGCGTGTCAGCTCTCTGCTCTGGAGTCGGGAGTCTGGGCCGGATCCTCGATCCATTAAGTCTAAATCTCGAGGCCGGTCCGACTCCCCACGCAGCCGGCTTGCCCCCGTGCCCTGCCAGCGCCAGCAGTTTCATTCTCAACGGCCCAGCCGAGTTACCACCACCCATGAAAGCAGCAAACACGGTGCCGTTCGCGTCATCCAACCGGGGAGGGGAGTGCCCAGGAGCTGTGATGAGACATCTCCAGCGCGGAATATTACTGCGAATCACCAAAAAGCACCGAAAGTGCTGCGGATGTCCTTCTCACCATGGTTCCATCGAGCCCGTGTTTGCCCTTGGGGGCACCCTGGCAGCGTGCCGAGCTGGGGGGAGCCAATCGCAAGCCTGGCATGTCTTGGGCGCAGGAAGGAGGTCTCTCTCGGGGGGCTGCATGGAAAAGCCCATGTTCCATGTTTGTGATTGCAGCCTGAGGTGTTTCCCAAGTTGCTCTTCTTTATTCTGCGCAGATTCCCGTACGAGCACTGCATGTATTCTGAATCCTAGCCTGTGCCCCCCCATGCCTCCCCCCGGCTTGCCAGGCAAGAACGGCATCTTTGTGGGCCGTCGGCCTTGTTGTGCCCGAGAGGGCAAGTCCTCGGCCGCGGTGATTGGTGTCGAGGCAAGCGACATCGCTGTCGCTTCCAGGTTCCTGCAATGATACCGTTGCACATTGCTGCGTCTCTCTTCCCCTGCTACCTGCCTTAGGCCGTCTCGGCAGAGCAGGTTGCATCCATGGCTGCATGCGAAGCTGCCGGAACGTCTTCCGACCAGGGCCCTGAGTGAACACCATTGATTCAGTGAACCAGACCCCCAGCCCATGTCGGTGGGGGGTGCAGCCTGCAGGGCAGGGGTGGGACTGGCAAATGGTGGGGTTGCATCGTGAACCCTGGTCGCCCGCCTTCAAGTCCCACCCCCCCCCACTGTCCCAAAAGCCTCCTGCCGGGGCTCCAGACCCAGGATCCGGACGCGGCTTTTGGCTTTTTTGGCGTTTTTGGCGTTTTCGGCCCCGCCCCGGTCGAATCAGTTGCGACGCCAGGGTTGTTGTAAGTCCCTGACCGTCAACATGGGCAAAGGACCAACAGCTGTTTTCTTGCGTCTCGGCGCAGGAGCAGTGGCACTTTCGAGCAGCTCGCCTCGGGTTGCCCTGGATTGTCCTCCCCCTTAAACTCGTCGGCCCACGTTTCATCGCAGGTTTATGTGGTTGATTTTCTCCTTCCCTTCTGAAAATTCTCCCGCTTTTCCCGCGTCCTCGCGTGTTCTGTTCCCGTCCCTTCGGCACTGCGAGGCTGCATCTGCTGCAACCCGGTGGCGTTTCGCTGCTCCCGCTGCAACCACTGCACCCTCCGCTGATCCCCAGACTTCTCGGGCCCGTCCGTGTCGGTCTTTTGTTGCCTGACCGAGATTCCCCTGCTGTGCCCTTCAGCTCCCGTTCTCAGCTTCTTCCTTCCCGTCTCTTTGCTTGACGGCGTTGATTGCTGCTTTCCAGCCGCGAGGTCATTGCGCGCGCGCTCCCCCACATTACACGCGAGCCACTCTCTCTCTATCTCTCGCTCACGGGTCCGTCCCATCCTAGCCGCTCAGCATGTCGACCTCGGACAAGACCAGCACCAAGGACCGGGTCGAAGTTGACGAGACGCTCCCCGACAATGCCTCGGGGACCAGTGCGCTGGATTCCGCCTGGAAGTACCTCGACAAGCATCGTGATGCCGACGCCAGCACCGCCGGGCCAATCGATATTGCGGCCCTTCGCCGCAAGATCGACTGGCATATCGTGCCCCTGATGTTCCTGTGTTACACGCTGCAGTTCCTCGACAAAGTCATCCTGAACGTGAGAGGCTGCCCGCTACCCCCCACTGACCGCCTCACTCCCCATTGGCCACGGGCGGCTAATTTGTGATGCACAGTATGCGAATGTGATGGGACTTCAGAAGGACCTGAACCTGCAGGGCAATGACTTCTCCAACATTGCTACCTTCCTCTTCGTTGGTCTGCTGTGCTTCGAGGTGCCCAATGGTAAGACAAGGCTCACTCCCACTGGACTTATTGGTGAAGGCATGCATCGCTGACCCTGGCTGCATTCTACAGTCTACTTGCTTCAGAAGGTTCCTGCCGCAAAGTGGCTCGGCCTCAATGTCATTCTCTGGGGCACGGCCACCGCCTGTGGTGCTGCCGCCACCAACTACCAAACCCTTCTGGTCTCCCGCGTGTTTCTCGGCATCTTCGAGGCCACCATCGCCCCGTCGCTGATGCTGATCAGCAGCCAGTGGTATACCAAGTCGGAGCAGGCTCCTCGCTTTTCCTTCTGGTACACTGGTCTCGGCATCGGCCAGATTGTCGGCGGCCTGGTCTCGTACGGCTTCCAGCACATGGGTCCTACTTCCCAGCTTGCTGGATGGCGGACCATGTTTGTTGTGCTTGGAGTGGTGACCGTCGTTGTTGGCTCCAGTGTCGTGCTCTTCCTGCCTGACACCCCGATGCAGGCCAAATGGCTGTCCGACAACGAGAAGGTGGCGCTGCTCAAGCATGTCAGCGTCAACCAGACGGGCATTGAGAACCGCAAGTTCCGCATCAGCGAGATTGTTGAAGCTCTGGTGGACCCTCAGCTGTATCTCATGCTCCTGTCGGTCGTTCTGGTAAGCGCCGGGATACAAGGCCCATCTCATGGCTACATATGCTAACTCGTCTGCGCACGTAGCTGTCGGTCTCTAGCGGTGTCGTTACTACCTACTCGGCGACTCTCATCCGCAACCTGAAGTATGATCCGATGCAGTCTGCTCTGATGAACACCCCCTCGGGTGCTGTCAGCATCTTCTTCACTCTGTTTGTTGGATTCGGCATCCGCCTGCAGTCCCACCGTTGGGCTTTCATCCTTGCCTGCATTATTCCAGCGTACGTCTACCAAACTTGCAGCCATGATTGAAAGCGGCTACTGACTCCCTGTAACAGTATCATCGGCGGTGCCCTGATGTCCTTCCTTCCTACCACCAACACGGCGGGCTGCCTGGCTGGCATCTACCTCACCAACGCTGTTGTTGCCCCGCTTGCTATTTTCTACAACGTGAGCATTCTGTGATGCCTTGTCCAAATTCAACTGCTGACCAGGACTATATTAGTGGACCATGGCCAACGTTGGAGGTAGCACTAAGCGTGCTTTCGCCGCCGCCATCATCAGCGGCTCCTTTTCCATTGGTAACATCATTGGCCCCCAGACGTTCCAGGCCAGGGATGCGCCCGACTACCGCCCGGCGAAGCTCGCCGTCATGGGCACCCAGGCTGGCTGTGCCTTTACCACGGTTCTTTTGTTCCTCTACTATGTGTGGCAGAACAAGAAGCGCACCTCTGAGAACGAGACGGAGGATGCCTACCTGTCGCCCGAGGCCTGGGCCAACATGACGGACAAGGAGAACAAGAAGTTCCGCTATGCCTACTAGAGGGCCGGCCGGCCGCAATCTGGTTGGATATTTGAAAATGGAGTGGCCTTTTGTCTGAGCATGGGCTTCCCAGCTGACATGAAACACATGAGTGTATTCTATTCTCCGGCTTGCTATATTCAGCGAATAGGGCATGGCATAGCAACAGTTGTAATGCGAATTTAGACCAGGATCCATTGTTTGAGACCGTACAACGCGCTGTCGAATAGAGTGAGAAGAAGTAAGCGAGCCGAATAATTACCTACCAAGTGGCGTCTTGAAACACCGCCAGAAACACGCGGCTCATGAAAGCGGGTTGTCACAGGCATTGTTCATGGCTCGGCTCGTCTGGACCAAGCCGTTATTTCATGCTGTCGGCGCCACACACGGCACAAACAAACCATGATTGGGGTTTTGGATCCGATGATTCGAGAAACTGCCACACAGTGCATGAATTTTGTTTGCTTGTTGTTACTACCGTACCCAGGACGGAAGCCAAGCTTAGAGGCGTATCTCGTTTGCTTATGCTGAAGATGGAACAATACAAATCATGAAGGAACAACACTGCCTGCTTCAGTCTCAACAACCTAGGGAAGTCTGAGAGAGGTAACGTGCATGCAGCACCCTCGTCCGCTGCAACGTTTCACATTCTTCCCTGCAGGCACTCATCGATCGAATGTCGATGCAGAGTCTGTGCTCTGGCAGGAAATCCCACGATCCCGGTTCAATGCCAGCGGGCGCAACCCTGCAATTCCGGATCGACATGGCCATCGTTTGCGTGTGCGAGGTAATATATACTCTGCCGCTTTACCGACTTTTCTCTTTCCCTCTCTCCTTCTTTTGGTGCGTGGTACTGTGGACACACCACCCTCCACAAGACACGCCCGGGTTTGGTCTTCACCTGGTTAAAGTCGCCGATGTGTGGTGTGGTGGGGCTGGATGTGACGCTGGGACTTGCGAATCGTCAGATTTGCTGGCCTGGCTCGGTTGGTTTGATATTTCTGTGGTTCGCTTAGATGGAAGAATTGCATGCCAGTCGGGCCGAAACTCGCAAAGTCGCATGGGCGAATCGTGGGTTTGGGGGAGGCGATTGGGATGGCAATCTTGGGAATTCGGGGTTTGCTTTTTCATTCCTTTTCGTTTTGGGCACGAGGGGATTCAGGCAGAACTTTCTCGCTTAACTGAGGTCCTGCAGATGCGGGTTTGACGCCGAGTTCATGTCGTGAAAAGGGGTATGCGTCGTCTTCACCAGATGCTTGCATGTCGGAGCATTATGTGTCGTGCGTGCTACAGGAACACTGCGTCAAGCACGAGCAGGTGAATAAGCTTTGTGTGATGGGACCAATAGGTTAAGAAAGGACCAACGCCAACTCGGCTTCTTCCGTTGATTATATGCTGCAGAAATATAGCATGTCTAATTATGCATAGGAGTTGTTCAATGGCTTTGACAAGCAGCGGTTGATTACACAGTAAGCCGCATTTGTGCGACAGAGTGCAAGTACTTTAAAGTCAATACTCATTGATGACTCGGCAATAAAACTCGGGACAACGTCGAGGAACGTCAAATGTTGAACAGATTCTAGTTGGAAGCTGGATGCCGGAGTAGAGATATGGAGTGGCATATCTGTAACTTAATATAATGCGGTTCTATGTCTATCTACTAGTATTACAATTCCTCAGTAACCGGGACTCAGTTTGCCTGAGCGGGCCCCTTTTCGTCCGTCTTATTATCGCCCACGCTCTTCTCTTCCACGCCTCCATCCGCCTCAGCTGGCTTATCCTGCTGCGGCTTCTTGACACTCAGCCACTCCAACGTAGAAGTCCCCAGAATTGCCA
>OUNM010313280.1_pt1 | contig 21669 bp, 14 predicted proteins | sample 1769961 | NCBI WGS metagenome assembly OUNM01 (sample SAMEA3914820, study PRJEB12502) | metagenome | biome: forest; material: soil | place: USA | collected 2012-03-12 | depth 0.3 m
CCAGGCCCACGCCGAGGACATGGCGCACCTCGGCTACCTCGGCCATTGGGGCAGCGACGGGTCCGTCCCCGAGCAGCGCCACACCGAAGCGGGCGGCGAAGACATGGTGCTCGAGAACGCGCTCTGCTTCACCGACGAGGCGAAGCGCACGCTCGATCCGAACGCCACGATCGATCCCGTCCAGGTGGAGCGCTCCGAGTCGATGTTCTTCGACGAGGTGCCTCCGAACGACGGCCACCGGAAGAACATCCTCAAGCCGGCGCACACCAAGGTCGGCATCGGCGTCGCGCAGCCCGTCGCCACCGCCACCGAGATCCCGGTGCCGTGCTTCGCGCAGGAGTTCACCGACGACTACGGCACGTACGCCCCGCTGCCGAAGCGCGCGAAGGTGGGGGCGGTCGTCCACGTCGAGGGCACGCTCACGAACGGCGCGCGTCCGAGCGGCGTCGGCATCGCGCGCATCGTGAAGCCCGCCCCGATCGCCGCCTCGGAGCTGAACAAGCGCCGCAGCTACCCGGTCCCGAAGGCGTTCCAGATGTACTGGGGCCCCGGATTCGTGACGCCCATGCCCGTCAAGATCGACGGGCAGAAGCTCGCCATCGACGTGCCGCTGACCGATCACGGACAGCCGGGTCTCTACGAGGTCAGCGTGTGGGCGAAGCTCGGCTCCTCCGAGGAGCACACGATGGTGAGCTTGCGCACGATCACCGTCGAGTGATCGGTCTCACTTCGCGTCGCGCACGAGCGATGCCCAGTCCGCCGCGCACCCGTGTCGTTCGAATGAGCCCGGCCCCGCGCAGAGCGTGGGCGAGCGGCGCGGTCCGAGGAGGAGCCCGGTGCCGCGCGTCAGGAACCGATACGGAGCGAGCTCGCGATCGACGGCGGTGATGGCGAGCTCGGAGTCGGCGTCGACCTGGAGCGCGCGCAGCTTGCGGATGAACTGCGCGCGATCGTCGGGGTTGTCGGAGACGGCGAACGCGCGCTGGAGATGCTCGATCTGCGCCTGGCGCTCACCGGCCTTGCCGAGGATCGTCGATGCCGCGAGAGAACGAAACGTGTCACCGCCGAGCTCGACGCCGTGGGCGATCATCTTGGCGCCTTCGACACGCCATCGCTCGCTCTCGTGCTCCTCCTTGATGAACGAAGGCCCGATGAACGCGATGAACTGCCCGGCGTGCACGGCGAGCTTGCCGTCGTACGGGCGTTCCTGCATTCCGCGCTCGAGATAGCGGCGCGCGGTGCGCGCGTCCTCCGCGTTGCCACCCGGCGGCGGCGTGTAGACGATGATCGTGTCGACGTAGTCGTAGAGCGCCGGAAAATCAGGCTCGAGCGCGATGATGCCGTCGATGTAGCGCGTCACGTCCGGAAACTGCCGCTTCTCCTGGCCGTGCAGGCCGTATTCGAGCAGCAGCTTCGCCCACAGCAAGTCGGTCGCCGCCGCGCGATAACCGAGCGTCATCCATCGGAGCTGCGTCGGAGGCGGGAGCAAGAAGACGTCGTCGCGCTGGTGCAGCTTGTGGATGTTCGTCGCGAGGCCCGGCTGCACGCGCGAGATCCCGAACGCGCCGAGAAGCGCGAAGAGCACCGCTACCCACGGTCCCGAGGACTTGCTCATTCCAGCTCCGACTCCACGTACATGCCTGGCATGACGGCGGGGCCGCCCGCGGCAACCGCGTCGTGCCCGTTCCGTCCGCGTGTCTCGAACGTGCTCAGCACGCCGTCGCCGTCGAGATCGCCGCGCGCTTGCGCGACGAACGCCGCGCCGCCCGCCGTGCTCTCGAAGGAGAACGAATACGCGTGGGGCACGCCCTCGGGAGAAGGCCGGAACGCGAGGGCCTTCCACGTCGCGCCGTCCCACGCTCCCGGCGGATCGGCCTCCTTCTTACCGCGCGGCGGCGTGGCCGGCGTGAGCGGCGCGCTGTCCGGAAAACGACCGTTCGTGACCGCGTACGCAACCGCCGAGGCGCCGAGGCGCTCGAGGCCTTCGGTGGGCTCCACGAAGCGCGACGCATGGAGATCGTGCACGAACGCGGGCACCGCGACGGCGAGGAGAGACCCGAGGATGGCGGCTCCGATCGCAAGCTCGACGGGAGTGAAGCGGCGCACGGGCTACTCCTCGACGTCCTTCTTCACCATGGTCTTCGCGACCTGCGCCGTGAGGCTCTCGTCCGGCGTGACCGTGAGCGAGTATGTCGAGCGGACGCCGTCGCCGTCGAGATCGCCTTCGGCCGTCACCGTCGCCGTCGCCGTCGCGCCTGCGCCCTCGGCGTCGAACGAGTAGCGGTAGCACTGCGGCTGCACGATCGAGAAGCGCAGCTCGCGCCACGGGCTCGCCGACCAGTCCGCGAGGTTCGACTGATAACGCTTGCCGCGAACGCTGAGGTCATCCTCCGGCACCGACACACGTGAGCTCGGCGGGAAGTGGCGCATGGCGTGGACGGCGTGCGGTGCGGCGCCGGTGGGCTGGGTCGCGTCCGACGCGTTGTAGTACTCGGCGGCGGCTCCCGCGAGCGACGTGACGGAGCTGACGGCCTCGACCGTCTTCGCGTGCCGCACGTATCGCGAGAGAGAATACATGCCGATCGCGCTGAGAACCGCGGCGAGGCCGAGGAAGTTCATCAGCTCGACGACGGTGAATGCGCAACGCGCGCCGCGACGCAACGCGCGACGAGCGCGACCAGCTCGATACGCGTTCGACACGCGGGGGCTGAGCGAACGCGCGACACGCACTTTTCGAGCCCACCTCACCGGCGCTTGACGATAGCGCGAGTCCGGTTTTTACGCACGAGCAAGTGGCAGAGGCCCTCTCCACCTCGCAGCGCCGCGCCCCTGATTTGCCCCGTCATCGCGGCGCAGCGTCGATCCGACACGACAGGTCGCCCTTGATCGCGACATCGATCCCGAGGCGCCCGTCGCGGCCCGCGCCGGCGCAGAAGACGTCTCCCTTGGACGCGTCGCCCGACCCGTCGACGTCGAGAAAGCCGCGCACCCACAGCGGACCGCAGACGCCGCCCGCGAACCTGAGGCGCTTGCCGCCGGGCACCGGCTCACCTTGATCGGCGTCCATCGCGAACACTCGTTCGCCCGCGGGCCGCTGTCCGATCTCGACGCGTACGCGCGAGGTGTCTCCGCCCTCCACGACGACGTCGAGCTCGCACGAGCGCGGATGAGCGAGCATCGCGCCGTCGTCCTGCCAGTCGGCCGCAAACCCGCGCGCGAGGATGCTCGCGAGCTCGCCGTCGCGTGCGCCGACCACGAGGAGATGATCGTGCTGTGCGCCATATTCCGCGAAGCGAGCGATCAGGAACGCGCGCGCCGAGGCATCGTTCCTTCCTGGCGGTCCAGCGAGCGCGACGTAGCTGGTCGCGGGCGGGCTCGGCGGAATGCGGTGTCCCGCCGGCGTCTGTCGAAAACGAAACGTGTGGATCGCCGACGAGCCTCCGAACATGTACGGCGTCAGTCCGCCATGCGCCGCTGCATAGAGGGCGCCGACGTGGAAGAGCGGCGCGAGATGCGGCACCTCGCTGGTCTTCGGATCCGCTGTCACGCCGCAGAATGCGTCGAGCGTCATCGGCAACGTGAATCCCGACAGATCCACCGGCGACGCGAGCCCTGCCAGCGCCGGTTCGCACCCGCGAGCGAGCCGCCGATGGAGATCGTACGTGACGACGAGCGACACCGCGGTGACCGCGGCGATCGCCCCGAGCACGAGCCGCGGCGGTCGCGAAGGCACGAACGTCGCGAGGAGCGCGACCGCGAGGGGAACGCCCAGGCTCATGAAGCGCGGAGCGACGAGCTGCCAGCCCGGCAGATCGAGCGGAGCGACGAGCGCGCCCGCGAGGAAGAGGAGCGCCGCCACCAGCACTGCCGTCTCGCTGCGTGAGGCTTCACGCCTCCGCGTACGTCGCGCGCCCGTCCAGAGCCCGGCGATCACGAGAACGCAGCCGAGGACTCCTCTCGTCATCGGACCAGGGAGCGCATAGCGCGGGAGCTCGACGAGCCACTCGAGACGCGGCGTCCACACCCACGGCTCGGGTGGATGCGGCGGGTGAGGGGAGCCGAGCACGGCGAGGAACACCGCCGCGGCGGGCGCCCCGATCAGCGCGACGGTCCCGAGCGATCGAAGCACCTGCCCTCGCTTCGCACGGAAGAGGAAGACCAGGAACACCACGAGCCCCGTCGTCGACGCTGCGCCGACGTGCATGACGGCGTCGACGAAGAGCATCGCCGCGAGGATGGCGAGGCTCGATCGACGTGGCTCGTCGCGCCACACGGCATACGCGACGATCGCGACACCGACGTTCGCGGCGAGGACGAACGGGAGAAAACCCATGTAGAACGTCCAGGGGAACGCGAGCGCGAACCCGAGGAGCGCCCAAGGCGTGCGTCGCTTCGCGAGCGCGCACGCGAGCGCCGCGAATCCCCACGCGCCCGAGAGCGCGACGACGACGAGCGTGACGCTCAGCGCGACACGCCACGAGAAGAGCTCGAGCAGCGGAACGAAGAGCATCACGAAGCCACGCTCCGCGAACGCGGGCAGCGGCTCGAGAACGGCGCTGTACGGCGTACCGGGCTCCGCGAACGCCTTCTGCACGACGCCGCCGAGCACGTGCTGAGGACCGTCGTTCGTCGGCAGGAACGAGATCGAGCAGACCACGAGCGCGACCGCGAGCGAGCCGATCGCCATCGCGGCCGCGAACGCGCGTCGCGACATCTCCGCCGGATCGGGCGACGGTCCGTTCACACGGCGACGCTACGCGCGTGTTGTCGGGCGTCAAGGCCGCGTTGCCGGTGTGGCACCGCGCGACCGTTTCGCGGTAGGGTTCCGCCGATGCCGGCGGCGCCCGTGGAGCACGAGAAGCGCGCGTTCTGGCCGCTCGCTCTCGCCCTGCTGGTCGCGTGTGCCGGCGTCGCGTGGGCGATATGGAGCGTGCCGCTCGTGATGACGAACGACGGCCCCGAAGCGCTGCTCACCGCGCACATGGAGGCTCACTACGACGACCCGGGCTCGATCTTCCAGCAGCAATACGGCGTGGGCTTCGGGCTGAGCGGACGAGGTTTCTCGGTCCTCTATCGTCCGCTCGCGGCGATGTTCTCGTTCACGACGTCGCTCCGGATCGCCGAGCTGGTGATGGTGCTCTTGCTCGCGCTCGCGTTCGCGTGGCTCGCGCGAGGCCTCGCGAACGAGCAGCGATCGGACGATCCAGACGGTCCGCGCGGTCCGCGCTTCGCCGGATTGCTCGGATTCACGATCGCGTTCAGCTGGCCCTTCTACATGGGCTTCTTCGCGTTCACGCTCTCGATGAGCTTCGGGCTGCTTATCCTGGCGTTCGTCGTCAATCGCCCGCGCGGTCTCACGCTGATCGACAAGGCGGCGGTCAGCACGGCGCTCCTCGTGCAGCTCTTCTTCCACGGCTTCGCGGTCTTCATCACGCTCTCGTTGATCGCGCTCGTCGCGACGACGCGCATGCTCGCGGCGCGGAAGGAGGCACCGCCTGCGGAGTGGCGAAGGCACGCGCTCGGCACGGCCGCGTGGCTCGGCATCTCCGCGCTCCCGAGCGTCGTCGTGCTGCTCGTGATGCGAACCGCGCAGAGGGCGATGTCGTCGCTGTCCGGCTCGGAGGCCACGGAGTGGGCGAAGCCGGCGGACTGGGCGCGCATCCTCCCGCGGCTGGCGGTCCCCGGCTCGACCGCGCTCGGGATCGTCGTCCTCGTCCTGGCGGTCGTCGCGCTCGTGCGGACCGCGGTTCGCCTGCGTCGCGGTCCATCGCGCCCGGACGAGCTCGCGCTGGCCGTCGGAGGGGCCGTGCTCCTCGTCGCCGGCATCGCCATGCCGCTCAACCTGCCAGGGTGGCAGTTCTTCGCGCCGCGGTTCCTCACCACCGGCCTCGCGCTGTCGCTGTGCCTCTACGCGAACGAGCCGTTCGCGCGGAAGCAGGCGCGTGCCGCATTCGACGCGGCGGCGGTCGCCCTCGTCGCGCTGGTGCTGCTCGACGCGCGAGCCGTGAACCGCCGCCTCGCGACGGCGTGCGAGGACGCGGTCATCGGCCTCGAGCACCGCATCCCGCGCAGCGGCTTCCAGCTCCCCATCGACCTGAACGCCGACTGCGGCCTCTCCACGGAAGACACGCGCATCGACGTTCCCTATCTGACGCCGCTCCTCCACTTCGGCTCGCTGTTCCCCGTCGTGCACGGCGGAACGACGCCGTACGGATTCTTCGGTCCGGCGGCCGTGCACGCCTTCGTGCCGCGCGAGGTGCTGCCGGTGCCGGTCCCACCCATCCTCCGCTACTGGGGGCTCTCCGGTGACGATCCTCGAATCGCGACACCGAAGCTGCGCACCGGCGTCCTGACCGACCTGGCGGCGTTCGGGACGTACTACGAGAACGTGCTCGTGTTCGGGGCCACGCCGAGCGACCGCAGCCTCCTGCTCGACCGCGGCTACGTCATCGACTTCGAGCACGGCACGTTCATCAATGCCCATGCCGAGCCGTGCGCCGTCGAGGTGCTCGTCCCGATGCGCCCCGACGACCCGCCCGTGCTCATCCGCGGCGGCGTACGCGGGGAAGGGCTCTGGAGCGCGAAGATCACGCCCATCCCCGACGAGCACACGCTCCGAGCATCGATGCGAACGCTCTGCGGCGACGTCTGGGTGCACGTCCAGTGGCAGAACAGCGAGCTGCGCTGCGCGAACGGCGATCGCCACGGCCGCATCGCGCTACATGCCGTTGCCGGCGGCGCGTCGGGCCCGACGCGCGTGACGTGCGAGCGCGGCGCGCTTCCCTGACTGACCACCAAATACGAAAAAGCCCCGGTACCAGTGAGGTACCGAGGCTTCGTCGCGAGCCGCTTGCGGCGGCTTCTGGTGCTAGCTCACTCCTCGGCGGAGACTTCCGTGATCGACGGCGCCACGACGAGGCGGCCGCTGATGACCGAACCGTCCTGGTGGAACGTCGACGTGACACCGTCGCCGTTGAGGTCGCCGTTCGCGATCGCCGTGACGCTCGTCTGGCTGACGCCCGCGTAGCTGTACTGGTAGTACTGCGGACCGGCCATTTCGAAGTGGAGGCAGGAGAAGCCGGCGGGCGTCGCCGCCGTACCGTCCTTGTTCCAGTCCGCCGTCTGCGACTGGTACTTCTGCGCCTTCGGGACGAACGACGGAACCGCGGCCGACGAGCTCAGGCAGACGTCGCGGAGGACGCCCGTGGTGCTGCCGGGGGGAAGGACGCTTCCGGCCATCGACTCGCCCTCGTACTTCGTGACGGCGTCCTTCGCCATCTGACCAACGGAGTTCTTCGCCTCTGCGGTCTTCGCGTTCGCGATGTACTTACGAACGCCGTAGACGGCGAGAACGGCGAGAACGCCGACGATCGCGACGACGATCATCAGCTCGATGAGCGTAAAGCCTTCCTTCAACCTCTTACGAATTGTCATGGTTTCGAGCTCCGTTTGTCGTTCGGCCTAGCTGATCCCGTTTGCGTGCAGGCCGAGACGCCCGCAATCGGAAATTGTGAAATCCGTTACAGAAGAGGGCGATTATTCGCCCTCGTTGGCGATGAAGATCTGATTGCTCCACGAGGTGCCGACGAGCTCCGTGTATGCAGCGGTGTTCGGCTCGAGATCCGCGGAGGCTGTCACGTAATACCAGGGGTCGGTGCCGACGGCGGCGGGGACGTTGACGAAGGCAGTGGGTTGACCAATCGTGGTCGGCAGCGTCGTCGACCCAGCGACGGTCGCGTAGCCGAACTGCACCGGGCCATCGACGTGAATGGGCAGCACCGCCCACGTCGGGCCGCCGCCGCAGGCCGGGTTCCAGCCGGTCTTGAACTGGCCGGTACCCGAGGTCGCGAGCGGGCAGAGCGGAGAGGCGCCGATGTTGGCGTAGATGCCGCGCTCCGTTCGGTAGCCTTCCTGCGCGATACGCGCGCCGCTGATGACGTTCTTCGCCTCCGTCACCTTCGCCGAGAGAACGAGCTTGCGGTAACCGACGACGGCGATGACGGCGAGGATGCCGACGATCGCGACGACGATCATCAGCTCGATGAGCGTGAACGCGCGTGCCGCGCGACGTCGAACTGACCCTACGGCAACCGCGTTCGACATTCTCAGCGGGGCTCCTAGCAGTCGACGTGCCATCGCGACCTCCAACGGCATGGGTAGCCGTCATGTTAACGAGAACCGGAAAAAACGAAAGAAATGGGCACGGTAGGAGACGTCGCCACGACACCCACCCAGCGGCGTCTGACAATTTTCGTCCTCGTGCGGCGCCGTGACGGACCAAAAGCGCTCGTCGCCGATGTCAGCGCGGGTGCGCGGCTCAGCTCTCTGGCTTCCACGATTCGAGGCTCACGGGCTCCTCTTCCTCGTCCTGCAGCGCGTGCTTCTGGAGGCGATAGCGAAGGCTGCGCAGCGTCAATCCGAGGGATTTCGCGGCGACGGTGCGAACGCCCCCCGCGCGCTCGAGCGCCTGGAGGATGAGGCGCCGCTCGATCTCGCCGAGCACGCTGTCGATCTCGCAGCCTGATTCGGGGAGGGTCACGAGCCCGGGGCTAGGTTGACCCGTGGCGCCGCTGACCTCGTGAGGGAGATCGCCGAGGCCGATCTGCGGTCCGCTCGCGAGAGCGACTGCGCGCTCGACGATGTTCTCGAGCTCCCGCACATTGCCGGGAAAGTCATAGGCGTCGAGAGCGCGGAGGGCGTCGGACGAGAAGCCGCGGATCTCCTTGTTCTGCTCGCGGGAGCAGCGCTCGAGGAAATGCTTCGCGAGCTCGCCGACGTCCTCGCGACGGACGCGCAGCGGCGGGACCTCGATGCGGATCACGTTGAGACGGTAATAGAGGTCCTGGCGGAACTTGCCCGCCTTCACGTCCTCTTCGACGACGCGGTTGGTCGCGGCGAGTACTCGGACGTCGATCGTGGTCTCGTTCGACTCGCCGACGCCGCGCACTTTCCGCTCCTGCAGGACGCGCAGGAGCTTCACCTGCACGCCGAGCGGCAGCTCGCCGACCTCGTCGAGGAGAACGGTGCCGCCGTCGGCCTCGCGGAAGATCCCGAGCTTGCGCGTTCCGGCGCCCGTGAACGCGCCTTTTTCGTGGCCGAACAGCTCGCTCTCGACGAGCGCCTCCGGGATGGCGCCGCAGTTGACGACGAGGAACGGCTTGTCAATGCGATCGGAGACGTCGTGGACGGCGCGCGCGATGCGCTCCTTGCCGGTGCCGCTCTCGCCGGTGATGAGCACCGTGCTGCGATTGGCGGCGACGCGCGTGATGAGATCGAGGATCTGCCGCATCGGCTGCGAATGGCCGAGCAGGTCCTTCGGGTTGTTGCGCTCGACCTGCGCGCGCAGGCGCACGTTCTCGGCTACGAGCGCGCCCTTCTCGAATGCCTTCGCGACGACGGCGCGCAGCTCCGACGTGGCGAACGGCTTCGTCACGAAGTCGTAGGCGCCGCGCTTCATCGCCTCGATCGCGGTCTCGACGCTGGAGTGCGCGGTCATCACGATGACCTCGGTCTCGGCGCTGCGCTGCTTCGCGAGCGTGAGGATGTCGAGGCCGGAGCCGTCGGGCATCATCAGATCGGTGAGGACCACGCCGAAGGCATGCGGCGCGTTTCGGATCGCCTCGCGCGCCGTCGCGAAGCCGGGTGACACGGTCACCTCGTAGCGCTCGCGCTTGAAGAGGATCGACAGCATCTCGCGAAGCCCCGGCTCGTCGTCGACGACGAGGATGCTCGCTCGGTCGCTCATCACGCTGAAGGATACGCTACCATCGTCGGGCGCGAATGCAGAAGCGTGGACGTACCCTTGCGCTGGCGGCGCTCCTCGTCGCGGTGACGGGCGGCGCTGTCCTGATCGTGCGGCTCGAGCACGGCGGAGGGACGACGACGACCACGGACGGTCGCGCGCTCGCCGTCGCGAGCTCCGCGGCGGCCGCGCGCGAGCAGCGAGAGCGGGCGCTCGCGGCAATGCCGCCGGGCCGAAAGCTCGGAGCTCCGGCGAGCACGGCGCCGGAGGCGATCGTCCGACGCGCGCTCCCTGCGAAGGAGACGGCTCCGGAGCTGCCCGGCGCGAGCGATGGCGTCGTCACGACCGTGACGATCACCACGCCGGTCTTCGACATCACGCGACGCTATCGATCCATGGAGGGGCCGTACGCGGAGTACACGGTTCGCATCGATTCGGGCTCGCCTGGAACGCCGGCACCCGCCGCGCCGCTCGACGCAGGCAGCGCGCGGGAGCTGTGGTGGTGGAAGGGCGCGAAGATCGAGGTCCTCGACGCCGACGGCAAGCCGCTCGGTCAAGAGTTCATGTGTCACCTCAATCTCAACGTGGACCCGACGTTCCGTCGCAGCGCGCTCGGTGCCGCGGCGACGACGGAGCGTCTCCTCACGCTGACGCAAGGCGAGCTCGCGTTCGCTCTTCCGAAGGGCCTCGGTCTCCCGGCGGCCTCGGACGAGGCCTGGTCGATGATGTTCCAGGTGCTGAACCACAATCGCGACGGTGAGTTCCACGTGAAGCAACGGCTCACGATGTACTTCGTCCGCGACGTCGACTTGTTCGCGCCGATCGATCCCGTGACCTGGCACGCGGCGTCGATCTGGGTGCCGGTCGACAAGTCGAGCCCCGACGCGCTCGCGTTCGACAAGGCGACGTGCCACTGCTGCGCGCCGCTCGCGCGCGGGCTCGAGGCCACGAACAACGTGAGCGGCGGACGGTCGGTGGACGGAGCAGGCCGCGTGATCGTCGGTCACTGGACCGTTCCACCGGGCAAGAGCACGTGGTCGTCGCCGCTGAAGCTCCCGACCGGCTTCCCCGCGAAAGGTCAGAAGCTCCACGCGACGTGGACGCATCTCCATCCGTTCGCGACCGAGGTGCGGCTCTCGGCGCACAAGCCGGGCTGCGCACCGGAGGTCGTGGCGCGGAGCTCCATCGACAGCCTGCGGGACGGCCGCGTCGGCCTCGTGAGCGTGAAGTCGCTCCAGAGCGCCGAGGGCGTGCCGCTGGCGGACGACGCGACCTACGAGCTCACCGTCGACTACGACAACACGAGCGGAAGAGCGCAGGACTCGATGACGTCGCTCGGCATGTTCGTGAACGACGACGCGTGGAAGCGACCCGAGTGGGCCACGCGTGCCCAGAACACGAGCGGCATGGACGGCTCGTGCGGGACGGGTCCCTAGCGCGGCGCGTTCGTCTCAGTCGCGGAGCTTGGCCGAGACGGCCTTCGTCTCACCGGCAGCGACGGTGACGGAGACCGACTTCTTGAGCGACTCTTCGGCGTTCACGAACAGCACGGTGTGCGTGCCGGGCGTGACGGAGACCTTCACGCGCGGCGTGGGGCCGAGCGGCTTGCCGTCGAGGAGCACGGTCGAAGCGGGACGCGAGTTGATGTTGAGGAAGCACTCGCCACCCGCGGCGGCAGCGGGCGCGGCCGGCGTCTTGGGCGTCGCCGGCTCTTTCGCGGCAGCGGGCTCCTTCGGCGCGGCCGGCTCCTTGGCGGCGACCGGCTCCTTCGGAGCGGCGGGCGTTGCAGGCGGCGGCGTGAACACCGGAGCCTTCGGCGCGACCGCAGTGGTCGCAGCGCTCGTGCCCTTCGGCGAGAGCGTCACGACGATCGTCTTCTCGGCTTGGCCGTCGTCGAAGCTGATCGGCTGCGAGTAGTCTTCCATGCCGAACATCTTCGCTTCGAGGTTCCACTTCTCGTTCGGATCGAAGTCGATCGCGATCGGGAACTGCGGGACCTCTTTGCGGTTCGTGCCCGAGACGAGATACACCTTCGCGCCCGGCGTACCGAGCTGGATGGTCGCCTTGCCCTTGAGGACCTTGAGCGCGACGGTGCCGAGATCGGTGACCTCGTCCTGCTTCACGTCGACGGTCTTCTCGAACGGCTGATAGCGATCGCTGCCGACGATCTTGATCGTGTGCGTGCCGGGCGTGATGTCGTGCGTCTCTTGCGGGAGCGGGCCGAGCTCCTTGTTGTCGACGACGAGGCGAACGCCGGTCTGGAGCGGGTTGCCGGACACCTTGAGGCCGGTGCCGCCGCCGTGCGCGGCGCCCGCGGCGCCCGCGCCGGAGGACGGGCTCAGCGTGAAGTCGGTCGCCGAGTCCTTGCGGCCTTCGATGGTGATCGCGCGCGCGGCGGGGGCATCGAAGCCCTGCGCGCTGACCTTCACCTCGTGAACGCCGGACGAGACGTCGCGCACGATGCACGGAGCGCTGTCGCACGCGTGCTTGCCGTCGACCGTGATCTCCAGGTTCTGGACCGCTGCACCCTTCGCGTCGGCGACGTTCACGACGAGCGTGCCCGTGCGCGGCATCAAGAAGAAGACGGCGAGACCGACCGCGGCGACGACGCCGAGGAGCAGCGCGACCCACAGCCCCGCGTTCGACGACTGCGCGCGCGGAACGACCGCCGTCGCTTCCATGGCGCGGTTGACCGGCGGCATGTGAGGCATCGGCGGTTGCGAGTGCTGCTGCGGCGGCTGCGAATGCTGCTGCGGCGGCTGCGAGTGCTGCTGCTGCTGCTGCGGGGGCACGGAGCCGTGCGGACCCTGCGCTTGCTGCATGTGCCCGCTCGGCGGCTGCGAGCGAGTGTCGGGATGACGCACCGGCATGTGCATCGGCGCGGTCGTCGTCTGACCCGGCGGCGGCGGAGGAGGCAGCGGCGCGGTCGACGTGCTCGGGTTGTACGGACGGAGCGGCGCGGGCGGACCGGACTGTCCCGAGGCCGGCGGCATCGAGCCTGGCGGCGGCGGCGGCGCCGAGCGCATCGCGCCGGACGGCGGCGCCGATCGGAACTGCGACGACGTCGGACCGGACGAGCCGTTCACGCTCTCGCGCGGCTGACCGAGCGCGCCGAACTGACCGGAGAGCGTCGACGCGTGCGCGGGCGGCGGCGTACCGGCGGCCGGCATCTGCGCGGGGATCTGCGACGACGGCCGCGGGTTCGACAGGATGTCGTCCATGCTCGCGTGCTCGGGGCGACGCGACTCGGGACCGGTGGGAGCAGCCTGGGCGCCGCTGCCTTCCTTCTCCTTGTCCTTGTCGAAGACGTGAGTTGCCTCGTCGTCGTCGTCCCAATCCATGTTGAGCTTCGCGCCGTTCGGCGACGTGGGCGCGGCGGCGGGGACGGCGGCGGCGGCGGCCGGCATCGAGCCCGTCGAAGGGCTGCTCGAGATCGCGGCGGGACCGGGGCGCGTGCTCGCGGGCGGCGGGACCTGGCTCTGCACCTTGCTCGTTGCGCTCGTTGCGCTCGTTGCGCTCGGCGCTTGCGACGGCGACGCGGCCGCCGGCATGTTCGACTGACTAGGCGAGCTGCTGATCGGTCCCTGCACGGCCTGCAGGTTCGGAAGCGAGCCACGGCCCGGAGGCGGCGGCGGCTTCGACGCGGACGGGACCGGCGGCGGCGCCGACGGCTGCGCCGCGCGCATCGAGCCGGATTGCGGCGCGGACGACGCCGACGGCGGAAGCGGCGGGGGCTGCGACACGCGTCCGGACGGCGGGCCCGAGGGCGTCGACGGCGCGGCGGGAACGGACGAAGCAGACGCGGACGGCGACGGCGGCATCGCCGGAAGGCTGCCCTGGCTCGGCGGCTGCGCCGGTCCGGGGATCCCCATGAGCGTCCGCTTCATGTCGTGCATGGGGGACGGCGCGGGATTGACGCTGCCGCTGGTCGCGCTCGGCGCGCCAGGCGGACCTGAGACGGGCAGCTGCGACGCGGAGCTCGAGGCGCCATTCGAGTTCGGCGGAGGCGGGGGTACGGCCGACGTGCGCGGCACGCTCTTCTTCCCGAGGCCCTCGAAGATGTCGAGGTCCGAACCGCTCTTGTTGTCGTCTGACATCCGCGTCTCCTGAGGCTCCATGATACTCCCCGTGCCCTTCGCACCGAACGTCGCAAACGTCTCTCGCATGGTGGTCGCGATGTCGTCGCGCGTCGCGATGGCTCCGGAAATGCGCGCCTTCTGTGCGAAATCTTCGAGATCGTCCGTGAGTTGGCGCGCCGAACGGTAGCGCTCGTCGTGGTTCTTTGCGAGCGCCTTCAGCACGATCCGATCGAGGTTTTTCCTCGTTTCCGTGGTGACGCGGTCGGCCTGGCTCGCGCCGTGGGACGCGGGCAAATGAGCCGAAGGCGCCTCCGGGACGTGGTGTTTGACCATGTCCAGGACGAGGAGCTCGTCGGTCGCGGTGAAGAGCCGCTTTAGCGTGAGAAGCTCCCACATGCAAATCCCGAGAGAAAACACGTCGCTGCGGGCGTCGACAGGGGCCGCAGGCGTCCCGCCGCGGACCTGCTCGGGGCTCAGATAGCCGAGCTTTCCCTTGATCACCCCCGCGCCGGTGCGCGCGAGGCGGCCCTTCGCCTTGGCGATGCCGAAATCGATCACCTTCACGTCGCCGGAGCGCGAGACGACGATGTTGTGCGGGCTCACGTCGCGATGAACGACCTCCTTCGCGTGGGCGTGCGCGAGGGCCGCGGCGACGTCGAGGAATACGCGGACCACGAACCCGAACGGTAGGGAAGCCTCCGAGAGCGACGCGTTCTCGAAGACGACGCGGAGGTCGACTCCGTCGACGAGCTCGTACGCGATGAAGTGCGTGCCGTCGATCGCGCCGAAGTCGAGGACGCGCGCGATGTTCGGATGATCGAGCGTCGATGCGATGCGAGCTTCCTCTTCGAGCTCGCGTACGAAGTCCTCTTCCTCGGCGACGGCGGTGAGGATGCGCTTGAGCGCGCACGGCTGACCGTTGCGCGTGTCGATCGCGCGAAAGACCTCCGCCATGGCGCCCTTGTGAAGACGCTCGCGCAGCGCGTACGGGCCGAAGACGCCCAGGTTCCTGTCGTTCGCCACGCGAGCTCCGATCAGCGCGGCGGCGGCGACGGCGGCGCCGAACCGGACGCGGCGGCGCTCCCCGACGCCGCCGGCTTGTCGGGCGGCGCGAGCGTCGGACGCCACTTCACGCGCTGCTGCTGGAGGGGGAACCACACCGACTGCGGAACGATCTCCGTCGACTCGAAGTACGCGCGCGCGCCCGGCGCGAGCGTGCGGAGGAGACGCGGGCCGGTGCCCGCCGCCGCCGGCTGTCCGCCGATGTCCAGCGAGCCACCGAGGAACGCGCGGACGTCACCGACGACGAGCCCACGCGCCGAGCATCCGAGCTTCTCGAGCAGCTTGAGCATGCGCTCGCCGGTGGACGCATCGGGAGTCTCGTCGGGCATGAGCTCGATCCACTGGAGCATGCCGTCCTCGTCGGAGATGCCGGCCGCTGCGCGCGCCTCCGACGCGCCGGGCGCACCGAGCGCGACGACGTCGGCGAGCGCAACGGCGCCACGCGGCGGCGTCTTCTCGATCACGAACACGTGCGGTCCGAGCCACAGCTTCTTGCCGTCGCCGGCGCTCGCTCCGAGCGCGTCGCCGGCGTTCCGCGCGCCTGCTCCGGTTCCTGTCGTCGTTCCGCCCGTTCCGGTGGCGCCCGCTCCGCGTCGATGCGCCGACGACGCGCCGCCGGGAACGCCCGTCCCACCTGCGCGTCGTGATCCGCGCGCGAACACCGCGACGACGGCGGAAGCGCTGCTCGCCCCCGCATCGCCGCCCGCGTTCGCCCCCGCATCCGCGTCCGCGTTCGCATTCGCGCTCGCGCCCGCGCCGCTGTCGGCCCTGACCGTGCGGGGATCCACGCGCAGCACCCGCACGTGCGGATCCTTCGCCTCGACGCCGAGGCGCGTCGTCGTGATCGCCACCGCGTACGGATACCCGTGCTGCGGCAAGCCCTTCACGCGCCAGTTTCCGCCCTCGCCCTCGAGCGGCGTCGTCGTATCGGCTGCCGCGATCGGCGCGCCGGGCAGCACGGTGCGCGCGGTCAGATAGAAGAAGTCGCGCGCGTCGCGGTGGATGTACCGAGGGAACAGCATGTGACCCATGCTCTTGACCATGCGACGCGAGCGGAACTTGAACTCGGGCAGGTCCTTGAAGCCGCCCTCGTACTCCCAATCGGGCTGGAGCGGCCGTCCCAGCGGCTGAAAATTAGCTGCAGTCTGCACGTTGTAGAACTCGAAGCCGGCAAGGCCCGGGTTCATGTCGAGATGGATGCCGAACGCGCAGCGCGCGACGAGCATCGCGCGGCCGAGCGGCTCGGGACCGATGTCGTTGCCCCAGAAGTACGCGACGAAGCTCTCCTTCGTGAGGCACACGCCGCTCCGCGTGGTGTGCACCGCGTCGTGCCAGCCCGGCGGGACGCCGCCCCACCACGCGCGGCCCCACGGGTTGTACTTGTCGGCCTGCACGAGCGGCGTCATGTTCTGCCGGAACGACAGGACCTCGTCGGGCACCTCGGTCGCCTTCGGCCATGCGCCGAACGCGGTGGTGCCGTCGCGGAGCTCGAGCACCGTCGCGCCGTACGGCTTCGGCGGCAGGTAGAGGACGCCGTCGGCCTGCATGCCGAACTCGCCGTGCGTCGCCTGGAAGCCGCCGTTGAACCCGGCGACGACGTGCCGGATCACCTCGGGCGTTCGTGGGATCTGTCCCGGTCCGGCCTCGCCCGTGGCGCTGACGGGCTCGACGGTGCCCGCTTCCATGTGGAGCGACACGAGCCGTGGATCCCACAGCGTGACGTAGACGCGCGTCTGCGGCGCCGCAGGGTCGCCGCGCACGAACGTGGTGAGGAACGGCGCCGGCACGCCAGGAATGGGCGTGATGAACGCGTCCTTCTCGAGCGGGATCCACTGACCCTCGCCGGTGAGCGGCGGCTTGAGGAGCGGATCGAGCGGCTTCGGCGGCCATCCGATCTCGGGATCGCTGAAGCTCGCTGCCGGCGAGCCGCGGTTGTCCTGATTCAGCGACGCGAGGTCTTCCTGCGCGTCCTTCTCGCCGGTGTCGCCGGTGATCTTCGTCTTCGCGCCCTTGACCCACTCGAGCGCGGTGAAGGCGATCACCTTGAGGATCTGGTTCTTCTCGTCACCGAACCAGGATGCGGCGCGGAGCCGATCGCTCATCCACGGCCCGAACGTCGGCGGCTTCGCGACGGTCTCCGGCGTCACGCGCAGATACGCGGTCCCTTCGACGACCAGGTCGCGCGTCGGGCTCACGGTCATCGTGCGCGCCTCGGTAGTGATCGCGAGCGACCCGTCGGCCTGGAACGCGAGGTCGGCGCGCAGCGGCGGCGGCACGAGCGCGTACACGGTTCGCTTCACGCCGCGCGACTGGCCCGTCTGCTGCCAGTCGGCCACGCCCACCTGGAAGCGCTGGAAGCGCGAGAGCTCCTCGTACGACTTCGCCTCGTGACCGGCGAGATCGATGACGTGCACGGCCTCGGGACGACCGTCGACCGCGACGACGTACGCGGCGAGCGTGCCCTTCAGCACCGGCCGCCCCTCGTCCGCGCCGCTCGTGCGCGTGAGGTTGTGGACGTCGCCTACGTCGAGCAGGTGTCCTTCGGGCGAGAGCCGCGCAGCGACCGTGAAAAGATCGAACGTGTCGTTCTTGTCGGAAGGCGCGCCGGGGTCCTCGGGCGCCGACGCGGTCCCGGGTCGCTCTCGCTCGTGCCCCCGAACGAGCGCGCGCGCCTGACCGACCGTCGCGCCGATGACGCCGCTCGGACCGTCGATCCAGATGACGTCCTCGGCAGCGCACGTGACACCCGACGGCGCGAGCGCGCTGCACAGCGCCGCAGAGCGACTGGGCGCCTTGTCGTCGACGGGCGTTCGCCCGGCACGCGAGAGCGCATACCCCGCGAGGAGGGCGAACGGCAGCGGCCTGAGCCAGAGTTTCATCGCGACGCCTTCGGAAACGCGCGCCGGAGGCGAGCGAGTCCGCGTCCCCAGCCTACGGTGCCCGGAAGAAGAGGGGAATCAAACCACGTGTAAACCGGAGGAGCGTCCTGCCAACTTTGGTGGCAGGACGGGCGTCGATACCTCGCAATTCCCCCGGTCGAACGATTGGCGAGCGGGGCACGGGACATGCTACGAAGTTGCTATGCGTCGGATCCGGCTCCTCGGCGCCCTCGTCTTCGCAGCGTCGCTCAGCGTCGCGTGCGCGGGCGGCTGCACGAGCCCCACGTTGCCGCTGCCGCCGCCGGCGGCGCCGCTCATCTCGGTCGGCAGCTCGCCCGACACGTTCAAGCTCGTGAGCGTTCAAGGCGCGGAGCCGAACGCGCTCGTCGTCGTCGTGAATCGAAACGAGATGCTCCCGCGCGACAAGCGCGTCACCGGCACCATCGCCGACGAGGTCGGCTCGTGGGACGTCACGGTGCCGGGAGCGAAGGGCGACGTGCTCGACATCTCGCAGGAGTCGGGCACGGCGCGCTCGGCCAGCACGACCGTCACCATCCGTTGACGCGTCGACTCGACTAGACTCCGGGCGTGTCGAGCCTGCGTCGCCTCCCTCGCATGCCGCGCGCCGGTGGGGCTGCGCTTCTCGTGTGCGTCGGTCTGCTCGTCGCCGTCCTCGTCACGTATGCCGGGTCGCTCGGCAACAAGCCGGTGTGGGACGACGGACCGCTCGTCGTCGACAACCCATTCCTCGGGACGCTCGCCGGTCTCGGCAAGCTGTGGTCGAGCGATCTCTGGTCGGCGTCGGCCAACACCGAGCCGAGCAGCTACTACCGCCCGTTCACGATGTTCACGTTCTGGGTGAACGTGAACGTCGCCGGTCGTTCGGCCGCCGCGCTGCGCTTCGGAAACATCCTGATCCATGCCGCGAACGCGATGCTCCTCGCGCTCTTCGCACGCAAGGCGCACGCGCTCTCGTGGCGCTCGGCCGGGCTCGTGGCGCTGCTCTTCGCGGTCGCGCCGGTGTGCTCGGAGCCGGTGCTGTGGATCTCGGGCCGCTTCGATCTGCTCGTCGTGACGTTCGCGCTGCTCGCGCTCGTCGCGGGGCGCATGCAGGGGAGGGCGGGGGTTGCGCTCGTTCTCGCTTCGGTCGCCGCGGGGCTCCTCTCGAAGGAGAGCTTCGTGGGATGGCTCCCGCTGATGTTCCTCGACGACGTCTTCGTCAACGCACGCCTGCCGGCGCGGCGCCTGGTCACGAAGTACGCGGCGGTCGCGGCGATCGTCGCTGCGTACTTCGTGGGCCGGAAGATCGTCGGCATACCTTCGCTCGACGTGCTGACGCATGCGGGCCCGCGCGTGCTCGCGGAGTCGTTCTGCTTCTTGATCGCGACGTTCCTTCGCGAGCTCGTCTGGCCGAGCACGCTGAATCCGTTCCGCCCGTACATCACGCCCTCTCCGGCATCGCTCGCGCTGACCGCGGCAGTCGTCGCTGCGCTCGTCGCGGCGCCGCTCCTGGCGCTACGTCGTCAGCGCACAAACCCGCGGAGTCGTCTCGCGGCGTTCGGCGTCGCGTGGTTCCTCTTCGCGACCATCCCGAGCTCGGTCGTGGGGCCCACGCTGGCGATGGTCGGCGATCGCTACGCGTATTTGCCGTCGATCGGGCTGTTTCTCGTCGTCATGGCGATCCTCGGCGAGCTCGATCAGCGGCATGTCGCCGGTGTCGCGAGCAAGGCGATCGTCGCGGCGATCCTCGGGGTCGCGGTCGCTTGCGCCGCTCGTATCATCATTCGCGCGCGCGACTGGCACGACGACGACGCGCTCGCGATGTCATCGCTCGCGAGCGATCCCGAGAGCCCGTATCCGCTCTACTGGTTGGGCACCGAAGCAGCCGAGCACGGACAGCTCGACGTCGCCGAGCAGCTCCTCGCGCGCTCGCTCGCGCGGAACCCCGAGTCGTGGCGGACGTGGAACGCGATCTGCTATGTACGCCTCAATCAAAACCGGCTCGCGGAGGGCGAGCGCGCGTGCAAGCACGCGATCGATCTCCTCGGCGTCAATCCACGCATGTGGGTGAACCTGGCGTCCATCTACGTGCGAGAGGGTCGTTGGAGCGACGCGCTGACGAGCGCCGACCGCGCGCTGGCGCTGAAGCCGGGCTACGTCGAAGCGCATTACCTCGCCGCCGTGTCGGCAGCGAACCTCGGCATGCTCCCGATGGCCTGGATGCACGTGCGCGCCGGGCTCGCGTTGCAGCCTTCCCATCCGCGCTTGCGCGCGCTCGCCGCGGACCTCGAGCGCTTCGAGCGCGAGCATCCGCCGCCGCACGAAACCCCGCTCAGCTCGCCGGCGCCAGCACCTTGAGGCTCACGCGTCGCTTCTTCGCGCCTGACGCGCCCAATGCGCCGGCCGCGCCGGATGCGCCGGCGCGCACGAGCGGCTGCTCGTCGACGACGTCACCGACGAGATCGTAGTCGCTCGCCTGCGTGATCCGGACGCGGCGCAGCTCGCCGGGCGTCACGTCGCCGGAGAGATAGACCTGCCCGTCGACATCGGGGGCCTGACCGCGATGGCGACCCATCATCACGAGCTCGTGCTCCTCGCTCGGCCCCTCGACGAGGACCTCGAGCTCGCGACCGACGAACGCCTTGTTCTTCTCGCGCGCGATCTTGCGCTGGAGCGCCATCAGCTTGCGCCAGCGGCTCGCCGCGGTGGCGGTCTTCACCTTGCCCGCGAGATCGTTGCTGCGTGCCGTCTCCTCGTCCGAGTAGCGGAACACGCCGACGTGCTCGAAGCGCGCCCACTTCACGAAGTCGCACAGCTCCTCGAAGTCGACGTCGGTCTCGCCGGGGTGACCGACGATGAACGCGGTGCGGAATACGAGGTCCGGGATGCTCGCGCGCATGCGTTCGACGACGCGCTTCTGGCGATCCTTGCCGTGACCGCGGCGCATCAGCTTGAGCATCGCGTCCGAGGCGTGCTGGAGCGGCATGTCGACGTACGGCACGACGACGGGATGATTGGCGAGCAGATCGATGAGCGCCTCGTCGATCTTCTCCGGATACAGGTAGAAGATGCGCGCCCACGAGAGGCCCTTCACATCGGCGACGCGTCGCACGAGCTCGGCGAGGTTCGCGCGCTCTTCCTTGTCGTGATCGCGCCCGTACGCGATGGTGTCCTGCGAGATCAGGTTCACCTCGCGAATGCCCTGCGCGACGAGCTGCTCGACCTCGCGCACCACGTCGGCCACGGGGCGCGAGCGCTGCTTGCCGCGGAACTGCGGGATGGTGCAGAACGCGCACGTGCGGTTGCAGCCCTCGGCGATCTTCACGTAGGCGCTCGCGCGGTGACCGGTGACGACGCGCGGGTCGCTGGCGCGAATGACCCAGTCGGCGGGGTTGCCGACCAGCATGCGATCGGCCTTCTTCTTCGCGTCGAGGACCTGCGCGAGCTTGAGCATGTCGCTCGAGCCGAGGAAGTGATCGACCTCGGGCATCTGCGTCTCGAGCTGCGTGGGGTACCGCTGCGAGAGGCAGCCGGTGACGACGAGCTTCTTGCAGGCGCCGATCTTCTTGAGCTCGGCCATCTCGAAGATGGTGTCGATCGACTCCTTCTTCGCCTCGCCGATGAAGCCGCACGTGTTGACGACGATGACCTCGGCCTCCTCGGCCTCGCTGGTCAGCACGAAGTCACCGGCCTTGCCGCCGAGGGCGACGCCCACCATGACCTCGGTGTCGACGCGGTTCTTGGGGCAACCGAGGCTGACGAAGTGGATCTTGCGAGGTTCGGCGGAAGCTGGAGCGGAGCGCGAGGTCATGAATCTACGTCGCCATCAGTAGCACGCGACGTCGTCATTGGTAGCGTTCGGCGTGCCTTCGAAGCCCGCCGAATACGCGTCGAACGTGAGGCTCCA
>OUNM010387341.1_pt1 | contig 21663 bp, 24 predicted proteins | sample 1769961 | NCBI WGS metagenome assembly OUNM01 (sample SAMEA3914820, study PRJEB12502) | metagenome | biome: forest; material: soil | place: USA | collected 2012-03-12 | depth 0.3 m
ACACCATGCAGCGGGAGATCGAGGAGCAGGCGATCCTGCTGATTGCGCGCCGGCAACCGATGGCGATCGATCTGCGTGATGTCGTGGCGGCGATCCGCATCGCGTCCGATCTGGAACGCGTCGGCGATCTCGCCAAGAACATCGCCAAGCGCGTCATCGTCATGGAAAATAACGTGCAACTGCCCAAGGCAGCCGTTGCGCTGACGCATCTGAGCCGCCAGGTACTGACGCAACTTAAGATGGTGCTCGACAGCTACAGCAGCCGCACCGAAGCTGATGCAGTCAGCGTCTGGCAGCGCGATGCCGAAGTGGATGCGCTCTACACCTCGATCTTCCGTCAACTTCTGACCTACATGATGGAAGACCCGCGCAACATCACGTTCTCGACGCATCTGCTCTTCAGCGCCAAGAACCTGGAGCGCATCGGCGATCACGCGACGAATATTGCCGAGACCGTCCACTATCTCGTCACCGGCCACTCGCTGCCGATCGATCGGCCGAAGGGCGCGTCCGACCAGGACGTCGTGCCTGCGGCTGCCAGCTAAGCATTTCGGGAGCCACGGTCGATGCAGATCATGGTGGTTGAGGACGAGGAGCCGCTGACGCTCCTCCTGCGCTACAATCTTGAGGCCGAAGGCTACCGGGTTGAAACCGTGATGCGCGGGGACGAAGCGGAAATCCGTCTGCGCGAGACGGTTCCAGACCTGGTGCTGCTCGACTGGATGCTGCCCGGCCTCTCCGGCATCGAACTTTGCCGGCGGCTGCGCTCGCGCGGCGAGACCTCGCAATTGCCGATCATCATGTTGACCGCGCGCGGTGAGGAAGGTGAGCGCGTCCGCGGACTCACCACCGGCGCCGACGACTATATTGTCAAGCCCTTCTCGATCCCCGAACTGCTCGCCCGCGTGCGCGCGCTGCTGCGTCGATCGAAACCTGACCATATCGCAGCCCTGCTCTCGGCCGGCGATATCGAACTCGATCGCGAGACGCATCGTGTCCGCCGGTCGGGCCGCGAGCTGCATCTCGGCCCCACCGAGTTCCGCCTGCTCGAATTCCTGATGCAGAGCCCGGGCCGCGTTTTCACCCGCGAGCAGATGCTCGACAGTGTCTGGGGCCACGACGTCTATATCGACGAACGCACCGTGGACGTGCATATCGGCCGTTTGCGCAAGGTGCTGAACCGCCCGCGCCAGCCCGATCCGATCCGTACCGTGCGCGGGGCCGGGTATTCATTCGACGAGATGTTTGCAAAGGCTTGATCGCAGGAAGCGCTGCGCGTGTCCCGCACTTGATGCGGGACCCATAAACACGCCGATGCCGACCTTATTGAATCGCATTGACTGAATTTTGAAAGGTCGAGGCTAAGGCTCCGCATTAAGCGCGGAGCGCAAAAGGCACCTAAATCGCCGCCGTTACCATGATCTCGACCTTCAACCGCGGATTGGCGAGCTTCGCCTCTACGCAAGCGCGCGCCGGCGTGTGCCCCTGCGCGGCCCAGGCATCCCAAATCGCATTCATCCCGGCATAATCGCCGATATCCGCCAGCCAGATCATAGCGGTTAGTATCTTGGTCTTGTCGCTACCGATTTCGGCCAGCGACTGGTCGATCTGGTCGAGGACATCTTTCGTCTGCGCGCCGATATCACCATCGAGCGTCGTTTCCGGCACGTAGCCGGAAAAGCGCGCTACGCCGCCGCTAATGACAAGGTCGCTGTAGCGCGCGGCGACGCCAACTCGGCGGATATCAGACATGGCCTGGATCAGGCTCTTGCCTGACGCCGGCGGTCGAAGCTCGGCTGGAAGGCAATGCTGGCGTGATAGGTGCAGTAGGTCGCGCCGATGCCGCAATCATTGCCGCAGAAGGCAAAATCCGGATTCATCGGGTCGCCAAGCGGCCAGCGGCAGACGCCCTCGCGCAACTCCATGATCGACACGCGCTTCGTCATCGGAATGACGACCGTCGCATTGGCGGGCTGCGCATCGACAAACACTTCTTCTTCCACATCGTTCATGACGACGGGCGCCAGCGCCGCGCCGCCGCGCGATCCGTGGAATACCAGCGGCTTGCTGGCGGCAGCGATAATCGGCTTGCTCACCTTGTTGCGCGGGCGCTGAACCGGTGCGGTCGTGGTCTTGGCGCGGCCCGAAAGCCCTAGCCGATGTACCTTTCCGATCACCGCGTTGCGCGTCACGTTGCCAAGCTCGCTGGCGATCTGGCTCGCGCTAAGCCCGTCCTGCCAGAGCTTCCTCAGAAGTTCTACGCGCTCGTCATTCCAGGACATTGGCCTTGCTCCTTATACTTTCAGAATCCCGTCAGCCTCGAACCAAGCCCGCCAGCTTGTGTCCGATTGGCGCTTCCTTGAAGAAGCGCCACGAGATGTCGTGTGTTGCTTCGAAAGTGCTACTATATCGCGTGAAAGCGATGCAATCCGTCGACCTGCCGCCAGACGGTTATCCCCAGTCATTCGCTGGGGAAAACGTCGAAATAGCGGCAACGTCACAATCTATATAGGGAGCTGTCCCTTTCGTTGACAGTCGGGCCGGAAAATCGATAGACTAGAAACATGCCGTTCGCTGTGAGCGGCATTTTATATTTTCGGCCTGGCCGGGATTTTCACGATGATGACGCGGACGAAGGATATCTGGCGGCTCGACGGGCGACGATGACCCCGGATCCGTTATCTCGAACGGCGCCTGCCGATCGACCTATCGTACCCGCATTCCTGAAATTCCCTGACGCCTCGAGGATATGATCCCGTGACATCCGCTGTTTTGCCCACCTACGCCCGGACCGATTTTGCTTTTGAGCGCGGCGACGGAGCCTGGCTCACCACCACCGATGGCGAGCGCTTTCTCGATTTCGGCGGCGGCATCGCCGTCTCCAGCCTTGGCCACAGCCATCCCAAACTGGTGAAGGCCTTGACCGACCAGGCTAACAAGCTCTGGCATACGTCGAATCTCTACCGGATTCCGGAAGGCGAGAAGCTCGCCGCGCGCTTCGCCGAGCTTACCTTCGCGGATTATACCTTCTTCACCAACTCCGGTGCGGAAGCGCTGGAATGCTCCATCAAGATGGCGCGGAAATACCAGTCTGCGAGCGGTCATCCCGAGCGCTTCCGCATAATCACCTTCGAGGGCGCCTTCCATGGCCGCACGCTGGCGACGATCGCGGCCGGCGGCAACAAGAAGTACCTCGATGGTTTCGGCCCCGAGATGCCGGGCTTCGACCATATCGCCTTCGGCGATCAGAAGCTGCTCGAAGCGACCATCGGTCCTGAGACGGCTGCGATCCTGATTGAGCCGGTGCAGGGGGAGGGCGGCATCCGTCCGGTGCCGCATGAGACGTTGCGCGCCATGCGCGCGCTTTGCGACAAGCATGGCCTGCTGCTGATCTTCGACGAAGTGCAGTGTGGCGTCGGCCGCACCGGCAAGCTCTTCGCCTATGAATGGACCGGCATCACGCCCGATATCATGGCGGTCGCCAAAGGCATCGGCGGCGGGTTCCCGATGGGCGCCTGTCTTGCGACAGCCGAGGCCGCCAAGGGCATGACAGCCGGCACGCATGGCTCGACCTATGGCGGCAATCCGCTCGCCATGGCCGTCGGCAATGCCGTGCTGGATGAAGTCGCAAGCGAAGAATTCCTGTCGGAAGTTCAGCGTAAGGCCCTGCTGCTCAAGCAGCGTCTCGCCGAGCTGAAGGACCGTCATCCGGCGGTGATCGCGGAAATCCGTGGCTCGGGCCTGATGCTCGGCATCCGCACCATCGTTCCCAATACCGATCTGGTGAATGCCGGCCGTGAGGAAAAGCTGCTGACGGTTGGGGCGGGCGACAATGTCGTGCGTCTCGTGCCTCCGCTTGTGATTTCCGACGAGGAAATCGGTGAAGCCTTCAACCGGCTAGACCGCGCCTGCGCCCGTATCGAGGCCAAGCTCGCCGGCCACGCCAAATCGGCGGCGGAATAAGCATCATGTCTAGTGATTTGCGTCATTTCCTCGATCTGTCGGATTTTTCGACGGAACAGCTCACCCGCATGCTGCATCTCGGCCACCAGTTGAAGGCGCGCCGCCGCGAGCATTCGCTGAACGGCATCGGCCTGCCCGAGAAGCCGCTGGCCGGCAAGAAGATCGCCATGGTCTTCGAGCAGCCTTCCATGCGCACGCGCCTCTCCTTCGATGTCGGCATCCGTGAACTCGGCGGCGAGGCGCTGATGGTCACCGGCCGCGAGATCGAACTCGGCGAGCGCGAGAGCATCGCCGACACCGCGCGCGTGATGTCGCGCTATGTCGATGCGATCATGATCCGCGTGCTCGATCACGAGATGCTGCTGGAGATGGCGCGCCACGCCACCGTGCCGGTCATCAATGGCCTGACCAAGCGTTCGCATCCCTGCCAGGTCATGGCCGACATCATGACCTTCGAGGAGCGCAAGGGGCCGATCGCCGGCAAGACCATTGCCTGGACCGGCGATGCCAACAATGTGCTGGCCTCTTGGACCCATGCGGCAACACGTTTTCCCTTCACCTTCAAGATCGCGACGCCTCCGGAATTGGCGCCGAAGCCCGAACTGATCAGTTGGGCCAGGGCGAATGGAGCCAATATCCAGTTGACCAACGACCCCTATGAGGCTGTCGAAGGCTCCGATTGTGTCATCACCGATTGCTGGGTCTCGATGGGCGACAAGGACGAGGGCGGCCGCCACAACATGTTGATGCCTTATCAGGTCAACGACCGGTTGCTTGGCACTGCGAAATCCGAGGCGATCGTCATGCATTGCCTGCCGGCGTCGCGTGGCGAGGAAGTGACGGACCAAGTATTGGATGGTCCGCAATCGGCGGTGTTCGATGAGGCGGAGAATCGCCTGCATGCCCAGAAAAGCATCCTCGCTTGGTGCTTCGGGGCGATTGGCTGATGTCCGAGGCAATCTTGGACGATGTCGTCCTGCCGTTCTCGGTGGAGGCGCTCGATGTGCGTGGCCGCGTGGTGCGGCTCGGCCCGGCAATCGACACGATTATCCGGCGGCACGGCTACCCGGATAAGGTCTCGCGAGCCATCGCGGAAGCGGCCGCGCTGACGGCGCTGCTCGGCACTTCGCTGAAATTCGAAGGCCGCTTCCAGCTCCAGACCAAAACGGATGGACCGGTCGACATGCTGGTCGTCGATTTCGACGCGCCGGATAGAATGCGCGCCTATGCCCGTTTCGACGCGGAACGCGTCGCAGCGGTGCCGGAGAATGATATTGGCGCGCTGCTCGGCGGCGGTTACCTCGCCATGACCATCGACCAGGGTGGCGATATGAACCGCTACCAGGGCGTGGTGCCGCTGGAAGGCCAGAGCCTCGAGGAGGTGGCGCACCAATATTTCCGGCAGTCGGAGCAGATTCCGACCCGCGTGCGTCTTGCCGTCGCCGAGGCGACGGAAGCCGGCGGGGCGGCATCCTGGCGTGCGGGCGGATTGATGGTGCAGTTCCTACCTGTTTCGCCCGAGCGCCAGCGCCAGCAGGAATTCGATCCAGGTGACGCCCCTGAAGGTGTGACGCTGCCCACCTTCTCAGAGGACGACGCGTGGCTCGAAGCCAAGGCGCTGGTCGACACGATCGAGGATCACGAACTGGTCGATCCGCTGCTTTCCAGCGAGCGGCTGCTCTATCGTCTCTTTCACGAGCGTGGCGCCAAGGTCTTCGAACGCCAGTCGGTGCGCGAGGCTTGCCGCTGTTCACGCGAGCGCATTCTGCAGATGTTCAGCAAGTTTTCGGCCGAAGATCGGCGCGGCCTCGTCGGCGAGGACGGCCGCATCGGCGTTACCTGCGAATTCTGCTCGACGCATTACACCTTCGAAGCGCAGGAAGTCGCCGATCTCGAGGCGTAAGTGAAATCATCAACCGATTTCGGATCGCCGGAATAAGTCCGGATAGAGCGTCACCAGGCCCTTTTCATCCACCTCGACATCTCGCGTAAATCCGCTGCTGAGCGATTCGTAGCGATAGCGCGCCAATGGCTTGAGGCAGGTGTAGCGCTGCCGCTCCGCCGTGACCGTAAGCGACGGAACGCTGACATAGGCGACTGTGATGACAGCGCTTTCGCCTTCGCTGAGCATCAGCCGGCGGATCGGCAGCGTGTTGGTGAAAGGCGTCGCCGAGATATCGACATCGATAGCGCCGCGCAATTCAGGGAGTGGCGTGCCGCTCGCATCACCCCAGTGGCCCGCGCCGTCCGAGATCATGTCGATCATGCGTTCCTCACCCAGGAGGCGCAGCGTCAGCCGCCGCACGCGCCATGCAGGATCGCAATCGATGCAATAACTCAGCGCAATTCCACTATCGCCGTCGCCGATCAGCAGACTTTCCGCGACGATGCCGTTCGGTTCTTCTCGCAACAGCAGATGCTCGAGCCCGAGCCCATCCCAGCTTTGCCAGCGCGCAATGGTTGAGTTGCTCATTTCAGCCCCCGAAATGCCGATGCTGGTCAAATGGGGCGCAGTCACAATTTGTCGAACGCAGCCGGTTTCCGCTTGCCAAGCAGGCTCTGGCGAACCTCAATCATAGCCGGAGCCCGGAACGAAGGAACAGGCCATGGCAGGCGCGATCGGTCGGCGGAGTTTTATCGCGGGCATATCAGGTGTGATGATGGCGGGAAACAGCCGGGCCAGCGATGCATCCGTGGTTGAGATCGACACGGGCAAGCTTGGCGGCGTGACTGAAGGCGGGGTTTCTAGATTTATCGGTATCCCCTATGCCGCGCCGCCTGTCGGCGCGCTCCGCTACCGCTCGCCGGTCGCGGCGGCGCCGTGGAGTGGTGTCCGCGACGCGACGAAGCCCGGAGCGGCCTCTATCCAGACGCTTGGTGGCGCGGCCGCCTGGCTCTACGAAGGGGCTGAGCCGCAAGGTGAGGACTGCCTTTTCCTCAATGTCTGGACGCCGGCCGCAAAGGGCGCGCGAAAACCCGTCATGGTCTGGCTGCATGGCGGCGCCTGGCGCACGGGCCACGGCATGGTCGCCGGTACAAATGGCGCTTTGCTGAGCCAGATCGGCGATGTGGTCGTAGTCACGGTCAATTACCGCCTCGGCGCGCTCGGCTGGCTGGCGCATCCTGATCTAAAGGACCCGACGACCGGCGCTTTCGCGAACTGGGGTCATCAGGATCAGATCGCCGCACTACGCTGGGTCCAACGCAATATCGCGGCCTTCGGCGGCGATCCCGGCAATGTCACCATTTTCGGCCAATCGGCTGGCGGTCAAAGCGTCGCCAGCATCGCGCAGAACCCGGCCAACAAGGGCCTGTTTCACAAGGCGATCATCGAAAGTGGTTCGCTGCACGGCGCTCCGGGTTTTCCGGAGGTCGCGACAGCGGCAGCCTATGCGGAAGCGTTGGCCAAGCGGCTGAACACGACGATTGCTGGATTGGGTTTGGTGTCGGCAAAACAGCTTCACGATACCGAGCTCCAGCTCGGCCGCGATCCGGCCATGGTACGCTCGTTGGGCCGGCCGCCGATCCTGCCCGTTCTCGACGATAACGTGCTGAAAGCCTGGCCGCGTGATGGCGCTTTGCCGGAAGGCGTGCCGCTGTTGATCGGCACGACGAGGACCGAGGGCTCGTTCTGGTTCGATCTCGTTGGCCCGGACGGCAAGCTGGTGCCAGGTCTCGCATCGCCGCAGACGGATGCAGACCTTGAACCCTGGATCAAGGATATTGCCGCGATTTACCGTCCCGAAGGTCCCGCTTCATCTTTTGCGGAAGTCGCGGCGGCTTACCGAGCGGCGGCCGGTGAGGCGGGGGAAGCGATCACGCCCAAAAGCCTCTGGGTGAATATCTACACCGACGTCGTTTTCCGACTCCGCGCGCTTGCAGCAGCCAAGCGCCATGCGGCGGCCGGCAACACAACCTATCTCTACGAGTTCCAGCATCCGCTTTTCGCGCCTGCGCATGGTGTGCCACACACGGCGGAAATCCCCTTCGTCTTCGGCACCTACAAGCATCCGTTCTTCGCGAGCAAGGTTGGAGCTGGCGAGACGGAGGCGGCACTGTCCGACGCCATGCTGCGAAGCTGGGCAGCGTTCGCGCATGATGGTGTGCCGAAAGCGCCGCAAGCCGAGAAATGGATGCCGGCGACGGCAAGCGCGGTTCCGGTGAATCTGCTTGGTGGAGCAGGCGCGCTGCTCGGCGTCGCGCCTTCCGTTCGTCCAACCCAGACAGCGGCCTGGAAAATCTAGGCGCTCAGCCGCCCGGCTTGAAACGGGCGTAAGCCTGCACGCGATGCACATAGGCATGGTCGCGATCGATCTCTCCAAAGGGAGCGACCGTCCAGTCCCATGACGCGTCTGGCTTTGGCAGCTTGTGGCCACGCATCAGGTCCAGTCGATCGGTGATGCGGCCATCGGAGGTTTCCTCGCGCATTTCCACATCCGTCAGCAGACAAACGCGCGCCTTGAACGCCGAGAGATCGTCGAGGTGCCAGCCGACAATCTTTGCAGGCAGATCCTCCGGCAACCGCTTCGCTTCGGAAGGATGATCCGCCAGCCGGTTCGCCACAGGCAAAGGCAATTGCGAGAGCAGATTGGCGGAGATGACGAAATTGATTTCCTGATTTGCGATCAGGTCGTCCAGCGGAGCCTCACGACAATCGGTCTTGCCTGCAAGCCATCCCGCAACGCCGCTCAGGTCGCGCGTCACCAGTTCTACATTCGCGTAGCGCCGCATCGCGAGCCTGACATTCGGCAGATGCACGGCGTCGATTAGCAGCACCCGTTCGAATTTCTCCGCCAGCAGCGCAATCGGCACGTCGCGCACAAGGCCCGAGCCAAGCACCGCCACAGTGCGCCGCTGCGGCAAATCAGGAATGATTTTCGCAACAAAACTGCGGCACTTCTCGTAATGCGGCTCCCAAGCCCGCTTCTGCCGCCGACTGCGCGACCAGAGCCCCACGCTTTCCTGCACCAGCCCGAGCCGGCGCAGGTTCCACGGGGATCGCGCGACGATGCTGAGGAAAAGCTCAGCCAGCAAGGTCCGCTGCCAGCCGCCGCATGAAGCCGAGGCATTTCTCCAGCTCGGAAATCGCGATCCACTCGTCCGGCTGGTGCGCCTGGTTGATATTGCCTGGCCCACAGACAACGACAGGCACATGCGCCCGCTGGAACATGCCAGCCTCAGTGCCGTAAGGCACGGTCTCGGTCTGGTTCGCGCCGGTCAGGCGGAAGGCCAGCACCTCGGCGGCGTTGCCGGGGTCGGGCGCGAGGCCCGGCACGTTGATCTTCATCACCGTGCGCACATTGGCCGTCGGCGCGATCTTCCGCATCGGCGGCAGCAGCACCTCTTCGGCGTATTTCTGCATCCGGTTTGGGATTTCCGTATCGTCGAGCCCCGGCACCGCCCGGAATTCCCATTCGAAATGGCAATCCTTGGCGGTGATGTTGCGCGCTGTGCCGCCCTTGATATTGCCGACATGAATGGTCGTGTAGGGCGGATCGAAGCGCCCGGTCGCATCGCCGCGCTCGATGAATTCCTTCTGCAACTCATCGAGAAAAACAACCAGCTTTGCGGCGAGCGCGACGGCATTCACCCCAAGCTGCGGTTTTGATGAATGCACCTCGAAGCCCGTGACGAACGTGTCGAAACAGGCGACGCCCTTGTGCGCGTCAACCACGCGCATCTCGCTCGGCTCGCCGACGATCACGGCGGCTGGCAACGGAATATCCTTGCCGAACTGTGCGATCGCATCGACCACGCCAAGGCAGGTCGTCTCCTCGTCATAGGAGAGCATGATGTGGATCGGCCGCTTCAGCGGCAGCTTCTTCAGTTCCGGCGCCAGCGCCAGCGCGCAGGCCGCGAAACCCTTCATGTCGCAGGCGCCGCGCCCATATAGCTTGCCATCCGCCTCACGGAGCTCGAAGGGCGGGGTCGTCCATTCCTGACCCGCCACCGGCACCACATCGGTATGGCCCGACAGCACGACGCCGCCCGCCACGTTTGGGCCAATGGTGGCGAAAAGCGCCGTTTTCTGGCCGTCGGCGTTCGGCAGGCGGATATAGGGAACGCCGTGCCCGTCGAGATAATCAGCGACGTAATCGATCAGCGCATTGTTGCTCTTGGAACTCTCGGTGTCGAAGCCGACAAGGCGTGACAGGATATCGGTGACGGCGGAAATCTGTGGATCGGACATGCCGGAAAACTGCTTTCGGGAGAGATCAATTCAGGGTGCGATGCGCATGCGGACTATCCAGCGAAAAGGCCGGAATCTCCACCTTGAAATGTTCGCCACCATCCGTGATCATTTCATAGGCGCCGTTCATGATGCCTTCCGGCGTCGTCAGCGGGCAGCCGCTCGTATATTCGAAACGCCCGCCCGGCGGCAACACGGGCTGCTGGCCGATCACGCCGAGCCCATTGACCTGCTGCAACCGCCCGTCGCCATCGGTGATGCGCCACTCGCGGGCGTGAAGTTGAACGGTCTCCTCGCCGAGATTGATGATCTCGACCGTGTAGGCCCAGAAAAACTGGCGCGAGCGCGGCTTCGACTGCTCGGCCATGAAGCTCGGCGTCACGGTCACCTGGATGTTGCGGGTTTCGGCCCGGTACATGCCCTCTCCGTCGTTGCCTTCCCGCTGCTCGCAGGAAGGGTTAGGCTGTTTGGCGGCCCGGCGTCAATCGCACAGACGGGTGTCAGGAATGCAACTTCCGGGGATAAACCGGAAGCTCCGCTTGCGGTCCGCGACAGGCTCGCTAACGAAGAATGATGCGCGACGGAATTTTCTCAAGCGGCATGCTCGAAAAAGCCTTGGCTGAAGGCGTGATCAAGCTTGCCCAGCCAACAGCCGCAAGGCAGGTGCAGCCGGCGAGCCTCGATCTCAGGTTGGGGCAGCGCTGCTGGCGTATGCGCGCGAGCTTCCTGCCCGCTCCTGGCGGCAAGGTGATGGACCGGGTCACGAGCCTTGCCCTGCACGAGATCGACTTGACTAAGGGCGCGGTGCTGGAGACCGGCTGCGTCTACATTGTCGAACTGCTGGAGAGCCTTGCTTTGCCGAGCGATATCGCGGCCGCTGCAAATCCGAAGAGTTCGACTGGACGCGTGGATGTCTTCACGCGCGTGCTCAGCGATGGCGGTTCCTTCGATACGATTGCGGCGGGCTATCATGGTCCACTCTATGCGGAAATCTCGCCCCGCACCTTTCCCGTATTGGTCCGGACCGGGTCGCGCCTGTCGCAATTGCGCCTGCGCAGGGGATCGGTGCGGCTGAGCGACGATGAACTTCTGACGCTGCACCAGCAGGACAAACTCACCTCGCGGCTCGATGCGACGGTTGCCGGGGGCATCGGCATCAGCGTCGACCTATCCACACTCTCGACCGGCGGTTTCATCGGCTATCGCGGAAAACGGCATACCGGTCTGGTCGATATGGACCGGGTCGGCGTCTATCCCGTCCATGATTTCTGGGAAAAGGTGCATACCGACGAGCGCGGCGCGCTGGTGCTCGATCCCGGCGAATTCTACATCCTCGCTTCCAAGGAAGCCGTGCATGTGCCGCCGGATTACGCGGCCGAGATGGTGCCATTCGATCCGCTGGTCGGCGAATTCCGCGTGCATTACGCCGGTTTCTTCGATCCGGGTTTCGGCCATTCAGCCGCCGGCGGCAGTGGCTCGCGCGCCGTGCTGGAAGTGCGCTCGCATGACGTGCCCTTCGTCATCGAGGACGGCCAGGTCGTCGGGCGACTGGTCTATGAGCGCATGGCCGAACGGCCGGCCGTGCTCTACGGCGAAGACCTGAAATCGAACTATCAGGCGCAGGGCCTCAAGCTATCCAAGCATTTTGTGATCTGACTGAAATCACAGCGAAAATTTGGATTATCCGGCACGGAACCCAACCCCATCGAGTGCGTTTCTGCGCCGATGAATAAGCCGACCGTCCTTATCTGCAGCGAATGCAGCAACCCCTTCCAGCTCACGATTCTGCCTGGTGGTAACGCCACCCAGGTGGAATGCCCCTATTGCGGAGAGCATGCCGCCGAGGCAAAGCCCGGCATCATCGTTGTCTCGCAGATCGCGCGGCGCGAACGGGAGTTCTATCTCGGTAGCCACCGACGACTGACGCCGGAAGCCTGCCAGCAGGTCGCTTCCGTGCTGCGCGACAAGGCAGGTTAAGCGGCGCGCGGTGTCAGCCTGTTGCGCATCAACTGGATGATCGGAACCGAGAGCGCCACCATCCACATCTTGCCGATGATCTGGCCTTCGAGGTGATCGAGCGAGCCGAAGGCGAGATGCAGGAAGACGAGACTGTCGATCACAATGCCGACCGCGGTCGATAGAACCACCGCCAGGATCAGCCGCCGGCGCGCGAGCGGCGTATAGATCGCGAAATCCGCCAGTTCCGAAAGCAGGAACGCCGCTGTCGAGGCGACGACCAGCGCCGGCGGCACGATGAAGGCCGAAACAGCCGCGCCGATTGCGATCGCCGCCAGGCTCCAGAGCTTACCGAGGCGGAGTTGCACCATGTCGCGCAGCACAAGCGCGATGCCGATCATCATCACGCCGCTCGGTGCATCGATGCCGGGCCACACAGGTACAAGGCAGGGGCCGTTCGGGATGCAGACCGTGCCGACATGGCCGACAAGCCAGTTTGCGGCAGGAATGGTGGCGATGAAGGCGATAAGGGCAAGCATGGGCCGCTCCATAAGCCGGCGTTGCCGGAACCGCAACTCCCGCGCATTTTGACGGACAGATCGTCGGCGGCAGTTTCGTTCGGCAAAACCCTATGCTAGATCAACCGTAACGCGGGTGTAGTTCAATGGTAGAACGGCAGCTTCCCAAGCTGCATACGAGGGTTCGATTCCCTTCACCCGCTCCAATTTCTCCGCTTAATCCTTCGCCATCCTGCCGCCGCCGACCGTCTGCGCCGTCGGAAACACTTCCATCCGCACCACGTCGACATGCTCGGGGAGTGTCAACGCAGTGATGATCAACGTCGCGATATCTTCAGGCGCGATCAGGCGGTAACCGTCATAGAGTTCGGCCTGCGCCTGCTCCGCGCCCATCAGGTCGAAATAAAGTTCGGTCTTCACCCGGCCCGGCGCGATCTCGCTGACGCGTACGCCGGTGCTGTGCAGGTCGCAGCGCAGCGCGTCGCAAAACATGCTGATGCCAGCCTTCGACGTGCCGTAGATAGACATGTTCGGGTGCGGATAGCGCCCGGCGCTGGAGCCGATGAAGAACATATGGCCGCGCTTGCGCTCGACCATGCCAGGCACCGCGAGGCGCGCAAGGTGCAACGGCGCCTTGAGATTGATGTCGATCATCGCGTCAATATCGTCGGCGCCGATCTCCTGGAACGGCGCGCGCGTGGTCAGCACGCCAGCGTTGTTGATGACGACATCGACCGGATGTTCGGCAAAGAACGTCGCCAGACCTTCCTTGTCGCGCATGTCGAGCACGATCGGTTTCGCGCCGCATTCAGTTTCGAGTGCGGCAAGCGCTTTTTCGTTGCGACCAAGCGCGAAGACCTCAAGGCCTGCCTGGCGCAATGCCTTGGCGATGGCGCGGCCGATGCCGCTGGAAGCGCCGGTGACGAGCGCGGAGGAATAGCTGCCAATCATCTGAAAAATCCTCAGGCGTAGATATAGCCGCCGCTGACGATGACGTTCTCGCCGGTGGCGTAGGTGTTGCGGCGGCTGGCCATCATAACGATCCATTCCGCCATTTCGGCAGGCTCCGCCGCGCGGCCGAGCGGGTTGGCCTTGGCGAGTTCCGGCAGGAAGCCAAGTTCCTTGGCGCGGTCGGTCGCGAAGCCCGCAGGCGCGACGGAATTGACGAGGATCTGATCAGGCGCGCATTCCTGCGCGAAGGATTTGGTCAGGCTCACCACCGCCGCCTTGGTTGCGGCGTAATGCGCATTCTGCGGATGCGCCTTGAACGCATCGACAGAGGTTACGTTGACGATACGGCCGGTGACAGCCGGCGGCGCGACGAACGTCTTCATGTGCAGCACAGCCGCCACTATCATGTGGTAGGTGCCCTTGATGTTGACGGCGTTTTCGAGGTCCCATTCCGCGTCGGTAATTTCAAGAATCGGCCTTCGCGGATAGATCGCCGCGCTGTTGACCAGGCAATCGACCCGCCCGAAGGCCGAGGCGATCTTGTTGAAGGCGGCATGCGCGCTGTCCTTTAGCGAGATATCGCCGGCGGCGGTCTCGATCTCATGGCCCTTGGCGCGGAGTTCGGCCGCAACCGTTTCGAGCAAGGTTTCATTGCGGTCGATCAGGCCGATCCGGCGCGCGCCGCGCTCCAGCATCAGCTTTGTCGTGGCGAGCCCAAGTCCCGAAGCGCCTCCGGTGATGACGACGGATTGGTTTTCCATAGAGCCTCGTGATGCGGTTGCCAGCGACAACTTGGGCGTAACCCGATCGCGTGCGCCTGCCAAGGGAGGAGGGGAAAGCTTGGGCTTCGCTCAGGCAATCCGCCGCTGTGCCGGCGCGGTCGCTAGAACCGGAGCCGCCTCCGACACGATCTCGGCCACGGTGGCCTTATCGTTGCCCGCGACCGTTGTGGCGTCAGGCTTGCGGATCGTGAGATGCAGATGCCGGCTGAGCATCTTCTCCAGCCGATCCCAGACGCGTCTGATCGCTTCCGTCATCATGAGATAGAGAATGGCGGCGTAGAGATAAACCGAGAAATCGAAGGTGCGGGCGAAGACGAAGCGCGTCTGGCCCATCAGGTCAAGCAGGGTGACAATCGCCGCCAGCGCGCTGGCCTTGATGATGCCAATCAGCTCGTTGCCGAGCGGGCGCAACGCGACCAGCATTGCCTGCGGCCAGACGATATGGCGGGCGATGCGGAAGCTTGAAAGACCGAGCGCCTTCGCGGCTTCTGTCTGACCCTTCGGCACGGCGGCAAGCGCGCCACGCATGATCTCCGCCTGATAGGCGGCGGTGTTCAGTGTGAAGGCGAAGATGCAGCAGAAATAGGCTTCCCGAAAAAACGCCCAAAGCCCGAGATCATTCAGGAAGGGGCGGATTTCGCCTGCTCCGTAATAAACGAGATAGAGCTGGCAGAGCAGCGGCGTGCCGCGGAAGAAAGTGATGTAGGAAAGCGCCGCGTTGGAAAGCAGCCAATTCCGCGACATCCGCGCCTTACAGATGGGGTAGGCGAGGAAGAAGCCGATCGAGCAGGAAAGCAGCACCACCTGCGCGGTGATCTTCAGGCCGGCGATCAGCCGCCAGCCATGTTCTTCCAGCAGGTCGAAATTGAAAAGGAAGGGAAACCAGTCCTGCAGGGTTTGCAGCATCAGGCATACCCCCGATTGAGCCGCTTCTCGATGCCGCCCTGGACGATGGTCGCGGCGATGCTGATCAGCAGGTAGACCGCCGCCGCCGCGCTGTAGAACAGGATGGGCCTTGTCGTTGCGCGGCTGGCTTCGGAAGCCGCCCGCAGCAGATCCATCACTGCCAGCGTCGAGATCAGCGAGGTGTCCTTCAACAGGATCGTCCAGATGTTGCTGAGGCCGGGCACTGCGATGCGCAGCATCTGGGGCAGGGTGACCTTGCGGAAGGTCGTGAAGATGCTCAGCCCCAGCGACCGCGCGGCCTCGATCTGTCCCTTGTTCACCGCTTTCAATGCGGCGACCCAGACTTCGCTCGAATAGGCAGCGACAACGACGGCCAGCGCGATCACACCGGCCGCGAAAGCGTTGAGTTCGAGATGCGGCAACCCAACCGTCTTGGTGATCTTGTCGATCAGGATTTGCAGGCCGAAATAGACGATGAACAGCGCCAGAAGGTCTGGAATGCCCCGGAAGAAGGTCGTATAAGCGTCGCAGAAGGCGCGAACGACACGGCTTTTCGAGGATTTGAGTACGGCCACCAGCAGCCCGCCGCCGAAGCCGAATGGCACGGTGACGACCGCGAGCAGGATGGTGATCACCGTGCCCTTTAACAGAAGCCCGGCCCAGCCGTTCTCTCCGAACAGAAGCGTGAACGCGCTCATCGCGGGGCTCTCGTCATTTCAAATGGTCCGAAAGAGAGGCGCGACATCCCGCGCCTCCCATATGTGTCAGGCAGGTCCGGGCTCACTTGCCGCGGATGCTGTCCTTGAAATACTTGGCTTCCAGCTTCTTGTAGGTGCCATCGGCGTCGAGATCGGCGATCGCCTTGTTGAACAGGGCGGCAAGATCCTTGTCCTCGGGGCGGAACGCTGCGCCGACGCCCGGGCCGTGAATCGCAGGGTCGCGCTTGTATTTCGCCACTTCGCGGCAGCAGCCATTGCCCTTCTTCTCGATGAAGTCTTCCAGCACCAGGCTGTCGGCCGTCACGTAGTCAAGGCGGCCATTGGCGAGATCGAGATTCGGCTCGTCCTGCGTCGGATAGAGCTTGATGTTGGAATCCTTGTAGAATTTCTCGAGGTAGTTCGCATGGGTCGTCGACGACTGCGTGCCGATCGTCTTGCCTTTGAGGGCAGCGGGGCTGATATCGTTGTTCTTATTGTCCTTCGTGGTGATGAAGGCCGGCGGCGTGGCGTAATACATGTCCGAGAACAGCACGCGCTTGGCGCGGGCTTCGGTGATGTTCATCGAGGAGAAGATCACGTCGAATTTGTCGGCGAGCAGCGACGGGATGATGCCGTCCCAATCCTGGTTCTGGAAGGTGCAGGTGACCTTCAGCTTCTCGCAGATCGCCTTGGCGTAATCGACTTCGAAGCCGACGATCTCACCCTTGGCGTCCACGCTCTCGAAGGGCGCATAGCTCGCGTCCATGCCGAAGCGCAGCGCCTTGTATTCCTTCGCCATTGCCGAAGAGGCGACGAAACAGGCCGCCAGCCCCAACGCCGCCCAGATTTTCTTGCTCTTCATGAACCCCTCCAACCACTCACTTCTTTGCCGTTGCGGACGGCGGCCGATCCTTGACGTACTGCGCTCCGCAGAGCCGGCACGAATGCCGTAAAATCAGGCACGAACCATGCCAGACAGGCAATATCGGCTAGTTGGCCTAATCGCCCTATCGATCGCCGGGCACACCGTAGGATGGCGCAACCGAAGGGTTGAGCGCACGATCAACATAGGCCTGCATCTGGGGCTTCCAGAGTTCCCAAAGCGCGGCAAGCTCCTCGATCGGATCGTTTTCCGTCCAATCGATCCGCAGATCTGCGACAGGCCACGCAACCTTGTCGACGATCAGCATGCCGGCGGAATGCACCGGGCCTTCCTCACCGCCGGCATCCACCGCAGCCCGCATCGCCGCGATCAGGCGGTCGCCAAGCGGCACCTCAGGATTGGCCGCGAAAGCCGTGAGCATGGCATGGGGAACGTCGTGACTGGCGAGCATGTTGCCGGCCGCTACCGCGTCGGGCGCAACGGCAGTGTTATAGGTGCCGAGCACATTACCGCCGGAGAAGGTTGCCCCCGCGCCCCAGGTATCGAGCAGCACGAGCTGACGGTATTCGATATGCGGTGCGTCCTTGCGGATGATGGCGAGCGCATCCTCTGCCGGCAGGCCGCCTGCCATCAAGTCGAGCGCGCGTGGGCCGAGCCTCGGATCGGTAATGTTCTGCGTCGCGCAGACGCCGATGCCTGCGCGCGCATGTGCGCAGCGTGCGGCGACCGCCGGGCTCGAAGACGAAACCGCGATGCCGAACTGGCCGGTGCGGGCGCAGCGCGCGGAGATCGAGAAGGTCATCGAGAGCTCAATCTACTTGCTGTCGGGGATGACGGCGGTAGCCTCGATCTCGACCAGCCATTCAGGCCGTGCGAGCGCTTCGACGACAAGGCCCGTCGAGACCGGAAAAACGCCTTTCAGCCAGCTTCCCATCTCGCGATAGACCGCCTCGCGGTAGCGGATATCGGTGAGATAAACGACCACGCGGCAGATATGCTGCATTTCGCCGCCGGATTCCTCCATCAGCGTCTTGATGTTTTCCATCGCCTTGCGGGCCTGCAATCCCGCGTCGCCGACATGCAGGCTCTCCCGTGTCACGAGATCTTGCGAGACCTGGCCGCGCAGGAACACCGTCGCGCCCTTGGCCACGACGGCCTGGCAGAGATCATTGTCGAGCTTCTGCTCTGGATAGGTGTCGCGCGTGTTGAAGGGACGTATGCGTTGGTGGATCATCGCAGCCTCGGGTTTTCAAAAAGGGCATTGCCGCAAAAACATGCAAACTCTGGTCCAGCCTCCGGCAAAGGCAAAATATGATTATCGGAGGGGCTGGCTCGGAAAAGCTGATTCATGGGGCGATGAGCGATTAGCACGCCGCTTGCCTTCCACCTGATCATTCCTTCCGAGAGTTGTCATGCCGCAGAAACTCATCCTCTTCCTCAACGGCCCGAACGCCAATCTCTATGGGCTCGACCCAAGTGGGGCTTACGGGCCTGATAGTTTCGAGACGCTCGGCCAGCGCTGTCATGCCGCTGCTGAAAAGCTCGGCCTCGGCCTCGAATTCAGGCAATCGAACCATGAGGGTGTGCTGGTCGACTGGATCCAGCAGGCGCATGGCCGCGCCGACGGCATCGTCATCAACGCGGCAAGCTACAGCTACACTTCCATCGCCATCCTCGATGCGCTGCTCGCCTTCGATGGGCCGATCATCGAGGCGCATATGAGCAACCTCTGGAAGCGCGAGGAATTCCGGCACAAGACGTACATCTCCAAGGCTGCAACCGGCGTGATTGCCGGGCTCGGCGGTCTCGGCTACGAGCTGGCGATCATGGCGCTGGCCAATCTGATCACAGCAAGGGAAACGGCCTGATGGCTATCGAAACACTCGTCTATTTCAGCTTGCACGACCCGATCGAACCCTGGCGCGATACCCTTGCCGCCGATCTGCCTGATGTCGTCGTACGCCGGCCGGAAGAGCTGACGCCCGAGGATAAAGTCCGCTACGCGCTGGTTTGGAAGCCTCCGGTTGGTTTCTTCGAAGCCTATCCCGACCTGAAGCTCGTCACCATTCTTGGCGCGGGCGCGGACGCGCTGGCTGGGCGCACGGACCTGCCGGATGTTCCGATTGCCCGGCTTTCCGACCCGAATATGGGGCGGATGATGGCAAGCTACGTGCTCTTCGCGGTGCTGCGCTATGCGCGCAACATCCACTTGATGGAAATAGCGCAGCGCGAAAAGCGCTGGGGCTACATCCATCCGCGCGAGGCGGGTGAAACCCGTGTCGGCGTTCTTGGTCTCGGCGAGCTTGGCGGCTATGCGGCCCACGAACTGGTGCGTCAGGGTTTTGACGTGCGTGGCTGGTCGCGCAGCCCGAAGCAGATCGAGGGCGTCGCTTGCGTCAGCGGTATCGAGGCACTCGATCCGTTCCTCGCCGAACTCGACATCGCCGTGGTCATGCTGCCGTTGACCCCGGACACACGCGGCATTCTCGATGCCCGCCGTCTCGCTTTGCTGCCGAAGGGCGCCAAGCTGATCAATGCGGCGCGTGGTCCCCTGATCGACGAAGAGGCGATGACGGAGCTGCTGGCAAACGACCATCTCGGCGGCGCGACGCTCGATGTCTTTGCCAAGGAACCGCTCTCGCCGGAAAGCCGGCTTTGGAGCCTGCCAAATGTGCTGATCACGCCCCATATGGCTTCCGTCGCCATTCCCCAATCCGCCGCGGCGCAGGTTGCGGAAAACATCCGCCGTGTTCGTCGGGGTGAGGAGATCAAGAGCCGAATTGATCTCAAGCGGGGGTATTGAAGCGCTCCGTTATGTTCCCTTCGCCGCCGCCGGGAGCGCCACCGCCAGAAAGTCCCAGAATGCCTGCACGGCGGGCCGCATCGCGTGTCGGGCAAGCCGCAGCCGCATCACGCCGAGTGGCGGCAGTTCCTCGATGATCGGCAGCGCCACGACCTTGCTGCCGTCATAGGCCATGTCCGTCTTTGGCAGTACATTGTAGATTGTGTAGCCGTGCCCGTGCCCGATGAGCCCTCGGATCAACTCGAAAGAACGTGCGCGGAAACTGGTCTTCGGCTCGATCCCGCAGGCCGTGAAGAGGCTGGAGAAGTAATCCCGGCTATGCGGCAGGTCGAGCAGCAGGAACGGTTCTTCCGCGAAATCCATCAGCGAAACCGCTTTTCGCTGGCTGAGCGGATGTGCCGCGCCGACAAGAATGTGTGGCGGCAGCCCGGCGAGCGACTCGACGATCAGGTCTTCCGGGAGCGCATAATTATAGGAAATCGCGATCTCGGTGCGGCCCGAGAGCAGGCCGCCCAGCACCTCCTGCTGGTCGCCTTCTTCCAGCTTGACCGAGATGCCGGGATGCTGTCGCTGGAATTCCGAAAGCAGTCCCGGCATGAAGCGCGCGGCAAGCGTTACGAAACTGCCGACGGTGATCTCGCCTTGCAGCGAAGCGCCCATCGCGCGGGCATTCATGTCGAAATCGCGGGCATGGCTCAGCAGGAGTCGGGCATCGTTGATCAGGCGTTGCCCCGAATTGGTCAGCGTCATCCCGCGCGCGTGATGGCGGACGAAGAGCTGAAACCCGTAGATCGCCTCGATCTGTGCGATGGCTGCCGAGACGGAGGGTTGTGAGACGTTCAGCACTCGGGACGCTTCGGTCACATTGCCCGCATCCGCTGTCGCCACGACATAGCGCAACATGCGTAGCGAAGTCTGCATCAGGATTGCCTATGAAATATCGAAGATGACGATATTTTATCGATAGGGCAATCTAGGGCAAGTGCCCCTGTTCGCGCAGATTTTCACGATCGATCGCATCTCAAGCCGCGGAACGGCCACGCAGCATCGCCATGCCGGCGGCTGCAAGCTTTTGGAGACGAGCCGGTTCATGCGTCGGTGTGGCATCCGCTGCCGATCCGCCTGTCCTGAACGCGCCGACCAGACTGTCGAGCTTCCGGATCTGGTGCGAAAGGGAGGTAGCGGAAGCGGCGCTCTGCTCGGCCAGCGCCGCGTTCTGCTGCGTCATGCCATCCATATGCGCGACTGCCTGGCTCATCTCGTCGATGCCATGCGCCTGTTCGCTTGAGGCGGAAGAGATTTCGGCCACGGTATCGGCGACCTGTTTCGAAGAAACGACGATCTGGTCCAGCGCCTCGCCCGCCGAACGGACCAAGGTGACTCCCTGCGAAACTTCCGCCGTCGATGCCGCGATCAGGCCGCTGATGTCCTTGGAGGCGTCACCCGCACGTTGCGCGAGGGTGCGTACCTCGGAAGCGACCACTGCGAAGCCCTTGCCGGCGTCGCCTGCGCGGGCCGCCTCGACCGCCGCGTTGAGCGCCAGGAGATTGGTCTGGAAGGCGATGCCGTCGATCACCGCGGTGATCTCGGTGATCTTCTTCGAGGCATTCTCGATCCGGTTCATGGCGTCGACCGCATTCTTGACGATCATGCCGCCCTTCTCGGCGACGCTCATCGCCTCCTTGGCGGAGTGTGTCGCCGATTGTGAGGATTGCGCCGCCATCTTAACCGAAGCCGCGAGTTGTTCGGTTGTCGCCGCCGTCTCTTCGAGCGAGGCGGCCTGATCTTCCGTGCGCTTGGCGAGATCGTCGGATGCCTGCGAAACCTCGCCGGCGCTGGTGCGGATGCCCTGCGTCGTCGTCAGGATCACCGACATGGTCTCCTGCAACTGCTCCATGGCCGCGTTGAAATCGCCGCGCAGCTTTTCGTATTCGGCCGGGAATGCCTCGACGATACGGTAGGTCAGGTCGCCCTGTGAAAGCTGCTCGAGGCCCGACGCGATTAGGGTCACCA
>OUNM010604788.1_pt1 | contig 21626 bp, 21 predicted proteins | sample 1769961 | NCBI WGS metagenome assembly OUNM01 (sample SAMEA3914820, study PRJEB12502) | metagenome | biome: forest; material: soil | place: USA | collected 2012-03-12 | depth 0.3 m
CCCAAGGTGCTGCGGCTGGTCTCGCCGTTCGACTACGAGAACAACGCCAAGGCCTATGTCGTCACCGACGTGAACAAGGAAGACCCGCGCCAGGTCTCGGCCGCTATGCGCGAGCTGTTCCTGGCCGCCGGGGGCGGGGGTCTGGGCCTCTTCACCGCCATCCGCCGCCTCAAGGCCGTGCACGAGCGGATCGCCGCGCCGCTGGCTGACAACGGGCTGGCGCTCTACGCCCAGCACGTCGATCCGCTGGAGGTGGGGGCGCTGGTCGACATCTTCCGGGCCGAGGAGGACGCGTGCCTGCTGGGCACCGACGCCATCCGCGACGGCGTGGACGTGCCGGGGCGCTCCCTGCGCCTGCTGGTCTTCGATCGCGTGCCCTGGCCGCGGCCGGACGTGCTGCACAAGGCTCGCCGCCTGCGCTTTGGCGGCAAGGGCTACGACGACGCTGTAGCGCGCGCCCGGATCAGCCAGGCGTTCGGCCGCCTGATCCGCCGCGCCGACGACCGGGGCGTCTTCGTCATGCTGGACGCCGCCGCGCCGACCCGATTGTTCTCAAGCCTTCCCGAAGGCGTCACGATCGAGCGAGTGGGACTGGTTGACGCAATCGAGGCCACGGCCGCATTTTTGTCGAAGACCAAGCCATAAGAACCTTCAGCTTGTCTGGAGAAGTCTTTGGTTCGTTTCGCTGTTCCCGTGTTCGCGCTCGCCCTGCTGGCCGCCAACGTCGCTAGGGCCGACGAGTTCGTGCGCGCGGACTGCCGCAACGTGGTCACGCCCAGCTCGGCCCTCAAGTATGACACGCCCGAGCACGCGCTTTGGTACAAGCGCTTCTGGACCGGTAGCTGTGATCACCTGCCGCTGCTGTGCCTGCCGGGATCGCCGAACTGGAACGACATCGTCGGCAAGCTGCTGGTCAAGGGTGGCCCGTCCGAGCAGGCTGCGCTGCTGCCGAAGGCCTGCAGACTGGGCCAATTGATCGGCCTGGAATGGTCACGCGACAAGAAGATCCGCCACATCGACACCCACGACCTGCGCGTCTTCAACGGTACGCTGGACGCTTCGGGCGATGCGTTGCGCGGCGTGGATCAGGTGGACGCCAAGGCGCGCGCATTGGCGACGCCTCACTGACTCAAAGCCGTCGAAATTCTGCAATCGACGCGTCCTAGAAGGCGCTCCGGGGGCTGAAGTCCAGGAGCGTACCGATGATGACCAGACATGCCGACCCCGCGATCGATGAAGCCGCCATCCCCTCGCGTTCGCGCTCGGCCCGGGCGCTGGTCCAGGCGGTCCGCTGGCGCACCGGCCTTTCCCAGACCGACTTCGCGCGGGTGTTCCGGATCGATCTGACGCTGCTGGAGGACCTGGAGCATGGCGACGCCCGTCCGGATGCGGCCCTCACCGCCTATCTGCGGGTCATCGACCATGCGCCGGACGTCGTGCGCGAAGCCCTCGAGCGCGCGCCGATCTGAGTCGGCCGCAACGTCCCTGTCGTCAGAAATTTTGACGGTTTTAAAGAAAAACACCGGTTTTTATTGTCGGAAGTCCAAGCCCGGAAACCGGTAGCAATCGGTCTTTATGGTTGAGATCGAGTTGCTAACTACAGAAAATGCAATTTTTAGTCTGGATTGTTTCCGATCTGCGACGGAAAGGTGAAGCTCATTCGTTAGGACTTACCGAAAGGGGCGCGGAACTTTCCGCGCCAGGGCGTGGGTCGTGGTCGAGCAGCTTTTCTTCTTTCATAATCCCAAGGCCGGCGGCACTTCGGTCGTCGACGCCTTGAACCGGCTGTTTCCAGTCGAGCGGCATTGCCCGCGCATCGAGAACGATGCGACCGAGCATGCCAACCGCGCGGGGCGCTATGCGGTGTTTCGCGGCCATGACCTCTATGCAGGCCACTATGGGCGCGACATCCACGACGCCGTCGGTCCGCATATCCCGTCGGCGACCAATTTCCGCTGGCCGATCGACCGGATCGTCTCGGTGCATCGCTATTTCCGCTACATGGTCGAGATCAGCGACGAGCAGATGCGCGATCCGCGCTATCGGGCGGTCACCCTGGCCAAGCGCCTCTCGCTGGACGACTTCGTCACCTGCGACGACCCGGCGGTGGTGCTGCACACCTACGACCACCACTATCGCCAACTGACCGGCTCGGGCTGGTCGCCGCATTACGAGCGCGATCGCGATGCGGCCCGCGACCTGATCGACCGCATGGTCTGGTTCTATGTCTGCGAGCACCCCTACGAGTCGCTGGACTGGGCCGAGCGGGTGTTCGCCGGGCGGCTGGGCGAGGTGGCCCGTCTGAACGTCACCCAGGCCGAGTCGCCCAGCGCCGCCTTGGGGCCCAAGGCCTATCGCCAGCTGCTGGCGCAGAATCAGAACGACATCGCCATCTACCGCCACGCCCTCGACCGGTTGCTGGCCGAGACCGCGCCGGTCGAGATTCGCCTGATCGCCTAAGCGAATGCGCCCGCGTCTGCGGCGGCTCGTCGCAGGCCGAGGGCGGCTCTCACGACATCCTCTTTGATTGCAAACGTTTTCTAGCTTGGCTGGCTACCCGATCCGGGGGCTGCGACAGGCGGACGCGTTGCCTGACGATCCGTGTTCGGCGAAATGAGCGTCATCAGCTTCTGAGGCGACGCCGCCGCGCTCGACGAACAGCGCAGCCGACGCCGTCCTGTTGGGGAACAGGACGACGCCCCCGGACCTTCAAGGTCCGGGGGCGTTTTCATTTGTCGCTATGCTTGCGATTTAACATTCTGTGACAATCGGGCGCACGCCAAACCTTGGTTAATGAACCGTGTGCGTCCAGCGGTCGCATGGTCGGGCCGTTCATGTCCTGTAAACGTTTGCGTCATGGGGAACCGAAACGACCACCTGACGGAAGCCGAGCGTCTCGAGCGTCAAGCCGAGATCGCCGACAACGCACACGCCCGCGCGGCCCTGCTGCGCATGGCTCAGGCCTCGCGCGGCGCAGCCGCCGTGCTGGGCCTGTTCGAGGCGTCGAACGACGACTTTCCGATGAAGTCGCTCAACAGCTAGGCTTCGCCCAGGCAAACGGCCACGCAGCGCCGCGCCAGCTCCTCCGTCGCATCCAGAAACGGGACCGACAGGTCCGAAGCGTCGAGCACCAGCGGCACTTCCGTGCAGCCCGCCACCACGCTTTGCGCGCCCTTGCCGACCAGGCGGTGGGCGAGGGCGGCCATGGTCTCGCGCGAGGCCGGACCCAGGTCGCCCTGCTTGATGCGATAGAGCAGGGCCATGAACTCGACCTGCTCATGGTCGTCCAGCATCACCACCTCCAGCCCCATGTGGGAGAAGCGGTCGCGATAGAGGCTGAGCGCCAGGCTGGTGCCCAGCACGCCGACGACACTGGCCCCCTTGGCCTGGGCCGCCAGGCCGGCTGTTTCCAGCATGTCGACCAGCGGCAGGCCAGAAGCTCGAACCTCTTGCGCATAGGCGTGGGCGGTGTTGCAGGCGATGGCCAGCACCTGCGCGCCGCCATCGCGCAGCCCCGCCGCCATGGCCGCCAGCACGGGGCCGGGATCCGAGGTCGAGACGTTGCGGTCCGGGACGTGCGGATTGATGTCGACCAGCACGCGCAGGTGATCCTGCTCGCGCTTGACCGGCGTGGCGGCCTGGAGCTTCGCGAGGAAGTCCAAGGTCGCCGCCGGGCCCATGCCGCCGAGGACGCCGAGGGTCTTGCTCATCAGAGCGCAGGCTCCAGCACGCTCTGATAACCGAACAGGCCCTGAGCGCCGCCGGTGTGCAGGAACACGACCCGCTCGCCCTTGAAGGCGCCCTTGCGCGCCTGGTCGATCAGGCCCTTCAGCGCCTTGCCCGAATAGACGGGATCGAACAGCAGGCCCTCGGTCTGCGCGGCCAGGGTCAGGGCGTCGATCACGCCCTGGTCGACCAGGCCATAGCCCTCGCCGACATAGTCGCAGTCGGCCACGACCATCTCGCGCTTCACGCGGCCGGCCGCGCCGATCGTCTCGGCGGTGGCGACGGCCAGGTTGAAGACGTTCTCTTCCTGCTTGGCCTTGGGCGCGCGGACGCCGAAGCCCAGGATCGGGATGTCGACCGACAGGGCCGCGAAACCGGCGACCAAGCCCGCATGGGTGCCGGCGCTGCCGGTGGCGGTGACGAAGCGGTCGATCTTCAGGTCCATCTGGTCGGCCTGAACCACCAGTTCGCGGGCGCAGTCGACATAGCCCAGAGCGCCGATCGTGTTCGAGCCGCCGCCGGGGATGACATAGGGCTTGCCGCCGCGCTGGCGGACGCTGTCGGCCGTGGCTTCCAGCTCGGCGACCATGTCCGTGCCGCCCGGCACATAGCGGATCGCCGCGCCCATCAGCTTGTCCAGCAGGACGTTGCCGTTGCCCATGTAGTCACTGGCCTTGGAGCCGGTGCGCTCCTCCAGGATCACTTCGGTCTTCAGGCCGAAGCGCGCGCCGGCGGCGATGGTCTGGCGCACGTGGTTGGACTGCACTGCGCCCTGGGTGACCAGGGTGTCGGCGCCTTGGGCCAGGGCCTCGCCCAGCAGGAACTCCAGCTTGCGGGTCTTGTTGCCGCCGCCGGCCAGGCCGGTGCAGTCGTCACGCTTGACCCACAGGTCGATGCCGAGTTCCGCGCCCAGGCGAGGCAGGGGCTCCAGCGGCGTGGGCAGGTGGGCGAAGCGGGTGCGGGGAAAGCGGGCGAGATGCATACTCAAGGTTCCTCAGAAGGACTCGCCGCCTCTGTTAGCACGCTCCGCGCCGAGCGCGACCGACGACATCGATGGTGCTATGATCCAGGCCTGCGAGGTCGGCCCCCAACCCCACGAGACCGGCCCGCGGGGAGGAAGACGAAATGACCCGAGCGACCCCTCTCGCCGGTCTCTGCGCTGTCGCCGTTCTGGCCGGCGCGGGCATGGCCGGCGCCTCGACCCTCGTGATCGGCAATGGCGCGGCGAAAGAGTGTTCCGACGCTGCGCTGAACGGCAAGTCCGACAGCCACGCCGTCCTGGCCTGCACGACGGCTCTGGAAGTCGAGACCCTGAACTTCCGCGACCGCGCCCGCACCTACGTGAATCGCGGCGTGCTGCAGATGCGCCAGCGCCAGTTCGGAGCGGCCCGCGCCGACTTCGACGAGGCCACCGGCATCGATCCCAATCTGGGCGAGGCCTATGTGAACCGGGGCGCCAGCCTGGTCGGCGAAGCGCGCTTCAAGGAAGGCGTCGAGCAGATCGACAAGGGCTTGGCCCTGGGCGTCAAGGATCCGGAAAAGGCCTTCTACAACCGGGGTTTGGCTGACGAAGCCCTGGGCGACCTGAGGGCCGCCTATCACGACTATTCGCGCGCGGCCGAGCTGAAGCCGGATTGGCCGGCGCCGAAAGTCGAATTGGCGCGTTTCTCCGTCAGGCAGCCCTGACAGTCGCGCTCCCGCGCCTCGCCGGCTGTCGTCGGTGAGGCGTGAAGAGCATGATCAAGGTCCTCTTTCTGTCGGTCGGTGCGCTGGCCTTGGCAAGCGGCTGGTCGGTCGCGGCCCAGTCCAGCCTGATGGGCATTCAGGCCCGCAACGCCGCGGCGCGCACGGCAGCAAGGCAGGATGTGCTGTCCACCCAGATGGAGGCCACGGCCGCCCAGGAACGCGCGCGCAGCCAGGTGCTGATGCGCGACCTCGGCGACCAGCGCGCCGCCGCCAGCGGCCAGCCGCAGAGTTCGCTGATCGTGCCGCCGCCCCACACGGTGGAGGACGTGAACCAGCGCGACGCCGACCTGACGGCCTCGATGGACCAGCTTGACCGCTTGACGCAGGACGCCCTGACGCAGAGCAATGCGCGCATGCGGGCCATCTCGCCCGCCAGCCAGCCGAAGACGCGCTGATCAAGGGGGCGAAGCTTCATGGAGTGGGAAGACGGCCGCCGCGAAGGCAATATCGAGGACCGGCGCGGCATGGGCCCGGTCGGCGTGGTCGGGGGCGGCGTCGGCGCCGTGGTGCTGGCGGCGATCGGCTATTTCGTTTTCGGCATCGATCCGCGCACGACGCTTCAGGCGACCCAGCAACTGCAGCAGCCGGCGGTGCAGCAGGAAGGCGTTCGGGGCGGCGTCTCCGACCGTGACGGCCGCTTCGTCGATGTGATCGAAACCTCGAACCGCGACGTCTGGACCCCGATCCTGGCCCAGCAAGGCGTGCGCTATCGGCCGCCCCAGGCCGTCGTGCTCTACGATCAGGCCACGCCTACGGGCTGTGGCACGGGCCAGTCGGCCATGGGGCCGTTCTACTGTCCGTCCGACCAGAAGGTCTATCTGGACCTGTCGTTCTGGAACGAGCTGGAAGGCCGCTTCGGCGCCAAGGGCGAGTTCGCGCGGGCCTATGTGATCAGCCACGAGATCGGCCACCACGTGCAGACCCTGCTGGGAACCTCCGACCAGGCCCGTCGCCTGGGTGCACGGGGCGCGGAAAGCGGCTCGGTGCGACTGGAACTACAGGCCGACTGCTATGCCGGCGTCTGGGCCTCGCACGCCGGCCAAGCCTCGGGCGGCAAGATCGTCATCGACCGCGCCGACATCCGCGACGGCCTGGGCGCGGCGGCGGCCGTGGGCGATGACACCCTGCAGAAGGAAACGCAAGGCACGGTCGTCCCCGACAGCTTCACCCACGGCACCAGCGCCCAGCGCCCAGCGCACGCGCTGGTTCACGCGCGGCTACGACCAGGGCGATCCCAGCGCCTGCGATACGTTCTCGGCCTCCAAGCTGTAGTCGCGCTTGACCCGCGCGGAAGTCGGCCTAGTGTCCGCCCATTGTTCACCGGGGGGCCGCGTACGCGGCTGAGATTGGGCGAAGGCCCTGACCCGTCGAACCTGATCCGGGTCATGCCGGCGAAGGGAGGGAACGTGGTCGGGGCTTTTTGTCCGTCCGCACACCGACTTAGCGCGACACGTCCGGGTCTCCTTATCGCTTGAGGAGCGCCCGACTATGAATATCCAGACGACCATCAAATCCGTGGCCGAGACCATCTCGACCGGCCCGATCCCCGGCTCGCGCAAGGTCTATCAGGCCGGCCAGCTGTTCCCCGACATCCGCGTGCCGTTCCGCGAGGTGGCCGTCCACCCGTCGGCCAACGAGCCGCCGGTGACGATCTACGATCCGTCCGGTCCCTACAGCGACCCAAGCGTGGCCATCGACATCGAGAAGGGCCTGCCGCGCACCCGCGAGGCCCTGGTCGTGGCGCGCGGCGACGTCGAGATCGTCACCGATCGCCGCCAGGTGAAGCCCGAGGACAACGGCTTCGCGCAGGGCAAGCACCTGGCCCCCGAGTTCCCCGACGCCAGCCGTACCATCTATCGCGCCAAGCCCGGCAAGTTGGTCACCCAGCTGGAATACGCCCGCGCCGGGATCATCACCGCCGAGATGGAATATGTCGCCATCCGCGAGAACCTGCGCCGCGAGCAGGACCGCCCGTGCGTGCGCGACGGCGAGGACTTCGGCGCATCGATCCCCGACTTCGTGACGCCCGAGTTCGTGCGCCAGGAAGTGGCCCGCGGCCGCGCCATCATCCCGGCCAACATCAACCACGGCGAACTGGAGCCGATGGCGATCGGCCGCAACTTCCTGGTCAAGATCAACGCCAACATCGGCAATTCGGCGGTGCTCTCCACCGTCGCCGACGAGGTCGACAAGCTGGTCTGGGCCACGCGCTGGGGCGCCGACACGGTCATGGACCTGTCGACGGGCCGCAACATCCACAACATCCGCGACTGGATCATCCGCAACTCGAGCGTTCCGATCGGCACGGTGCCGATCTACCAGGCGCTGGAGAAGGTCAACGGCGTGGCCGAGGACCTGAACTGGGAGGTCTTCCGCGACACCCTGATCGAGCAGTGCGAGCAGGGCGTCGACTACTTCACGATCCACGCCGGCGTGCGCCTGCCGTTCATCCCGATGACCGCCAAGCGCGTCACCGGCATCGTCTCGCGCGGCGGCTCGATCATGGCCAAGTGGTGCCTGGCCCACCACAAGGAGAACTTCCTCTACGAGCGCTTCGAGGACATCTGCGAGATCATGCGCGCCTACGACGTATCGTTCAGCCTCGGCGACGGCCTGCGTCCGGGCTCGACGGCCGACGCCAATGACGAGGCCCAGTTCTCGGAGCTGCGCACCCTGGGCGAATTGACCAAGGTGGCCTGGAACCACGGCGTCCAGGTGATGATCGAAGGGCCGGGCCACGTGGCCATGCACAAGATCAAGGCCAACATGGACGAGCAGCTGAAGCACTGCCACGAGGCCCCGTTCTACACCCTCGGCCCGTTGACCACGGACATCGCGCCTGGCTACGACCACATCACCTCGGCGATCGGCGCGGCGATGATCGGTTGGTTCGGTACGGCGATGCTCTGCTACGTCACGCCCAAGGAGCACCTGGGTCTGCCGGACCGCGACGACGTCAAGACCGGCGTCATCACCTACAAGCTGGCCGCTCACGCGGCCGACCTCGCCAAGGGCCACCCCGGCGCGGCCATGTGGGATGACGCCATCAGCCGCGCGCGCTTCGAGTTCCGCTGGGAGGATCAGTTCAACCTGGGCCTGGATCCCGAGACCGCCCGCAAGTTCCATGACGAGACCCTGCCGAAGGAAGCGCACAAGACCGCCCACTTCTGCTCGATGTGCGGACCCAAGTTCTGCTCGATGAAGATTAGCCAGGAAGTCCGCGACTTCGCGGCCGGCATCGCGCCCAACAGCGCTGAGCTCGGCATGGCCGAGATGAGCGAGAAGTTCAAAGAGCAGGGCTCGGAGATCTACCTGAAGACGGAGTCGTGATGCTGACCGTGATGATGTTTCTGGCAGGGCTGCAAGGCGCGCCGACTGCTGCTGACCCCCTGGCTCCAGCCCGCGCTGGCAAGCTGCAATGCCACGCGCCGAACGCGGCGGCGAAGTCGTGCCGGTCGCTGGCGAGCTATACGTTCGCCCCCGATGGCTCGATCTTGAACAAGGCCGACGTCCTGCTTGCCCCACAGATGGGCCTGATCATGACCGTGACTTCGCCGGTTGCGGTGAAGAACGGCGCGGTCTGCGGCGCGTTGTCGGGCATCGACAAGGCGACCTTCGTGATGAACGGCCAGCCGACCGATCAAGCCACGACGGACGCCATTCGTCAGCAGGTCGGCCAAGCGATGGCTCCCATGCTGGGCAAGCAGGTCTGCACGACCTACAAGCCTGATGGCGAAGGCTTCATCGCCAGCGCCGTCATCGACGGCCAACCCGCGCCCGGTGGCGACCAGAAGGTCATCTGGGTGGCGCCGACGGACGGCTACAAGGTCGCTCCCTGACGGCATTGCGATTTCACTGGCGCGGCGGCGGGGACGCCTCCACCGTCGCGCCCATGAAACGTCTGAGTCTGCTGGCGGCCGCCGCCGTTCTCACCATCGCCGCGCCGGCTTTCGCTGAGAGTCCGTTCTGGCCGGTCAAGGCCAAGAGCGGCGCGGTGGCGCCGGAGCTGAACGGCGTCTGGAAGTCGCGCGGCTATGGCTGGATCGTGCAGTTCGGGCCCGAGGGCGCGCAGCTGTTCCAGACCGTTGGCGAGGCCTGCTATCCCGATCCGCGCCGCGAACCCGATCCGGACGGCGTCATGGCCGCCTGGCGGGCAGAGGGGCAGGGGACGATCACCCTGACCAGCGATCCCGACAGCGCCCGCTACGTGTTCGACCGGTTGCCCAGCCTGCCCACGCACTGCATCGGCGCGGCCGCGTGGACGCCCGATCGCATCGTGGCCTTCGCGGCCGACACCTTCGCCGCCTTCTATCCGCGTTCGGCCGAGCGAGGGCTGGACTGGAGCGCCCGCAAGGCCGCCGCCCTGGCCCAGGTCTCGCCGACGGCGAGCGACGCCCAGCTGTGGGCCGCGCTGTCGGGCCTGCTGGCCGGGCTCGACGATCCGCATGTCGAGCTGCACGGGATTGTCGGCGGCGCGCAGCGCGACTTGGAGCCCGGCGTCTCGCCGACCCTGGCGCGCGTCCACGCCGCCGATCCGCAAGGCGACGAGAAAGCGTGGCTGCAGGCCTATCGCGAGGGCGTCCTGACCGGGGTCCTGCAGGGGCGGGGCCGGCAGGCGGCCAACAACCGGATCTTCTGGGGCCGGGTCGACGACATCGGTTATCTGAACGTCGTGACCATGGGCGCCTTCGCCAAGAACGCCGCGCCAGACGATCCGCGACCGCTGGAGGCGGTGCTGGACGAGGCCATGACGGCCTTTACCGGCGCCAAGGCGGTGATCGTCGATGTCAGCAACAATCGCGGCGGTTACGACGCGATCAGCCGCCGGATCGCCGCCCGCTTCACCGACCAGCCGCGTCTGGCCTATTCGAAGGTCGGCGTCGGGGCCAAGGCGCCGTCGCAGCCTGTCAAGGTCGAGCCCGCGATGGGCGTGCGCTTCACCGGCCCGGTCTATGTGGTCACCAGCGACATCACGGTGAGCGCCGGCGAGACCTTCACCTTGATGATGAAGGCCCTGCCGAATGTGAAGCAGGCGGGCGGGACGACGCACGGGGCGTTCTCGGACCAGTTGCCCAAGCCGCTGCCAAACGGATGGGCCTTGGCCCTGCCGGCCGAGCTCTACAGGGGGCCGAAGGGCGATGACGTCGAAGGCAAGGGCCTGACGCCCGACATACCGCTGACGGTCTTCCCTGAGAACGATCTCTCAGGCGGTCACGCCAAGGCGATTGAAGCGCTGATGGCTCGGATCCGCCAGGGCGGAGCGCTAGCCGGCGGATAGTCGAAGGCCTATCGAGTCGCGAGCTCTCACGCGCCGCATTCCTTTTGTTTCTTCATGGAAACATCGTTGCAGGCGGCGCTATCTCCGCGACGAAAATGTGACGTGATTTCAATGCTTGGGCGCGATCTGAGCATTGAAAGCCACACCCCTGCGCGCAATCGGCAGCATTGCCTTTTCTTAATCCGCCCAGCCGTTGCGGCGCGCCTTCCGCGCTCGTAAGGAGCGGCGACACAACGTCGGCGTCGCGGGGGCGCCGATGGTTTCTCGAACCAGTATCTGCGGGCCTTGATGACCCTTTCGACCGTGCTTCTCTACGGGCTGGCGACTGCCGCCATCGATCCCACGTCCGCCGCCGCGCCGCCGGCGCCGCCTCCGGCCGTCGTGGCCGAGGACGAGCAGAAGAAACCGCAGGTCAAGGACGACGGCCCGACCCAGGTCGAAGGCCTGGTCATCGAGGCCGACAAGCGCGGCAAGGTCGAAGGTCCGATCGAGCCCGACCTGACGCTGAACGAAGAAGACATCAAGAGCTTCGGCGCGTCCAACATCGCCGACCTCCTGACCATGCTAACCCCACAGACCACCAGCACGCGCGGCCGCGACGCCAGCGCCGGGCCGGTGCTGCTGGTCAACGGCCGCCGCATCTCGGGCTTCCAGGAGATCCAGGGCATCCCGCCCGAGGCGATCCAGAAGGTCGAGATCCTGCCCGAGGAGGTTGCGCTCAGCTACGGCTACAAGGCCGAGCAGCGGGTGGTGAACTTCATCCTGAAGAAGAACTTCAAGTCGCTGGCCATGGAGGCGGCGGCCAAGGTCGCCACCGACGGCGGCAGCACGACGCCCAGCTTCCAGGGCAACCGCCTGACCATCGACGGCAATCGCCGCTGGAACCTCGACGTCACCCTGCAGCACCAGCCGTCTCTGCTGGAGACCGACCGCGACATCGTTCGCGCGCCCAACGGCGCGCCGTTCGACCTGCTGGGCAACATCACCGGCGTCAACGGCGGCGAGATCGATCCAGCGCTGTCCAAGCAAGCCGGGACCTTGGTCACCATCGCCGGCGCGCCGCGCGCGGCCCTGAATGGCCGGGTGGGGATCAGCGACTTCGCGCCCCTGGCTGGCAAGGCCAACACCAACGACCTGACCGCCGACCGCACCCTGATCGCCCGTTCGGACAAGGGCACGCTGCGCGGCTCGATCAGCCGGGATCTGGGCCGCAACACCCAGCTGACCGTCAGCGGCAACCTGGAAGACACCAGCAGCCACTCGCTGCTGGGCCTGCCGGGGATCACGTTCAACCTCCCGGCGGGCGGCCCGTTCTCGCCGTTCTCGAACGCAGTAACCGGTTACCGATACATCGACGCGCCGGGCGCCCTGGCCCGTGATGTCGACACGCTCCGCACCCAGGTCAGCATGGCCGCCAACGGCCGCGTCAAGGACTGGCGCTGGAACCTGACTGGCGACTTCGACCGCACCAAGACCGACACCACCACCGGGCGCGGCGTGGACGCCTCGGCGTTCCAGGCGGCGGTGGCGGCGGGCGATCCCACCGTCAATCCGTTCGGCCCGATCGCCTCGAACCTCTACAAGACCGTCGCGGCCGATACGGCGCACTCGATCTCGACCTCGGCCTCGACCGAACTCGTCTTGAACGGCAACCTCTTCCAGTTGCCGGCCGGCGGCCTGCAGACGACCTTCAAGTTCGGGCTGAACAGCCAGGGCCTGGACAGCAAGACCGTCCGCTCGGGCGTCTCGACCGCGCGCGACATCACCCGCACCAGCGAGAACTTCCAGAGCAGCTTCAACCTGCCGATCACCAGCACGCGCCAGAACTTCCTGGCCAAGGCCGGCGACATCTCGCTGAACTTCAACCTCGGCTACGAGGATCTGTCGGACCTGGGCGGCCTGACCACTCTGGGCGGCGGCCTGAACTGGGCGCCGATCAAGCCGCTCAGCTTCATCGTCAGCTACACCGACGAAGAAGGCGCGCCGACCACCAACCAGATCAACGACCCCGTTCTGGTGACCCCGAACGTCTCGGTGTTCGACTTCAACACCGGCCAGACGGTGACGATCACGCGCACTGACGGCGGCAACGCCGCCCTGCGCAACGACGATCGCCAGGTCATCAAGCTGGCGGCCAACTACAAGCCGTTCGAGAAGGTCGAGCTGACCTTCAACGCCACCTACACCCACGCCGAGACCCACAACGTCATCGCCAGCTTCCCGGCCATCACGCCGGACCTGGAGCGCGCCTTCCCGGACCGTTTCGTGCGTGACGCGACCGGCCGTCTGGTCTCGATCGATGCGCGGCCCGTGAACTTCGACAGCGCCGAGAACGAGACGATCCGCTGGGGCTTCAACCTGTTCAAGCCGATCGGTCAGCCGACGCCGGGCGCGTTCGGCGGCTTCGGCGGCGGTGGTCCGCGTCCGGGCGGCGGGGGCGGCTTCGGCGGGGGCGGCATGGTGCGCATGGGCGGCGGCGGTGGTCCTGGCGGCGGCATGGGCGGTCCGCCGCCGATCCGCCCCGGCCAGGGCATGTTCCAATTCTCGATCTACCACACCTGGCGTCTCAGCGACGAAATCACCATCCACAAGGGCATGGCGGCGCTGGATCAGCTGGACGGCGCGGCGATCACCTCGCGCACCGGCCAGGCGCGCCACCAGGTGCAGGTGCAGGGCGGCTATTTCAAGAACGGCATGGGCGTGCGGTTCACCGGCAACTGGGCCAGCTCGACCTGGGTCAACGGCGGCGCGACCGGCGGCCAGACCCTGTACTTCTCGGACCTGGCGACGGTGGGCTTGAACTTCTTCGCCGACCTCAACACCTCGCAGAAGACCCTGGTCGCCGCGCATCCGTGGCTGAAGGGCGGGCGTCTGGCGCTGAGCTTCGACAACCTGCTGGACGCCAAGCAATCGGTCCATGACCAGAGCGGCGCGACGCCCCAGGCCTATCAGCGCGACTACCTGGACCCGCTGGGCCGCACGGTGCGCATCAGCTTCCGCAAGCTGATCAGCTGATCCACGAAAAGGACGGGTTGAGCGCCTCAACCCGTCCTTAAGTTGTCAGGCGCACGCTGGAGATCTGCACGACCGCTTTCGGTCGGATGGAGACCGTCATGTCGATCATGACTTCCAGCACTCGCCGCACCGGCGATCACTTCGAGCCCAACGACGTCGATCCCCAGGTCCAGCGCCGCCTGCGCGGCTATCTGGAGCAGATCGACTACACCGCCTTCGCCTCGAACAAGGCGGTGCTGGGCGCGACCCTGCCGCATGCCGACGGCGAACGCTTCCAGCGTCTGGCCGTCGCTGCGGCCACGGCGCGCGCCAAGTGGGTGACCGAGGCCTCGGCCATGGCGGACGCGGGCGCAAGCCTGTCGGACGCCCAGGTCGCGCGGCTGGCCCACCTGCGCTCGGCCTACGAGGAGCTGAGCGCCGTCTACGAGGCGACGCGGCGCATGGTCGAGCGAGGCTACGTCGCCTATCGACCGGCTCAAGCCTAATTTACCCGGATATTATTGACTCTATAAATCGTCCGGGTAAAAGGCGCGTCCAGGAGGCTGTCATGTCCGGACGCAAGGCGCTGCTGCGCGAGTACAAGGAACGCAAGGTCGAGGCCGGGGTCTATGCGGTGCGCTGCGTGGCCAGCGGCGAGACCTGGGTCGGCGCGACGCCGGAACTGGCGACGCGCCAGAGCGGCGTCTGGTTCTCGCTGCGCCTGGGTTCGCATCGCGAGAAGACCCTGCAGGCGGCCTGGAACACGCACGGCGCGGACGCCTTCGTGTTCGAAGCCGTCGAGACGATCGATGTCGAGGGTCTGGACAGCTTCGCCCGGGCTTCGCGGCTGAAGGACCGACGCGAGCACTGGGTCATGGCGTTGAACGCCAAGGGGCTGAACTGATGTCGCTGGACCAAGAGGACCGTTACGTTGTCTTCCTCGGCCCGGCGCGGGTGGCGACCGGTTCAAAGCTGGACGCGGGGCTGGCGGCCCTGAAGCTGGCCGGGGAGGCGGGGGTGCTGATCTTCGGCCCCGACGGTCGGTCGGTGGATTTCGACCTCAGCGGCGGGCCTGAAGCCGTGGCCGCGCGTCTGGGGCCGCCGGCCGAGGCGCCGCGTGGGCGCGGCCGGCCGAAGCTGGGCGTCACCCCGCGCGAGGTTACCCTGCTGCCACGCCACTGGGAGTGGCTGGCGGCCCAGCCGGGCGGCGCGTCGGTGGCGCTGCGCAAGCTGGTCGAGGCGGCCCGGCGCGCGAGCGAAGGGCCTGACCGTATCCGAACTTCGCGCGAGGCGACCTACCGCTTCGCCTCGGCGATCGGCGGGAACCTGCCGGGCTTCGAGGAGGCCATGCGGGCGCTGTTCGCCGGCGACGACGTGGGCTTCGAAGCGCGGATCGAGGGTTGGCCGGACGACATCGCCGCCCAGACGCGGACCTACGCGGCCGAGGCCTTCGGGGCCGGTTAGCCGCCGGACTGCGCCACCACCTCGTCCAGCACGGCCTTATAGGCCGCATCGAACTTGGAGTGATCGTCACTCGGCTTGGCTGGCCACAGCGGGCGCAGCGCCGCCGTGCGGGCGGCGGCGTCGCGCAGCCAGGCCGGGTCGGCCTTGGCCAACTTGGCGGCGCGGGCGTCGATCTCGGCCTTTGGACGGCCGTCATAGGCCAGCAACGAGCGCAGGGCCCACAGGTCCTGTTCCTGCGGGTTGGGCTTGGCCGAACCCGGCGCCCGATGGGCGGTCCAGCGGACGGCGTCCAGGATCTGGGCGCGATAGCGCGGATCGTCCCAGGTGCTGGGCGTGTGGCCCAGGCTGGTGTTGAACAGGCGGCCCTTGCCGATCTCGCGCGTCCAGGTGATCGGCACGAACCAAGGGCGCTTCAGAGCCATGTCGCTGAAGTCCATGGCTTGCAGCACGCGGACCTTGGCAGGGTCATAGTCCGAGTACTGATAGATCTCTTCGGCATAGTTGAACCGGGTGGGCCAAGCGGCGTTGACCGGGTCCTGGCCACCCAGCGCCTGCACCGTGATCGGCGTGCCCTGCGTCCAGGGATGGCCGGCGAACTTGCCGTTGATGAAGGCTGTGTAGGTCTCGCCGGGACCCGTGTAGTCCCAGCCGGTGTCGGTGGCGCTGTGCAGGCCGATGAAGCCGCCCTTGCCGCTCTTGATCCAGGTCTGGATCGCAGCCCAGCTCTCCGCCGAGATCGGCAGGGCGCCGGTCGTGTAGAAGGCCAGGACGTCGATGTCCTTCAGCTTCTCCGGCGTGATCGTACGGGCGTCCTGGGTCGACTCGACGGTGAAGGCGCCGGACTTGGCGCCGATCTCGGCCAGGGCGATCTCGGACTGCGTCGGGCCGTTGCTGTTCTTGGGTCGCATGACCGGCGCGTGCCGCCAGCCGACGGACTGATCGAGATAGAGCACGCGGATCTTGGCGGGTGCGGCCTGGACCGCGACAGGCAAGGCGAGGGCGGCGACCGCTGCGAGGAGGATCGGCAGGCGGGTCATCGGCGTCTCAGCTGTTTTTGGGTTGCAGCAGGTCCCAACGATTGCCGGAGAGGTCTTCGAACACGGCGACCGTGCCGTAGGCCTCGTGGCGGGGTTCTTCCAGGAACTTGACGCCGGCGGCGCTCATGCGGGCGTGATCGCCGGCGAAGTCATCCGTATGCAGAAAGAGCCAGACGCGTCCGCCGCCTTGTTGGCCGATGGCGGCCGCTTGATCGCCCGTGGCGCGGGCCAACAGGAAGTCCGTGCCTTCAGGCCCCGGCGAGACCACGACCCAGCGCTTGCCGCCGCCCATGTCGGTGTCCTCGACCAGGGCGAAGCCCAGCTTGCCGACATAGAAGGCGACCGCCTCGTCATAGTCGGCGACCAGGAGGGACACGAGAGCGACGCGACGGGCCATTTGCGACTCCATTTTGGGAGCCAAGGCATAGCATGCATTTCAACCTGTCATCCCGGCCGTAGCGAAGCGAAGAGCCGGGACCGCGGCAAGCTCGGCGTTTCCGGCGGTCCCGGCTCGGCGCGCTTCGCGCTTGGCCGGGATGACAGCCTCCTAAGGCTTACCCGCCCGTATAGCCCCCGATGATCGGCAGGATCTCGCCAGTGATGAAGCTGGAGGTCTGGCTCGACGCCAGGAAGACGTAGGCCGGGGCGATCTCCTCCGGCTGGGCCGGACGCTTCATCGGGGTCATGGCGCCGAACTGCGCGACGTCCGGGCCCAGCTTGTCGGCCGGGTTCAGGGGCGTCCAGACCGGCCCCGGGGCCACGGCGTTGACGCGGATGCCCTTCTCGACCAGGTGTGTGGCCAGCGACCGGGTGAAGGCGTGGATGCCGCCCTTGGTCATCGAATAATCCAGCAGGTCCTTGTTGCCGAGCAGGCCGGTGACCGAACCCGTGTTCACGATCGCCCCGCCGTTGGGCAGGTGCTTCACCGCCGCCTTGGCCATGTGGAAATAGCCGTAGAGGTTGGTGCGCAGGGTGCGGTCGAAGTGCTCCTCGGTTAGGTCCTCGAAGTTGGTGACGTGCTCCTGGAAGGCGGCGTTGTTGACCAGGATGTCCAGGCGGCCCAGCTCCGCGACCGTCTTCTCCACGGCCGCCTTGGCGTAGGCGGGGTCGGCGACGTCGCCAGGCAGCAGGATGGCGCGGCGGCCTTCCTTCTCGACGGCGGCCTTGGTCTCGGCGGCGTCCTTGTCCTCGCTCAGATAGCCGATCGCCACGTCCGCGCCCTCGCGAGCGAACAGCACCGCCACGGCGCGGCCGATGCCGCTGTCGGCGCCGGTGATCAGGGCGACCTTGTGCGCCAGCTTGCCCGAACCCTTGTAAAACGGCGCGTCGTACATCGGCGCGGGATCGAGCCTGTACTCGTCACCCGGCTTGGCCTGGTGCTGCTCGGGAAACGGCGGGGCGGGGTAGGGACGGGCGCCGGCCTGCATGGCGTGGCTGACCTTGTCGTCCTTCTTGTCCTCGTTCTTGGACTTGAAGGAGCGCTCCTCCTGGGCGTCCAGCGGCGCCTGGATGTCGCGCTCGGCCTGGGCGACGCGGTCGGCGGCCTTTTCGTACTCGGGGGTCTGGGTCTCGGCCATGGCGCTGTCTCCTGGGTGAGCCCGGGAAACCACTGGCGCCCGTCGATGTTCCCGAGAGCGCCGAATGCGTGTTGCCCAGGAAAGCGGCATGGGCCAACTTGCGCGCCTCTTTGACATCGGTGACCACCATGCCGCGCGACGCGGCCGGAACGGCGCTCCCCTCGGAGCGGCCGCGCGGCCCCATTCTGACCGATCTGCTCGAACTGCTCCGCTTGGCGGGGCCGGTCGTGCTGTCGCGTCTGGGCATCATGGTCATGGGCCTGACCGACGCCATCGTCGTCGGCCACTTCTCGGCCCGTCAGTTGGGCTTTCACGCCATGGCCTGGGCGCCCAGTTCGGTGCTGATCACCATGTCGATCGGCCTCCTGGTCGGGGTGCAGGTGATGACGGCCCGGGCGATCGGGGCCGGCAATCCGCACGAGACCGGCGCGGTTCTGCGTCGGGGCCTGGTCTACGGCGCTTGGATCGGCGTCGTCGGCGCCGTGGTGCTGGCGGCGCTGGGACCGCTGTTCCTGCACAGCCTGGGCCTGAAGGACGGTCTGGCCGACGGCGCGACCCATCCGCTGATCGTCTTCTCGTTGTCTCTGCCGGTCTACGCCCTGTCGGTAGTCCTGGGCTTCTGGCTGGAGGGCCTGGCCCGGCCGGGTTTCGCGGCGATCGCCATGTGGCTGGCCAACGCCGTGAACCTGGCGGTGAACCTCCTGCTGGTGCCCGGGACCTTCGGCCTGCCGGCCCTGGGCGCGACCGGGGCGGCGTGGTCCACCTTCGTGGCGCGCACCTTCCTGACGATCCTGCTGGCCGTCTACGTGGTCCGCATGAAGGACGCCCGGACCCTGGGCGTCTTCGACAAGCCCGCGCCGAACAGGGCCGCCGAGGTCGAGCAGCGGCGGATCGGCTATGGCGCCGGGGCATCGAACTTCTTCGAGGTCTCGGCCTTCGCCGGCATGAACCTGGTGGCCGGCTGGATCGGCGGCCTGGCCGTCGCCGCCTGGGCGGTGGTGCTGAACGTGGCGGCGATCATCTTCATGATCCCGCTGGGCATCTCGACCGCCACGGCCGTGCAGGTGGGGCGGGCCTATGGCGCGCGAGACCCGGCGGGCATGACCCGCGCCGGGTGGATCGCCTTCGCGGTGACCGCCGCGATCGGCGTCGTGGCGGGGCTGTTGCTATTCCCGACCAAGCACTGGGTGGCCCTGGCCTATACCAGCGACCCCAACGCCCTTGGCCTGATCCTGCCGGCTCTCGTCCTGACCTGCTTCTTCCTGGCCCCGGACGCCGTGCAGGTGGTGACGGCCCAGGCTCTGCGGGCGCGGGGCGAGGTGTGGGTGCCGACCATCACCCACCTGATCAGCTACGCCTTCGTGATGGGGCCGCTGGCCTGGTACCTGGCCATCCCGCGCGGCCTGGGCCTGGAGGGCGTGGTGACGTCGGTGATCGTCACCAGCTTCCTGTCGGCGGGCTTCCTGCTGGCGCGGTTCCGAATGCTGGATTGGCGGGACCGGAAGGCGGCGTCCGAGGGCGTTTAAGCGCCCAGGATCCAGCCCTCTTCGGTCTCAGCCGCCACTAGCGCCTCTTCAGCCAAGCCTTTCGGCGCGGCGAAGAGCGCGCCCAGCTTGCCGGCTTCGTCCAGCTTGGCGAAGTGTTCTGCCAGGCTGCGCACCTGGGTCAGGTCCTTGACCTCGCCGGCGGCCGGCGCGGCCTTGATCAGCGAGGGATAGACCTCGGCGACCACGACTGCGACGTCTTCAAGATCGGCCTCGGTCAGGGCCTTGAAGCCCGTCTCGAACGGCCACACGCGGACGGCCTCGCTGCGCGCGTCCTTCAGGCGGCGCACGGCCGGGATGCCCATGATCGCCTGACCGCCGACCGAGCCGTTGTAGTAGAGCTTCCAGATCGAGTGCGCGCCCTTGGCGGCCTCGTCGGCATAGCGAAATTCGGGCAGATCGCCGTCGCCATGCTCGCGCGGGCGCTTGGGCTGCAGGGTCGTCAGCGCGTCCTTGGGGGGGCAGCCCCAGAACGGGAAGGGGCCGCCGGTCAGGCGGCGGTTGATCTCCGAGCCGACGCCGAAGCGGTTGTTGGTGTTGTCGGCCTTGTCCTTGACCATCTTGGCCAACTGGTCCCAGACCGCGCGCCAGCGGATCTCGCCCGGCAGGGACAGGGCCTGCGAAAGCCCACGGGGGAAGCCGAGCGGGAAGTCGAAGCCTACCAGGGCGCGCTGGCCGCGCTTCTTCAGGTCGTCGAGGATGGCGGCAAGCTTGGTCTCGGCCTCGGCGCGGGTGGCCGGATTGAAGCTCTCGAACGAGAGACGGAAGCGCACGTCGCGCTTGAGCACGCCGATCCAGATGGAGTCCGCGCCCGTGGTCGGCTTGGCCGCCGCGCTCCAGTCGACGATCACATAGGCGCTGAACAGACGCGACACGGCACAGGGCTCCGTCGAGGGAAAGAAGCCGCGCTTCTACTCCCCCGACAGCGTCAAAACCAGTCCAGTAAAGTGCTTGACGGCCCTATCAGGCCGCGTCGCGGACTTCCGCCGACGGGCCGATCGGACGGCCGTTGCGGGCGAACCAGCGGATCGGCGGCTCGCACGCAGCGCCCAGGGCCGCGCGGACGATGGCCGGCGGGCGACGCTCTTCCGGGGTCATGAACAGGCCGTTGGCCTTGATCTTCAGGCCGGCGATCTTGTTGGCGCCCAGCATGGTCAGCGGCACGGCCAGAACCAGGCCCGCCAGGATCGGGGCGGTCGAGGTGAAGAGGTCGGGCGTGAACCAGAAGATCGCGCCCAAGGTCAGGCCGGCGGCGCTGATCCAGCCCATGGCGGCGCAGGCTTCCTTGAAGTCGATGCGATCGGCGTCGCGACGCTGGGCGGCCCAGCCCCCGACCTTGCCGGCCAGGATCTCGACGATGGCGCGGGTCTGGGTGAACATCAGCATCGGCGCGACGAGGGCCGACAGCAGCATCTCGACGCCCAGGCCGGCGATCACGCGGCGCTTGCCGCCGAAGCCCTTGACCTCGCCCTTGCGGGCGAAGACCAGGATGGTGCCCAGGATCTTGGGGCCGAACAGCAGCACGAAGGTGATGATCATCGCCCAGGCGGTGGCCTGGATCTCGCGCCAGTCGATCAGGGCGTGCGCCGCGGCCTTCAGGTCGGCCATGGTGAAGGCGGCCTTCTTCAGCTCGGGCATCAGGGCGCGCGAGATCAGGCCGGCCGACAGGCAGATGAACCACAGCGGCGACAGCACGTAGCTGAGCACGCCGATCACCAAATGCATCCGGCTCATCCAGTGCAGGCCGGGCAGAGCGATCAGCGGCACGTGCTGGACGTTGCCGCGGCACCAGCGACGGTCACGGGTGGCGAAGTCCAGGAGGTTCGAGGGGCTCTCTTCGTAGGAGCCGTCCAGGTACGGCGCCAGGTGCACGCTCCAGCCGCCGCGGCGGAGGAGGGCGCTTTCCAGGGCGTCGTGGCTCATCACCTCGCCGCCGAACGGCTTGGGGCCGCCCAGGTGCGGCAGGCCGCAGGTCTCGGCGAAGGCGCGGGTGCGGACGATGGCGTTGTGGCCCCAGAAGGAGCTTTCCGAACCCGACCACCAGGCCAGGCCCGTCCAGGCGACGCGGCCATACAGGCGCGTGGCGAACTGCAGGGTGCGGGCGAAGATCGTCTGGCCGTTGATGATCATCGGCATGGTCTGGATCAGGCCGGCGCCCGGGTGACGCTCCATGGCGTCGGCCAGGCGGACCATGGCCTCGCCGGTCATCAGGCTGTCGGCGTCCAGCACCAGCATGTGCTCGTAGGCGCTGCCCCAGCGG
>OUNM010346276.1_pt1 | contig 21623 bp, 17 predicted proteins | sample 1769961 | NCBI WGS metagenome assembly OUNM01 (sample SAMEA3914820, study PRJEB12502) | metagenome | biome: forest; material: soil | place: USA | collected 2012-03-12 | depth 0.3 m
GCCATCACCGCCCCCTCGCCGATCCCGACCAGCACCAGCCCATCGATAGTTCCGCGCACGGACTGGACAACCTGCTGCCCCATCCGTTCTCCCGAGGGGCCGAACAGGCGCTGACCAGCGGCCTTCAGCTGCGCAACCAATATGTCCCCATCGCGCAGGATGAAGAATAGCGCCAGCAGCGTGAACAGGAAGATGATGCTGCGATGGATCAGTCCCTTGCCGACCAGCTGGGTATGATAGAGCAGCGCCCGGTTGTTGAAGCGCGCGAGCTCGGCTTGGGTCGCCTCAGGCGTTGCGAGGTGGTGTTGCCACCAGTTGACCGCCGCGTCCCGCCCGAACGGCACCGAGAAGAGCCAATGGGGCACCGGAATGCCCGTCTCGCGCACGGTCGTCAGCCAGCGGACGATGTCCTGCGCCTCCGCCGCCGCGCGGAAAATACCGAGCCCCACTGGTACCAGCACGAGAAGGGCGATGATGAGGGTGGTGATCGCCGGCAGGATCATGCCGCCGCGCAGATTCGGCCAGCGCATTTCGGCTCGCGCGTAGAGTGGCGAGATCGCAATTGCGATCACCGCTGCCCAAGCGAGCGATGCCAGGAAATCGTGGATGATCCAGACGCCAAGCGTCACCAGCCCCAGCGCGAGGATCAGCCGCGCACGCTTCTGCCGCAGCGAGGGCTCGCTCGACATGGTCTCCTCCCCCATCGCGCTCATCGTCGCCCCTGGTGACGGATGTTGGCTGGCCGCCCGCGACGGCTAACCAATCGCCGCGCGCCGGGTCGCCTCGAGCCACTGGGCATCGGCATGTGGCTCGCCCCCTCTGGCAACTCGAACCGCAGCGCCCCGCTCGCGACATTGGCTTCGACGAGACGGAGCGTCATCCGCTGGCCGAGCGTGAAGCGGTCGCCGCTCTCTTCGCCGACGAGGCTGTGCGTTGCCTCGTCATGGTGAAAGCGCTCGGCGCCCAGGGTCGAGACCGGCACCAGCCCGTCGCCCCCCAGCCCCTCGACGGTAGCGAAGAAGCCGAAGCGCTGCACGCCGGTGATCCGGGTCTCAACCAGCTCGCCGACCTGCGTCGACAGATAGGCCGCGACATAGCGATCGATCGTCTCGCGCTCAGCCTCCATCGCGCGGCGCTCGGCCTGGCTGATCCGCTCGCCGATTTCGTCCATACGCTGGGCATCGTCGCTGCCGAGCTTCGTCTCCTCGACCGCCGGTTTGAGCCCATAGGCCCCGACCAGCGCACGGTGAACGAGCAGATCGGCATAGCGGCGGATCGGGGATGTGAAGTGGGCATAGCTCCCGAGCGCCAAGCCGAAATGGCCGGCATTGCTAGGCGTGTAGACGGCTTGCATCTGCGTTCGCAGCACCTGGCTCATGATCTCCGGTCGCTCCGGCCGGTCAGCGATGCTGTCTAGGATGCGATTGAAGGTCTTGGGCCGCACCACTTGGCCGAGCGCGAACGGGATGTCGAAGGTGGCCAAATAGTCCATGAGCGCCACCAGCTTCTCGCGGCTTGGCGCCTCGTGGATGCGGTACATGACGGGCGCCTGTTTCTTCTCGAGAGCGCGGGCAGCCGCGACGTTGGCGGCGATCATGAAGTCCTCGACCAGCCGGTGCGCATCGAGCCGCTCACGCGGGGCCACCGACGCGATCCGCCCCATCTCGTCGAGCATCACGCGTTGCTCGGGCAGGTCCAGCTCCAGCGGCTCGCGCTTGTTGCGCGCCTTGGCAAGCGCCTCCCAGCAACCCCAGAGCGGTTTCAGCGCGACCTCAGTCAGAGAGTGGCTCGCCGTACCGTCGATCGCAGCCTGCGCATCCTCATAGGCGATCACGGCCGCGATCCGGACCGTCGCCCGGCAGAAGCGGAAGGCGGTGACCGCGCCATCCTTGCCGATCGTCAGGTGGCACGCCATCGCGGCGCGATCTGCGCCTTCGCCCAGCGAGCAAACTTCGGCGGACAGGATCTCGGGCAGCATCGGCACGACGCGATCGGGGAAATAGACGCTGTTGCCGCGTTTCCGCGCCTCGCGATCGAGCGGTGTGCCGGGGCGAACGTAGAAAGACACATCGGCTATCGCAACGATCGCCTTCCAGCCGCCTTCATTGGCAGGGTCGTCATCCGGCGTGGCCCAGATCGCGTCGTCATGGTCGCGCGCATCCGCCGGATCGATGGCGACGATGGGCAAATGGCGCAGATCCTCGCGTCCCTCGCCGAGCGGCTGGCGTGCGCTGCGGTCAGCCTCCTCCAGTGCGGCCTCGGGGAACACGTCTGGAATGCCGTATTTGTGGATCGCGATGAGGCTGAAACTGCGCGGCGCGAACGGATCGCCGAGGCGTTCGCTCACCTTCGCGGTGATGCGCGGCGGTCGCCCTGCCTTCTCCGCTAGCACCAGGTCGCCGACGTCCGCCTCCCCGACATCCGAGATCGGGAAATCGTGGCGCTCCTTCTTGTCCACCGGACGGAGCCACAACCGGTCACCTTCCTTGTGCACCACGCCGAGTACCAGTTCCTCGCCGCGCGCCAGTTTCTTGAGTGGATGGGCGACCCAACCCCTGCCCGCCTCCTCGGTCCGCGCGAGGATACGATCCCCGACACCCAGCGCCGACTGGCGGCGGCCGCGCTCCATCACCCGCAGGCGCGGCGGTGGATGGCCCTCGGCCACCCAATGTTCGGGCACGGCGATCACCTGATCGCCGTCCACATCAACGACGCGTAGCACGGTCACCTTGGGCACGCCGCCCATCTTGTGGAAGGCGCGGCCCGGGCCGAGATCGATCAATCCCTCGTCCGCCATGTCCTTGAGCAGCGCCTTGAGGCGAATCTTCTCATTGCCCTTGAGGCCGAAGGCTCGCGCAATCTCTCGCTTGCCGGCGGGCTGATCGCTGCCTTCGATGAACTGCAGGATCTGGTCGCGGCTGGGAAGACCGGGGGCGGTATTCGGGAAAGGCTTACGCATCGTCGCGGAGCCTAGCCGCCTTGCAGCGATCCGTCACCTGTAGGCGGTGGCACCAGACGCGTATCGATCGTTACGGATGGCGAACGCATCACCAGCTTCGAGACATATGTACTGGAGGCATCACACCGCGTCCGCCGCTGCTGGCGGCGCTAAGCTGAAAGTGGCGCCGCTCGAGCCTAACGGCCGAGCGGAGTCCAAGCCTCGTTTTCCGGCAGAGGCGCGAAAATCGTGTCGATCACGTGATCGGTGACACCCTCTGGCGTGGTCGGATTCCAGACCGGGCGATTGTCCCGATCGACCAGCAGAGCACGCACGCCCTCCGCGAAATCCGGCCGCTGGCAGACATGGACCGCCACGCCATATTCAGCCTTCATCTCGTCGGCGAAGTCCGTCCTGCCCTTTCCGTCCAGCACCAGCTTCAGACTCACCTTGCACGACTGCGGCGACTTCCGGCGCAGAGTTTTGAGCGTTGCCTGGGCCCACTCCGAGCGATCGGCCTCAAGCGCCGCCAGCACGTCCTCGAGACGACGATGGGCAAAGAGCCGATCGATCATCTCGCGGTGCGCAAGGATACCCGCCGGCGGGGGTTCGATCGATGCCTCGGCGAGCAGCTGTTCGATCCCCCGCGGATCGACCGCAATCGCCGCCTTGAGCTCCGCCAGTCGTTCCGACGCGACATAGTGTGTGGCGAGCCCTAGCGCGTAACATTCTGCGCCATCCAGTCGCGCGCCGGTGAGCGCAAGATGCTCGCCCATCGCGCCCGGCAGGCGGGAAAGATACCAGCCGCCCCCAACATCCGGAAACAGCCCGATGCCCGTTTCCGGCATGGCGAGCAACGTGTTCTCGGTCGCAATGCGATAGCGGGCGGGCTGCGAGATGCCGACACCGCCACCCATCGTCACGCCATCCATGAAAGCGACGGTCGGTTTGGCGTATGTGAAGAGCAGGTGATTGAGGCGATATTCTTCGTGGAAGAAGGCCCGCGCCGCGACCGGATCGGTGGATGCCTGCACGACGTCTCCACCCGCGCAGAAGCCCCGCCCCTCAGCATGATCGATCAGCACAACCTCGACATGCGGATCGCCGCGCCAGGTCTGAAGCGCCGCGATCATCGCAGTGCACATTCCCTTCGTCAGCGCGTGAATGGCACGGGGACGGTTAAGCCGAATCCGGCCTGCACCGCCTTCAATGATCGTCAGTACCTCGTCGCTCATCCAACCCGTCTCCTCAGATCGGCGACACAGCGCTCCGCTGTCCGCCCATCCCAATGCCTTGGTCGCGCCCGTTCGGCGCGGGGTGTCGCCAGCGCCGCATCGAGCGCCAGCGCCAGATCAGCCGCGCCCACCAGCCGGTTGGTTCCCTGGGTGATGGTAATCGGCCGCTCGGTATTCTCGCGCAACGTGAGACAGGGGATGCCGAGATAGGTGGTCTCCTCCTGGATGCCACCCGAATCGGTGATCGCCGCCGTCGCGCCTGCGACCAGGCTCATGAACCGCACATAGGGCAAGGGCTCGACAAGCCGGACGCCACCGGCCTCCAGCGCCGCGTCGAGCCCCGCCGCTGCCAGCCGCTGCGCCGTGCGCGGATGGACGGGGAAGACCAGCGGCAGCCGCACCTGCACGTCCAGCAGAGCCTCAACCAGCGCCTTGAGCGCAGCCGGATCGTCGACATTAGAAGGGCGATGCAGAGTGACCACGCCATAACGCGCTGGCAGGCCCAGTGCCGCGGGCTCAGCCGTCTTTTCGATCTTCGGGCGCACCAGTTCGAAGCTATCCATCATGATGTTGCCGACATTGGAGATCCGGGTCGACGGCACCCCCTCGGCGAGCAAATTCTCATCGCCGTCGACCGACGGCGTCCACAGCACGTCGGCGATCGCGTCAGTCGCGAGGCGATTGATCTCCTCGGGCATGTCTCGGTCGCGGCTGCGCAGCCCCGCCTCCAGATGCACAACCGGGATGCGCAGCTTGGCCCCTACCAGCGCGCAGGCGAGCGTCGAGTTGACGTCGCCCACGACCACCAACCAGTCGGGACGCTCGGCCTGAGCCACAGCCTCATAGGCGATCATCACGCGACCCGTCTGCTCCGCATGGCTGCCCGATCCGACACCGAGATGATGATCGGGCTGCGGCAACCCGAGATCGGCGAAGATCGCGTCGGACATGTTGGCGTCGTAATGCTGGCCGGTGTGGATCAGCGTTGGCACGAAGTCGGGCGCGGCGCTGAGCGCGTGCCACAGCGGCGCCACCTTCATGAAATTGGGTCGGGCGGCAGCGATCAGATGGACGCGGGCGGGCTCGGTCATGGGGTCTTCCTAGCCGGCTTTCGTTACGAGAGCAGCATGTTCCGAGATTGATCCGTTCGACCATTGATCAGCGACGAGCGAACGGACCGGACCGCCTTCATTCGAATTCGAGGATCACCTGATCGATGGCGAGGCTGGCGCCAACGTCCGCAGCGACCTTGGCCACGGTGGCGCTCTTCTCGGCGCGAAGCATATTCTCCATCTTCATAGCCTCGACAGTCGCGAGCGGTTGCCCGGCCTCCACTTTCTCGCCCTCGGCAACCAACAGCCGGGTCAGCAGGCCCGGCATCGGCGAGACGAGGAAGCGTGACATGTCCGGCGCCGGCTTCTCAATCATGTGATGGCGCAGCGCAGCAACCGCCGGCCGCATCGCCTGCACTTTACGCGCACGGCCGGCGGTGGTGATCACCATATGGCCGCGCTTCCGGGCAATGCGGAGAGTGATCGGCTCGCCGCCCACCTCCGCCTCGACCAGCGTCGCGCCCGGGCGGTAGCCGAGCGTCAGGCTGGCACTCGTGCCGTCGATTTCGGCGGCGTCGGTTTCTAGCGTGACGTCATGCTCGGTGCCATCGATGCGCACGACCCAGCGCATCGATGCGTCCAGCGGCGTGCCGAGCTGACCATCGATGTGGAGCGCGCGCGCCGCATCGAATCGGGCGATCGCAGCGGCCACCGCCGCGATCGCGCGGGTTGTATCCTCGGTCTCCGGTGCGCCCTGGAATCCCTCGGGATATTCCTCGGCAATGAAGCCCGTCGTGATCTCACCCGACCGAAAGCGCGGATGCTGCGCAAGGGCCGAGAGGAAATCGAGATTGGTGCCGACGCCGGCGATCTCATATTTGTCGATCGCGCCGATCTGCAGGTCAATCGCCGCCTCGCGGGTGGGCGCCCAGGTGACGAGCTTGGCGATCATGGGATCGTAGAACATCGACACTTCGCCGCCCTCGGCTACGCCGGTGTCGATTCGGACGACCGCATCGGTGGCACGGCTGGCGGCCGGCGGATGATAGCGGGTCAGCCGGCCGGTCGAGGGCAGGAAATTGCGGTAGGGATCCTCGGCGTAGACGCGCGTTTCCACTGCCCAACCGTTGAGTTTCACGTCATCCTGCCCGAAGGCCAGCTTCTCGCCGGCGGCGACGCGGATCATCTGCTCGACCAGATCGAGGCCGGTGATCTCCTCGGTGACGGGATGCTCCACCTGGAGACGGGTGTTCATTTCCAGGAAGTAGAAGCCTTGTCCCGTCTTGTCGGCCCCGCTGACGATCAGCTCGACCGTCCCTGCTGAATAATAACCGACCGCCCTGGCCAGCGCGACGGCCTGTTCACCCATAGCCTTGCGCATCTTGGGCGTGACGAAGGGCGACGGCGCCTCCTCGACGACCTTCTGGTGACGGCGCTGAATCGAGCACTCGCGCTCGCCCAAATAGACGATGTTGCCGTGCTGATCGCCCAGCACCTGAATTTCGATGTGGCGCGGGCTCTCGATGAACTTCTCGATGAAGACGCGATCATCGCCGAAGCTGGCAAGGCCCTCGCGCTTGGTCGCCTCGAAGCCCTCACGGACGTCCTGCTCGCTCCAGGCGAGGCGCATGCCCTTACCGCCGCCGCCGGCCGAGGCCTTCATCATCACCGGATAGCCGATGTCTCCCGCGATTTTCACCGCGTCATCGGTGGTTGCAATCTCGCCCAAGAAGCCCGGGACCACATTGACGCCCGCCGCCTTGGCAAGCTTCTTGGATTCGATCTTGTCGCCCATCGCGGCGATCGCGTTGGCCGGTGGCCCGATGAAAGCAATACCGGCCTCTTTCAAGGCCTTGGCGAACGACTCTCGCTCAGAGAGAAAGCCATAGCCCGGGTGGACCGCCTGCGCGCCGGTGGCTTTGCAAGCCTCGATGATCGCATCGGCGAGCAGATAGCTTTCCGACGCCGGCGGGGGGCCGAGCCTTACCGCCTCGTCAGCCATCTGGACATGCGGGGAGAGCGCGTCGGCGTCCGAATAGACCGCGACCGTCTTGATCCCCATCTTCCGCGCAGTGCGGATGACGCGGCAGGCGATCTCGCCGCGATTGGCGATCAGGATCTTGTCGAACATCCTCTCCCTTTCGTGTTCTTTTTCGTCGCCCCGGGCCATGCTTACTCCGCCGCGACGGCGTGCTCGTGGGTCGTCGACTCGGCCTGCATCGGCACGATGCCGAGCTTGTCGAACAGGGCCGCATCCTTGCCGCCGCCGGCGTTGCCGGTGGTTAGCAGCTTGTCGCCGGTGAAGATCGAGTTCGCGCCTGCCATGAAGCACAGCGCCTGCGTGCTCTCCGACATGCTCTCGCGGCCAGCCGAGAGCCGCACCATGCTCTCCGGCATGATGATCCGGGCGACGGCGACCGTGCGGACGAACTCGATGTCGTCGATGCGTGCCGAGGGCACGTCCTTCAGCAGGTCGCCCAGCACCGTGCCTTCGATCGGCACAAGCGCGTTCAGCGGCACGCTGCCGGGATGCTCCGGCAGTGTCGCCAGTGCGTGAAGGAAGCCGACGCGATCGGCACGGCTCTCGCCCATTCCCAGGATGCCGCCACAGCAAACGTTCATGCCCGCCTGGCGTACACGCTCCAGGGTGTCGAGACGGTCCTGGAAGGTGCGCGTGGTGATGACGTTGCCGTAATTCTCCGGCGAGGTGTCGATGTTGTGGTTGTAGTAATCGAGGCCGGCGTCGGCGAGGCGCTGCGCCTGATCGCCTTCGAGCATGCCGAGCGTCATGCAGGTTTCGAGGCCGAGCGCCTTCACGCGCGACACCATGTCGAGCAGCGCGGGCATGTCACGCTCCTTCGGCTCGCGCCAGGCGGCGCCCATGCAGAAGCGGCCCGAGCCCGCCGCTTTCGCTTCCGCGGCTGCCGCCACCACCGCGTCGGCATCCATCAACTTCTCAGCCTTCAGCCCGCTGTCCGCTGAGGCGGACTGGCTGCAATATCCGCAATCCTCCGCACAGCCACCGGTCTTGATCGACAGCAGCGTCGAGAGCTGCACCTCATTCTCGGGATGATGGCGGACATGCACGTCGTGTGCGCGCGCAACCAGATCGAGGAAGGGCAGGTCGAAGAGCTCGGCGATCTCGTCGCGGGTCCAGTCGGTACGCATCTCAGGCAGCTTTCTCGGAAGGTGGCATATTGTGGCCGAGGAGCTTCAACACCTCCGCGGCGGCATCCGCAAGATTCGTTCCGGGTCCGAAGATCGCCGAAACACCTGCATCGTAGAGCGCCTGATAGTCCTGCGCCGGAATAACACCACCCGCGATCACCTTGATGTCGGAGCGCCCCTTCTCTCGGAGAAGGCCGATGAGCTCGGGGATTAGCGTCTTGTGGCCGGCCGCGAGACTGGAGGCACCGACAACGTCGACATCCTCGTTGATTGCCACCTCGACGGCTTCAGCGGGCGTCTGGAACAGCGGGCCGGCGACGATCTCGAATCCGAGATCGCCAAAGGCGGAGCTGACCAGATTTGCGCCGCGATCGTGGCCGTCTTGCCCCATCTTGGCGACGAACATCTTGGGCTTGCGACCCTTGCGACGCGAGACGGTGGTGACGCCTTCGATAAGGCCCTGCCAGCGCGGATCATCACCATAAGCGCCGCCATAGATGCCCTTCACCGGGGTCGGTGTGGTGCCGTAGCGGCCGAACACATCTTCCATCGCGGAGGAAATTTCACCGAGCGTCGCGCGCTGACGTGCGCATTCTACCGCAAGGCCGAGAAGGTTTTGCTTGCCCCTCGCCCCCTCGCGCAAAGCGTCGAGCGCTAACTGGCACTTCGCCTCGTCGCGGCCGATCTTGACCTTCTTGATCCGCTCGATCTGGCCGGCGCGCACCTTGTGGTTGTCGACATCGAGGATGTCGATCTGGTCCTCCTGCGCCAGCCTGTACTTGTTGACGCCGACGATCACGTCTTCCCTGCGATCGACGCGCGCGGCGCGGGCGGCCGATGCCTCCTCGATCATCGCCTTGGGCCATCCCGCTGCTACGGCCTTCGCCATGCCGCCTTCGGCCTCGACCCGCTCTATGATCTCCCACGCCTTGTCGACCAGCTCCTTGGTCAGGCTCTCGATGTAGTAGGAGCCGCCAAGTGGATCGACGACATTGCACATGCCGGTCTCTTCCTGGATCACAATCTGCGTGTTCCGCGCGATCCTGGCAGAGAAATCGGTAGGAAGCGCAATGGCTTCGTCGAGGGCATTGGTATGAAGACTCTGGGTCCCGCCCAGCATCGCCGCCATCGCCTCGATCGTTGTCCGCATGACGTTGTTGTACGGATCCTGCTCAGTCAGCGAGACCCCCGACGTCTGGCAATGCGTGCGCAGCATCTTGGAGCGCTCGTCCTGGGCGCCCAGTTTGGTCATCACTCGATGCCACAGCACACGCGCGGCACGCAGCTTAGCGATCTCCATGAAGAAGTTCATGCCGATCGCGAAGAAAAAGCTCAGGCGGCCGGCAAACTTGTCGATGTCGAGCCCGCTCGCGACGCCATATTTCACGTATTCCATGCCGTCGGCGATGGTGAACGCGAGTTCCTGCACCTGCGTCGCGCCGGCTTCCTGCATATGGTAGCCGGAAATGGAAATACTATTGAATTTCGGCATGTTCGCGGAGGTATATGCGAAAATGTCCGAGATGATCCGCATCGAGGGCTCGGGCGGATAGATATAGGTGTTGCGGACCATGAACTCCTTCAGGATGTCATTCTGGATGGTGCCATCCAGCTTCTCCTGAGGAACGCCCTGCTCCTCGCCCGCGACGATGAAGAAGGCGAGGATCGGGACCACGGCGCCGTTCATCGTCATAGAAACGGACATCTGATCGAGCGGGATACCGTCGAACAGGATCTTCATATCGTCGATGGTGTCGATCGCCACCCCCGCCTTGCCGACGTCGCCGGTGACCCGCGGATGATCAGAGTCATAGCCGCGGTGGGTCGCAAGATCGAAGGCGACAGAGAGCCCCTTCTGTCCCGCCTTGAGGTTGCGGTGGTAAAAGGCGTTCGACTCTTCGGCGGTCGAGAAGCCCGCATATTGACGGATTGTCCACGGACGCCCGGCATACATCGAGGCGCGAACACCGCGCGTGAAGGGCGCGAATCCCGGCAGTCCCGGCTCCCAGTCCGCGACATCCTCGGCCGTATAGAGCGGCTTTACGGCAATACCTTCAGGCGTCGGCCAGGTCAGGTCCTTGCCCTTGACCTCCTTGTCGGCCAGCGCCTTCCAGTCCTCAGTGGTCGCCACGGGGCGTCTCCATGATTTCGGTCAACACGCCGCCCATATCTTTGGGATGGACGAAGAAAATCGGTGTGCCGTGCGCGCCGATGCGTGGCTCGCCCAGCACCTTGGCACCCTTACCCTCGAACCAAGCCTTGGCCTCGTGGATGTCGGGCACCTCGTAGCAGATGTGATGCTGGCCACCCGCCGGATTCTTGGCGAGGAAGCCATGGATCGGCGAGCCCTCGCCCAACGGCTCGATCAACTCGATCTGACTGTTGGGCGTGTCGACGAAGCACACCTTCACACCCTGCGCTGGCAGGTCGAAAGGCTCGCGGATCACCTCGGCGCCCATCACGTCGCGGTAGAACGCGATCGACTGCTCGATCGACGGCGTCGCCACGCCGACATGATTGAGGCGTCCGAGTTTCATCAGATCAGCTCCACCGCCATCGACGTCGCCTCGCCGCCACCGAGGCAGATGGAGGCAAGGCCGCGCTTCAGGCCGTTCACCTGAAGCCCGTTGAGCAGCGCGCCGAGGATGCGCGCACCCGACGCGCCGACAGGATGGCCAAGCGCGCAGGCACCGCCATGAATGTTCAGCACGTCATGCGGCAGACCGAGGTCCTGCATCGCGATCATCGCCACAGTGGCAAAGGCCTCGTTGACCTCAAACAGGTCGACATCCTTGGTCGTCCAGCCGGCCTTGGCGAGCGCCTTCTGCGCGGCGCCGACGGGAGCCGTCGTGAATTTGGCCGGCGCATGGGCGTGCGCGGCGTGGGAAACGACGCGCGCGATCGGCTTCACGCCAAGCTTTTCGGCGACGCTCATGCGCGTCATTACCAGCGCTGCCGCGCCATCGGAGATGGAGGAGGCGTTGGCCGCGGTGATCGTGCCATCCTTGGCAAAGGCGGGCTTCAGCGTCGGGATCTTGGCAATATTGGCGTTGCGCGGCTGTTCGTCGGTATCGACGATCACCTCACCCTTGCGGGTCTTGACGGTAACTGGGACAATTTCATTGGCGAGCTCTTTCACATGGTTCTGCGCCCGAGTGAGCGAGGCTATCGCGAATTCGTCCTGCTTCTCGCGGGTGAACTGATATTCGCCGGCCACGTCCTCGGCAAAATTGCCCATGAGCTTGCCCTGCTCATAAACGTCCTCAAGGCCGTCGAAGAACATGTGATCGTAGATACGGTCATGGCCAATGCGGGCGCCCGCGCGATGCTTGAGCTGAAGATAGGGCGCGTTGGACATGCTCTCGAGGCCGCCCGCGACGATGATGTCGGCGGAGCCCGCCGCTATCGCATCCGACGCCATGATGGCAGCCTGCATAGCAGAACCGCACATCTTGTTGATGGTGGTCGCCTCGACGCTGTTCGGCAGCCCACCATAGATTGCTGCCTGGCGCGCCGGCGCTTGCCCAAGGCCGGCGGGAAGCACGCAGCCCATGTAGCAGCGTTCGATCTGCTCGGGCGTGAGGCCGGAGCGCTCGACTGCGCCCTTCACCGCAATCGCGCCAAGCTGCGTGCCCGTCAGCGAGGAGAGCTCTCCCAGGAATCCGCCCATCGGCGTGCGGGCAAAAGACAGGAAAACAACGGGATCAACGGCGTTCATCACATCATCCTTTCTTCGTCATCCCGGCGACGACCGGAACCCAGCGGCAATAGGCCGGACCATGGTGCCCGGGGGCACCGGGGTGACGGTCAGAGGGGAATATTGTCGTGCTTCTTCCAGGGATTCTCGAGGCTCTTGTGCCGCAGCTTGCGGAGACCGAGCGCAATCCTGCGGCGGGTCGAGTGTGGCATGATGATCTCGTCGATGAAGCCCTTGGACGCCGCGACAAAGGGGTTGGCGAAGCGCGCTTCATATTCGGCAGTGCGCTGCGCGATCTTGTCGGGATCGCCGATATCCTTGCGGAAAATGATCTCCACCGCGCCCTTGGCGCCCATCACCGCGATCTCGGCGGTCGGCCAAGCGTAGTTAAGGTCGCCTCGCAGGTGCTTGGAGGCCATAACGTCATACGCGCCGCCATAGGCTTTGCGCGTGATGACCGTGATCTTGGGCACTGTAGCCTCGGCATAAGCGAAGAGCAGCTTGGCGCCATGCTTGATGATGCCGTTATGCTCCTGCGCGGTACCAGGCAGGAAGCCGGGCACATCGACAAAAGTGATGATCGGGATTTCGAACGCATCGCAAAAGCGCACGAAGCGCGCCGCCTTGCGTGAAGAGGAGATATCCAGCACGCCCGCCAGCACCATCGGCTGGTTGGCGACGATGCCGACAGTCCGTCCCTCGATGCGGCCGAAGCCGGTGATGATGTTGCCGGCATAACCCGGCTGGATCTCGAAGAAGTCGCCTTCGTCGACCGTCTTCGTGATCAGCTCGTGCATGTCGTAGGGGATGTTCGCCGACGCCGGGATCAACGTGTCGAGGCTCGGCTCGTGGCGATCCCAAGGGTCGTCGGTCGGACGTTCGGGCACGCCGGTGCGATTGTCCGCAGGCAGGAAGTCGATGAAATCTCGGGCAGCGAGCAGCGCCTCGACATCATTGTCGAATGCGACGTCCGCCACGCCGGACTTGGCAGTGTGCGCAGAGGCGCCGCCCAGATCCTCCTGCGTCACGACCTCGTTTGTGACCGTCTTCACCACGTCCGGACCGGTGACGAACATGTAGGAGGAATCCTTCACCATGAAGATGAAGTCCGTCATCGCCGGCGAATAGACCGCGCCGCCCGCACACGGGCCCATAACGAGGCTGAGCTGCGGCACCACGCCGGATGCCAGAACGTTGCGCTGAAACACCTCAGCATAGCCGCCGAGCGAGGCCACACCCTCCTGGATACGAGCGCCACCGGAATCGTTGAGGCCAATCACAGGCGCGCCGACCTTCATCGCCATGTCCATGATCTTGCAGATCTTCTGCGCGTGCCGCTCGCTGAGCGACCCGCCAAATACCGTGAAGTCCTGGCTGAACACGAACACCAGCCGTCCGTTAATCGTGCCGGAGCCCGTCACCACACCGTCGCCGGCGACGTGGCTCTTGTCCATGCCGAAGTCGATGCAGTTGTGCTCGACGAACATGTCGAGCTCCTCGAAGCTGCCTTCGTCGAGTAGGATTTCCAGCCGCTCGCGGGCAGTGAGCCGCCCCTTGGAGTGCTGGGCGTCGATGCGTTTCTGTCCGCCGCCCAGGCGGGCCTCGGCGCGTCGTTGATCGAGCTTCTCGAGGGTAGTGGGCATCGCTCTCCTTTCCTGGGCGGCGGTGTGGCGCCGCCCTGCACTTTGGCACTTCCCCACGCAAATGTGGTTTTGTGAAGTTGCGAAGGGCGACCTTGTGAAATATGCGGATATGCATGGCCCGTCCAGTCCGCAGCCTCTATGCCGGCGCCCGTGTCCGCGCCCTCCGCGCCCGGCTGAAGCTCAGCCAGAGTGAGATGGCGGCGCGCGCCGGAATCTCGGTGAGTTACCTCTCGCAGATCGAAACGGACGGGAGGCCACTCACCGCCGCCGTCGCACTCGCCTTCGCCGGCGCCTTCCCTGCCGACTGGGGTGGGATCGACGAGGACGAGGATGCGCGCCTGCTGGCCGGCCTCGCCGAAGCCGCGGCCGAACCGCTGTTGCCGGAGCCGCCGCCGGCGCCCGACGTCCTCGCACGTGCGATCGAGCAACAGCCGGGGCTGGCGCGACGCTTCGTCGCGCTCCACGCCGCGTGGCGGCGCGCCGAGGATCAACTCCAGCGCCTAGATGACGCCTATGACAGCGGCGCACCGACGGGAGGCCGCCTCCCTTGGGACGAGGTGCGAGACTGGTTCCATGACGCCGGCAACTATGTCGACGCGATCGACACCGCGGCTGAGACGATCGGCACCGCGCTGGAATCCGGTCCCGAGGCGCTCGCTGAGCGGTTGCGCGAGCGCCACGGCATTGTGATCCGTCCGTCAACGAGTGACGCGTCCACGCTGCGCGCGTTCGATGCCGCACAGGGCCTGTTGACCATCGACCCGGTCCAGCCGGCCGAAAGCCGCGCGTTCCAGCTCGCGCACCAACTCGCGCGCATCGAGCTTGCGGAAGAAATCGACGCCGTCCTCGCTGCCTCCGCCCTGCGCACGCCGGAGGCAGCGCGACTGCTGACAGTCGGCCTCGCCAACTATGCGGCGGGCGCCATCCTGATGCCCTATGAGGCATTTCGCGCTGAGGCACGCCGCGTCCGCCACGACGTGGACCGCCTACGCCGGCGCTTCGCCGTCAGCTTCGAACAGGCCTGCCACCGTCTTTCCACGCTCCAGCGGCCTGATGCGCGCGGCCTCCCGTTCTTCTTCTGCCGCGTCGACATGGCCGGCAACATCACCAAGCGCCATTCGGCGACACGACTCCAGTTCGCGCGCTTCGGCGGGGCCTGCCCGCTGTGGATCATGCACGAGGCGGTCGCGATCCCGGACCGCATCCTGATCCAGCTCGCGGAGATGCCCGAAGGAACGCGCTATGTCGCGATCGCCAAGGGGTTGGTGAAAGAAAGCGGCAGTTTCGCGCGCGCGCCGCGCCGATATGCGGTAGCGCTTGGCTGCGAGATCGGCGAGGCGGCTGATTTCGTCTATGCCGATCCCCTTGATCTCGCACGAGCCGATGCTGCAACGCCGATTGGGGTCTCCTGTCGCATCTGCCCACGTACGGATTGCGAGCAGCGCGCGTTTCCGCCGTCCGGCCGGGCAATCCGCGTCGACCCTGAACGGCGCGACGTAGTCCCATATCGGTTTGATTGAAGGCCGCGCTCAGGCGGCGATGGCACGCAGCTCGATCATTCGGATCTGCTCCGGGGTGAAGCCCGCGACGCGGAGCTCGGCGGCCTGCACATCGGGAAGATGATGGCGATGACGCGAGACCACGACGGCGCGCCGCAACGCTTCCAGCCGCGGATCCGCCAGAGGCTGGCTACCCGGGCTCAGCCCAAACAAAAAGGTGAAGAGGCGCTCGATGCGCCCCGGCACCTCAAGGCTACCGAGGCTGTCCACCCGCGCCAGGTCGATCACCTGATCCTCCAGCGGCGTGAACTCGACGCGAGTCGCTTCGCGCAGCCGGAAAGGCTCCACCTCAACGGCCGACGTTTCGGGCTGTTCGGCGACGTTTCGGGCGGTGTTTTGATACGCCATGTCCGCCTCCTTTCCGTCACGCAGCCACGACCATCGAGGCCCTCTTGACCCGCGTACCGATCGGTAACATTCTGTCAAGTGCGAGCGGCGGGAATGCATGATGCAGCGTGAACAGAAGATTGCCAGGGAGCGCCCTTGCGCTGCGGACCGCGTGTCGCGAACGGCTCGCCGTCTATTCTATCGACGCGGAATCCGGGCGGTGGGCGTTGAGGAGATCGTTTCCGAAGCAGGCGTCACCAAGCCCAGCCTCTATCGCAGTTTCTCGTCCAAAGACGCTCTGGTGGCGAGTTGCCTCCAGGATCGTTTCAACCGGATCATGGCCTGGTGGGACGATCTCGAGACTCGCCTGCCGAACGCCCCGCTGAGCCAGCTGCGGACCCTCATTGCAGAGGTGGCTGACGAGGCATCTTCCCCCTTCTATCGCGGCTGCGTCGTAACCAATGCCGCGGTGGAGTTTCCTGAGCCCGGTCATCCCGCGCGGATGATCGCGGAGCGCTACAAGGAGGCGATGCGCGCGCGCTTGCTGGCGTTGGTCGAGCGCCTGCCGATCGAACGGCCGGCGCTGCTGGCTGACGGGCTGATCCTGCTGTTCGAGGGTGCGCGTGCCGCGCGGCACACCTCAGGAGCCCATGGACCGGCAGCGTCCATGCGAACTGTTGCCGACGCCCTGCTGACCGCCTCCCTGCCCGCTACCAGCGACAGCTGAATCAGCGCGACGCAAGCTCCGTCTTGCCGTCCACCAATCGCTGGAGCCGCAGCGGGTTGGCCGCCTTGATTGCCTGCGGCAGCAGCGCGTCAGGCAGGTTTTGATAGCTGACCGGGCGCAGGAAACGTTCGATCGCGAGCGTTCCGACGGAAGTAGTGCGACTGTCAGATGTCGCCGGGAACGGACCGCCGTGCACGATCGCGTGGCTCACCTCGACGCCGGTTGGCCAACCATTGGCCAGCACACGGCCGGCGCGGCGCTCGAGGATTGGCAACAGCGGGCGGGCCAACTCGATATCCACCTCGTCGATCTGCAAGGTCGCCGTCAGCTGGCCCTCAAGCCCTTCAAGGACTGCCGCAACCTCGTCGAAATCCTTGCAGCGCACGAGGATCGATGAGGAGCCGAAAACCTCATGGCTGAGGTTCGGATCGGCAATGAAGGTGCCCGCGTCGCTCGCGAAGAGCGCACCCGGCGCGCAGTGCGGCCCTGCCCCATCTGCGCCGCGCGCCAGCAATTCGACACCGTGATGTGCGGCAAAGGCGGCAACGCCCTGCTCGAAACTGCGGTGGATCCCTGGCGTGAGCATGGCGTGGGGCATGGCTCGCCCAAGCAGATCCGTCGCCGCCGCCACGAAGCGCTCGAGGTCCGGCCCGTCAACGCCGATCAGGATGCCCGGATTGGTGCAGAACTGCCCCGCGCCCGACGTTAGCGACTGCACGAAGGTTTCGGCCAATGCCTCCGCCCGGTTCGCGAGTGCAGCGGGAAAGAGGATCACGGGATTGACGCTCGACATCTCGGCATAGACCGGGATCGGTTCGGCGCGCTCCGCAGCGATACGAGCGAGAGCGAGGCCGCCGCCGCGCGAGCCGGTGAAGCCTACCGCCTTGATGCGCCGATCGGCCACGAGCGCGCCGCCCAGCGCATTGGTCGTTCCCTGCAGCAGCGCGAATACGCCATCGGGCAGTCCGCATGCCTTGACCGCATCGCGGATCGCACGGCCGACCATCTCGCCAGTGCCGGGATGCGCTGGATGTCCCTTTACGACCACCGGGCAACCCGCCGCCAGCGCCGAAGCCGTGTCGCCACCCGCAACCGAAAAGGCCAACGGGAAATTGGAAGCGCCAAACACTGCGACCGGACCCACTGCGATCTTGCGCAGCCGGATGTCGGGGCGCGGCAGCGGCTTGCGATCCGGCAGCGCATTATCGACGCGCACGCCCAGCCAGTCGCCCGATCGCACCAGCGCGGCGAACAGGCGGAGTTGGCCACAGGTGCGGCCGCGCTCACCCTCCAGCCGGGTACGCGGCAGGCCGCTCTCGACCATCGCGCGCTCGATCAACGAGTCGCCGATTGCTTCGATATTATCCGCGATCGTTTCGATGAATCGCGCCCGTGCCTCGGGATCGGTTTCGCGGTAGGTATCGAAGGCCTCGGCGGCCAGAGCGCAGGCCCGCTCAACTTCCGCGGCGCCGACGCCCGCGAATTCCGGGGCGATGAGTTCCCCACTGGAAGGATCAACCGCGCGGAACAGATCGCTGCCCCGCACCGCTTTGCCCCCGATCAGGCTTGCTCCATCCAGCATCGCATCGACTCCCATGATGGCCGAACCCCTAACGGAACCGTCGGGCGCGACTTATGATGTCTGCGGTCAGTTTCAAAGGGTATCGATGCTGACGGGCTGGAGGCCGGCACCTTATTTCTTGGCACGGGTCGCGGACAGCGAGATTTCGATCTTCACATTCGTCGCCACTGTGTCGCCGGTGGCAAACTGGCCCTGGCCTACGCCGAAGGTGCGGCGATCGATCGTCAGCGCGCCGCGCATCGTTGCCTCATCACCCTTGATCACCAGCGTGAAGGGCAGCACCACCGGGCGCCGAACATTGCGGATAGACAGATTGCCGATCGCCTGGAAGCGGCCGCGACCCAGATCCTTGAACTGATTGGCCGAAAATATCGCGCGGGGAAAGGTCTGGACAGCGAACCAGTCGGCAGTCGGAAGCGCCTCATCGCGCGTCTGGTCGCCGGTCGTTGCAGAGCCCGTATCGATCACGGCCGTGACATTGGAGGTGGCGAGCGCCTTCGGGTCGAATTGGATGTGCGCATCCCAGCGTCGGAAGCTTCCGGTGAACGCCTGCCCGTTCATCGAACCAACGAAGCCGAGACGGGACGCCTGCTTATCGACAATCCAGAGCGCCGGTTCAGCAGCAGTCGGCTTCGAAGTGGCAGCCGCTGGCTTCTTTGCGGCACCGACCGGCGCGGCAACCGTGAGCACCATGGCAGCAACAACAAACATGCGCATATTCAGAACTCCGACACATTGGCGGCCGCCCGACGACGCAGGAGCGGCAGCATCCGCGCTGCCACGTCATCGCGGTCCCACACAAGATGCTTGATTGCGGCCGCGATATGTATGGCGGCAAGGGCAAGGAGGCTCCAAGCCAGCCAGGCATGCACGTCGCCCACTTGGTCCTCGATCAGCTTCCGCGTTGCCATTGGCAGATTGTGGATGAAGCCCAGATGGGGCCACGGCACCGTCTTGAACAGCACAGTCGGTAGGTTGTACGGGCTCGCCGACACGATCACCCAGCCGGTTAGCGGCAGGATGATCATGAAGCCATAGAATATCCAATGGGTCGCGCCGGCGATGCCGCGCTCCAGCCGTGTCATGTGAACAGGAAGCGGCGGTGGCGCATCAACCACGCGCCAGCCAAGTCGCAGCAGGCTCAGAATGAGCACGCTAAGGCCAATCGACTTGTGCAGCTGGAACAACTCGTACTGCGCAAGCCCCTTCAGTTGGCCCATCCGCCAGCCATACCAAATGTTTGTGAATATCAGGGCAGCGATCAGCCAATGCAGCACGATCGCGATGACTGAATAGCGGGTGCGTTTGGCGACCACGGCGATGCTCCGGCGGGGAAGGATGTCAGGAAATCCGGGCCGGCGATCGCCAGCCCGGATCATCTCGTCAGGCAGCCTTGTGCACGAAGGCGGCGCTGATCCGGATCGTGGCCTCGTCGCCGATCAGCGGGAGGTAGGTCTTCACACCGAAGTCCGAACGGTTGATCTTGGTCGTGGCGTTGAAGCCGGCCGTGTAGGACTTGTCGAGCGGATTGACACCGGCACCGTTAAAGCTGGCGTCGAGCGTCACCGGCTTGGTCACCCCGTGGAAAGTCAAATTGCCAGTAATCGCGGCCTTGTTCGGGCCGGTGCGGACGACCTTTGTCGAAACAAAGTGGATCGTCGGATACTTCGCGGCATCCAGCCACTGGTCGCTCTTCAGCTCACCATCGAGCTTGGCGTTTGTTGTCGACACCGAGGCGACCGGGATGGAGATGTCGAGCTTTGCGGCCTCGACGTGAACCGGGTTGATCTCGAGCGAGCCATTGACGTTGGAGAAATCACCGTTCCAGTCGGTGAAGCCCATGTGCGAAACGCTGAACTGAACGCGGGTGTGATACGGTTCGACCGTGTAGCTGCCTGCCTGCACGGCCTTCGGATCGGGGTTGGCCGGGCCGGCGGCGAACGATGCGGAAGCGACCAGCAGCGCAACGGCGGCCGAAGCGAAGGTTCGGGTCATGGAAAATTCCTTCTAGGGGGAGCAGTCAGTCGCCGCCCGAGCCCCCACTCCCGGAACAGGCGACAGATCTTGCGAGCGCTCCCCGGGGAAAGCGTCGCCTCGACAGACGAATATGGCGCCCAGCCCTGCCGAGAAATCGGGATAATATCGAATAAGACTATTCCAGTATATCGAACGATCGGAGGCTCACGATCTCGGCATTATGCGGAATTGATGGAATTCGATGCAAGCGCCCCCCGAGGGCTAAGGCTTCCCGCGAGTAGGACGTGGCCGTGCCTTATGGCAGCTCGGAGGGCGCATGGTGCATCGGATGCCGATCGCGCGCTAGCTGTTGCGCCTGCTTGACGGTGCATTGCTGCTGCTCGCGCTCTCCCTATGGCATTTGCTGGAAAGCATTGGCCAAGGAAAGGTCGGGAACGTGTCGCCGCTTGACTATCTGCTGGCGACCGTCGGCTTCTGTTGTGCGGCGGGGGCGCCGCACTGCTGTTCAATGGACATCGATTGTTGAGGAAGTGCCCGATGCGGGCCGCTGGACATCCGGCGCCAGCCCCGCGACCGATCTGCGGGACGTGGAGGGGGACGATCGGTCAGCCGGTGGCTGACGTCAGACGCCCAGCGTTAGAGGACAAACGGAGGGCAGGTTTACAGGCTCGCCCTCCGCCCGCCTCCAGTTCAAGGTGCCGCAACAATAACGGTCGGCAGATTGGACGCGGTCTGGGACGCCCTTTTAGCTGCCTCGACATTAGCCAGCATGGCATCGTGCCGAACGGACTGGAGTCTGCGGCCGAGATCGCGCTCGTCGCCGGCAAACACGATCCAAGCCTGGAAGGCCTGATCATGGCGAATGCCGTCAGGTAGCGGATGCAGCGTGGGAATTCCCTGTACGGCCCTCATCGCCGCCACGTCGAGATCTCGGGAGCCCGACGATCCCACAATCGTGACGTCGCTTGGAACGCCGCTGTCGCTGCAATGGAACGCGATCTTCGACATGCCCTGGTTATAGTCACCCCGACCCAAGGGGCGCGGATAGGAAAGCCCAGCGTCCAGGCTGTGCGCGACCCGCTGCGACCAGTTCTGAACCGATACGGCTGTCGCCTGAACGGTGATGCCATTTTGTGCGTCTTGCTTGGGTCCGCCGGCAAGCACAATAGCTGGCAATGTCAGCAGGGGCGCGATGACCAGCGCCCGCCATTTCATGTTTAACATGCCCGTGTCTCCTCGAGTGCATCTGCCCTCGCGGCGAAGTCGCATTTCTGTACAACGTGATGTGGTCACGCGCCGCGAGAACCTTGGCGCACACGCAACTTCCAACCCCGGCAGCCACTCGGATAGCACTCACGCCCAATCTGTGCCTTGTTGTAATTTTCGATATGTTATTTTGCTTTTTTCTGAAATATATTGTTTCTCATATGATCCCGTTTTGCAGTTTTATAATTTATGTCAAAAATGCCGACAGGGCCTCGTTTCGTCCTACCCTGGGGTCGGTTCACCCCATCGGTGCACCGTCGCAGTATTTTTGAAGCGATATGGGAGAGCGGTTCCCGCTGGTTCATGCGTCGCGAGTGACGCATCGCCACGAGCAGCCCGCAAGATGAATCAATCAGTGCGCGCTTGTGGAGCGATTATCGTCGGCGTTGCCGTCGTGCCGGTTCGTCAATCTGTACGGCTCGACGGAAGTTGCGGCGGACGCGACCTGTCAC